>Ga0256405_10001080_pt1 | contig 79722 bp, 112 predicted proteins | sample RumenRJG_02DNA_FD_189096 | JGI IMG/M metagenome (GOLD analysis project Ga0256405, IMG submission 189096) | Bovine rumen microbial communities from Lethbridge, Alberta, Canada - RJG_02 | ecosystem: Host-associated > Mammals > Digestive system > Stomach > Rumen | place: Canada: Alberta... | reverse complement strand
AACCGTATCCGATACGGTCACGTAGTCAGGGTAGATAGGCTCGCAGAAGGTTTTCTTATCGGGAAGTTTTACGATATGAACCGTGTCGCCTCCCCTTGGTGTAATACGAAAACCGCCATCGCTGCTTTTAGCCGCGCCCATAAGGCCGTATATGGCATTAGCCGCAGTAGAGCCGTCAGCATTGGTTACGCCGGTAGCTCCGGTACAACGATAAATTTCCGTCCAGTCGTCGGCAAACCATGGTTCTACGCTTACCTGATCGGCGGCGGGTTTGTTTTTTGAATGCGCGCCGACTACATTGCCGTTACCTATATAAAGTTCTACGTGATGAGGATTGGATAATACGTCGCCAGGCATCAACGGTGCGGTACCCTGGCTATCGTCGTACGGGATAAGAGTAAAACCAGCCGCCTGGATATTATTATCAAATGCCGTGCCATGACATGGAGGCATGTCGAATCCGGCCGCCTGCAGACCGCAACTTAAAAAGCCTGTACAGTCATAATTATCCGGACCATGCGCACCCCAGACATAAAGTGCTGGTCCTTCGGATGTTTTTATGCACCAGTCCATGAAGGCCTGAACCTTTTTTCCTAGCGCATTTTGCTGCGGGGCTTGCTTATTTTCGTCTTTCTTCTCGTCTTTTTTATCTTCTTGCTTTTCGTCTTTCTTCTCGTCAGGCATCGTAGAGTCCATCCTTTTCGTAGTTAGTAGCTTCGTGGGATGCGCCCACTACTTTCTGATCGAGCATAATACTGGAAAGATATTCCTGCTCTTTCTCCCTCATAGCATCCTGATAGTCCTTCTGACTCTGGAAGTTTTCCAGTATCTTGGTTCCGGGCCAGTTATCACGGCGCTTTTCATCCAGCTTATTGCGATAGTACTTATACGAGATAACGTTACCATCATCATCTTCCAGATAAAAGTCGCCATACATAAGGATTTCTCCCGATGCGCGGCATTTTAACATTTCATTAAATCGCGTGATACGATGTAGCGTAAGCATTGAATATAACACTTCCTTAACTTGAATTATACATTATATTTATTACCTGCCTTTCTACGGAATGTAAAAGAAAAAAGAACTAGGCGGAAAGGTTTTTCCCTTCCGCCCGTTCCCCTATATGTCAAACGGCCGCGAAAAGCCGTGAAAGATTACCCATCAGGCGGCGCTCGTTAAGGCCCAGTGCCTTACTAGCCATTTTCCGCTTACGGGATTTCTTCTTGGACTCTTCATAGGAATCCAAGACAGTCGCTACATGTTCGTCGCGGCTCTTAAGAATAAGCCGCGTATCTTCTTTATGTTCGATCTGGGTATTCTCTACCCGGCTCTTGGAGAACACCTGAGCGTCCACTGTGTCTTTAATGCCGTCGGCGACACTGGCGGCAATCTGCGTCAGGATATCTTCGTTATTGGACATAGCGTTCAATCCTTCTTCGCTGAACTTGCCTTCAATAGCCATCGCAGCCTGAAGCTTGGTGGCCATCAAGCTGAGAGCCTGTTCCTGAACGGTCTGACGATAATACAGGAAATATACCTGTACGTCGTGCGTCTGGGAAAGTCTCCAACTACGGCGAGAAGCCTGACGCATGGTATAGAGATTATAACCCACTTCGTAGTAGATAATAGTAGTAAAATCCAGGAGATCCAGGCCGGTTTCTACCAGCGTCGGATTAACTACCAATACGTCTACGTCCTTGTCGATTACTTTCTCCTGAATCCAACGCTCGCGGTCGGAGTTCTTTACGCTTGCCGTCATCGTAATCGCTTCGATGCCTTCATCCTTGAGAATTTTCGGGATACGTTTGCCCAGGTCAGTACGATTGGCCCAGGAATAATACACCAGTACTTTCTCGCCGTGTTCTACCTTATCACGTACGATACGGATAAGTTCGCGGTCCTTATTGCGGAGTACATCCTTAGAAAGTTCTTCCGGTGTAGCCACGATATTGCCCGTTTCTGGATGAATAATCGGCGGCTGTTCATACGGATTGTCGGGATAAATAGAGAGCATCTGCACTACCTGTCCCAAGATTTTCATGCCGCCATGGAAACGGCTGAAAGCGCTGCGCGTATTGTATTCCAGACGCTCGTAAGCGGCAGCCAGGTCGGCGTCCATATCTACCGGAACGGGAATTTCCTCGTAACCCGGCAGACCTGCTCCGATATCTTCCAGGCTGATAAATGAAGCATTTTCCAGCAGGAACTTGGTGAATACGATGGGAGATACGCCTGGGAGCTGTTTAAAGCTCATCTGCCCCTGACGGTTCCCCTGCTGACCGTTCTGGAATTCATGCCAAGCAGACTGACGATATACGCCGTACTGACGGACAAATTCTTGTTCGCCGCCGCCATCGAAGTCAAAGCCTTCCTTCTTCATGAGCCCCGGATACAGGCGATACAGGAGGTAGAAGATACCCGAGGCATAGCCGTTAAGGAACGTACCCGTGAAACATAAAGCATGGCGGGAAGTAGATACCAGGTCGGCGAAAGCCTGTCCCTGCAGGGAATCGCGCCCCTTTAATTGATGAACCTCATCGACTAAGGCGTAGTCGATATATCCCTTAAAGTTCTTACGGATGTACTTACCCAAGGGGTACTTAATCGGCGTTGGATAACTCGGAATACCGTCCTGCTTAACTTTAGCCAGTACGAACAGGCGGGCAGAATCTTCCTTGGAAGGATTATTCAGACCGGAGATACGTCTGATTTCAGAATCGATATGCTCACGCATCATCCAGCCTACGCTTTTCCCGAGATTAACCCACTTGCTGTCATCGCCGGCTTTACCTGCCGCTTCCCAAAGTTTCGTGCCACATGCTACCTCTACTTCTGAACCCGTTTCCGGATCGTATTTCATGACGGTATTCATGCAGCAAGCATTTTCAGCTTTTTTGGAAGACATCGCATCGGCAGAGGTAAAGTAATCGCGAACCTGTGTACGCCAACGGCCACGACCTTCATAGTGTACGCTATAAAGAGGCTGACCACATTCAGGGCAGCAGAATACGCCTTCGGGATGACCTACCTTGGCTCCGGCAGCCTTAGAGAATACTGCTGCGGGACGTTCGTTATAGCCGAACTTGGCCGTTTCCTTGGAGATAACGAGCCAGAGATGACGGTTGCGAACCTTAGATTTAATCTGTTGCTTAAGAGCCATCAATTTGTCAAAATTGTCTACGATGACGGCATCGGAAAGCGGCGCCAAGCGTTCGATTTCCTTTTTCCATTTTTCTACCAAGTGACCGGGGCACATAACGATATTAGTCATGATCTTCTTATCAGCATTATGCGCAAACGCTGAAGTAATGGATAAAGCAGTTTTCTGATTGTTATTAACGGCGAGCTTTTTATCTCGCCCTCTGGAGGTTTCCCTCATTTTCATCGGCTGGTTAATTCCAGCCCAGCATAGCATATCTTTTCACCCTCGTTATAACGTTAGGCATGTGGTGGGTTAAATCCACATGTTCAAGCCTATATCTTGAAGTGACGGGGCCTCGTGGCGGGATTATTTCACCCGCTATGCGTTGCGCCTGACCGGTAAGCATACTTACCGTCGCCATGTTACCATGGTTTAGCCGTTTTATACGGCGCCTTCGGACTCTGATTAGGGGCGGCCTTCTGGCCGCTACCCCTCCCAGTTTAATTCCCCGTTAATAGTCTCTTGGTGTCTCCACCAAGGACGGCAGTGAATAGTTCATATTTTCGATCCAAGTAAACACTTGAATCTTTGTATAAGAAATCAAAAACTTTTTTTGCTTGTTTGTTTCCACCATGACGGGTCTGAAATGCTTGCCCAGCTGGGCGTAGCTTTGCACATTGGTGAAGCACACCGATGTCAACCATATAACCCTCATAGTCATTTATAAACTCTTCCGTCCCCACAATTCCAAATTGCAATTGAGGGCGGCGACTTTCTTTTGGTGGCTTTGGAAGAGATAAGCTCCCATCCCCATCAAAATATCCTCTCATGAAATGAGGCAGTAGTTCTTCATCCAACCATTTTGGAAATTCCAAGACAAGAGATTTTTGAGGAACACATCCGTGCTTGGCTAAGTCATGGGCCAAACGATTGCTGCATACAGTTATCCGGCATGCTTTCGCAATCTTTCCGTTTATTTTTACGTTTCTCGTACTTATCTCTGGTCGAGGATTTATATTGAGAAAATCTAAGAATTTTTCAAGATGCCCTTTGTCTTGTGCCTTAAGGCCTATTTCTATGCCCTTAAAATCTTCTGGCACATAACCATCAGCATATAAGAAACCAAGCCAGTAGGCCTTCTTCTCGGTATCAATTTCTTCAAAAACAGATTCATCAAAGAAATATTTCCTTGAAGTTCTATTCTGATCGATAACACCATAATTTCTCAATGTTTCCCAAACATAGTTGGAAGACCTGCCAATATCTTTGGCTATCGCTATGACAGACATTCCTTCTTGATATTTTTCAAGAACACTCTGAGTAGCAGGAGAAGTATTTAGTTCTTTATGCTTAATGGTACGAGCGCCTTCGCTTTCAAACCATTTTGCCAAAGTGTGTCTGTCCACACCTACTTCTCTGCTGATTGCCGTCAAAGATTTTTTCTCATTACGAAGCTCAAGAGCTTTGCTATAAAACTCCCGGTTAAAGCGGAATTTAATATTAACTCCGTATTTTTTTAGCTCGCGAGAGATTATCTTTCTGTCGTAGCCATATTCTTTTTCAAGCTGTCTGAGGGATTTACCTTTTAAATATTCGTTTTTGATTTCTTCGAGATTTTGTAATATCAACATAAGAATCAACTCCTATGTCTATCTATTACCATGAAACTATTCTTATCTACCCACTCCCATTTCTCCTATAATGAATGTAGCTTTCTGTTTGCCTAAAGCATTGCAGGTTGCCTGCACTACATCTTTCTGTGCGTCATATAACGACAGTTTTCCCTTGTAGGTTTCATACTCCACCAACTCTTCGAGCATAGGAGAATATTCATCCTGTCCAGGGATAAAATGCGGCACGAAGGAATTCTGAATGCGACGCGCCAATACGTCACGGAAGCTGGCCAAGTAAGAATCCAAACCTTCTACGTTGCGCATGGTTTCGGATACGCCGTTATGGTCATGGCTGATTTCGATACGGTCATTGGCCAATCCCTGAGTAATGAGCTGCTGCAGGTCACGTACCTTTACGTTGAAAGCGAAAACGTACATTTTATGATTCGGGTCGCTGCTGGTAACCTTAAGTGGCACGAGCATATTGTACGCTTCCAGCTGATGGATAAGATACGAACTCCATTCTTTAATCACCGGCAGTGGCGACAGCTTATAGAGCTTGTCATAAAATCCATCGATTAACTGCTGCGGGATTTCTTCGTCGGTTTCGATGGACGCGGTGAACGTATCCAAGTAGGGAATGTTTTCTTCGGAGTCAATGAATACGTAGCCTTCCATAATCTCTTCGTTGGCTCGCTCATCCGTGTAGCAACGATCTTTCTTAAAAGCTACCAAATGCGCATAATCAGAATTATGCAGGCGGGACACGATCGTTTCATAGCGCCCGCCGGGATTGGTGCTGTAGTAATGACTGCCGAAGCAGATATCTTTACTACGAAGATTGAGTTCCTTGCAGATGCCATCCATATTGGAGGCATAACCGAATGCGCTAAAGAACGCGATTCCCAGATTACGCTGATTATCTACGGCTACGATATTGGCTCTTAAAGTCGGCTGCTTGCCAACCGCTAATGAATATGACATCTTTCAATTATCCTTTCTTTATTATGCCAGACACTTAAATGTTCCGTCCGGCAAAAACATCGATATCTCGACGCGGTTAGATGTCGTAGAGGAAATCTGCACTCTTGTGCCGTCCTCATTGAATTCTCTATCCGTATCGACTCGTTTAACTACTCGTCCTTTGACAACATGAGAACAGTTGCCAGTTTCTTCTATTACGCCATCGAGACAGCCAGAGGTCAATACCAGGCCGAGCTGTCCTACGCTGAACGGGAGAAGTGGATGCGCCGAATTTTCCGAGAGCTTCTCCACTTTCTGTTCTTTCCAGAAATCTTTCATGGCGGCGGAGTCTTCCATCATGGATTCCATCTGTACGTCATCCAACGTACCGCCACGGAATTTCTGAATGGTAATCATCCCTTTCGGGAGACTGAATGCTACGTCTTCGGATTCTTCTACGAGATCCGGCGTGTTGAACACGTTACGCAAGCGGGCGAACGCTTCGGCATCCAGTTCGCGGAAGATGCTTTCCTTCTTGCGGCCCACTATGGCGACGGCCTTATGGCCTTCCATGTTTGGCGCGGCGTAAATATGAATATTGTCCAGATTCTTGGCCAGGAATGTGGCCATGGACTTAGTGATACAAAAGCGCGGCACAACGTAAATCATTATGCCGCCGCGGCGAAGCCAGCTGAACGCGCGGTCGAAGTACGTTTTCTCTTCCGGCGCGAATACTTCGTCTTCATAGCGGGTAAAACTGATGCACGGTGTTACCACGGCTACGTCGAACGCGGCGTTATCGGATTTGATACCTTTTAAGCCGCCCAAAAGAAAACGATTGAACTGATTATATTCTTCCTTCTCTAACGGAGAATACGTACTGGCACTGATGGCATACATGTTAGCATCGGGATGCTGTCTCTTAAATTCCAACAGCTGTTCGCCCGTGCCACAATTGATGCTGACCAGGTTGAACCTACCCGAATACTCAATATGCGCAAAGACGCTGTTAAGAGTTTCGGCGCTTACTGTCTTGGCCCCGCTGCTCCAATGCGAGAAATGGTCCTTATCCAAGTTGTAGGAAGACAGGTAATCCAACGACGTATTGCTATTCAGCGTCTCAGTCAGACTCTTCATATTGGAGAAGATCGAAATATAATCGGTTAACGGGCGATCCGTCGTCGCCCGCATGGACCGATACTGGTCATAAGCCATCTTGGACATGTCTTTGACCATCTTGATTCCGATAAGCTTACTTTGGTCGGTTATATAATCCAGCATATCAAATGCCTGGAAGATGTCGATGAAGGCTGAATTGATGTTTCCGAACATCGTTCCTTCATCGACCTGAACCTTATTACCTCTCTGGATTTTCTCCAGCATCTCCGTCACGGCGCCGAAGCGCTTGCCGGCATTCTTGATATTATAAATTGCGGTAAGCAATTTTAGACCCTCCTCAATCGGCCTTTACTACCGAACCGATAGTGCAGGCATTATTGTTACGTTTAAGTCCCGAAAATACTATACGGGAATTCTTACGGATTTGCTTGGCATACTTCTTAAGCTCGGGATAAGCGACGGTTCCGTCCACTATGCCGTCGCCCATAGCGATGGTGATTTCAGCCATCTGATCGCCGTAAGCATCCTTACTTTTCTTTACCTTCTGAATGATACCGTAGGCTTCGGTAAACAGATTATGATTCTTGACACGGCGCCAGTTGGTTGATTCCATGGAGTTAATCTGGCTGTACACGAATTGCTGCGCACTAAATGCTATCTCCAAGGTGGCCTTATCATCATCCGGATGAATGGTGAAGTCCTTAGTGCCCAGCTTGATTTCCGCCGGCACTTCTTCCTTACCTCCGCGATAATCGAGATACTGCTGATAAAGGTCAGTTCTCGTATCATCGGCTGTAAGCAGGTAATCAAACAATCCGCTATAAATAGCCACGGTCATGGCCTTCTTATTGAATACCCGAGGTTCTCCTTCATTCAGGCATTCTACGAACTCGGCGATAGTCTCGTAATGATCTTCGGTATGCGCCGCGAGAACTTCCACGGCTTTTTCGCCCAAGCCTTTAATAGCACATAAACCTACGCGGATTTTGCCGTCTTCAATCGTGAAATTCCATTCACTCTCCTTGGCGCTGGCCGGCAGGAACTTAATACCGTTACGGACACAATCTTCGTAAACGGCCTTATATTCCTTATCCTTGCCGCGGCTCCATGTATCAGTCAACAAGGCGCAGGCAAATTCCAAAGGATAATGCGTCTTAAGATAAGCGCTGGCATAAGTGATAGAACCGTAAGAGATAGCGTGAGCCATGTTGAAGCTGTATTTTCCTGCGTCAACGATCATGTCGAAGATTTTATTAGCAGTCTTTTCATTGCACTGCTTAGTCTTAGCTTGTTCGATAAACTTAGGGCGGAATTCCTTAAGTTTTTCCACTTTCTTTTTCTGTGCATACTTCATCACGGTGTATCCTGTCGGCAAGTCAAAGCCGAATGCTACGATGAGCTTAATAATCTGCTCTTGGAATATCATAATCCCGTTAGTGGCTTTCATAACTTCATCGTAAATAGGATGCACCTTACGGATCTTTTCCTTACCTTCAATAATCTGCATGTAGAGTTCGTCCGTCTTATTGGAAATACACGGGCCGCGAACTAGGGCCAGGCAAGCAGCAAGTTCGTCCAACGTAGTCGGTACCAATCTCGGCATGCGTGCTTTATAAGTATTACTTCCGATCTGAAAAATTCCAGTAGTATTATTGGAACCGATAGTGGCCCAAACTTTTTCATCATGGAATAATTCTTCGTTACGGAAATCAAAATGCCAATCAATCATATCTTCCACGGCTTTTAAGATATCCAGATGGCTTAAAGCTAAGAAATCAAATTTGACCGCTTGTCTTTCAGCATCCTCCAATGTCAGCGCGGATGCTAAAATACCTTCACGGCTAGGCTTGATGAGCGGCATTCCTTCAGTTAAGTCTACCGGGCTAACTAATACGCCGGCAGCATGAATCCCTTTAGCTGATGGAAGCCCCGCCAGTTCTCCGGCCAATTTGATAATGTCCGGATAAGCCTTCTGCATTTTCTGGAGCTCAGGTACTACTTCCAAGGAAGTCTTGATATCCAAATCTTTCTTCTGATTGCCGTCATCACCGTAATAAACATCGGGGATGAGCGCTGCGATTTCGTTGCCTACTTTTGGCTCATAGCCCAAGATACGGGCAGCATCATGAATAGCCCCCTTGGTTTTGCGCGTCATCATAGTGGAGATAATAGCGCAATGTTCATAGCCATAATGTTCTACCATATAATCAAACATCTTGTCGCGGCCAGAACTTCCGAAATCCGTGTCGATATCTGGAATACTTGCGCGGCAAGGATCCAAGAAACGTTCGAACATCAGTCCATGCTGGATGGGGTCTGCCTGACAGATATTCAACAGGTAGGTTACCAGTGAACCTGCGGCGCTTCCACGCCCCGGGCCTACGGGAATTCCTTGAGAACGCGCCCATTCGATATAGTCCGCCACGATAAGGAAGTACCCACAGAAGCCTTTCTGCTTAATGACTTCGAGTTCGTGTTCTAAGCGGTCAATATAAACCTGAGCATTGTCTTTGTCCTTAATCAGCTCTTCCAAGCGCTCGTGACAAATTTCGTAAAGAGCTTCCTCTTCCGTAACGCTTTCCGGCAAGTCTACACACTGGGGCATATGCAATGAGTCATCTACTTCGACGTTGCATACTTCAGCGATGTGGGCGGCATTGTTCAAAGCCTCCTCTAAAATATACTCGTCCATGGACATGTTTTCTTTAATAGCTTCGATGTCCATGAACCAGTAGCAGCTATCAGGATAAATCATCTGCTCATCCAGCTTCTTACTTCTGCGCCCCAGCTTTACGTGGTAGTCATGACGTACGGCATCTTCCTTATCCAGATAATGAATGTCGTTAGTGATAACCAATGGAGTATCGGTTTCGGCCGCTAATTCGATTAATGCCTCGTTGACCGTTTTCTGTTCATCGAAAGAGCCTGGCTGTAACTCCAAGTAGAACTCATCGAATACTCCCTTATAGAAGTCGATAAGTTCTAAGGCTTTGTCGGCATCGTTTTCAAGGATAGCCTGAGGAATTTCGCCGGCGACACAGGCTGATAAGGCGATGATGCCCTTGCCCCATTTCTGCAGGTGTTCCCAATCGGTGCGCGGCTTATAATAAAAGCCGTCGATAGCGGCGTTATTATGAATACTAACCAGGTTACGTAAACCTTCTTCATTCTTAGCCAGTAAAATCAAATGGAAGGAAGAGCCGGCTTTATGCTCGGTATCCTTGATGGTATTATCATCGGTAACGTAAGCTTCCATACCGATGATAGGTTTAATTTCAGCCTTCTTACAGGCATCATAAAATTCATACATTGCGTTGAGAGAGCCATGATCCGTAATAGCCAGTGCATCCAGTCCATACTCCTTAGCTCTAGCAATATATTCCGGAATAGTTAATACGGAATCTCCTACACTCCCCCCAGCAGTATGTACATGCAATGGGTAATACTTATTCATTTTTCTCTCTCCTCTTTATAGCTTAATTCAATGCTTTATCAAAATCTATTTTCGTTGGCGCATAATGTCTGTACGCTACGGGTTCGCCCTGCTTGGATCGCGGACAGTAATATCTGTTGGACTGTTCCTTTACGATGTCGGTTACTTCCTGCAGTACAGCTCCTAATTCTTCTTTCAGTTCAGGATGCTTATTGGCGAAGTTCTTAAGCGGGCGCCATAAATCTAGCGTATCCTTAATGGCGCGGCGTTCCTGTCTGAGCTGTCGCAGCATCTTAGCCTTTCTAGCACCCTCGGAACTGTAGAACTGTTTTAGTTCCAGTTCGTGCAGCAAGTCCTGTTGCTGAGCATTCATATCATGTACCTTGTTGATAAACTTAACGTTCTGCTTCTTGGCCGTATCCAAGAGTTCCAGGAAATTCTGCACTTTAAGCATTTCCCGTAATGCACGTTCGATAGCCGTTTCCTTCAATTTCTGTTTATCCTCCTTTCTCCAAAAAAGTATCAGCATTATACTTTTCTAGTTTCTATTGTATCACTTTTCGGGTTTTCATTTACATACTTTTATCGGCTATACTTGAAAAAAGTATAATAATGTTATATTATTTAAGTTATAACTGTTATTTTTAATAGCCTATGGGGGTAAGTTATTATGAAAAAACCGATCGTTATTACGATTACGTCCAACAAGGGCGGGGTTGGTAAGACTACCAGTGCCGCCGCCATGGTGGACATTATCAGCCGCAAGCATAACGTCCTGTTAGTGGATACGGATCCACAAGGAAACTGCGCGACTAAATTCGGACTGGAAATCAGCAATGGTCGCGGCGCGTTAGGTGACTATCTAACCGATGTCGTGATGGAAGCTTCCAAGCCTAATCCGCTGGATTATCTTAAGCCGCCCGCCGGCCAATATAAGAACGTGGATGTTCTGGTCGGCGGAAAGCAGCTGAAGAACCAGTGTTATGATTACATCTTCTCGGTTAACGCGTCCAAAGCCCTTAAGAGCTTCAAGCGTGTATTTGATCAGATAGCCGAGCTTGATCATTACGATTACATTATTATTGACACGCCGCCGACTTACGGTAACGAGATGAGCGCCATCTTGAGAGCCACCGATTACGCTCTTATTCCTACCATAGCGGAATCCGACTCGGTGGAAGGCGCTGACACTGCTTTGAAGTTCATTTCTGATGCCCGCGAGGATAACCCCGAGCTTAAGATTGCCGGCATATTCCTTAATCGCACCTACGATAACGATAGTTCTACGCATAAGGTAGAACCGTTTATCCGTCAGGCATGGGGCGATGACGTACTGAAAACACGTATACCAGATAATCGCGCAGCCGTCGCGAAGGCTATTAACGAATCCGAGCCCGTTACGCGCCGTCAGCCCAACAGTAAGGCCAGCAAGGCATTCGTAAAACTTACCGAGGAGGTACTCGCCCGTGTCAATATTCGATAAACCGCTTACGTCTACTACCTCCACTAAGAAGCTGGAGGAATATGTCCGCGAAGAAAAGAGCGTGGAAGAAAAACTGGCTATCCAGAATAAGATAGCTACCGCTTCTAAGGCTAAAGTTAAATTCACCGAGGCTGAAACGGACGCAGCACTGCAAAGAGCTCATTACGACAACTTATCCAAGGAGACTCCTATCGAACGTCGTCTTATTTATCGCGCGCCGGACGCATGGAATTTCTTCGGTAAACCTGATTCTGAATCCTATATGCTCATGCTAAGCTCTATAGCTCAGGACGGTCTTATGAGTCCTATTATCCTATGGGAACATGAGAACCCCGAGAATCCTGAACAGAAGTACATGATACTTTCCGGACATACCCGTGAATCTGCTTACGACGATTTGTATCAGGTTACCGGTGATGACAAGTATCTGGCTATCGCAGCCAAGATATATAAGGCTGACGACATCGATGAAAATGATGCGCAGCGCATTATCATACTGTCCAATATCGCCCAGCGAGCGAAAGAGTCCGCTAAGGTTCGCGTCAAGAGTTATTCCGAATATGCCCGTCTTACTAAGGAGCGGAGCTCCTACGGTTCTGGCACGGATATACTCAACAAGGTATCCGAGCATTTCAAGACTTCGCGTGCTACTACGTTCTTCTATATCAGCTTGCGCAATCTCATCTCGCCGTTACTGGATCGTTTCTCGCGCGGCGAAATGACCCGCGCCGATGCCGCCGTTCTATGCAAGCTTCCCGTTAAACTTCAGCAGTACATAGTGGATAACGGATACATTACCGAAATGAACCGTTGGCAGATACAGGCTCTTAAAAAAGCCGATACTACCGACGATATCGATAAGATAGTAATTGACGGTGTTCCCGAGGAACATAAGACGCATACTTACAAACTGACGCTCCCTATTACGCGGCCCAAGGATTCATCTCTCCTCGGCTTCTGCGTATTGGATAAGGACTCCGATCTCGTACGCAATACCATTATCGACGCGTTAAAGACCTTACCTCTTTCCCCCGAAAGTAAAGAGCTCCTGAAGAAACAGGGTTATTTATCCGGAATCTGATCATAATACATCATCCCGATTTGCGATAACGCTTCCGGGATGATTTTTTCTTTATCCGTCCAATCTTTTTTGCTTCCCCAATTAGGCTCTCTCAGAATGATTTTTATGCCGCTTGCTAAAAGCGCTTTCTGTAATTCTTTAAAAGCCTTTTTCTGATAACTGGTTTCAAAGCTGCCCATTACGGGTCGTAATCTCATTATGTTTCACCTCTTTAATGCAAATTAAGCCGCCCGCCTGGGCGGCTCTTTGCTTATTCAATATTCTCGGTACACGACATACTTCGTTTTACCGATGATGAGCTGGCTAGTAACAAAGCCATCTTTCACTCCCGTTTCCTGGTTCCGCAAGAGGCGATCCAGTTCGGCTATATATTCTTCGCCATACAACACTACTCGGGTCAACCCTCTGGAAGTATTGCAGTAAAGAGTCGTTCGCACACGTCCGTCGTGTGCTTCGCACTCTCTAACAAAAGCCCGGACGATACGGGAAGGGTCCGAGCCCTTCTTCGTGATATCCTTTTCTGCCCGCCAGCCATAACGCTGCTCAAACAACCGAATCAGCTCAGACATGAACGGTGCATGCACGGGAAGGCGGACGGGCGCATAATAAACATATTCCTGTTCCATTATGCCTCCGCAGCTTTTGCCATCGCGGCATCAAACTTCATCAAAGTGTATGCTTTTTGAAGCTCCTCCATGGTTGGAACTTTGCCGCAGGACATACTGCCTTCGGGGCAGTAACCCTGTACGCATTTCGGACCGGCATGACGAAATAGGATCGGCGCGGCTTTTTTACACAAACGCAGCATCTCATTAGCTACTTGTCTATGCTCCGTCTGTGCGCGTGTGCAGCAACGCTCGTTGAAGTAATGCCAGAGCTGACGCACATTCATCGTGACGATCATACGTGTCTCACAGCTATTTGGCAAAATGCTGCGAGCGTCTTCGTTAGCGATACCTGCTTCTCTCATTTTATGATAAGCGTTCTTGATATCAGCTTCAACGGAACGATATGCGATACGAGCTTCGTCGTTAGCTTTAACGGCGGGCGGCATAATCGTCTCGAAATTCTCTTCCGAACAGTATCTCTGACTACGAACGGAAAAGCTGGTACCTACGCGATGGCGAGTAATTTGAGCCAAAAATGCGCGGCTAACACCTTCGATAGCGAAGGTAAAAGAAGCATGTTCAAAAGGACTTCCGTGCCCATAGCTCTCCAGCTTGCCTACGAATTTTTCAACGTTGTCCGGCGTAAGTGAATCCATAAGGGACTCAATATTCACCTTCTGCGAATAGCAGAGTTTCGCCGCGGCAGCTACCAGCTTCTCCGGTTCAGGAGTATGAGCTAATAAAGTAACTTTCAAATTGTTTAACACCCCTTTATTTGATAATTGAATACCAGAAAATCATGCCGGCGGCTACTGCCGCCATGCATACTATTCTGATTTTATCCGTCTCTCCACAAATTGCTCCAAGGCCCGCAAAGATGATTATGGCCTGAAGCCATTCAACGTATTCTTCCATGACGATTTTCCTTACGCGTGTTTTACGCGATCACGCAATTCAGCACGTTTTGCGTTTCCCCAGCGGTCAATTGTCCCTGTAAGATAGCCCGTAATTCGTCTTATTCTTTCGAATTTCTTATTGCTTTTAACTACGTAGTGGATATCTACGCAATCGTCTTCAGCTTTCATGGCGGCGATGATTAAGACTTCCTTATCGCCGGCTTTTTCTTTTACCATCTGAACGTAAGCGTCATGTTCTTTATGGCCCATACCGACGATATCCGTATACAGGATATCGTTGAACGGGCAGATTACTTCTTTATCTCCGATGATTTCTCTTAATTCATCGTACTTAATTTCTGCCATTAATTAAAATCCTTTCTTAATGAAGTTCAATGTTTTCTGCGCCGGCGCGAACACACAGGTCGCGGTAATAGTCCTGCATGTGTACGCACTGCGCGTGCAACAGGTTATAGGAGCATTTCGGCTTGAAATTCAGCTCACCGGTTTGATATTTATCCAACATTGCGCGGAGTTTATCACAGCGAATCTGTAACTGCTTGTATTCAGCTTTAAAGCGTTCCTTGTAATCAGGACTGGTCATGCCCTTGATGGTGCTCAAGAGGCCCGTACCATCATATTCAACGTAAGCTTCTTCAAACACTTCTTTCGGACTCCAGGATTCATAGCCGTCAGGATATTTCACCAAGTAGCCTTCGTCGCCTGGATTTTCGTCGGCAGGAATAGTCCAGCCGCGATATTTATTATAATCGCCGCGAGTCATAGGTTTTGCGTCGATTTCTTTTACGCCGATATAATGTTTCATGCCGTTTCCTCCAATGCTTCTACCTTGCCCAAGGCCCGTTCCGCCTCTTCGATAATTCCGCAAATCCGATTTAACTTGGATTCAGTCTCGCTTTTAATAGCCTTAAGCTCCCTAACGTAGGTAGCTTTAATGCTCTCTAAAGCTGGAAGGCTGTTAACACGATAAAGCGGACGAGTAGTTTCTCCTACGGTAACGCTATAAGCTATCTCGTCTGAGATGGCATACTCGAAAGATACGTTGTTGATATGCTCAGCCTGTTTAATGTACTTATCGAGATACCTAATTTCTTGATCTAATACGGTTGCCCGATCAATCAGTTTATGTAAACCATCTATCGTCATGGCTTACGCCGCCTTCCAAGGTTCGTCCTGAAGTTTCGCGGCCGGCTTAACTGCCTTAATTCCTTCAAGATTTTTATCTTCCTGAAGCCAGTCGTAAACGCGTTGAATAATCTCCCAGGCAAGTTCATGAACGTAAGCTTCGCAGCTGACATCCACTTTTTCAGGAAAGTCATGCCATGCGTCCAAGAGAACGGCATCGATCTTCTTGTCCATCTGAATGGCATCTTTAACATCGCCGTTGCGCTTGTCTTTTTCCCAGTATTCTACGTTTCGGGCCAGGACATAATCGAAATTATCGTAACGCTTGTACGTATCGATAACGAACTGGTTAAAGTAACCGTTATTCGGATCCTGATTATAAGCCATATTCAGAAGCAGCGGACTATCACATACGGCCACTTCTACTCCCGACTGGGCCAATCGCCACAGGCGATGTGCCTGCTGAGCAAACAGATAATGCTGGTCAGCCATGACGTTATATGCCTTATCGTAAACCAAGTCTTTAGCGAATTCGCCTACCAACTCGGTTTTGATGCCTTCCATTTTCAACTGAGTGTAAACGCGCGCTGCCAGGGTGGACTTGCCGATCCCTGGACCGCCGTAGAAATTAATACATATCATGCTTGTTATGTTCCTCCCGCAATTCAATTGCTATACCTATCGCTATGCCGACAAAGATGCCGGCCAGAAATTCACACATCTCCGTTTCCCCCTCCGAATAAACACAGCACGATGGCTGTGCTTAGACATCCTACGAAACCGCCTATTACCAATCCCAGCTCAAATTCCATAGGCTATTGCTCCTTCTAAATCAAACTGCCCTGTAACCTACCAGGTCGTCGTTATCATCGAATGTTGGAAGAGATATATCAGAAGAATCTTCCTTCGTCAAATACTCGTATGCTTCGGGCATGTTTTCTTTAATGTACTTAAGCTGTTCCTGTAAACTCAAAGTTATTGAACCCTCTTTACATTCTTGATGCTGTTAATAACAGTTTCTTCGTGACGATGGCAGTGCGGACATTCGTTTTCGATGATGCCCGTGAACCCACATACGGGGTCGCGATCTACAGCATGGTTGATAGAAAAATAACTCATATTCGCGTCATGCATGGCCCGTACAATTTTCTCGAACGCTTTCACATTCTTAGTAGGGTCGCCATCCATCTCAATATACGAAATGTTTCCGGCGTTAGCCAGTGCATGGTATGGCGCCTCAATACGAATCTTATCAATAGCCTTGATGGGATAATATACGGGAACATGGTTTCCGTTCGTGAAATATTCACGATCAGTTACTCCTTTAATCTGGCCGTATTTCTTCTTACATGCGCGGCACGCAACGCCGGCGAATGACTCGGCTGGAGTAGCGAAGGTTGACCAATTCATATGAGTTTCTTCCGTGAATTTGTCCGTCATGTTTCTGAGATGACCAATTATTTTGAGCCCGAGCTTTTGCGCATCTTCCGATACTCCGTGATGAGCACCGGTAAGAGCAACAAGACACTCCGCAAGGCCGACATAGCCAATCGAAATAGACGCATGCTTCAATACCTCCCCGATTTCATCCTCCGGTCCCAATTTTTCACTGTCGAGCCAAAGCCCTTCGCCCATTAAAAACGGGAAATTTTTCACCTGTTTATGAGCGATAATGTTATAACGATATTCCAAGTATTCCTTGGCTAACAGGATACGTTCATCGAATAATTCAAAGAACTTATTGATATCGCCCTTAGCGTCCAGAGCTACCATGGGAAGATTTATCGTCGCAAACGAGAAATTGCCACGAGAGCCGCTTTGGGACGGCCCGTTAACGTTGTCCATAGTTCTTGTTCTACACTTTCAGTTTTTTCACATACCGTTTCCGCATGTGACCTGTATTTCTACAGGTGTCGGACTATATCATTACAATAAATATACTATTTTTATTGTACTCCCTTTTTGGACCGCACTTGCGGCCTACTCTACTTTTGCTTCTTCAGCAATTTCGATAGTCTCTGAACCTTCTTTAAGGAATTCTTCAAATTGCTCTACGGTATTATCGCCGTAGCCATAAAGACGATGAAATAATTTGTGACATTCATCGCAAAGAGTTGCGCCATTATCAATATCAAGTCTACCTTTAATGTCCCAGTTGCAACTATTTTTGTGATGAGCTTTTAATTCTTTGTCTTGTTTCCTTTTGTGACATTTGTGACAAGTATAGTTATCTCGTTTAAGTACCTTTTCTCGAAAGGCTTTATTTCTCCATGTATAGTCACTTTTCAAAGCAGCGCCTTTATACATTGGATTATTTTCTCCTGTTGTCTTTCGAGATACTTCTTGCCGCCGTTGCTCTCCAAGTTCTGCATCATTATAATATGCAGCTCTTATCTTGGAGAGCTTGCTTCGCTGATCTTCTGAAAAATTTTTCCCAGCGAATGGGTTTTTGTCGCCTTTTTTCGAACATGAAGGGCACAAATGCTTGCCATATTTTAAGAATCTGCTATCTACATTCTCTTTTTTCATAGCAAATTCCTTGCCGCATTCTTGGCATGTTACCAAAATCAAAATCCGACTATATTCCGACGGATATAATGGCATTTTTTGGTTTTTAACGCGGCATTTAGGACATATGTGTTCTTTCTTTTTAAAATATGTATTTTTTCCTACTTCAAATTCGTTGTTACAACAAGAGCAATCCACAAAATATTTTCCGTTTTCTTTATGCAATTTGACGAACTCCTTAAAGCTTGGCTGCTGATTGCCATGCAATATATTTTTCGTCAAATTTATTACCCATAGATTTGTCACTATGGGATGCTGACAAATATTGTTTAGGTTTCCAGCAATTTAAGGAGTTTTACATGGGCTGTAGAAAATCGTGTAACTTTTTCAGTTAACCCATGCATGCGAAGAAAGAGTTGTAATCGTCGGGCTTATAGTACTTGAGATTATATGGCGCATCCAAATTAGTGAAATTAGGATACAAGCGCTTAGCGCTTACTTCGCATGCCCGCTGAAATAAGTCATAATTGGGATCTCCAGGATTGTAATTAACCCCGGCTTTTAAGGTGAATACCGAGATAGGGAATATCGGCGTTTCGCCATGACCAAGACCGGCGTCGATAGCATCCAACGTTTTAGCGATAACCAAGCGTCCTTCAGGGGTAGTGTTCATACCAAAATTGATAGAACTGAAGGGGACCTGAGATCCGGCGCGCGAATGTAAACTGTTGAAGTTATGAATCATAGCTTCCATAGCCTGCTTGGTTTCTTCTTCTACGTCTTGACAAGCCATGTGATAAAGTTTTTTAGCCTCTCGAAAACTTTGATATTGCTCTATATCTTTTTTCCCGAATATCTCGGCATGAATTGCTTTTGCCGCAGCTTCTAACTCTTCGCCTTTTAAGCCGTAGCGAATATTGTTTCCCTGAATCAGTTTATCAATGATATCTTCCTTGATTGACTGAGGAATAAGATGATATGTATCACGTCCCAACCAATCCTCTGCTCTCAAAAGCACTTTTTTAAGAGCTTTCTTAAAGCTCTTCTCTACGTAAGGAGCCAGAGCGTAATCCAGGGCGTTAATAGACTGGCCTCCAAAACAATCGTTCTGAGAACTCTGAATGGCGATGCATGCCAATGAAGCTGCGGCACGAATAGAGTTCGGTTCACGCAAAAAACCATGACCGGTATTAAAACCATTCTTAAGGGTTTTGCCCAAGTCCTGCTGCAAACAGTTAAGAGTGATAAAGCTGAAATCAAGGTCATGATAATGTATCGCATGTTCTTTATGCGCCTTAACGAATTTTTCCGGCAAGCCATAAGACAAAGCCCATGACTTGGCGCCTTCCGTCCCCAGTTTCAGCATGATGCCCATAGGGGCGTCCGTGTTAATGTTAGCATTATCACGCTTTAAATCCATGTCTTCTGCGTCGGTAAACAGGAGGTCGCTGTACGATGCCATCAGCTTCTTATTAGCTTCCCGACGTTTATTGTGAAGATCGCGGTAGATAATGAACTGCTTGGCCGTCTTAAAATACTTATTGTCCATAAGTGTTTCTTCGACCATATCCTGGATATGCTCCACGGAGATTTCTCTCTTCCCCTGAAGCTTAACGTCTGTCTGCATTACCGCGTTGCTAATGGCATGAGCAGACATTTCTCCGCGGGAATCTTTATTGGCGCCGGCGATTGCCGCGTAAATTTTCTTTGTCTGATATGGAACCTTGTCGCCATTCCTCTTGACGACGATACGAAGTTCTTCCATTCATTTGCCCCCTTCAACGATGCTTTCGATGGAGCCGCCATTTTCAAACATATAATCTAATATATGCTTGGCCCAGCTCTCGAAGTTGGCGTAGTTAGCGACCAACTCATCGTAAGTCATCCAATATCCTTTTAAAGTATCCTTCTCTTTGACGCTTACCGTTCCAGCCGTAGCGATCATGACGATGCCGAGATGTTCTTTCGTCGCCGAATTTAAATCTCTTACGGTGCCTATCGTAACAAGGTCGGTATCTTTGGCCAGACGGATATTGAGTTCTTCATTCATTTCCCTATGGGCGGCATTGCCAATAAAGTCAGCGCCGAAATCACAGGGGTTGATATGCCCGCCGCAACCAAGAGCCAGAGAATCACGCAAACGTTCTTCCCCGGCGATTCTCTTGGTTACATACATCTTGTTATGAGCCTTATTGACTACCAGGATGTACGGGATAATCTGAATTAAAGCCTCATTGTACTCAGCGTCACTGCGAAGGACGAAGGAACCGCCATAAGCATTTCGCGGTTTTTCGGGCGCAAACTTATCGGAAACTGATGTCGCGTAAGCAAGCGGGATGGTGTAAACCTGCTCGGTTCCATATTTTTTCTGCAGTGTCGCTTTTAAGGCCGGATCGATCAAGCGTTAACAGCCTCTTTAAACGGCTTGCCTGCCTTGAACGACACGCTCTTGGAAGCGGGAATCTGAATCTGTTCGCCAGTCTTAGGGTTATGTCCCATGCGTGCGGCGCGTTCCTTAGCTTCAAACGTACCGAAGCCGACCAGTGCTACCTTATCGCCTTCAGCCGTTGCCTTGACGATGGCGTTCAGTACCGCGGTAACTGCCTTCTCGGCGTCTTTCTTTGCGATGCCTGCTTCCTCTGCTACGATGTTAATGATATCAGTTTTACTCATAGATATCTTCCTCCTTAAAATTTGGTTATGATTTATCTTTTCCTTTTATATACCTCTCCAGCTTCCAGTAAAGCTAGGCAGGACAAAAAGCATGTACGGCATTCTCCCGGGGTGGCGTGATGATTACAGCCAAGTTCTTTTTGGATATAATAACACGCTCCCGTAGCGGAAGAACTTTTATTTGTCTTGATTTTCTTACCGTTTTCATCATCGGTAAAATAATCGGCGACGCAGCCTAAAGGCTTTATGGTAACGCCGCGCAAGATAACTCCCGCGGGCGGCGATACATCTACGCGAAAGTCGCTGCGTAAAGATAAGATATCACGCAGTTCTTCCGGAGTGAACCCGCATATATTATTGCGGGCGAAAAAATCATTTAAAGTCATTGTCTATTCCCCTTTACAAAGAAAAAGACGGGGTATCCTCTGAATCATAGCAGTCCGGACAAAGTGTCTTGCCATCGAGAGTATCGGTTAGGCAATCTGCGCAGCAGGCTTTTCCGCAACTGTCGCAACGGATAAGTTGAACGTTATCCTTATGGCAGGCGGAACATTCTACGCCTTCTGCCGGGCCGAACACTTCCTTCTGTTTCTCCTCTTCCGCGGCGATACTTTCTTCCCTGATCTGTTCAGCGATTTTCAGGCGTTCGTCTACCGAAATGGACGGCGCTTCTTCTACGTTCTGGCCGAACGGCATCATGGAATTTTCGCCTTCTTCATAATATCGGCAGCCAATCATGGCGGCATCGAGCGCCTTATTAGCCGTGATAATCGGGCATACGGCGCAAATCGGAAGTAGTCGGCATGTGCTGCAGGCTTCGCTAGTAAAAGAATTCAAAATTCTATTCCAGTCCTTTCCTTAACAAAATTTCGCATTAGTATCCTGTCTTCAGGCGTAGTAGTGCCTTTGCTTGCCTGCATGATCATGGGAAGTATCTTGGCTCTTACGGCATTTAACTGAGCGTTAAATACTTTAAGAGGTTCTTCTAAGAGATATTCCCAGTACATCATGGAATGAAGCTCGATATATTCTTCTATATCTTCCTTGAGCTCCAAGGCAAGGTCGGCCAGATCTTTTCCTTCCGGCAGGATACATACTTTAGCGTAGATGCCGGCTTCTGCCAGCATGCCTACCGCCCGCTTTATTCCTTTTTGTCCGGCAGCGTCACCGTCCAAACAGAAACACGGGGTCGTCTTGAGCGTCTTGATTTCCATGACATGTTCCTTGGTAAAAGCGGTTCCCAGGGAACATACAACATTTAAGGCGCCGAACTGACTAGCGGTAATGACGTCCATAGCTCCTTCCGTAATACGGAGTTCAGGTACGTCTGAAGTATACCTATGCAGTCCATACAAGTAGCTGCTCTTATTAAATATACGTGAGTTAGCGGAATTACGGTACTTAGGAAACTTGGATTCGTCCTTAACGTACTCAATAGCCCTGGCGGATTCTCCTATCACGCGATTATGGCGGGAGAACAAGGGGAAAGAAAGTCTCTTTACATCTTGCCCAAATTCATGGACGGTCATAAGACCTATCTGCCATTCGTCGAGAGTGTTGTCGGTTATGCCTCGCCCATGAATGTAATCTAAAGCCTCGTCTGAATCCATGAGATTCTTATGACGTTTTCGGGCTACCGTATACAGCATCTGATAAGTCTTATCGAATTTATCCTCTTCCATAGGGATACCGGCCCGTTTAGCCAATATTTCTACGGATTCGCGCCAGCCGATAACATGTTTGCTGCCCTTATATTCACTCATCCATTGAATAAACGCGAAACAGTCCGATCCGACATTCCTCAATGCTTTAGAGTGAAGATTCTTCGGGCCCATATGACATCCGCCGCAGTACCATGACCAACTACCATCTGCGTTGTGACATACGCGGAAGGATGGCGTCGGATCATCATGATCGGGATGCGGACAATTGGCCATCCAGAGATTGGAACCGGCGGAAGTAAGTTCTACGTATTCTCCCACCAGTTCCAGAAGATCTGTTGCTTCTTTAACTCTCTGGATGAAACCGTCAGTCAGACGGGCCATTATTTAATAGCGAATTTGTCCGGTCGAATGGTCACGACTACGCCCGGGACAGTCTTCTCGCCAAAACGAAGCAGATTATCTTCGCCGACTTTGGTAGCTTTCTTGAACTCACCCCACAAAAGCTTGGGTTCTTGCGGTTCAAGATACTGTTCTCCTTCTTTAATCGTAGCCAAGAAGTCCCTGAGTTTCTTCTCGTCGTAATCGATCTTTGGCTGCTGTTTGCTGAGGCTTAACGTGCCTTCAATCATCTTAATGGATTTCTTCTTACCCGTAATATTGGCTTTAGCGTAGCTTTCCAATACGTTCTGGATATAATCCATCTGCGCCGTAAGGCTCTTAAGCTCTGAATCGCGCCAACGGTTGACCTTATCCATATAATCCTTAATGCGGCTGTCGGCCAATTCATCGATATCTCGCACGGATTCTTTGAGACGTTTGTAGCGGCCGATAAGATAGTCAGCCTGCCGTTCAGAAGATACGCCGTGAGTCTCGATGGTGTCGAGCTTAAGGTCTTCTACCTGCTGTTGCTCAATGTCAGCCAGAAAATCGTCGAGAATATCTTCTTTCGTCGGTAAAGACTCCGTTAAATCGGGCGTCTGCGCCGCAGCGATAGTCGCGTCCATTTCGGCGTTAAGAGCGTCAAAATCTATAACATCCATTGGGATCTCTCCTTTATTTTTACATCTTAAAGGTTACCACAAATGGCTAAGAGTTGTCAAGAAAACTCTTAGCCATTTTACGTACAACAAAGCCCCTCCCTTTTGAGGAGAGGCTTCTTATAATAATTCAATTATCTCTGGTTACGATACCAGTTTGCCTTGCCGCGAATTACATCGCCGCCACGGCTGCCGTCTTCTGCCCACGGATTAAATACGGGGCTTTCGTCCGTCTGCAGGTATTCCAAGTCCCAGCGTTCGCAGGTTGACTTAGGACCATAATCTTCATGGCACCAGTCGTTGCATTCGTTGTCTGCCGCTTCCCCATGGGTTGCGACATACTCTTTTGAGATGGTAAGCCACAGGCCATCAGCCAATGCTTCTACGGCAAGAGCCATGGACTCAATCTGCTTAGCTGTCGGAGCTTCCGGGCCAAGATCGGAAGTGTTGGCCTGATAACCGCAAAGAAGCGTTACGCCGATTGCGCCGGTATTGCGGCGCCAAGTGTGTGACAGGATTTCATCCAGTTCTCCGTACACATAGATTTCGCCATCTTCGTCAATCTGCACATGATAATCGTCCCAAAACTGACCATAATGGCCAGCCGTCCAGTGCAGGTAGATTTTGGGTTCACGACCGGCGGATTCTGCCTGTTCCCAGATGCTTTCCCTGCAGTCTGCTGCCATCTGACGAAGTTCATCTACAGTGACATGCTGCAGTTCGTACTTACTTACTACATGTGACAAAATTAAAACACCCTTTCTGAGCAATATAAATGTTTTACATACATTTATATTACCGAGAAAACGGGCGCTTCTATCAGGCTACGTTCTGCTTCCAGAGTTGCCACATATCACCATGACGTTCCCAGATACGCTGATTACTGCTGCCACGGAACTGGAGAGTAAGATCTCTTAATGTCTCTTTATACTCACCATCTACCAGTACATCTATCTGCTCAAGCAGCATCCTGTGCGGGCCATATGTGTACTTCAGAAGCTCTTCTAATGTGTAGCCGGTATAGCACCAGATGTTTCCACCCATTTTGTGAACCTCTTTGGCCAGGTCAAAAAACATCATCGGCTGCATGAATGGTTCGCCGCCACTAAACGTCATGCCGTCCAGAAGTGGATTATTCTTATATTGTTCCAGAATTTCTTCTGTAGTAGTTACATAGCCGCCCTCACTATCCCAAGTAGCAGGGTTGTGACAGCCACAACAATGATGAGGACAGCCTTGGCTAAATACGGTCATACGGATGCCCTCGCCATCTACTACGGAATCGTCTTGAATACCGGCGATTCTTATCTTAGCCATTATATTGCCTCCAAAATTCTCTGACATGCCACATCTGCGCTTCACACGCATAACGCACACAATGTTCATCGAGAAACTTTTGCATCTCTTTTAGAACAGGAACAACCTGCTCTTCGTGATAATAATACTTTTTACTGTAGCCGCCATGAAAACTGAGAATTTCCAAACCTGCCGCCGTAAGCCCATTGATATCGCGCTTCAATAACGCGACGGCCCATATACCTTTCATGCGGGAAAGTTTGACGGACGAAATCCAACCGGCTTCCTTTAATTCTTCCCGAGTGGTATCTTCATCCGCTTCGTAGACGCACTTCGCAATCTGTTTGATAGCCATCCATTCTTCCTCCAAAAATCTCTTACTACTTTTTTCGATTTAATTTGTCGATACATTTCCAGACTTGATAATCCTGCAGTCCTATCATTTCATCTGTCTTAACCATTTGCTCTGGATAGAGAGCCAAGATATCAAAGTCTTCATCGTCCAGTATGACAAAGGTATCGACATTTTCATCGTAGTCATGTGTCGTAAGCCATTCCCGGATTTGTTCTCCACGCCTATTGTTGTTAATAGGCGTTGTGTCTTCTATGGATAGACCATATTCAGCCAAACGCTGCTTCAGCAAATCGCAAGTGCCGTGCTCATATCCATGTCGCCATGAAGAAGACAGGATAATCTTAGCTCCGGTAGTGTCAATAATTTTCTTGAGCCGTTCAAACGGAGCATTGTTTACGAGCTTTATAGAAAACCGGTCAGCGGCAGAATTCATTACGCCATCAATGTCGAGAAATAAATACTTCATCATTCGTCAGCCTCCAATGCGTCGTTAATTTCATCCAAAGCGTCATCGGCTTCGAGGCGAGAAAAGCCTCTACCGTCTGAATCCTTTATTTTAATTTTCCTGCCATCGTCCAGTTTACATTGAATAATGTAGCCGTCTTGAATACCAAGCCAGTCATTATTCTCAATTATCTCTGCGTAGCATACGTGCTTTGGATTGATGATTGTATTACCGACTCTCACCGTCTCTGGCCTCCAGTATAGTAAACTCATCGCATTCGGGATTCAAAGCCAGTGTACTGCCGTTATCCCACTTTACGTGGAGCTGGCAAGCATCATCTATAAATTCGACTGTACCGCATACGCCGACCATACAGCGGGCGGCTTCGTCTGTCTTGCCTGTCGAATCAAAGACATCATACATATAATCACAGCGGATGCGGCAGCCTAAAATATTTCTAGACAATTGCTTAATTTTAAGCTCCTTCAGCTTATCTTTGCTAGTCAATTTTTTTGTTAGGCCTTGAAAATAAGCCAACTGTTTTTCAAGTTCCGTCATGCAAACACCTTCTTAAAGATTTCATATGTCGGCTTATCGATAACCGCCAGTACAACTTTATTGATATTATACCACGGCGTATTGCGGATAATTCTTGCTACAAATTTGGGGTCTTGCTTGAATACGCCACATCCCCATGCGCCGAGAATGAGAACATCTTTATGGGCATGCATAGAAACAATCTGGGATATGAAAACCATTCGCTCAATCATTGCCGTCTTATTCTCTTCCTCAGTAAAGTTTGTATATCCTTTCTCGATAATGCTACGATTGGGCGCTGCGCAAGTAAGGATATCAGCTACGGCTCGTTTGCCATCGTGTTCAAACTCTACGTTAGGAGTATAAAGAGCGCGGTCTTGATAAAGCCCGCGGTTCAGATGCTTCTTGTTCCAGTCATAATAGTCGGTCTGCCGAGCCAGAATATTATATAGCCAGCTTTCGTGGCAGAGCGATTCTTCCTGAGCGCAGGAACCTTTCAAGAAAGCGCCACCCGGATTCTTATATGATGCGAAGTTCAGCGCGATACAATCATTATGACCAAGCTCGTAGATGGCTTCGGTCGTAGACATCTGTACGACTTCAAAATCCGCATAGGGGCTGGTATTCAGTATATACGCAGGTTTTTTATTCTTGCCGCCATACGTAACCGTGTTGGCCAAAGCACGACTCATGGCTGGAGTAGAGTTAGCTTCAAATTCTTCCGTCCGTCTCTGTGCACGGGCGGCATTCTGTTGTCTAGCATTCCAGTAGTTCATTTCAGTATCACCACCAATTCTTAAAAGCCAAGTCAGTTAACGCTTTGCGTTCTAACGGTATCCTCATATCTGTCGCGTAGAAGTTACGCGGCGTAAATAATGTTGGCTGCAGTTGTCGAAGATATTCGTACTCTTTGAGTTCTGCCAAAAGTATGCTAAGTTTTCCGCATCTTCGAGGCCACCTAATCCATTTCCACTCGGTCATTTTTTGGTATTTCCTCCTAAGCTTTTTGCTTCCCCTGAGCGTTACCACAGTACCAATAAGTATGATTTAATCCTTTGATTCTTTTTAAAGCCCCTGTCTTTAAACCTCGTTTGATATACCACTCCCAGCTTTTGGGTGAATACGGGTTAGTAAAATATTCTATCTCCGGAAAATAAGCAGAACAGTTTTCTTTGCCAGCATCAAATACTTCAAACAATAAACCGTTTTGATTTTGCTGATAGACAAAGAGTTCTTTGTGCCTCGGGCCTTTTTTGCTCATCCACTTGGGAATACAGAGAGCAATTGCTCTACAATGATCGACAAACAGATTCTGCTCGTGAAAATTACGAGGCAATCTTTTTATTTTCTGTTTATAATCTGCGATATACCCATCAGTTTCCAGCCCGCAACATCTGATATGTATAAAAGAGTCTTTTTTCTCGTCTATGATATCACTCATTTCAATATCCCTTCCAAACTTCATGAGCATAACCGGTTAGCAATATCCGCGCAGCAATATAAGCTCTTCTGCGTTTCGTTTTTATATGAACATAAAGAGGCGGCCGATTATGAGCTATCGCCTGTCTTGCACCTATTGCTATAGCGGTTACGGCTGAATCCCACAAGGGACCTTTTCTTTTCTTAAATTTTAAGATGTCTAGCCTGGCGCGCGTTTTCCACGACTTAATCATTCCAGCATTTCCTCCAACTCTTCGGGAGAAATCAGTTTGGTTCCCAATTCACGAGCCTTCTTGGCCTTGGAACTCTGACTGTTAACATCTGCGATAACCAGATAATCCGTGGACTTGCTTACTCCAGAGCTAGTCTTCGCGCCCGCCTTAGCAATAAGCTCCTCATAATAGCTGCGTGGGTGCTCCATCTTGCCTGTCAATACAAACACCTTATTCACAAACTCTCCAGCTGGAGCTTCTTTTTTCTTCTCGATAATCGGGCAAAAACCAATATCTATCAGTCTGTCCCAATTATCGCTGAACTGTTCACTAAGAAGAGCACTTACAGTCATTGGGCCGAGGCCGTCAACACAAAGCAGTTCATCACGGTCTTTCGTCACAAAAATAGTATTGAAGATATCGTCTACGGAGCCAAAGTATTCCTGTAATTTCTGGCCTACATGTTGACCAATACCAGGAACACAAAGCGCTTTGATAAAATGTGAGAACTCCGTAGCCGCAATAGTTTTCTGGATAGTGTTATAAAGCTTACTTCCAGATTTCTGTGCAAACCCAGGTAAAACAGTAAATTCCGATGCTTCCATAACAAAAATAGCATATTGCTTATAATTCTCTATGAGCTTAGGATATTTCTCCACAATCTTACGAGCAGTCTGAATAGACAGGCCAGGAATATCCAGTACATCTTTCTGACCCAAGAACGCAATGTCTTGTGCGATACGTTCAGTGCAGTCAGGATTTGTACAGAATTGCTGACCATTGACTTCTTTTAGTGGGCCGCCACATGCGGGACATACATCTAAAATAATGTCCTTATCGCCCTGTTCAAGCACTTCACCAATCTGCGGGATAATTTCGTTGGCTTTATAGATAGTTACCTTCGCACCAATCTTAAGCCCTAGCTTTTTAATCTGCTCTGCATTATGCAAGGACGCCTTGGTTACGGTGGCGCCATCAATTTCTACAGGGTCTACGATGGCTACGGGCGTAGCTTTAGAGCGCCCCATCTGCCAAATAACATCGCGAACCACCGTAGTGAATACAGTTCGGCCGGGTTTAATCGCCACGGCATTACGCGGATGGTGAGCCGTATTTCCGAACCGATAGCCAGAGTTTTTCTGGCAGCTCTTAACAACAATGCCGTCAATCGGATAAACCTGCAAGCTATTGATATCATTGTAAATTTGCCCTACACCTTCAATGGTCTGCTCAGCCGTATCGAAGCTAAAGCCATCGGTAAACGTAAACTTAGTCTGTTCGGAAATAATCTCGCGCATTTCTGCAGGAGTCATATCCTGGCCCGGCAGATCATAAACGATATAGCTTAGCAGGTGCAGATATGGACTGCGTTCTTTGCGACGCAAAAGACCTGCTGCAGCATTACGCATATTCTTCATCGGTTCTTCACCGTAATGCTTCAATGCGCTGTTAAGGGTATCAAAATCTGCCGGGGTAATGAACACTTCGCCCCTAATAGCATAATCGCTATTATTAACTCCCGCCCCCTCATACGCAGGGATAAAGTTCGGCAGGACTTCACCAATTTTGCCGCCCAAACCTCGGGTAACGAAACGGCATGAGCCATCAGCATTAGGGTAAGCCACCACCGTGAGGCCATCATACTTTGGCTGTATCTCTACCGGCCACAGCTTTTCAATCTGCTTCTTCAGGTCAGCTTCATCATCTACGCCCTTAGTCCATTTGCCCAAAGAGGTGACTGGTGTCGGGTGCCGGAATTTTTCAAAACCATCTGCCACACCGCCAGGAACATAGTTCAAATCCTCGGCACCGTACTGGTCGATATAACTACGGCGAAGTTCGTCATACTCTGCATCAGACAATGTAGGATTGTCTAAATCATAGTATTCAGTGTCAGCCTTTCTGATGGCGGACAGATGTTCTTCTCTTGTCATACCAAATCCCCCTATCTGGCAACTTTTCTTATCCCAATACTCCAGCGTTCTCGGTATACTTCGTAATCTTTTGCCAACACGCATTCAAAGTCCATAATAGCTGGGGCAAGGTCTTCTTTATCGAGCCATCCACAAGTGTTACATACTAACCGGCCATCATTTTTGTCAATATAAAGCAGATCGCCTTTGAATACACTGCCATCAGTGTTGCCTTTGGTTACTCTGTATACTTTATCTGGCTCCATTTCGGCGCCGGTTATCCATCCTCCAGGATATCTTAATGGCTCACCGCAATGCGGGCATTTGTCCATTCTAGCTTCCGGCGACTCTATTCCATATACGTGCCACGATTCTTTGCTTTCTTCGCCACATACGGGACACATATACAAGGGATCTCCGCCAGGAGTTAAGTAGTCGCCTTTAGGCGATGTCCAAGTTTTCATATTCTGTCACCCCGTTTCTTATTGCCCGGCTTTATACCAAGCAGGGCTCGAAGCGTATCCGTAAAGTGTGCGCCTTCCTCTACGGTTTCTAAGCCCTTTTCACTCTCATAAGCATCCTTAATGAGCTCTTCGTAATACCGCCGATCGTCTGTTTGAGATGATTTGAATTCTTCACAATGTACATTTCCGCCCGCGTTGATATCGCCATGCACCTGGCCTTCAACATGTACGCTGCCACCAGCATCAACATCAACAGCGTCACCGCTAACTCGAACACTTCCGCCGGCATCTACATGGTTTACGTTGCCATTGACAGCTACGGAACCGGTCGTTTCGATGTTGTCTACGTTGCCCTCGACATAAATATCAATGAACTTGCCGTCTATGAATTCACCGTTGACAGTCTGGCCGTTAATTACTACATTGTTACCATTGATGGATATATTTCCCGAGCCAGAGTAGTTGAGTTCATGGCCATTAATTGTTATTTTCATTATTTTCCTTCCTCATTCGGCCTCGATGAGCCCGTGAATGATACTTCCGTCGTATTTCTCTTTCTTAGCTATACTCTTCATCATGATTTCGTCCCAGCTACCTTCAGTGATAAGCTGAGTAACGAATACGGTATCATGCACGCTGTCGGCGCGTTCCAGTCTTCCATGACGTTGGGTCTGAATAGCGTAGCTTACGGCAGGCTCCATCTCTATCATGTATTTACACAATGAAAGATTCAAGCCTTCGGCGCCAGCATCTGAGCAGAGGAGCACTTTATATTCATCGTTATCGCGGAATTTATCATAAGCTTCTTCGTAACGGCGTTCGGATGACAATTCGCCGCGAATGTAGGCTATGCCCACGTTTTTAAGTGCCGGCACGGAATGGATAGCTTCTGTGATAATCTCCTGCATTTTAGCGAAGCGGGAGAAAATACATACTTTCTCGCCAGACTCGATGATTTCTTCTACCATATCTTTCAGTACTTCCAATTTTTCGCTGGGTGCGCCGGTAATCAGCTTTTTGGCTATCTCACTAGGAGCACTCTTTAACAGCTCTTCCGAGAGAGTAAGTTCCTGTAGAAAGGTCTGGCGTGCTTGAACGGCCATCTGTGTTTCCAGGTATTCCTGATTATTTTTAAGGGCTTCTTCAGATTTGCCGCGCGATATGGCCATAATCTTATCGTTAAGTTCCTCTAGTTCATCCATCATGGCCTGATTAGCTTCAGCCTGTTCCGGCGAGAAATCACAGTATCTTTGGGATACTACCAGTTTAGGCAGGTGAGAAGATACTTCTTCCTTGGTTAAGATAAACATATATGGATCTATCTTTTGGTTAAGCTGCTTTTCATTCTTGGCACCGATTACTTGATAGCCATAACCGTAACGGACGTATAAGGCATTAAAGTCCTTAGCCGTCTTAAACAGTTCCGGATGCACGAACTTAAAAATACCGTAAATATCTCGGGGGTCTCTTTGTACCGGAGTAGCCGTAGCGCCTATCTTTACCTTGGCGCTATTAAACTTAGCCAGAGATTTGGAACGCTTATTGCCGGCGCCTTTCACGTACTGCGTCTCATCCGAAGCCACGAATTGCGGCGCGACTTTAAGCATTGCCTTCTGAACCTTTTCGTCATTCAGAGTTTCGTAGTTCAGAATATAGAGATCAGCGCCTTCAAACTGTTTCTTAAATTTATCTTTAATAATACGTTTAAGATCTTTGATCTCTTCTTCTATCTCTCTTTTGCCTTCGCCGAAAGCCGTTTCCAATTTCTTTTCGCGGCGCGCAAGCATAGCTTCTTCCCTGCCTACGCAATCCTTATAAGTCTTAATGACTTTCGGAACAAGGTCGGTAAACTTTTTTACTTCTTTTGCCCATTGAGTCTTAAGCGAAGCCTTCACTACAATCATGCCGGGGCCTTCTATAATGCCGCGATTATGACATTCAAGATATGCGGCTAATAGACTGGGCGTCTTGCCCGCTCCGCAGGGTGCTATAATAAGCGTGTCGTGGCTGTTGTCACCATGAGCGTCCACGATGAACTTGACTATCTGTTTCTGATAATCATATGGCTGGAGCTTCATGCCCTGCCCTATAGATTCCCATCCGGTGACTTCCTTCTTCTTATTAGTCTTAACTAATGTCGCCATCTTTTCCTTCATGGTTTTCTTCTTGGGAAAAGCCTTGACATCAATGTCTTCGACGTAAGACAGGTAGCGAGGGTCGATAATCAGGCCGCGGGAAACGATATCCAGTTCGGGTTCTTCGGGAAGCTTATACATTAGGCTCATAAACTCATTATAATACTTACGCATATTGGGCTTGCCCTTAAATGTTACCAGCAATTTGCCGTTTTCCAGTTCTTGCGTTTCAAATAATTTCATGTTTCCATCCTTTATAAAAGGCCCGCTATTATAGCGGGCCGTAATACTTTATGCTTTTTCGGCCGGCGGGAATACATCTTTTTTATACTGCGTCATACTGTCGCTGATTATTCCCGCGGCCTTAATTATTTGACCGGACAGATTATTAACCTTCGCCTTATCAGCTAATAAGGTTCTATCCCTTAGCGCAGCTTCGGCGTATTTCTTTACAATCCCGGATATTTCGCCCGTAAAGGTGAACATCGCATCCTGCGCAGCGGCTATCATGCCGTCATTAAACTCTATTAGCTTCTTCTGCATCTTCTTGGACTTCTCTAATTCCGCTTGAAGTCTTTTCACTTCATCGCGAAGGTCGGCAGTTTCTATAGATTGTTCAGTAATCTGACTATTTTTTTCGGCTATTTTATCTTTATATCCCTTTGTTATAGTAGATAGTTCTTTTTCTATATCTTTCGTGAAGGCTTTCATGCTTTGTTCTATAATAGCATCGAAGGCTTTTTTGACGTTTTCATCTGCCACATATTGAGACATAGAAGGTGTTTCAATGTCCACGGTTTTTTCTGTAGATATTATACTTTCCTCCGCAAAAGTTTCTTGTTCTATAGCTTTCGCGGCGGCCTCTATGGCATCGTCTGCCAGTTTATTGCTTCTACTTGCGCGTCGTTTCTTCTCTACGCCTACGCTGTCTATTTGACTTAGGGGAATAGCCATAAAGTCTTCGAACTCTTGATCCGTGTTAGCTATACGACATATGGACTTAGTTCGTGAAGATTCTCCGTCGAGAGAACGGTCAAATTCTCGTAATGCCAACACTTTTGCTTCGTATAAGTCGATCAATACGTCCATAACTTTATCTATAGAAACATTAGTCATGGAGGCCATTTCCAATGGGCGGGTATATATCCATGCTTTTTTTGCGCCGCGGGTTATTAGGAACTCGGAAACAGCGAATAGTTCAGACCACTTGCTTCTTGTTTGTTTCCCCTGACTAATAGCGCTGACTATTCTTTCTTTGTTAGCTCCTTGCACTTGACGAAAACATATCGCGTCAGCGGCCATCTTGCGCTTGGTAGAAGCGTCTACGTATTTATACTCGAGTGGTACCGTATGCGGAATTGTTTCATCCGTAGAGTTTCCTGGAGTTACTGGACGAGAAATGATGTTATCATTTTCCTGCAGCCAATACATTATGGGACCACGGTCAGTAGCTTTTACTTCGAGGGACTTATCATTCATCCACTCTTCGAATGCTACTTTGTACCATCCTTTAGCTTTTTTAATGTTCGCAAATATATTCTTGTAAACATTAAGCAGTCTTGAGTCTCCATATTTTTTCTCTTCAGTTTCTTTACGGCGCTGTATCTTACTCTCGTTTGTTCCACATAATTTGTAAGCCACTGCGGTATTCATAGACGCCTCTCCTCTCCGCACTACTGTTTTCTAATGTACTGTGGGTCTATCTCATTCAGGAAAATAGACGGTTCTTGTAGTGTTATCTGCCCCCGATTCATCATCGTTTCGGGGTGCGTGAGGAAAAGGTACTCCTTGGCGCGGGTCATAGCCACATACATCAGACGTCGCTCTTCTTCAAGGTCTGAACGGCAATGAGGCAGAATTCCCTGGGCGCAGCCAATTACGATGACTGCCTTCCATTCTCCGCCCTTACTGCCGTGAATTGTCATCAGATTTACCTTGTTCAAAGCTTCATCTGACTGATCTGCTTCGTTTAGTGTCATATTAGCTACGAAGTCTTCCAGGTCAGCGTATGTATCCGCGATATTGCACAGCTCTTCAATATTTCTTTTTCTATCTTCAAAGCTATCCGGGTCTTCATCCTTGATAAATTTTAAATATCCCGTTAAAGCTACCAAACATTCCAGTATCTCTGAGGGCTTATCGTCTCTTAAGCTATCTATTTGTGTCAGTATCTCAAAGAAGTTTTCCCAGCCTTGTTTCGCTTTCCCTCTTAAACCAAAATTAGATTCGTTGTAGATTCTATCTATATCTTTCAGTGATAGTATATCACAGTCGACGCTAAAAAGGCAAGAAGAAATTTTGTTAAGAGCCTTCTCTCCAATGCCTCTCTTAGGGCGAGTAAGGGCTCTCTCAAGCGATAATTGATCGCTCGGATTGAGATAAAACTTCAAATATGCTAAGAGATCTTTTATCTCTTTGCGCGCATAAAATGGCGTGCCGGACTTCATCTGATACGGAATAGAATTTGCCATGAATTCTTCTTCTACGGCCCGAGACAGGAAAGACATGCGATAGAGAACGGCGATTTCTTTAGCGTCAACTCCCCGTTTAAACATGGCCTTAACGATCTGCACTACTCTTTGCGCTTCAGCTTTCTGAGTACGCATAGTGTAAGATACGATAGGCATACCTACGGGATTCTTTGAGAAGACATTCTTGGAAAATTGGTTTTCATTCTTGGCTATTAAGGAAGCTGCCGCATTAACTACGGTCTGAGTGGAACGATAGTTGCGGCCCAATTCATATTTCTTAAGATTAAGTTCATCTACAAAATAGAAGAAGGCATCAATATCGGCGCCACGGAAGCCATATATGGCTTGGAAATCGTCGCCGACGAGACAAATGTTCATTTCAGAACCACCCAGATGATACAATAATTCAAGATCTCTGGGGCTGCTGTCTTGAGATTCGTCTGCCGTGATATATTTCCAGCGTTTATTAACTGCCGCTTTTACTTCAGGAAAACGTTCGAACAAGCGAATAGTAAAATAAATTAAATCGTCGAAATCCATAGCGTTATTTTCGCGCAAACGTTTGGCGTATTCGTTATAGATTTTTGCGACCAGTTTTTCGTAACTATTCTGAGCCTTTTCTTCGGCTTCTACGGGCGACCACATACGTTCTTTCCAACGGGAAATGGTTTTCGCGGCGGCAGGAGCTTTTACTTCCAAGTCATTATCTTCCTTGTAATCAGATAATACTTCGCTTATTAGCTTCTGACTGTCTTCTGAATCAAAGATAGTGAAATGTTTATTCCATATCTCAAACTTTTCGATATGCCGACGCAACAATCGCGCACAAAAACTGTGATAGGTTCCCATGGTAACATGTTTTCCCGCTTCTCCTACTCCGGCGATGATACGTTCCCGTATTTCATCAGCGCCTTTACGAGTAAAAGTAAACAGTAAAATACTGTAGGGATCAATACCATGATTAATCATGTTTTTTGTGCGGGCAACTACGGTAGCCGTCTTGCCGCTACCTGCACCGGCCAACACAATCATGGAACCCTTAAAGTCTTGAGCGGGCAGTCGCTGCTGCTCATTGAGCGGCGCCAAGATTTCCTGTTCCTTCTGCTCTACCAAAGCTGTTGTAGCACTCAATGAGCCAGCCTCCTTAATTCAATCCACTAATGAACTGCGGCATATCCGGCGTCTTATCGGCATCATCCGTAGCACCCTGTTTCATGCCGGTGCCGTTAATAGTAGCCAATACTACGTCCACTGCTTCATGGCAGTTTTCTCCTTCGAAGCCTTCCAAAGTGCGAGCGTTAACGTTACCTTTTTTATCGATTTTAATCTTAATACGTTTTTCCATTACAAATCTCTCCTTGCTTACATAAAAAATAACGGGCGACATATGAATGCCGCCCGCGTTACCTTTTGATTAGGCGTACATGTAAACTTCCATCTCCACGGAACCGTCGGCGCAGGTTTCGATAGATTCTTCATCTACCGTCCAGCCATTGAGTTCTGCCTGGTGCATGATGTTGATCTTCTGATACGTCTGGGACAGGCTGTCCTGGAATTCCTGGGCATCAAGACCGGTACCCCAGAAGTCGCCCACGAGCTGCAGGTGGCCGGTCTCGTCGTTGAATACGATGCCGACATCGATAGCTTCGCCGTTGAGCATCAGCAGACCGTCACATTCGCTGCTACGGTTCTCGTAACGACCATACACACGAGTCTGGGACGTGTCCAGACCAACATTCATTTCCTTCAGGGCTTCTTCTACGATGCTTTTGTCAACGTTCTTCAATACATCGCAAGTGTAACTTCTCCAGCAAGACATGATACATCTTTCCTTTCTTGTCTCTACGTTAATACTTCTATTATGCTGAACACCGTTTTGTGGGTGTAACAACCTTTACCAATTCAAAGTCATTGGGCAATGATACTTCGGCGTTAACGGCCATGTCATACGCATGTTTCAGCATGGACATCATCCACGCGTCGTTATGGTCCACTAATGCCAAGCGGGATTTAATATGATTCCTGCGGCTCGCCGTAGAATTAAATTCCCTAATCATTTCCTTGACTTTAAAATCAAACTCCTGCTCGATATGGGCGTAAAGCGCGTTCCAGATTTTACCCGCGGCGATACGTGCATCTCCCTGCTCACTACTGTATTTAATAGCCAGTTTGTCTACGACACGGTTGATCCAGAGGCGCCATTTGCTCCGCTTTGCCGGCAGGTAATAAATCTTATCTCCTTCATACGGATCAAGTTTATTAACGGTTTCATTGTCGGCCGGTGTGTTAACCTGAGCTAATTTTTCGATTAGCGTCGCGGCCAATTGCTGATTGTCGGCCAAGACTTTTTCAAGGCTTTTAAGGTCGAAGTCAGTATTATTGATTTTAATCGGCGTCGTTTCTTCCGTTTTGATTTCGACTGCTTCTGTTGTGGGCTCAGCCTTAATATCAGCTACGAGAACTTCTTTTTCTATCCAGTCAATGAAATCGGCATTCTTATGATTCTTGTAGATCTTTAGCAGACCTTTGCAGCCTTTATAGTGCAGGAGGTATGCCTTCTGGCCACTGCTGTTACCTCTGATCAGTTCCTGCCTTTTCATCGTTGACGGGACACATTGTATCGTACGTCCCGCGAGCTTGGCATTAATGCCCAGTCCTTTAAGAAGATCGGCTACGACAATCCATCTTTCGCCGTTAATATCGGCGACTCGGACTGGATGTTTTTCATGCGGTACGGTGATGCATTCTAACATATCCTTATCCTTTCCCTTAGTTCAGATCCAAGAGGAACCCTTCTTCATCGGATTCTTCTTCCTGCTCCTTCTGCGGCGTGTCGACGATACCGGAAGCGAAGCGGGCACGGGTACGGCAATAGTTTTCCAGCGCCGCGATTTTCTCGCGGGAAGACTGCGATACCGGAATAACTTCTGCTGCGGCAGCCACTACGTCATCTACCGTGATATTAGCATTGCCGTCTTCTTTATAACGCTGGAAAGCCTTAATCATGGTATTCTTAACGACTTGCTGAATTTCGGCGCCGGTATATCCTTTAGTGGCTGCTACGGCTCTCTTGAGGATAACGTCGCCCACAGTCTTGTTCTTGTGGCCGAAATGTACCTTGAAGATAGCTTCACGTTCCGTAGCATTAGGCAAGCCAAAGTACCAGGTTGCATCTAGTCGGCCCGCACGAGTAAATTCCGGCGGCAATTGGGACACGTCGTTAGAGGTCATTACCACGTATACGCCGCTATCGTTATCATTCATGAACTTCAGGATAGACTGGAGGATACGATTGGTAACGCCGCCGTCACTTTGAGAATTTCCGACCAGACATTTTTCTACTTCATCAAACAGCAAGATACACGGGGCGCATGCTTGTGCCACCTGTAACGCGTGATCGATTTTACGCTCACTTTCGCCGACAAGTTTATTCATTACCTTACTCATCGAAAATTCAAGCAGGGGGACGTGAAGTTCATTAGCGAACACGTTAGCCAACAAAGTTTTGCCGGCCCCGGGGACGCCTACGCTCATATAGCCTTTCGGTTTCTCTACGCCGAATGCGCGAGCTTCGTCGCTGAATGCTCCTTTAGCTTCTAACAACCAAGCTTTAATAGCTTCATTGCCGCCGATATCGGCGAAGGTAACGTTGGGAATCTTGTAATCCAGTACACCCGTCTTCTTAACCAGTTCGATCTTATTACGGGACAAGAAATCCAGATCAAGCGCATGGTAACGGACCATACTCTCGTTGAGTGCCATACTGATTTCTTTTACCGTAAGCCCCATACAGGCGCGGGTAACGGCAATCAGTTCATCGCTGTCGCACACGTGGACGTCGTTGTCGGGAGTAGCCGAACGTGCCAGTTTATCGTTAGCCGTGATAACCATGCGGCGCACAGTTTCTTCGGTCGGCAAACCATATTCGATTACGCGGAAGAGACGCGCCACGTCGGACGGAATCTCCATGGCCGGCGAAATTACTACCAGCGGGTTATAATGACTGCTCTTATATTCCTTCAGGTCGCGAACAAAACGCTGCACCTTAGGATCCGTGATAACCGTATGGAAATCACGAAGAATCCAGATATTAGGAGAACCGGCCTGATCCGTCTGCTCATAGCGAATCTTGCTGAAAAGTGCTGGCGGTTCTTTTAATTTGGCGTCAGGTTCCCCTTTCGGTTGATAAGAAAATACCGGAACCGTAGTTACGCCTTCCGTACGTGACCACAGCTGAATGTTCATGTCGCTGAGTTTATCCTCCTGAGACAGGAGTTCGCGGAGGTCATCCAATACTTCCTTCTCCTCGTGCGTCTGAATCCATACGCAATCTATTTTGGCTTTTAAGAGGACCTTTAAGTCCTCGGCAATACTGCTTCTCATTTCTTTCCTCTTTTCCTTCGTTAGAACAAGTCTATATCGTCAAAGGTGTTGTCTTCCTGTATAATGCTCTTCTGACGAAGATATGCTTTCACTTCTTCGTCGCTGGCGTTAAAGATATCGGCGGGAATACCGTTGGTCATTTGTTCTTTGGGTTGAACCGTATTTATCTTACCGGCGGTTACGTAACCAACTTTCGTATCGGTATTATGGACGATTCTGATATTGTCGATGATCCATGTATAATTGGTCGAATCCATACGAAGCTGCATGGGGGTATTTCCCGTCATATTCTCGAGTATGGATACGGTATCTTCCAGTATAATGGCTCTCTCTTCGTCGTCGGCCGTATAAGACCGCGCTTTGCGCGCAATCATGATGGGGACATCGTTAATATATATGGTCGGGCAATCGAAATAGCAACCCTGATACAGTATCTTTTCTTTCTCGAGCAAAGTTGCTGCATACATATCGCCGAGTACCTGAGCATAATGGTAGATATAATCAGATGCCCACAGGCTTGCCTGACTATCTGAAAGCTCGGATACGATCTGTTCCGCCGCATCCTTTTCATCTATCGTAACGAAGATGTCGGTATCACGTATCTTCATGGTGATACCCGGTTTTTTATCCGAGCATTGAATCTCGACATAGTAAGGAATCGCCGATGAGGTAAAACCATCTTCGGTCAGATAATTCAACGTGAATGCGTGAGCTTCTGCCAAGTTAAAATCATCTGATATAATATCCAAATTATCGATGCCGGACAGGTGGCTAATAGCACTGCCCGTAAAACGTTTAATAAGTCGTGCCATTTTTTATTTACCATTCCTTTCCGTCTTTAAGTATGTATACCATATCGTTATTTACGTTCATAGCAAGTCCTTCAAGGTTGCCGGCATACGTAATGAAATCCGGATGCCCTTCACGGCGGGCTTTTAAGTCCACTACACACTGATTGCCGGATCCGATTACGTCATGCAGGCCGTCGCCGGCTTTTTCTTCGTCCCAAATGCGGTCATCGGCACGATATTCGCCGTCAATGATAACGTCTATGTTATTGGTTAAGACTTCCATGTACGGGATAACTCTAGCACTGGACAAAATGTCCCGTGCTTTAAAATGGGTAATCACGATGATATGAAAACCATCTTCGTGAAGCAGGCGGCAAAGTTCAGACAGTGGTTCTGCCTGATCCAACGGTTCGCCGCCTACGAATGTGATGTATTTATTAGGAGCGTGCGCTTTTATATTCTTAAAAGCTTCAGCTGGAGAATCGGAGCCGTAATAGACATCCTTACTCCATAACTCCTTATTAAAACATCCGGGACAAGCGTGTCCTTCTCTGGCTTTTCGGCAGCCGGCCAGAAAAATTTCTGTCCGGCGGTTACTATCAAGAGAAGGGCCAGCGCTTTTCGATGTCCACTTTACGTTGAAAATCTTAAGCGTGTCCACTGTTTTTTCAATCCCCTCTAGTACTTTCTAACGGGTCTAACGTCTTCGCTACCGCGCCGCAGGAAGAGCATACGATTTCCTGACTGACGGGCGAAAATACCCAGACCGTCTTATCTTTTGTATCCTGCTCATAAGTGCCGGAAGTGCGGCGATGCATTAAAGTGCCGCCGCACTTGGGACATCTAAGCTGAGCGTCCGAAAAGAACATGGCCATGTTATGCTGCTCCGTCGTTAAGCTGCGCGTTCAGGAAGTCCGCGAACTTGGCCAAATCCTGAGGCTGAATCATATCCAGCGACTTGTACGCGGAATTCCAGCTGGCAACCAGGTCGTTCATCTCTTCGTCGCTAAGCTCGCAGGTATTCTGAATGTTACCGATGGTATTCCAGGTTTCTTCGTGCTCCTTCAGAAGTTCGTCGGTCCATATCGGTTCGATATCTTCCTGTTCGAAGTAATCCACTTCATCCTCGTTAAGCCAAAGCTCAGCGCCGACGCCGAAATAGCTGGCGGCCTTGCGAAGAGCCAAAGTCTCCAAGGACTTATAGATATTGGAAGCATTCTTGGCGCCATTTTCCAGTACCTTGCCAGCCGTGCCAGTCTTGCTGAGCTTGAGCTGATTCCCGTGGCCATCATCGAAGTAGCAATTCAGGGTGATATCCATATGATAGATATCATGCTCGCCCTTCTTATCGGTACATTTCTCGACCCAGGTTTTGTCGATGGTAAAATCCCAGGCGCCGTTGGTCAGCTTGTTAAGCAGGCGCACCACGGTATAACCCGTGATGTATTTCTCGCCGCCATAATTCTTACGGATAAGCGTGGGATCTAAGGGGGCGTTGACCCCCTTCACGAACTCTTCGGAAATTTCTTTCAGCATATACTTGTTCCTTTCTTTACGCTACGCCTGCGCCAGTCATGAGAGACTGTTCCATTTTCATGGCGCCGCTCATGGTAATGCAGGTATTGCTCTTATACTGAATGCGTTTGGACAGGCTATTAAGGAATGCGAAGCGTGCCTTTACCGCATTAATGAGCGCGATGAGATTCACTTCTTCGTCGTCGCCGAATTTGGCATGCTGGAGTGCTGCGAAGCCATTGGCTTTACGCTCTTCAGCATTAGAGCCACGAGAATTCATGGCCAGGAGGGCCGTAGCAGCGCCAAATTCCTTGTCCGTCAAGGTATCCAGGAGCTGTTTCTGTTCGATAAGAGCCAGAGCGATTTCGTCGTTCAGGTTATTGAGCTCAGCCAAGGCATACTTGAGCGTACCAGGATTCATGTCAGGCTCGATACGGATATCATTCATCTTCTTGGTCAGCTCTTCCTGCGTAGCTTTCCATTCATCATCAATGAAATAATCCATTACGGCGCCGGCCATCTGTTCATAAGAAACCTTTTTCCCCAGGATATCGTAGTTGTTCACGTACTCATGAACCTTAACGTCCGCTTTCTTGGCGGGTTCTGCGGAAGCTTCCTCTTCTTCTTCCTTTTTGGCAGCGGTCTTACGGCGACGACGTTTCTTCGGCTTTTCTTCCGGCTCTTCTTCAGCCGTAGCTTCTTCCTTAGTCTCTTCCTTGACTTCTTCCTCGGTTTCTTCCTTGGTTTCTTCAGCTTCAGCCTTCTTGGCTTCTTCGGTTTCAGCTACGGCAGCTTCAGCCTGCTCAGTTTCTTCCGCCTTCTTATCCGCTTCATTTTCCGCGTCGGCTACAGCAGGATCTTCTCCGTCAGCGGGAACGGATTTACTGGCCAGTTTTTCGGCTACTACGGCTTCTGCCTGTTCCTGCAAGGAAAGACGCTTAACTTCCTTGGTTTCTTCGGCCGGAGCTTCTTCCGTGGCGGCAGCCTCGGCTTTTCTCTTGGCCTTCATACGTTCAAGAATCGAATTCTTTTTCGGCGCTTCTTCAGCCGGAGCTTCCTCTGTCTTCTTAGCCTTGGCTTTCAAAGCGGCGAGCGGGTTAACCTTCTTTGCGGGTGCTTCCTGCTGAGCGGCGGCAGCGGCTTCTTCGGCTTTTCTCTTTTTCAGGTTGTCCAGAAATGACATAATTTATTTCTCCTTTCACGAAAGTGGCTCCAATACCACATTTCCTCCATAGTTATCTTGAATGTACTTAAAGGCCTTTTTGAAGTCTTCACAGAATTCTGTTTCATACTGTTCAATCAGGTCTTCTAACTGATCTTCGTCTTCCCGCATTTGAATTAACTTATGCGGGGAATATAGCGGTATGGCTGTTACGCCATGTACCTCTACAATCTGTCCATGCATTTCAGCGATGGTTTTACCTCTCAAGAACAGGCTCAAGGGTATATTGCCGAGCAGGATGACCATTACGGGGCGTATGATTTCAATGGCTCTCTCGATAAAGCCGCGGCAGCATTCCGCTTCGCGCCTGTTAGGAGCCCTTTCCGTCAATACGTTACCCGTTTTATTGCAGGTATAGCAGTTGACGGCATTCATCCAAAAGAGTTGCCGAGGATTAACGTGACAGCTCTCGATGAGCGTGTCCAACAATTCCATCTCGGGAGTACCTCTTAGCGGATAAATGATTTCGTCGCCGTTTAACTGGCTCTCATAAATCCCTTCATTAATAATCATCACCGCGGCCTGATCATCGCCATAAGACAAAGACCTTATATTGTGTTGGCATGCCGGGCAATCCCGACAATTTGTCAGCAGATTATCCAGTTTGGCTCTTGCATACGGACGCACGATAGAATCTACGTATTCGATAGGATTCTCCGGGTTCGCCGCTTTAACAAGCTCCAGGATTTTCTCCTCATTATCCATATGGCGATCCCTCTTTCGCCTATTTTTCTTGTTTCTGGAGCTCTCTTAACTCCAACTGAGCTTTTAACAGCTCATTTTCTGCCCGTAAGCGTATGTTTTCGGCCTCAACCATTTCTTTGCGGCGCGTAGCTACTTCAGCTTTTTTCTGTTCTATCTTGCATTGGCGCCGATCATTCTCCATGGTTTTAACCATGGATAGTATCTCGGTGGCTTCCGTGATAGCATAAATATCGTTATCATGCTGATAGAACGAGAACAGTAGCCAATGAAACTCTTTAAGTTTTTCACGAGATTCCTTTAAGAGCTTAGTGAGCCAACCGCGCTGAATAGTAAACGTCTTTTCGCCCTTAGCTTTATGAACGACAGTCTGAGTTTTGTCCTCAATCATGCACGTCACTAAGCCTTCGATTTGAACGTCGCCTTTCTCGTGTACCGTAGCTCCCGAGTTTATCGTTAAACGTACTACGGCTTTGTCACTCATGGCGTTAGACACTACCTGTCGAGTCTTTTCCTCGAAGTCCGAACCTTGACGTTTATCCTGTTTGCGAGCATGCTTGGCTAATCCATAACGCTTTTTTGCGGCTGCCTGTTTGTAGTGAAGGGAATCCGAGAAGCATGTATCACATCGGATTCCCTCATTTGAGCAGTCCGTATGGCCCCACTCACATGCCATTATGCAGTTTCCTCCACGGTTTCGGATTCAACTTCGGCCAATAGTTTTTCAGTTTCATTAGCCTTTTCCTGCAGGTTACGTTCTTCCTCTTCAATCTCGGCAATTTCTTCGTCGCTAAGAGATTCCTGCGGCACTTCGCCCTGGACAAGAGCGTAAAACTCTTTCCAGAGTTCTTCGTCGTTCTTCATGATTTCGACGAACTCGGCTTTGGATTTGAACTTCTGGCGAGGTTCTTCTTCTCCAGGCGTCATCCACCAGAGCCATGCGCCATGACGTTCCAGCAATCCGGTTTCAAGCCCTACGCCAATAGACGGAGCGATTTCATCGGTGCCTTCGCCGAAGCGGACGTAATACTCACCTTTGCAGTACTGACGTTTAGCGCCTGGCGTGCAATGGTTTTTCTTGATGATATACCCAATCTTAAGACCTTCATCTTTCTCGATAGGATCGCTGGCCTGAACAGAGTGCTTGCTAAGGCGCAAGATAACCGCTGCCCAGTATCTATAAGCCTCACCGCCAGCAAGAACTTTCGGATCGCCGTACATCACGCCTATGGCCGTCGTCATGTGCTGCACAACGCAGAAAGCCGTGTCGTACTGAGCGATAGTACCCGTCCATTTACGCATCATCTTAGCATTCATACGTGCCTGAGAAGCTACGGTTTCGGAACTCATATCTTTCTCACGTTCCTTATCGGGAACCAGGCAACGCAGGGAATTGATGCAGAACATATCCACCGCGCCGGTAGAGATGAGTCCTTCTACAATGTCCAGGGTTTTTTCCGTACCGACCTTAAGGTCCAACGGGATAAAGAAAAAGCGATCGGGGTCAATCTTGAAGGTTTCACAAATGTAATTCTTTTCCAGAGAGTGTTCTGATTCTAACCAGCCGGCAGTGAAATCGGGGTCTTCTTTCATATTGACCGCGATAGTCTCCAATAAGAGACTCGTCTTGCCGCTATCCGGATCACCCGTAATAATGGTACAGCGTCCACGAGGAATGCCGCCGCCTAAATCACGATTTAATCGCGATGACGGAGTTTTGACAAACTTAATAATCAATTTATCCATAATTTCGGGAGTCTTGCCGATGCGCCCCATAATGGTCTTGCCGTATTGTTTGTTGGTCTTGGCGGCAACCGCATCGAGTACCTTCAACTTTTCCTTAAGAGACATTTTCTTTTCGGGAACGATACTAGCCATTCTATCTGCCTCCTTTCTTTTAATCATTTAATGCGAGCAACATGGAGTTTTTGACCCCCTGAACTACGGATACCGCATTCAGGCCATCTTTATCCGTTAACGTTAACGAGATAAGTTGGTCGCATGCATGAACAAAGTTAGCAAACTCTTGTTGTGTCATCTCGAGTGAGAATTCCACTTTCTTTTGGGCGTCAATTGTCATCCATACTCTCCTTCGTTGCTTCAATGATTTCGTTAATTGATTCGGCGGCCATGCAATATTCAGCCGCTTTTGTGCTGACCATTTGAGGTATTTCGCCATCTTTGAATTGCTCTTGGAGTTGACTGACATAATCATTCAGCACCAGGACTGCAGCTCTTAAGATAGGCTTCGCCTTGTAGGTATCGTAATGCTTATCATCCTTGGTCTTGGAAGCTTCAAGCCAAACTTCGGAGAGTTGTGCCAAGGCGACATGTGCCGCCTCAGCTCCTTCCCTATGAGTTTCTGCCATCAAAGCCCCTACGTACTGCAATAAGCCGTTACGAATAGCTTCATTCCTGGTTTCACTCATCGGTTTTATTATCCTCATTGGTATCAACTACCGTTACTGACGCGATGGTATCCTCTCCGTTAAGACTAATAGCTTTTACGCCATTGCTTATACGGGACTGAAGGCTGATGCCTTTAGCCGGCGTGCGGATAACCATGCCGTTCTTAGTGACGATGATACAGTCGTCGGTTTCCTTGACTACTCCTGCCGTTACTACTCCACCCACTCGGTTAATAGCGGTAAGAACTTTTACGCCTTTGCCGCCGCGATTGAGCTTGGCGGGGATATCGGAGGATTTCATACGTTTCGCCGCGCCGCTTGCCATAACCTGAAGAATTTGATCTTCTTCGGTAACCGTAAAAGCAGATACCAGTTCATCGCCGTCTTCAAGGCCCATAATACGTACGCCGGCCGCGGCTCGTCCCATAATAGACACCTTATCTACGGGGAACTTGAGTCCTTGTCCTTTAAGAGAAATGGTCAGCATTTCCGCGTCGTTATTTACTAAGACGGCAGATACCAGCATATCATCTTCGGTTCTGAGATTCATAATCTTGGCGCCGTTACGCGTCTGCGGCAAATCGGATAGCAGCATACGCTTTCCGATACCTTTCTTGGTAGCGAGAAGCAGGGAAAGATTTTCATCTTCCTTATCTTCCTTGGTTACGACGAAGAACTTGATGATACGCTCGTCATTATCCAGCGGGATATAGTTATTGAGCGGTTTGCCTATAGAGCTCTTGGATACCGTCGGCACCTTGTAGGCGGGCAATACATATGCTTTGCCGGATGCGCCGATAAATACCAGGTCATCCTGCGTGGATAACGTCTTAATGGATTCCACGAAGTCATCTTCCTTGGTCTTAAAGGAAGTACCCGTACCATTACGTTTCTGAGAGTTATATTCGTCGAGCTTGACGCTCTTGATATAACCGTTATGCGTGTAAGCCATTACCACGTCGATATCCGGGATGGTATCACGGTCATCTGTCTCGGTGGAGATAGAAGTCAAGCGCTTTTCATTCTTAAAGCGTTCGGCAATCTTGGCCAGTTCTTCACGTACATATTTTAAGAGCTCCATTTCGTCTCTTAAAATATTATCGTACCTTTTGAACTCGTTGTCAAGAGATTCATATTCGCCGCATAATTTCTCCTGGTCCTCTTCGGAGAAGGAATAAAGATGCATGGCGGATACGGCCTGCGCCTGTTCGTCATCGAAATCATAAGCTTCTTTAAGATTATCGCAGGCAGCTTTACGGTTCTTAGCTTTCATAAGCTCGAACGTAGCGTCTACATCTTCCAAAGCTTTTAAGCAAGCCATGATAATATGCAAGCGTTTTTCCAGTCGGTCGCGTTCATACTGCGCCTTATTCTGCAGGACTTCGGTAACATGTTCCAGGAACTTATCTACCAAAAGTTTAAGTGGTGCCTTAGGATAAGGCTTTCCGTCGATAAGCACCGTATGGTTAATCGGAATAGATTTTTGAAGCTCAGTGCGTTTTAACAGCCTATTGATAATGATATTGGCCGGCGCGTTCTTCTCCAGTTCGATAACGATACGCATACCGTTACGGTCGGATTCGTCACGAGCTTCATGAATCTGGGTAAAGTCTTCATCTTCAGAAGCTAGATGGCCGATGGAGGATACCAGCTTAGCCTTATTTACGCCGTAAGGAATCTCCGTTACTACGATAGCTTCGCGGTCTTTACGTTTGCCGTAAGGCTCAATATGATATACGGCGCGCACGATGCAACGCCCCTGACCTTCGCGGTAAGCCTTATGAACCTCGGGAAGGTTAATGATGACGCCGCCCGTAGGGAAATCCGGCGCCAAAATTGTATTAATTATCTCGTCTTCCGTAATGTCTTCGCCGTTCAAAGCATATTCAATGGTTTTATCCAAAGCTTCGTAAACGGCTTTAGCACTATGCGGCACGAAGGAGCATGCCATCCCGACCGCTATTCCCGCCACCGGGTTGCATAAAAGATTCGGGAACAAACCGCTCATGACGGACGGTTCCTGCTCAGATTCATCGTAATTAGGAACGAACTGAACGGTATTCTTATCCAGATCAGCCATCATGAGTTCACCGATAGGACTTAAACGTCCTTCGGTATATCTCATAGCGGCGGCAGGGTCGTTATCTATGCTGCCGTTATTGCCATGCACATCCACCAGAGGGTAACGCATTTTCCAATCCTGTGATGCCACGATCATCGCATCATAAACGCTTTGGTCTCCGTGCGGGTGCAGCACACCGAGACATTCGCCCACCGTGCGAGCACATTTCTTATAGGGGCTGTTATAATGCAATCCTAACAGCTTCATAGCATACAGGATATGACGATGTACGGGCTTCAAGCCGTCGCGAATATCGGGAAGCGCTCGCTCCTTAATTACGTCCATCGCATAAGTCGTAAATTTATCTACCATATGGTCAGCAAAGGGGACTTGCACAACCTTACCTATTGAATCCTGTGCGGATTCTTCTACGGGCATCTCTGCCAACTCAAATCACCTCTTGCTTTCGTTGTTCTCTATAGTATCGTTTTTCTCAACTAGTTCATAGTCCAGCATGGAAATCTCGTAGGTCGTATGTTCATCCAGTACATCGTTATTACGACGGAATGTTCTGGACTGGAAACGACCTACTATGCTGATTTCCTGGCCGACCAATAAATGATTAGCGGCTTTAGCCGTAGCGTTCCATGCGATGCAAGGAAAATAGGAACTCTTACGGATTTTTTTGCCGTGGCCGTTTTTACTGAACTTACAATAGCACTGGCGGTTATTCGCGATGAGGAGGTCGGTGATAATGCGCCCGGAATTAACCGTACGATGATTAGGCTCTCTGCATACGACGCCTTCCATCCGTACGATATTCTTATTCTGGATATCATCGTACTCCTCATCACTAAGAGGAAATAAATCATGGGCATACGTGTAAACGCTGACATGATGGATTTTCTCTCCATAATTGCGCGTTCTCATCGTGCCCAGTACTGCTATCTTGTCGCCCACTTTAGCATTAATCTGCTTCAGGAGTTTCTCTGGGGCCATAACTGGCACACAATCGAAATTCTCGCTTAAGCGGGGGACCATAACGGTAATCGTAAAATATTTCTCGTTCTTGCCTGTTCTCTGATTGTAATGAGCGTAAGTTTCTTCTATCGCATCAATAACGCCAGCGATATTTACTTCGTTAAGCTGATTCAAAAGTTATCTCTCCGTATTTTTCCAAATTTTTTCCGCGAAAAATTGTAAAAACGGCTCATAATAGGGTAATAATATTATTTTGGGCTTTTTTATCAGCGCAAAGTTTATGTTACGCTGTCTGCAGAAGGAACTCCCTGCGCGATTCGACGTCCTTGCCCATGCAGAGCGCGATAGCTTCTTCTGCCGCTTCCAGATCATCTACGGTAATCTGAATAAGCCTACGGGTTTCGGGATTCATAGTAGTTTCCCATAACTGTTCAGGCATCATCTCCCCAAGGCCTTTGTAGCGCTGTACGACACATCCGTCCGTATCGAACGCATTTAACTCTTCCTTGGTATAGAGATAAGTCACTTCTTCTTTCTTGCCCTTTTTTCTGCTTACCTTGTAAAGCGGAGGGCATGCTGCGTACAAGTACCCTTCTTCGACTAATGGGCGCATATAACGGAACAGGTTTACCATATGCAAACACTGTATATGTCCGCCATCCGAATCGCTATCTGCCATCAAGATGATACGATGATAGCGAAGTTTGTCCATATCGAAAGCTTCTCCGATACCGCAACGCAAAGCTTTGACCAAATCCTTAATTTTAACGCTCTTAAGAACCTGCTCAATATTGGCTTTCTCGGCGTTAAGAATTTTACCGAATACCGGCAATATTGCCTGGAAGTTACGGTCACGTCCTTGTTTAGCTGAGCCGCCTGCTGAATCGCCTTCAACCAGAAAGATTTCGCTCTTTTCCGGGTCTTTACAGGTACAGTCAGCCAGATCGTCTACTACTTGAGCCTTCTCGATGCTCTTAATACCGCGGGCGATATTTCTTGCCTTGCGCGCCGCTTCTCGGGCCTTAACAGCTCTCATGATTTTTTCCATGATAGCGTTAGCCCGATTGTCATCTTCGTTTAAGAATTGGGCGAAAGCTTTTTCGACCGCCTGCTTAACGCTGGAGCGTACGATGGCCATTCGGATTTTGCCCTTACCCTGGCCTTCGAAGTTCGGATCACGCAATTTGACCGATACGATGGCAATCATACCTTCGCGGCAATCATCTGATTCCACCTCTTTATCGTTCTTAATGAATTTCTTGTCGAGGAGGTACTGTTTTGCGGCCGCGAAAATACCCATCTTAAAGCCCGTTTCATGGTCACCACCATATTCCGTCTTAACGTTATTCACGAAGGAGATAACGTTGGAACTGAAAGCGTCAGTATAGGCGATAGCTACGTCAATATCCATGGAACGGTTTTCTTCCACGTTCTTGGAATAATCCGTAACTACTTTGCCGGCAACTACCTTGGACGGATGCACCTTAACGGTGTATTTCACCTTAGAGCTGGTAACCAAGGGGTCTGCCAAGAGTTCTTTATTCTTGGCCGTATCCGCGATGAATTCTCTTACGCCATCGGGAAAACAATAAGTTTCTTCGATACGTACTTCTTTGCCTTCTGCGTCATGAGATTCAACATAAAACGGAATAGTGAGCCCTGGATTGAGATAAGCAAGCTCTTTAAGACGATTTTTAATATGGACAAAATCAAACCATTCTTCACCCCAGACTTCTTTATCCAGCACGTAGTGAACTTCTGTGCCAGTTTTACCTGATTCAATCTTATTTCCTGTTTCGTAAAGCGGCTTAACGGTCTTGCCGCGCACGAAGTCAATCTGATATTCTTTGCCGCCCGTGCGGATAATCAGATTTGTTTTAGACGCTACCGCGTTTACACAAGAAGCGCCGACCCCGTTTAGGCCTGCCGTATTCGTTTTATAACTGCCGTCTACGGAGTATTTTCCGCCAGCGTGTAATACGGTATATGCCACTTCAGCCTGAGACTTATTTTTATAACGAGGATCTTTATGCGGCGTAATCGGAATACCGTTACCGTTATCTTCTACGATAACTTCGTCGCCGATAATGCCTACCGCGATGGTGTCACCGTGGCCTGCCGCGTATTCATCCACGGCGTTATCCACGATTTCAAACACGGTGTGGTCCGGATCCTTCAAATACATGCCTCGTCGGAGGCGTACATTTTCGGGATAGTCCAGGACGCTAATACTAGCCTGTTCTGACATGTTATTCTCCTTCTTCGATTTCGCCGATTTCTACGCCACCGATATGATGCCTGAGCATAGCGGCAATGGTTGCCCGATAATTTTCGAGCTCGGACAAACCATTGTCGACTTCAACCTGGGCCTTGATACGGCGCATTTCTGTCCTGTCATCCATAACCATAAGAATAATCTTCTTAAAAGCCAGCAGTACCGTTTCACAGCGAACGATATACTGATGACCCAAGAATTCAAAATCGGTCTTACGGTCTGGATGGAAATACAGTTTGCTGCCTACCTGTTCAGCGATGTCGATAAGTTCGCGTTCCTGTTCTTCCGGCGCGTTGATTGCTTCCTGATACATCTGATCCTGAAGCCTTGCCAATTCTTCTTCAGTCAAGAAAACACCTCCTCCCTTTTAAGCCGTTAAAGCCTGATTATTTTGCGCGGTTGCGAAGCTTAGCCAGCGGGTTACTCTTCGCGGCTGGAGTACTGCTCTTGGGAGCTGTCTTACTGCCGGAGTTGCCGCCTTCCTGCGCGCCGCCATTGGAGCTGATGATAGATACGTTATCAACCAGTACGAACGGCTGGCCATATACGGTGTTACCGTTCTTATCCTCATAATTTTCGCTGATCTGGATTTCGCCCTGGATAGCGATGATGTCATGAGCCTTTACGTACTGATTGATGTAATCAGCGTTGTGACCGAAGGCCGTGAACGGAATGAAATCATACTTGTTTTCGCCGTCCTTGGTCTTGAAGGCGCGCTTTACGCTAAGCTTGCCGCGATAGAAGGATTTCTTTTCGCCTTCGCCTTCCTTGTACATGATGGATTTGCCCATCTTTTCCGGATCCGGATAGTAACCAATCAGATTTACAATGTTGCGTACGTTCATTATGTATACTTCCTTTCTTGATTAGAACGGCAAGGCGATTCCTCGATACTTGCCCGTTTTTAACTCTCTTAATACTTCTTTATAGGGATCGCTATTAAGCGACAGATTCTGCGTCAGCTTCAAGCTTGCGAAACGCTGCTACCACGCCGGCGATATTGAGCGGATTTACGTCGGAGCTGATATCGGTCAGGACACCTTCGGAGAAGTCTGCCAGGCAAGTATTTGCCGCTTCTTCGCCCCACTTTTCAGTGAAATCCATGATATACTGAAGTTCCTCGGCGAAAGCTTCAGTAGCTTCATCAGTCCATTCCTCGGTGAAGTCACCTTTAGGAGCTTCTTCTTTCTTAGCCGGTTTCTCTTCGCTTTTGGATTCTTCAGCTTTCGGCTCTTCTTTTACTTCTTCCTCGGGCGGCAGTTCCTTCGGCTGACGCTTCATCTTATCAGCCGTCTTCTTAGCCTTGGTTTCCTTCTTTTCTTCCTTTTCTGCCTTAGCAGGAGCTTCGGCGGTAACATCGCTCACCAGACCGGTAGCAGCCAAAGCATGAGCGATGGCGGCCAGGGCGCGAGCCTTCTGGTAATTGTCGCTGATAAGATCAGCATTTTTTACTGCCTCGGAAATAACTGCATTGAATGTGTCTTTTACTGTTGCCATAATTTAAACGGCCTCCTTAACTTTTCTCTTTTTACCTTTGATTTTGATTTCGTCATCTTCCGCGTCAACGAGGACATAATCGATATCCTTGTCAGGAGCGGAGAACATGACGGGGTTCAGGATATTTTCCATGATGCCGCGAAGTCCACGGGCGCCAGTTTTTCTCTTAATTGCTTTACGAGCAATAGCCTTCATAGCGTTTTCCGTGACTTCGAGCTGAATGCCGTCCTGAATAAACAGTTCCTGATACTGCTTAACCAAAGCATTCTTTGGCTCATGTAAAATCTGTACTAACTGGTCTTCCGTCAATTCCTTAAGAGGAGCGATGACGGGGACGCGCCCTAAGAGTTCAGGCAACATGCCGAACTTCTTAAGGTCTTCGGTAGCCAGGTCTTCGATAAAGTCATTATACTTATCGTTTTTACGGTCTACCAGTTTAGCGCCGATGCCCATGGTGTTTTGGCCCTGACGCTTGCGTTTAGCGATAATCTTTTCGATTCCCTCAAACGCACCGCCTACGATAAACAGCATATTTTCCGTGCTGATTTTCTGAACATTACGGCTTTCGGGATTTAATCGGCGGCCATCCATCGGTACGTCGAGCATAGTACCTTCCAGAAGCTTTAAGAGCGCCTGCTGAGTTCCTTCGTGGCCGGGATCGGATGTCGTCGATAAGTTTTCGCCCTTACGGGAAGTCTTATCGATTTCGTCGATATAGACGATACCGCGTTCAGCCTTCTTGATGTCACCGTTGGCAGCGCTGATCATATCGCGGGCAATGCATTCAACATCCTTCCCTACGTATCCCGCGCTTGTGTATTCCGTGGAATCGGCTATCACGAAGGGGACTTTCAGGAATTTAGCCAAAGCTTTTAAGATAGCCGTCTTTCCCGAGCCGCTCGGACCAGCAAGCAAAACATTCGATTTTTCCAGTTCTACGTCCTTATTGACGGCCTTATTACCGAATTTCACGCCGAGCATCTTGTAGTGATTATACACCGCTACGGACAATACCTTCTTGGCATATTCCTGACCGATAATGTACTGGTCAAGATGAGCTTTGATTTCCGACGGCCTGGGAAGTCTCTTATGCTTCTTATCATCTTTCTTATGCTCTTCCTCTTCGTTTTCGATCAAGGTGTCTGCCGCCCGAAATGTTTCTTCCAAGGCTATTAAGCAATGCTGGCAGATGAACGTATCTTCATCTATGCCCTGGGCTACCATGACGTCGCTAGGGATTTTCTTGCCGCAAAACGAACATACGACGTCAAGCTTGCTCTTTTCCATATCACATTCCTCATCTCTTATCTCTTATATTGGATGGCGTCAATCAGGCCAAAATCCACCGCTTCCTGCGGAGTAAGCCAATTGTCGCGATCCATTGCTGCTTTAATTTCTTCCAAACTGCGGCCCGTATGCTTTACGTACAGGTTATGCAGTTTTTCTTTAGTTCGTTTCATATGTTCCCAACTGATTTCCATATCGGAAGCTTTTCCTTCGGAGCCGCCGCTGGGCTGATGAATCATGATTTCAGCGTTAGGCAGGGCAAAACGCTTACCTTTGGCGCCGGCCATAAGCAGGAGACTTCCCATACTTGCCGCCAAACCATTTACGATGGTACATACGTCGGGCTTAATATATTGCATCGCATCGTAGATGGCCATGCCGTCCACTACGCTGCCACCCGGCGAATTGATATACATGGTAATATCTGCCGTCGGGTCTTCTGCTTCAAGATAGTAAAGTTCCATCTTGATGACTTCGGCCATGGCGGTATTTACCTGGCCAGAACACATAATAATACGGTCTTTTAAGAGCCGGGAACCAAGATCCATGGCGCGCTCGCCATTTCCCTCCCGTTCAATGACCATTGGAATGCTGTTAAACATAAAATAACCTCCGATTGTATTAGCTTACGCTACGCTGTTAGCCGCCTTGGTTTCCTTCTGCACGATAAAGGCAGCATACTCATTGCGCATAATGCGCGCCGCTTCACGGAAATACTTAGGATTACTGCGGAATTCCGCATTCGTGTATTCCGCGATATCTTTCTTGAAGTTCTTATCAGGGAAGATTTCCGAACTGGATAGGAACTGCTTTACGTAATCCGTCAGACGCTTCTTGGTAACAAATTCCGATGCGTATGGCACGAAATCATAAGTTTTCGTCGTTTCATCATAACGAGTGAGCTCAGACAGTCCGGCGATCAGGCAGGACAGTTTCTGCGTTGCCGGCCGGCGGATTTTATCCCATTTTTCTTCGGATTGTTTTACGATGGGATAACGTTTTGCGCGGCTGAGGTCCAAACGATTGTTCGGATATTTCGTAGCAAACTCGGTTGCTACCTCGTCCATTACGCCTGCGAGAACGATTGCCTGAGTGAAGAATTCCTTATTCTTACGGACAATATCTTTGTTGCGGTCCACCCATTCTACGGCATACTGACCTGCATGATGGAAAATCTGCATGGTATTCCGCTTCGTCTCTATGACGGTATGCAGTACTGGATGATAAGCATGGCACTGTTCCGAGAACGTGGCGATAATAGCACATAACTGAGCCGGATTGATGTTCTTGCTGATGTCGCCGGACTGATAAGCGACTTCTTCAGAGAAGTCCAGTTCTTCGACGATTTCGCGTAAGACGTCATATTTTCCCTGCTTGTTATATACGTCATTCTTGGCGATAGCCATATTGCTGTTACGGGTAACGACCAGCTCATTTACGAACTCGTTGTCTACGCCGGGGCCAGCTACGACTTCTACCTTGATATAGGCTTCTTCCGGGAGAGCGTCGATATTGTTCAGGAAGTTCATGGCTTCCAGGCGATGCCCGCCGTTAATCAGACCGAACGTCAGCTTATTGCTTTCTTTGTCCATATCATCGGGGTATTCCAATACGACTTCGGTTTTGCCCGTAGCTAACGTCTTAGAAGTATAGATATCCTGTGCCGTAAGCGTAATGGCATCGCATTTATAAACGAAATGCGACGGGTCTTTCTTAAGGGAATTAATCAGGCGAATCGTCTGTGCCTGCAAGGGATTGGCGCCGCGAAGATTCGCGTGCTTATTGATGTCCTGGCTAACCAGTTCCGTGCAAGGACACAAAAAAGACGCCATGATCAAACCATGCTTGTTATCAGCATGAATTGATATACTATCGGCGTCAATGCTCTTAAACGTTAATAACATAATTTTTTCCTCCATCATGGTTTTCTTCAGTACCGTACAAAAAGGTTTATGGTAGCGGCCGACAGGCCGCCACATTCAAGCACTTTTAGGGTGCTTTTCGTATAATGCCTGCCACTGATTAATCGCTTCGACGTAATTCATGAAATTATTTAAGAGTTCTTTCTTAGTCGAATCATTCTTCAGTGTGCAGTCAAATCCTGTGGCATCATAAAGTCCGCTATCCAAATCCGCTTTTAAACGTTTCTTGGCTTTGCTCCAGCCATCACGATTTTTCATGCGGATCATGGCCTTGCCGGGATCGATACCGATATGCACGCAACGAATATCGTCACCGTACATATCCTTCAGTTTCCTGCGTCCATTCTGCTCTACTATGACTATACCGATATCAGCGGTAATAGCGTTTTCTATGTCAGAACGGCGCAGGCCGTAATAGTTGCCGTCGAACTTGGTAAATTCGGCGAACTCGCCTCTTACGATGGCCGCCGTAAAATCCGATTCGGAAATAAAGTGATAATCCACTCCGTCTTTTTCCTTATCGCGCGGCGGGCGGCTTGTCGTAGACACTACCCGTACCACCTGGTCGGGATAATGCTTTAACAGGCTGTTAAGAAGCGCATTTTTACCTGAGGCCGACGGGCCGGTAAGCGTATACAGCAATTGGTTTTTACCTCCTCTTAAGCTTTCTTAACCCATAAGACATATTAACATAGTCTTAACGAAAAAGTCAAGTCTTAACCATTAAGCGACTTTATCCGTCTTAACGGGTAAGACTTCCTTCTGCGCCGCATAGCGGTCGTTGCCTATGTTGATAATCATGGGCAAACCTTCTCCACAACAGCCGACGCAATTATAGTCGATCCATTCCACGGCATCTTCTTCAGACATGCCTTCCTGAATCAGACATTCAACCATGCCTTCGTAGTCGTAGATGGCTGTCCCGTCAGGCGTTACGCCGACAAATGCTTCGGAATAGCTGGGATTGGTGTACACGATGGTATCTTCATATCCCATTTCCACTAGATAATCCTTTACTTCCTGCTCGGTCATTTTTTCGTACCTCCTCTAAAAAAAATAGACCTTCGGGTTCGTTAATCCATGAAAACCTTAAGAGCTTCCATAGATTAACCAGCCCGAAGGCTGGTCGTGATTAATTAAGCATATCGATGCCGCATAAGAACATTCCGATCCAGATTATCCACGAGAAACAAAATTCTTGCGGACTGAATGTCATGGTTACTAAAACGGCTACGCTGGTTACTGACAGTGCTACGGCGAATATGCTTTTAATGGTTTCCTTACTCATTTCAGGAAATCAGCTCCGAGAATCAGGCCGCTACCATTGCCGCCAATCTTCGGGAGCTCGCCGTTCCACTTTTCAATGGCTCTCTGCTGGAGTACGCCGGGCGTCAAGGACTGCTGCAGTTTAGCATTAGCCTGTGCTGTACCTTCAGCTTCGATCAGGGCAGCATCAGCTTTACCTTTAGCGGTAACGCGGGCCTTTTCAGCCTCTACTTCAGCCTGTTCCTTCTCGATTTTTGCCTGCAGCAGAGCATTCTGTGCATTTACTACGTTCTGGATGGCCGTAGCGGTGGCTTCATCGGGAACTACGTCGGACAGATTGAAGGTTTCGATTACGATACCGTATTCTTCCAGTTCATTGCGAAACGCTTCGAAAATTTTCTGATTGATTTCGGGGCGCTTATCGCCCACCAGTTCCATCAAGGAATACTGGGAGGTCACGTTGTTCAAGGCCTCGTACATGGCATTCTTCATATAGCCATTCTGAATTACCTCAATGTCCTGACCACGGAACTTAGCGAATACTGTCGGTAACTTTTCCACATCCATGTGATAAGCGTAAGTAACGCTTACATTTACCTGCTTGCCGTCTTTCGTGTTGACATTAACGGATTTATCGGTCTTCTTGTCCTTGTCGTCGCCGTCAACATTGTTTTTGGTGTAGTAAACCGTTTCGGTAGAAATCGGATACTCGATTACGTGTTTCCACGGAGCTACCATATGGAAGCCCTGCGCGAGTGTTTCGTCCTGAATACCGCCATCCATGTTATAGATGACGCCCGCATAACCCGGACCGATTCTCGTGACGCACATGAATGCGGCGACCACGAAGATTACCATGCCTACCAAGATGCCTACCAAACCAATGTTTTTTTCCTCCAAAAGAAAAATCCCCTTTCTCGGCTTTTAACCGAATAACTTTTTCAGGGTGTTCTTTATTTCGTGGCCGACATCTTTGGCATAGTGTATACCGAAATATACGAATAATCCGACAAATGCTACCGTCAAACAAAGTAACATTGCTCTCATCATAGAGAACTTCCCCCTTTTCTTTTTTGACAAATCTTGGTAAAAAGCTCTGTCGCCACGTCAAGGCGTTTGTCGTGACAGAGAGGAGATGGCAGGATTCGAACCCGCGCACCGCATCACTGCGGCCTATCTGCTTTCAAAGCAGTCCCCTTAAACCACTTGGGTACATCTCCATAATAGCCCGTGAACGATGAGTATCCGCCCTCACCTACGGCAAAACCCGATGATATTATTGTCCCCATCGGGCCAGGGAAAACTGACGCCACGGTTATCAGCTTCTTTTTATGTGTTTACGCACATGGAGCTGCTGGAATTGCACAGACTTCGTATCTAGAATTGAAGTCTGCGCGCACCAGCACTTATTACCACCAGGACGCCTGCCGACGTGTCGGGAATCGAACCCGCTCTTACTGTCCAATATAGGAACTCCTTGGCTACTCATCCACCGCAAGGACTTCGCCGCCGCTACCATTTTTCGTCAGCTTAATGAACTCTCGCATGCAAAGTAGTTCGCTGACGCCGGTTCTCTGCTTAAACCAGAGGATATTAGCTGCCACGGGTTGTGAGCCCGTGCTTCCGAGCGTTTAAGGCGCTGTATCGGAAGGTTCACATACGCAGAATTACTACGGCTAAATGATTAACGAGGGAAACCCTGGACTCGAACCAGGCTGACCACCACGGACCCCGCAGGGCGTCGGGAATCGAACCCGAATGCTCTTTTCCGCCACCATGGCGTTTCCCATGATATGGAGGCTTGGGCCGGAATCGAACCGGCGTAAAACGGTTTTGCAGACCGTCGCCTAACCACTAGACTACCAAGCCATGATAGATATCCGGTTCGCGGGGAGCTCGCTTACGCGGTTGCCCTTTGTAGATATCTTCACTATGCCTTTTACCCTCTCTTCGCCGCATCGAGTCGGAAGCCACACCTAACTTTTCGGATAATTAGCATATGCATAATAACCTCGATGTACATAATAAAATCCAGGAGGTGTCCTGGTCTTGCCCCGGCTACTTACTTTTGTTTTGAGCTTTTGCCGGTGCCAATATATGGCCATATAGTTTATCTCGTGTCGTTATCACACCAGACAAACTGACACCAATACATCAGCTTCATGGTGAACTACCCCCGCCTATAGAGGCGTGAGCTTCCTGATTCGTCGAGAACTGGAATATATCCGTCTTACACTCTCTCCACAGGCGTAACTTTCCGTAGTCCCTACGGTAGTTTTAAAGCGGGAAGCCCCGGAATCGAACCGGGCCGCTGTTTTCCTCAAACCTCTTACGAGGTGGCAGGAGTCGAACCTGCTTTGGCACTTACAACCCACCTTGGGTGCTTCCCATAATAATGGTGCGTCCCTCGGGATTTGAACCCGAATCTCTACGAGCTAGACCCGTAGGCTCTGCCTGTTGAGCTAAGTGACGCATGATATGGCAGGGGCAGCTGGATTCGAACCAGCGCGAAGAATGCGGGAGTCAAAGTCCCGTGCCTTTAGCCACTTGGCGATACCCCTAGTACCGGAGCAGCTGTTGCCAACTGCCCCTAGCTTTGCCTCCCTGTGTTCCTGCCATAAAGCAGACGCCAGTCAAAGCCTATAATGTTGCGAAGATTCTCTTGTTTAAGTCTTGAAAACCTCGAAAAGAATGACGCGCCATATGGCTCGTACGGTCAGCGGCGGGAGTCGAACCCGCATTTCAGGCTTGCGGCCCTGGCATTACCATTATGCCGACGCTGACATGAGTTGAGGGACGGTAGGGTTCGAACCTACGACGACGATGCGCCCGCCTCTTAACGACCCCTCATAAGTGGAAGGCTGAATTTCTTTCGTGCTCAGCACACCGAAACACTACCCAGCTGTTATACTGTCTGGGCGCAGTTGTTCATGTGTGTTTAGGAAAAGAGAGGAATTCGCGAGACTTTTACCTCGCTTATTCCATTATGGTGGTTCCAGAGGGATTTGAACCCTCAGCCTGACGCTTATGAGGCGTTTGCTCGACCGTTGAGCTTTGGAACCGTAAGGCGAGACGACATGGCATGTGCCGCCTCTGGTAAGTTTTTGGCTGACGTCAGGAGATTACCAGCTCCTTCGATACACCTGACGTGGTATTCTACGCTCGACAACTATGACGGCAATCGAGTCTCCGGCAGGTTATAGTTCTCTGCATACTATTTCCGCACCCGGTTGCCGACGGGCTCTCATTTACCCTTCGTTTCAGCTGATAAGTGCGCACTCATCATTGCCTATTCCTCAGGATAAACTAAAACGGATTCCTCCCCGCCGAGACGTTAACCTCATTAGGGACATGATAGAAAGAGCACTGCAAGCTTTTTGCTTGGTATCGCCCTCTGGGCCTCGTGCTCATGATAATTACGGGAGTAATTCTGCGGTAGCTGCAAATTCTACCGCAACTCCCGTGGTACTTTTACGAAGCGCCCGAAACGGAGGATGCCAACCCATCATTCTACAGACTCGTCCTTTGCAGTGGACTACTGATGGCCCCTTATCAAACAAAGAAGTCAATCTTGTCTTCCTCGTCGTCAAGCCAATCTGGATAAGACATTCGATTTATCTCCTGTTTAATTTATTTTGAAGGCGGGAGATGTAAGATTTGAACTTACGCTGAGGGCGCGTACCCTGCACGACGCTAAATGCCGTCCTGGCTCCATTCCAGGTCTATTCTCCCATGATAACGGGGGCTCAAGCCAATTACCCCCTGGTCATATCGCTGACTTTTTCTTGACTGGCCAGGTCAAGAGGCGCGCAACATTTTTCTACCAAAAACGCTGGGAAAACAGGAATCTCTCTCGTTGTTCCTTACGCGGGTTCTTTCGTTTGCCCGAACGTGCGTACTTTTTACATAGCATAACGCAATAGCTATACCATGGAGCGGAACGGACCATACGGGAGTTCTCCATGGAGTCACTTTTCTTCTCTTAAGGCGGCAGTAACCTTCCTGCTTAAGTGCACATCGGCAGGTTTTGCGTTCGGCCGGACAGGTTTACATCTTTTACGCCCTTTACCTGTTGCGAACGTGGGCGGAGGATTTTTGCTGCTTTACTGCAGGTTCTGGAGCTCTCTTGCCAATGTCTGTACGGACTTGCACCGTACACTTGCCTTGCGGGCTGCCACTGCTATTATGACTAAGTGTTTGGCCTCTACGTTGCCGGACTTCAACACGGCTATTGACTCCTGGGTGCGAGCTCAACGTATTCACAGACACTCCTGCTGTGATGGGTTTTACTGACTTTTCCTTGTCAATTGTTATGACAATTTTATAGTTGTTGCAACTTGATGTATCTTGCACGGTAGCCAAATTTCTACCGTTGGGCAAATCAGCTTGTAAGCTTTTGCTATCTGCCGGCGCCTTCTATGGGATTTATTCATTGAACGGATAGCTTGTTGAGCCAAAAATGCTTTATGCGCTTTTTTTATGCCGTCTTGAATATGTTTAATGACTTGTTCTTTTGTTAACTTTTGCGCCCATTCACCAACCATCGTATTCTGTCCTTTCTTCTCCGCAGCAAAGGCATTTTACGGTCTGGATTTCCATAATGCCTGTCGGCAGGAACTCAAACTGATAATGTTCGCCGGCTGAAGCATTTGAATGACAGATTTTATTATGTTCTTTTACCCATTCTTCGAGCTTTGAGTTTAATTTGAATTCCATTATTCCTCCGGCAATGGCTGCCCCGTATATATAATGCCGCCCGCTTTACCGCATTTAGGACATTCCCAATTAGCAAGCCATTCTCCTTGTTCATGTACAGATATCCAACGATTCATACAATGCAGGCAGATTACTTCGGCTACTTCATGCGGGCTGTTCTCTTCTTTATAGTCTTGGAGACTAACTATCTTGTTTTTCTTACCAATACCGCACATGAAATTCCCTATCTAGTTGAAAAACCACGTATAAAGTTAAAGCAAGAACAAGGCTATACATAAAATATCCGTTAAGCAGAAGAGGCGGTATACTCATCGCACAAAAAAGTTCTGTCAAAATGAACATTGCATCCACAATAAATAAAAACACAAATCGCACCTCTTTTAGTATCGTATTCTTTTATATGCCAGCCAGTCGGTTGCGCCCATAAATAAGTTCGCTAGGCACTGTGCCGCGATGCAGAACTCTACACCGATATGCGTAGTGAATACTATCGCGATTACACTGCCGATAAGTGCCGCCGTAAGATTAACTGTTTTAGATAAGCTATTCCATTTCGTTAACTTGTCGCCTTCAATCTGATGGTTAATAGCATCAGTTACTACAGTAAACCATAACGTAGAAGATACCGCATTTAATATCGCTAGACCGAGAAATCTTACTTCAGGAATAGAAATTCCTTCGAAATTAATAAGTGCAAAACAGACAATATCTATTACGATTATCCCGAGAAAATGACGTCTGTAGAAATCCTTAAGTCTATCAGACTGGATAGATGCATTAACTCCTGCAGCTAAAGCAGTCGTCAGAATGTTGGCCGCCGCTAAAACGCTGGAACTTATTAAGCTTATAAAGTACACTTGAATAACAGGAGATGTTGCTGAATATACTAAATCCATGACAGCAGTACCGCCAAGAAGATACAATTTAACTTTTTGTGGCATTGCCGCCCTTCCTTTCTTTCCATATCGGTTCATTAAAACAAACCTATCTTTTAGTAGATTTATCTTAATCAGCCGAAATGGCTGATGAACGTTATCAAACGCTTTTACTGGCATTGAAAGATGATGAAGTTGCCAGTGCAGGTTTTTAGTGCCCGAACAACTCTCATAAAGCAGCACTTTGCCTGTTTTCATAAGGTACAGGGCTTATTGTTTCTCCGTGGGACTCACGGTAGTTGAACCTTTTGGCCACTATCGGGCAGAGCCTCTCCCATCACGCGCAGCCCCTCCACGGTAGTCATACACGCGCTTATAACAAGCAGTTATGTGATTAATTAGTGCCCGAAGCATTAGCAGCACCTTGTCGGATTTTCCACCGAGCTTTGCCAAATGGCCATTACTAGGAGTAAGCTTCACCGATTTGATTGAAGGCGTCCCTTCTGCCTTCGCTTACAAGGTCTGAATGTTTGTCGCCCGCGCCAAGCCCCCGTAGAGAATCATGGCGCTACTCGCTTCGTAAGGCGGCACGGCAATTGACGATAACTAGTCGTCCTGCCTAGTCTTGGCGAATATGATATAATAGACTTTAATACCAGGTTTTTTCGCCGATTTCAACTTCTTTATCCATTTTGTTGCCTTCTGGCGCAATAATAGACAGATTCACTCCAGTGAGTTCCCTAAAATATTTATAAAACTCCACACCTTTCGTGAAATGAATGCAGTTCTTTTTTTCGTCCCCATTAGTTAGCTTGCACCATGCACATCCCATAAATGGGGAATTTTCCTTGCCTGCTGTTGCCTCAAGCGACTGAAAGCGTCTTGCCAGGCAATAAAGCATTTTTCTATCTACTTCGACAGTAGACGGAGCATCTAAAACCGTCATAAACTATTGACCTTTCTATTACATTATATTCGCCAAGACCATATTTTTGATGCCCGAAAAGATAAGCAGCATCTGGAGAATTTGAAGATGGGTTAGTCTTCATGACCGAGTTCTCGCTTTGAGATGTCTAAAAGTCTTTTTGCGGCCGTCAAGTACCTTACTCACCCCGCAGGGGAGCCCTACATGTCTTTGACGTTTACCGGATTAATGCCGTAGCCACCGGTTTCTCTGCTCTATCCCCATAACAAGCAGATATCTTATGCAGGTTTAATGTCGGCTTTTCCGACTCGGGCGGCTTATTACGTAGTGCCCTTAACCTACGCCGTTTTTCGCCTTGGAGGCTAAATCACCTTCGTGCCTGTTATTATCCTTAAGTTGATAAACCGTGTACTTTAGTTTATCCAGATAAAAGTAATCCAGGTACGCTTGGCGCAACCTTGCTACCACTTTACCGAGCTACCGTTTGTACGTCACGGCGTTATCGGGGCGGACCAGGTTTAATGTTGGTTTTCGGTTTACCTTTCACCGAAAGGAATGCTGTCACATCGTCTATTGCTGGGTGCTAAAAACCGTGGCCATCCAGTTCTTACTTCCCCAGTTAGACGGTAGTGAAAGCTTCGATAATGGTCATCTCTTTTGGCGCTATGCCAGGGTTAATGGAGACCCTTATTTCGGTTAACCTATCACCGCAAGGAAAGCTTTTGTGTCGTGGATCGCGCCCCTTCTTCGGGCAAAGCTGGCATGCTCCTACACATAGGGGCATCCAGTGTCCACGGTGACTCAAGCTGGCTATCTACTTATACGCACCCGTAGCCATTGGTGCCCGATTCTTTGATATCGGGAAACATGCGCTCATTACAGGAATCGAACCTGTCTACCGGCCGGTGTTCCCCAGACTATGAGCATTATATAGGGGAGGCAGGGAGGAGTCGAACCACCATCATAAGAAAGCCCCATTTGCTTTCCCGTCTGCTCTGCCATTTGAGCTACTGCCTCATTATCGAGGGCGGCTTTATTTTACATCCTACCGCCTTAGGATGGTCTGGATTTTTATCTATCGCTCATCCAAAGCCGTGAGAGGTTTTAAAGACTTTTCCTTGTCCAGTGACCATGCCCGAAGACATGAAGTCATTTTAGCCTCGCACTTAACCGGGGCGATTTCCGTTTATCCGGCTTGTCCTCTAGGGCCGGATGATACCGTAATTCATTTTAGCGTTTACGGTGTCCTTTGGAGATGCCACAGGCCAAGTTTCTTTCGGGGCTCTCCGAGGCTATACAGTTACTTGACATTCACTGCAATCAGTTACTTGATATTTCACTGTATATCTTTATTCGCTGTGTAGTTCTCTTGGCAACTAACAGTCAGGTCACGCGAGAAGATTAATCAATCTTCGTCTTCTTCGGGTTCTTCATACCAGTAATAATCTTCAGGTTTGAATTCTTTTTTGATATCGCATTCATGGATTTCAACCATCCATTCACTATCGCGATAATAAGTACCGTCATCTTCTATCTCGTCTTCATTGCCCCAATAACGTGATTTCACATAGGCTTTAAGGCATGCTTTGGCAGCTTCTTCGTTATCGAATACACCCAGAATGTCCTGATCGCAATCATCTACTAAAGTATGCTCAGCAACAATGTATACTGTCATGTTCTTCTCTCCTAGAATAGAATTTTTACAATGGCAGGTTTTAACAACTTTTCCTTGTTGGTCACATGGAGGGGGGTTTAGATTGGCGCTTTTGAACAAATAATTATTGCTGCAACGCAACAGATAATCATATATGTTGCGCCAAATATGTATATCTTGTTAAAGTTCACTGTTCTTTCGCTTCTTATAAATATGATATTTCTTTTCAACCCAGTCTGCTATTCTATAAAAAATCATTAAGCAAATTGGGCCGAATAAAAAACAACTTATAAGCCAAAACCATTCGGGTGGCGGATTGTTGCCGTTATGAACAGAAATAGTGATGTTAACAAAATATGCTAGACTATAAATCACGGCGTAATAGCCGTATTTATCGATAAACATTAGTGTTTGTTGCCTGTAGTTGCAACATAACGGCCCATTAAGCGGCCTTCCTGAACTGGCTTATTTACTGTAGCGCAACATTTAGCCTTGGGGAAAAAGAGACTTTTGCCTACTTTATAATCTTTCGTATTGTTAGAATAAGTTTTTACCATAGAAAATCAAAACCTTTCTTTGATGAAATTAACTATATTTTCTATCAGAAAGCCGAGTGCCGGCCCGATAACGAATGTCAGCATAGTCAACTCAATAGCTACGTTATACTCAGCTTTAGCCGTAGCGTAAACCATTAAGGTGGCCACGATTATGCCGCACATCGCTATGACGTATGCTATATACTTATCTATCGTATCTTGGGTGATAACCAGTTTTTTCTTCATTTGTCGTTAATCACCAGGTATTTCTTGAGCTTCTCGTGTAACTTATCGAATGCCTTATCAGCTACGAATAGCACGGCTGGTAAGATGATGAAGGCCTCGAATAGCAAAAGTACTCCATATACCGTGGAGCATTCGAGCATCTCAGTGAATCTTTCAGGATCTACGATCCACCATAGGGCGTTCATGATATTCATTGCCGCGCCGCCGGCCAGAAAATATTCCTTATATTTCTTATACAAAAGGAGCAACTCCTCTCCTATATTTTTAAATGGGGTGATCACCCGGAGTCGAACCGGGATTAGCAGTGCCACAAACTGCTGTCCTAACCATTAGACGATGAGCACCATTAGGGCGTGGGCAGTTATATCGTACCCAGGATCCGTCTTGTTTCCCTTATATCAGGGCCGTTGTGAGCCGATATAAGTGGCCGGACGGTGACCGGATTGTTTTTGTATCCCCTACCAGACGTTAGCCTGGGAGAAGGACATTAGAAGCGAGCAGTTCGGTCTTACTCAGGACCTATCGTATTTCCCTCCGGTAGCTGACGGATTTTAGTTAACGGAGCGGCCGGATAGTGACCGTTTTGTTGCCGACCGTCTGAGTCAACAACTATATCTAATCCCTTTACAGGGAATTATTCAAGTTAACCGCATTTGGCATTAGGCGTGTAATTAACGGTGGTGCCGCGCTGCGGTGGGCGCCCTGAAAAATGTATGCCTCTGATCAGACGTTAGCCTGATACTGGGACATGATGGCGGTTCCGACGAGAATTGAACTCGTGTCCTCGGCGTGACAAGCCGATATACTGACCACTATACTACGGAACCACATCCCGACATATTTTACGTACTTCGGGATTTCGAGCACGCCCTTTAGGGCCACTACAGTAGTGTTTCGCCTAACCGGCTGATCAGACCAGTCAGACTAAATTAGCTAAGCCGATGTCAGGACTTGAACCTGAGTCTCCGAAGTTACAGTTTCGGTGCTCTATCCCCATTGAGCTACATCAACATAATGGCATACCCTGCTGGACTCGAACCAACATCTTACAGTTTTGGAGACTGCCGTGTTACCAATTACGCCAAAGGTACATCATGGCGGAGTTGGTTGGATTCGAACCAACGATACCCTATAGCGGGGTATAACGCCTTAGCGGGGCGCCGCTTTCAGCCTCTCAGCCACAACTCCAAATAGTTAGTTCACCTGTGTTATTAACAAACACAAAACTACGGCAAAACATCAGGTTTCCCTATACACAACTTGATGCTCTGCATTTATTCAGCCACGGAGAAGACAAGTCTGAGCAACGCGCCCGTCGACACGCGCTTCTTGCCTCTTTCTAGCTCCAAAGGGATTGTGACCCTCAACTTTCACCCGTCATTCAGAATTATAGATTGCTATAAAGCTGCATACTGATCTGTATCATTGCCTTGGGCTACTTGTACGGCGACTGACAGTTATAGTCCTTTTTGAGGACATCACAGCAAAGTTTCATCTCGATAAATACCTCGTGTATCTCAAGGTTTATCAGGCCTTGAGCCTTAACTGGCGGCGGAGGAATGCACCAATTGCATTCACGCACTTATGGAACCCTGTCAGTTCCTGCTTTAATGCTCGGCATTGCATGCACATGACCTCAAGATACGCGCGTTTACACTTTACGTGCCGCCCGCTTTTATCACTAAGAGAGGACATACTCACTGCAGGCATATCTACTGCAGTTTGTTAGTATCAATTACGGGGCCATTCTCGGACGCATGATATTGCGTTTTATAACCGAGGTATGCTTTGCCATAGTTTTCTGTTTGTTAAATTTTTTCGACCTCTAGGGTCGCTGATATCCATGATTATTATAGTTATCGTGAATATCAGCCAGCCTAGAAGCTGGCCTTAGAAAGAAAGGCAAATCACCATGGAACCCATGTTTCGGGTTCGTTGATACCTGAAAGAGTGAGAGGTAAAATGAAAAGGAGCCAATCACCACAAACAAAATCAGAAAGGAGTACACCAGTATCTATGCCAAGGGGGTAACAAGGTTTTGATACAAGCTCTTTCAAGTATCAACCAGCCCGAAAGCTGGTCGGAGGTCATTATGAATTAGACAGTTTTGTGTCTTGTCCGGGAACCAGATGGAGGAATACGACCAGTGAAATGATCGCGATAAAAAGAGAAATGTAGAGAAATAATTGAGGAGGTGTGATAAAATGCCGAGCTCTTAAGACTTTCACCTTTGAGCCCAGATGATAGCGGACGCGTCTGCATCACGCCCGCTGAAAGGAGCCTTCAATGTTTTACCCTTATCATGAGTCTTTTTACCTGATGACTTTATTATATATTAAGAGTATCTTAAAGTCAATATATACTCTTAACGTTTTTAAAGAATTTTTACCGTTGCCTGACGGCGGCCAATCTGCATGGCCAGGTCATCGGCACCTTCGCCGGCAAACAGGTCGATAATATTGCCTTTAATGGCGCCGCCCGTATCGCAGGCGGTATAAACGCCGTTATACTGCTGCATGGAAGCGTCCTTGAATACGACCTGTACCTGAGAACCGAGCGGGATAACATTTGGATCCACCGCTATAGCGCGGGCGGATTCCAGAGTATGACCCGCGAGATTGGTGCCGTTGGCTGTTAAACCGTAACCGGGGTGACTCGCGCCTTTATTACAATCGCTTTCGGATAACGTGTAGGCCGTAACTTCTACTTCGAAACCGTCATCGATTGAGTATCCCCTGTTTACTTCCCGGCGGAGTTCCTCCACTTCGTTCTTAAGCTCATGGTTCTCCTCTAAGAGATGCTTATTAGCATCCTCGAGCCGGGCAATATCGTCCTGATATTTGGCGACGGACTGCTGATATACATCCATCTTCTGCTGAGCTTCTTCACTCATAGCGGCCGCTTCAGCCATAGTCTTATGGCTATGATAATAAGCGCTTCCTCCGGCTACGAGCGAACCAATCATTATGGCCGCCGTTAAACCTTTAGCAATTTTGGGATTCAGGTGTCTTCGTTTCAGTTCTTGCCTGATATTTTCCAGAGTCATTCTCGTCCTCCTGTGAACATAATAGATAGTGGATACGGCAAAATGGGGTTTATGGTAGCGGCCGAAGGCCGCCACGATTAGAAGTCCTTAAGATTATACCTCTTCTTATCAGCGCGGCAAACGCCTTTAACCCCGTCGGTTTCCAATAAGTAGTAAACGGATTTTACGTCTCCTGCTTTATGGATACCGAAATCACGCTGATAACGTTCCACCTTTCTGATAGAACGGGCATAATCCGTCTTGCGGCACCAGTCTAAGAGCTTCTGGATGCCGGCCGGCTTAATGTAAAGTGACGGAACAATCTTACCGTCTACTTCTTGTATTACGCAACGGCTGTACGGGTTGTTATATTCATAGCATTTATTGGTATGAACACCCAACGTTCTAAGAACGTGTTCGGTAAACGCCGTATGAGGCTTTCCTTGCGTACTATACCAGCGGCAGCGTTCAGCCAAGAATGTCGTAGTAGCTTCCCCATCCTGCAGCTCAGGAGGATTTTGGGGAATAGATTCTTCTTGCGGCGCGGCAATAGTTTTTGTTTCTTCCACCGGCTTATTGAACAGTCTGTCAAGAGACTCGTTAATTGCCGCGAGCATCTTATTCTGATTGATAATGGTTTTTTCAAGGCTGATAAGGAGCTGACTGCTTACTCCCGTAGCTCTTAACTCTTTCACTTTAAAGTAAGAGTTCACCAGTTGGCGGCGGACATATGCTGCTTCTGCGCCGCGAAAAGTGCATGCCAGTACCAGGTAACCAGATTCCGTAAATACGCGCATACCGGTGGACTGATTACTGATGGACAAATTGTCCAGCGCATTGTTTTCCTTGAATTCCAGCATCTCCTGTCGGGTAAGATCATAGTAATCCTCTCCCTTTAAGAGCTCTTCGCTGTGCCGCTGGAAAGCTTTTATTACCCGGTTCTTAGAAACCTTATGCAGGCGAGCGATATCATCGTAAGATACTACCCGTTTATTGTCCCAGACCTGCGGTGAGACCGTAGGTAATTGCGTAGGCATGTTATTCATAATAAGATTTACCTCCTGCCATCTTAAGAATAAAATATAAGTTAAAGGAGAACCACCTTTAAAATGGTTCTCCTATAGTTTACACTATTGATTAAGAGTATGTCAACTCTCTTAACGATTTGACGAACAGTGCGGTTGATATTCCTTCCTCGAGAATATCCCCTTCCCCGTTATTCGTCTGCTTCTGGATTTTCCGTAATCAGGTCTTCCATAGTGCAATCATAGATCTCCGCCAGGCGGTACAGCGTATCGATAGACACCTTGCGTTGCCCCTGCTCAATGAGCCAGTACCCTGTTGGCGTTTTATAACCTAGCTTGGCTGCTAAGTCTGAAATACTATAACCATTCTGGTCCCGAAGCTCTTTTAAGGCCGCGAGATCGATTACCACTTTTGCAGTCATCACGTGCATCATTTCCTTTTGTCTTTTTTGATGTTACTTTTACCCGCGACTGTTCTAATATTTTATTACCGCTTTTTAAGATAAAATATACAAGCCGCATATGATGACTGCGTAAGAGGGTTTGTTAGTAGCGGCCGTAAGGCCGCCAAGTTAACTTATCTGATAGGAACCTTCTATGCCGAGACATTCGGCATTAGCTTCCCATACCTTAATTTCCGCTTCTGACAATGCATCTGCTCTTACTGCTGATTCATGTTTTTCGCCGTCGTGATCTACCCATCTTACTTTATATATATACATATATGCACCTCTCTTAAGAGCTGTTAAGGGTGTATTCTCTATGCTTACCGCCGGATTACCACCAATTACTATAATAGATAGCATCGCCTTCGTCGATGGCTTCCTTAGCTCTCCGGATAAAATTCATTAGATAAGAATACTCACATTCTTTTTCTTCCTGCGCTGAGCTGCAGTAGCCGCCCTCATAGAAGTCAACGCCTTGAGCTTCGTTATAAAGCTTATCCAGTTCTTCTTTGTCCAAACGTATGCAGTCGCGATTGAATTCGCCCTTGCCGCCTTTATTAAAATAGAGATTTCTCATCCATTGGTCTAAAGGATAGAACTTACGCCAGTAGGCAAAGTCCATGTCGTTGCCTAAATCGTCCAGCTTTGTGACGTTATCATAAAGCGTTCCGGTCTTGAAGCTGAGATCATCCTTTATGTTAGCCATTTTAATGCGGTATGCGTACTGATCCAAACCCATTTTTATTCCTCCCCGTCCTCATCATCGATGCTCCATGTTTTCATGCCGTTCCATTCGTTTTTAACCGTAATAGTAGCCTGTCTTACGAACATCTTGTCGCATTTATCTTTGAACCATGCGATAATTTCGTCCGGATCATCATGGTCGCGCAGGTCGCCGAAGATGCTTACGGTATAGGCCGCGATACAGCTCTTGTTAAGATTTGCCCATATGCTTTTGGTTAACGAGCCTTCACTACCAAGAGGCATAAAGCGTTCAGGATGGTCTTCGGCTTCTTTCCACTTTTCGAAATCATCTTCATATCGGAGCTCTTTGCCGATAATACCATCCCAATCCGGTTCGGTGTCTGCGCCGACGCGAAAGCCATCGACACGGATAATACCCGCTACATGTGTCCAGTTACTCATTGTCTTCCTCCTCATAAAACCTTTCAATATCCTTGATGGAAATATCTGTCCTATCGGTATATTCATCGATATTACAGTTGCCATACGTACGAACAACTACGGCATGACCATTGGTTTCAGGAGTTGTATGCTCTTCTGCAACATCTTCAACCATGGTAATAGATATGGCTGGCTCGTTTTCGTGGCCAGCAAGCTTGAAGTCTACGTAAACACCCGGATAATCCGGGTTATCAAAGGCTGTTACGACGAGTGTGCCGTGAGCAGTTTTGATTTCCATTGTTTGTTTTTCGACATTGATTTTAACCATTATTCAACCCTCGCCCTAAACGTAAATTCTTCTTTTTCTGTATTTACATTGATAACATCCAGAACTTTTCCGCAATCTTCACAGAATGCTTTAGTCGGCGTACTTCTGTATACCTTATCGACGATATCATCAGCTTCTGTTATGAGTTCACCATCATCCTCATGTAGCATATAAATTATATCTACACGGGTATCAAGTGTAACCCAACCACCACACATAGGGCATTTGTTAATAGCTATTTTAACCATATCGTTTTCTCCTGTTAGAAAATAACTACGGCGCTAGGGTCGCCTGCGAACGGGCCGCCTTTACGAATTTCTTTGATGCCGGCTTCAAAAAGTTCGTCGCGAATTTCCAGTGCCATTTCTTTAAAGGCGGTATCAAGAGCGCTATGAGCCTCAGAATCTGGACTCCACAAGAAATAATAAATCATGCCAGATTCGCTTGGATATCTAAGAATATCCTTGAAAATCTTTTCCATGCTATATCTACGCAATCCTGCCTGGGACCAGTTATTTTTCATCGCATTAACAATTTGTTGCTGGATATACTCTACGACTTTAGGCTGAACTTTTCTAATCTTGTCGCGGTACATAGCCAAATCTTTTTGGAACTTGGCTTCTTTAGCCTTTTCCTCTGCTTCTTTTTCTGCGGTAGCGATATTCCGCATATCAGCGATACTGATCATTGTCTTCACCTCTCCAACTTGCAACTTAATACGTAGTTGCCGTACTGCTGTTCTAACCAATCGATTGCATCTTCTTTATCCAAGCTGTTAAAGATATCATCGAGTTCTACTTCTGAGGGGAGGCCTACGAAGTCGGCGCGGCAGCTTTCATGGCGACGGTGAAAATACTCTGATGCTGCATCATGGCGTTCTTCATCCGTCATATTGTCATAAGCCTGTGGAGATAATCCCAAGATTTCTGCTGCGCCTTCTGTTGTCATTTCATCTAGCTTACAGAAGATTTCAAGGTCTGATACATTCCATTCAATATCACACGCTTTCACTTTTGTTCAATCACCTTTCCATTAATCAGTTTCATAAAACTTGGCTAAGTCATAATCTTTGAAGCCAAAGTAGCGCAAATCCGGTTCTTCGAATCCCATGGCTGTTAACTGTTCCAGTTGCTGCTGAGTATTGCAGCATGCCGAAGTATAGAGAATTACTCCCTTTAATAGCTGTTTAAAATGCTCTGCGTCATAGGAAAGCTCCCGCTGGCGCCGGCGAATATCTACCAATTCTTCCAGCTCTTTCAGATCCAGCATATATGTAACAGAAAATACGATAGCGTTGTCAGCTCTAATATACTCTGGCGTTGCCTGATTTAAATAGATGCAGCATCTGACGTCTTCATCATCAATTTTATCGTTCTTCCAAGCGTTGGCAAGCTCTTCATAGCCTGCTTCCCTCATTTTGCGGACAACTTTAAAACTGTCAACGATGTCCTTGAAAAGATGACCTACTATATCTGACACAGCGCGCTCTACCATATTCTCAAATAGAACATCTCTAGCATAGTATTTCAGAGTAGCCGTTAATTGAATTCTATCTTGCATTATATCATTCCTTTATCAGCATAGAGCAAAGCTTTTAACGCAGTATCCGTATTCGTCACTGAGCCAGTTCGAAATATCTTCGTAGTACTCCGATGAATTCGCATCGGGATCCCAGAACCGCTTAGGCAGTTCTACGCATTTAGGAAGTTTCAGTTCAGCGCGGGCGGCTTCATAGGTTTCGCCCTCTTCCAGGTCAATATCCCATACAATATTGTCAGCAAACATTATTCTTCCTCCATAATTCTAAAATACTCATCGAAGTCATCCAATATATAGTCCGGGCCGACTTTTCCTACGCCGCCGAAGTTTGTTTCAATAGCGTATGTCCATTTTTCGTCGCTAAGATATTCGGCTTCATAGTAGCGACCCTCAGTCCAATATTCGTTATCACCTTCAACATAAGTTTGTGTACATTGAACTACGATTTTGTCGCTGCCTGGCTCTGCCATAGTAAACGGCTTATAGGGTGTTTTCTGGCCGCAGAAATCAACAAAGATTTCATGATACACCAGCTTATGACTTTCGTCTTGAACAAAGACAGCTGCAATATCTTCTCTTTGCTTTATCTTGTTAACGGCCTTGCTTACTTCTTTCCAGTCCAGACTGTCCGTACAGGGGATATTGCATACATTGCCGCCCGAAAGCATCAGATAGTTCATCCAGTATCGGTTCACTTTATTCAATCCTCCTCTACATCTACGTCGTTAATGTAATCCAAAGGAATAGCCGTGAAGTCGATATGGAAATTTTCGAACTGCGCAACAGCCACGATATAATCGTCTATATCTTCCTCGAAATCAGCTACACGAGTGGTGCTCGCGTCTTTGTCGAAAGTATCTTCGTAGTCTTTACTGGCCTCTTTTACCATTTTGACCAACTGTTTTTTGATATCATATTCATCGCCGAATTTACGGAATATTTTTGCGCCGCAATTTTCTGAGTTGTGTGCGCTGATAATCCAGGTTCTTACTGTAGCCATGATCACCCCTCCTGCGGATAGAAGTATTCGCCGATAATATTACAGGAAGCAATTTCAAGAACTATTTCACCGTCAGGCGCATAAATGCCACCTGCTGCAAGTTCTTCCATATCATCTTTATCGTTGGCCAGAACCTCGGAGTCACCGAAGACACTAGCATAATCTTTTGCCTTCTTAATAAAATCTTTTTCAGCATCCTCACGATGAAAGTATACATCATAGCCGTTTTCATCCCGGCCATATTCGATTAATAAATAGCCATTCATCTTATTTCGCCTCCTTTACAACTCTTCGCCTATTTCGTAGGTATATTCATGGTCGGTAGTCTTAGCCGCGAAACTACTACGACAATGACGGCATTTGAATTCGATATCGCCATCTTCTGCGCTGGCCAATTCCACGGCTTCGTTGATACAGTCGATGCTTTCGTCATCCAGAATGACGTTGCCCATCGTACCGTCTTCGTCTACCGCGAAATGGGCATCGGTACGGGCCACCAATATCATAGATTTATAGCCGCAATTAGGGCATTTAATAGCCATAATTATTCCTCCTCCTTAAAAAGGTCCTCTTCAAAATTGCTGCAGTTAAAATCAGCGACAGCGCTGTTGGGCAGATAACCGGCATTGCAGGGTAGGTCAATATCATCCCAATGTTCACGTACATATTCTTCAGCCTGTTCCTTGGTGAAATCTGCTGGTACTTTTACAGACTTTGTGCCATACATCTTATATTCCAAACCGAAATTGAACCATTTATATTTCTGTTCCATAGTTATTCCTCCTCGTCATACAGGTAAACGATTTTAGCCGCGATTACATTTTCTCCGCTTTCGTCGTAAGCTAGATACAGATCATAACTGCCATCGCCATAACCGCTATGAGAAAATACGCCCCAGTTATCCAGTGTGCCGCCAAGTGTTCTTAGGTTGTCTGAAACTAACCACCATTTATTCGTAAATGGACCAATATTGTTGTGTTCAGCCTCAAACTTAGCATCAGCTTCCTTAGCTTCTTTATACTTATTATAATCAAAAAAGCCGCAGTTTCCGCTATCTACGCCGATATCGCCGGTAACAACTTTAAATTTCAGGTCGCCTAATTCTACGCTCTTATGAATAATCATTAATTTTGATACACGACGGCCCATCATCCCTCTATCTGCAATAAAGGCAAATGTGCCGTATTCACCCGGCAGCATATTCTCAATAGTTTCTGTACACCAAACATCAAGGTGATAGCAAGGGTCAGTTACCTGAACCTTTTTGCCGAGCGTGATTTCGCCATAAGAAACCATCTTTTCTGTATGATATACGTCTTCTGCCTGAAATACATCGCATAGTTCAATTTTCGGGAACTCTTTCTCGATGATTTCATCACCATGTTCTTTTAAATCATCTTTAATGGACTCGACTTCTTCGTCCGGGACTTTTATAAAAAAGGTTACTTTCAATTCTTTGCTCATAAAAACACCCCCTATTTTATGGCACTACTACTCCAGCCTTCGCTATTTTTTCTCTGATTTCTTCGTAGGTTTCAATAACCTTGATTTTGCGACCATCTATCGTTACGATAGTTGTATGCGGTATAGAGTATTCCCCCCAACATTTTTCGATATCGTGCTTTTTACGCCTATTAATCCATGCTTGTTTATCGTCCACATAAGATTCTGGCTGCGCCGATTCAATATGCTCGATGTGGCAAATATCAGCCATGAATGCGCCGCTCCAGACGTCTTCTTCTTTTCTTACAAAGACTGTTTCATGTAATTCAATCAATAAAGGCACATTAGAACTCATAGTTATCAGCCTCCGGATTCCACACGGGGATATCATTATCCCGCATCTCCTTGATGAGCGCAGGCATTACTTCTTTCACGACGGGCCATAATTTATCTTCGTCTACCTGAAGAGAGGAAACTCCATAAGTCATCGAATAAATAAGTTTAACGGCGTCCATGAGCGTATTTTCGATAGGGTCACCGCATCGTTCTTGCCAGCATTTAATGTTATCTAGGTGAGCAAGACATTCGCAGCCTGCCCACATGTGTTTATCTGTTGCCATTCTTAATTCCCCCGTTCCATCGCGCTTTTGCCTGTTCTATCGTTTGTCCAAAAACCGATGCACCACATGATGCACACGTAACAATAACATGACCCGAATATAAATCATCCAGACTTACTGCAGTTCTGATATACGCTTCTCCGCCACAAGTGCATGGAAGTAATTCATCTTCTGTCATCTGACCTGACATTCTTTTACCGCAAAATGGACAAAATTCAAAACCCTCATCGCTCTCGTTAACCACGATAGCCATCGTTTTTTTACAAACTGGACACATGTAATGATGTCCATCGACAATCCATTTGTTCTCTGCCATCTTACTTATCCTCGTCTTCTTCATTATTCCCGATGAAAATCTTTACTCCGTCAATCTCGTAAACCTTTTTATGGTCTTCATCGAGGATGCCGCCGATATACGCTTTTAATTCGTAGTAGTCAAATTTCAGTTTCTCGGCAGTTGTACGAGAGATAAAACCCATAGCCGATGCTTCTGCATAGTCAGCATCAAAAATTACGGGATAGAATTCGTCTTCATTAAGCATATTAGCCATTTTAGCTACGATGGCTTTATTTAGCCCTCTAACGCCAGTGCATTCGCAGAGAACAACATCGTATTTCATGATTTAGGCCTCCTCATTATATTTATATTTGTCGCCGTACAACTCTTCCGCCCAGTAATGCAGCGTATTCCAGGTTACACCTTCGTTGGCATCATGGTGTTCTTTTACTTCGTGCAGCACATGGGCGGCTTCCTGTCTGGTCATACCTAAATCCCGATAAAGTACATCTGTACCGCTCTTATCAATGCCTACCAGCAAATCGAGAACATCATCTACGGTCCAGATAATTTCAATCTGTTCCGGGTATTTTGTTTCTTCCATACTTTTTTCCTCCTTAACCATCAGCTACTGCTTCGGTGAAGTATTCGCATAGCCACCAGGTCACACTGTACAGGCTTTCACCGTCGCGTTCTTCAATTATCTCATTGCTGATGCCATACTTGTCGATATCAGCCTTCAGCTGTTTCTTAAATTCGGCCGAAGTCATCATGTAATCTTCTTGAAACTGTTCTTCGTTTAGATAGTAGCCTGAACTAGTATATGGCCCGTCCCACTCATCTGCACCTTCCCAAGCCATTTTCATGGGCATACTGGCGTCCTCGATATGCGGTAGTTTTGCCATGCGCTCTTCGTGACCATGTTCGCGGCAATACTTTTCGATTAAATGGCGAGCAGTTTCTGTTTTATTGACTTCATCAAGCTCCATCACTTCTTTATATAACGGATGATCTTTATCACAGCCGATTACTGCATACCATTGGCGCCGTCCATTACAGTGAATGTCCGCCCACAAATCGTCTTCGTCATCGAAGAAGTAATTTTTTACTGTAAACATTTTTATTTATCACCTCTGCCCTAATATAAGTTGTGATACGCACCTTTAGCTGTAAGCGTTGTGCCGGCAAGTAGAATTTCTACCTGCCGCATAAAACTTACATATGCATCTTTCTTGCGTTTATAGTCGTCAAATATGACCATGGGCTCAAAAGCGCCAAAGCTGTGACCATGAGCATTCTCTGCTCTTAATCGCCAGCTCCATTCATCTTGCTCAAAGCTGAATGTCAGTTTATGGTCTAACCGATTTAGCGCATCAATAGCAGCATAGATACGCGTTTCGCATTCTTTTTCAGTCATCTTCATCCTCCGTCATAACCATATTTTCTTCGATGTCCAAATCTAACTCTGCATCATCAAAGCTAAACGGAATCAGAAACTCCAGGGTTTTACTGAAGGCATTTTGCGCATGAAATTCAACATGCTCGTAATCCACATCAATATACGCCCACGGAATTTCATGCTCATTGAGGTAGTCTACGACATCAGTTATGCCTTTATCTTCCAGAGCTTTAATCAGTGCTGCATAATCGTCTTCGCTCTGCTCAAGAATTGACACAATTTCTTTACAAATGTTGAACCTCTTTGTCAAAAGAGCTTCAGTATTAAGTTCTACTATTACAGTTTGATTAATCATATTCTGTGCCTCCTTTAGCCCCAGTTGGCGCCCCAATGTGTACTCATTTCTCTTACCTCGTCATAAAAATCTTTAAGCCTTCAAATTCATATTCGCCTGTGGGCGACTCCAAATTCATATCGCCAAGAATATTCCCGATAAAGCAGGCAAACGGTGAACCTTCCGAATCCGCAATCCGGAAATCAAGCTTGTCGGCGGCTTTTACAGAAAAGAACCCCATGGCAGTGCTTGTGCCATTAATATTGCTATACTCTACGGGTACTACCTGCTCAAAATCCGACATTAAGCCAAGCATGACAATAATTTCAGCTTTTTCCAGTCCGTCCGTATCGGGCTTTTCTTTTAGCACAACGTCATAATTCACTTATCTCACCTCTCAAATCACGTCGATTTCATCGAAATCATTGTATACCTCGCGGCAATTACTGCAGATAAATTCATCATCGTATATCGGTTCGGGCGGCATTCTTTCTAACACTTTTAATACAACATCATCGTCTGTAACCAAAACCCGTTCAATTACTTTCCTATAAGCTTCGAATGTTTTGCATCCACATTTGGGGCATTTCATAACTATCACTCTCCTACTTCCAACGCCTGAACGGACACGGTGTTTAGTTGAAATTCTGCGTTTTCCAATGCTTCTTTATCATATTCATCTGACCACGCCTCGTACCCTTGCTGATAATATCCTCTTTCCAGCATACGATTGAATTCGTCTGGATATTCTTGGCGAATTCCTTCCAGGCCTTCCTTACCGTAAAACTCTTCAAGATAACCAAGGAATGTCTTTTCGGCGCCGGTTTGCGTTTTATTTGCGTGGTTATATACTTCATAACTCGGAATGCCGTATTGTTCATAACCAGTTGCGCAAACAATGTATACCTCATCAATCATCTTCTTTACTCCTCTGTGCAGCGAATGTTTATCTCCCAGTTACCGCGGCTGAATCCGCCATTATAAATTATGCTATCAAGCAAATTGCCGTTTTCAAGAATTTGTGCTATAGGGTAATCATAGACGTCTACCGTTACAACAGGATCCCAACATTTTTCTGTCATACGTTTACTCAAATCGCGCAAAGCCGTTTTAAGCACCTCGCGAGTTTCTTGCAGGGCATTGTCGCCGGCAAAAATGTGAAAGCCTGCAGCTTTGCTACGAATATCGCCATCAAAATCTACTTCGATAGCGAAAGCATTCTTAATTTCCATAACTCTCTCCCATATCTACACCATAGGTTCC
>Ga0256405_10001079_pt1 | contig 79764 bp, 70 predicted proteins | sample RumenRJG_02DNA_FD_189096 | JGI IMG/M metagenome (GOLD analysis project Ga0256405, IMG submission 189096) | Bovine rumen microbial communities from Lethbridge, Alberta, Canada - RJG_02 | ecosystem: Host-associated > Mammals > Digestive system > Stomach > Rumen | place: Canada: Alberta... | reverse complement strand
TTAATTTTGCCCATATGAGGAGTTTTTGTAATTGGACACTACAAATTTAACGCTTTTCCCTTTGATAGCCAAAGGGATAGCGTTAAATTCCTCACACTTTTTATTATCATCGTGAAATATTCAGGTTCAAAGGCTGGGGTATGCCCAACTTCTGGGTGAAAGGGAAGCTCGGCGACAATGAGCTTACCCTTGGAACTTTCTATGAACAGTTTGGATCTGGTTTCATCCTCCGTACATACGAAGAGCGGTCGCTTGGCATCGACAACTCCCTCTTGGGAGGTCGTCTGATCCTTAAACCCACCGACGGCTTGCTGTTGAAGTTGCTCTCAGGCAAGCAGCGCCACTACTGGAAATGGAACAAGTCGTTGGTCAGTGGTGCCGATGCTGAGATGAGTATTGACCAGTGGATACCAGCGATGTCGCAGAACGGTACACGACTGACGATTGGCGGTTCATGGGTGAATAAATACGAGAAGCGAGAAGATAAGGTGTATTACGATTATACCCACCGTATTAACTTACCAAAGTTTGTGAATTCATGGGATGTACGTGCCAACCTTACAACCGGTGCGTGGAACATCCTCGCAGAATATGCCCAGAAGACTGCCGACCCTTCATTCGCCAACGGCTACGTGTTTAAAAAGGGAAGTGCTGCCATGCTCTCTGGTTCTTATTCTGACAAGGGGTTCAGCATCCTCTTGCAGGCAAAGCGCTCAGAGAACATGTCTTCAAAAAGCGAAGACGTGATTGGCATTTCGTCATACATCAATCACCTGCCAGCCTTCACACAGGATCAGACCTATGCTTTGGCGGCTCTCTACCCTTATGCGACACAGCTGGCCGACGGAGAGTGGGCTTATCAGGCAGAGCTGGGTTATAACTTCAAGCGTAAGACTGCTCTTGGCGGAAAGTACGGCATGAACGTGAAGGTGAACTACAGCTATATACGCAGCATTCCTCATGATTTTGCTGATGGTATCGAGCGCCATAAACTTGCAGGGATGACCTTTGTCGACTATGAGTCACCTTTCTTCAAATGGGGCAACGAGACCTACTATCAGGACCTTGACATCCAGCTCTCACGCCGCATGACACGCGACTTCCGCCTGACCCTGATGTATATGAACCAGCGATACAACAAGACTGTCATCGAGGGCGAAGGAGGAATGATTCACTCTGACATCTTCATCGCCGACGGAAAGTATCAGATTTCCAAGAAGGCCACCCTTCGCGGCGAATTGCAGTATCTTACCACCAAAGACGACCAGGGCGACTGGGCTTACGGACTGCTTGAACTCTCGCTGGTGCCTCACTGGATGATTACCGTTAGCGATATGTGGAACTGCGGAGAGACGGACGATCACTACTATCAGGGACTCCTGACCTACCATGTTGGCGGTCATCGCATCCAGGCTGGTTATGGCCGCACACGTGCAGGATACAACTGTTCTGGGGGAGTATGCCGCTATGTGCCTGCACAAAAGGGATTCACCATCTCATACAACTACAATTTCTGATGCACATGAAAAAAATCATATTTATCGCAATGGCTACTTTCGGGCTGGCGGCATGTGACAACATCGCCCAGGAAGACCGGCTGATATACGAGGCTCCCCCTGTCGTGAACCGTAGTGTACTTATCGAAGATTTTACTGGTCAGCGGTGCATAAACTGTCCTAATGCATCCGATGAGATTCACTCTTTACAACAGGAGTATGGTGAGGATGCCGTTATTGCCGTCGGTATTCATGGTGGTCCGATGGCCTTGTTCCCAAATCCGGAAAGAGGTATTGTAGGTCTGGCCACAGACGTAGGCAACAGCTACAACGAATACTGGAAAGTAGAGCAGTGGCCCATGGGAATGGTAAACCGTACAGGCGTATGCCCCTATACCGACTGGAAAGCCAAAGTACGACAGGAATTGCAGAAGCCTGCTCCCGTGACTTTAGAGGTTTCCGTATCGACCGCTCATTCTGAGATAGAAGCGGATGTGAGAGTCATCAGCACCAATGGAACTACCAACGGCAACCTTCAGGTCTGGATTGTAGAGGACAATATCACTGCTATTCAACTCATGCCTGATGGCACTGCCAATCGTGAGTATGTCCACCAGCATGTATTCCGGACAGCAGCAAACGGCGCGTGGGGAGAGAGCATAAGCATCAAAGAAGGTGCGGCATATGATACCCACATCAGTGTACCCATAGCTTCAACATGGCAGCATGAGAATCTCTCTGTCGTGGCATTCGTCTACGATGACTCCGGTGTACTGCAGGTCAAAAGAACTGCAATCGGGCCATCGCTCCAATAAGCACAAGTATTATTTCTAAACCTTTTATTCATTTAAATCAAAGTATTATGGACAAAAAAAATGTTTCTATGAAATGGGCAGAAACCATTTTGGTATCATTGCTTTGCTTCCTACCTCTGTGCACGAAAGCCGCTACACCCATCAAGCACGTAGGCGGTGAGCAGTTATGGTGGGGCTATTTTACGGATAAGGATGCTGAGAATCTTTCTTATGAAGGTTATCTTGGCTATAGCCAAGCCACAACCATCAATACCGCTATCTGCATACCGGCAGGGCATCTCATTGCCGGAGGAGGCACTGTGAAGGCTGTGCGATTTTGGTTAGGTGACGACATCTCGGCAATTAGCAGCGACGTTACCCTGTGGATATCGGGCAGTCTGCCTGACAATGTTTCCGATGCTGCCTATACTCAGACCATCGCCAAGTCGTCGTTAAAAACCAGGCTGAACGAGATAGAGCTCACCACTCCATACAGCATCAACAACGGCAAGTGCTACATTGGATACTCTTTCGATATTAATGCTAGATCATATCCAGTAATGGGTGGTGGAGAAGACATGGAGAATTCTTGGTTTTACCATATTACAGGGCGTAGCTGGGAGGACTTCTATGGTGAAGAATACGGAAAACTGGCCTTGCAACTACAACTTGAAGGAGTTTCGCTCAGCAGCAATAGTGCCACACCATCAGACTTTGGCACCTACTATGTGCGGAAGGGGAGCCAGACATACATTCCGGTAAAGATATTCAACTATGGCAAGGAAACCATCAGCACGATCAGCTATACCATCACTACTAACGGCATTGCATCGGCCGAACAGACATGCAGTGTGAACAGTCTGGCATTTAACAACAGTACGACAGTCAACATACCATTCCCTGCAGACAATGATACCAGGAGATGCGAAAAGATTCTGACCATTACCAAAGTCAACGGCGTGGCAAACGAAGCGAGTGACAATTCGTCTACCGGTTCACTAATCACTATTTCTGAAATGCTTACCCCCACACCAGTTGTCGAGGAGTTCACGGGAACATGGTGCGGATGGTGTCCTTTGGGATTCGACGGAATGGAGAAGGCTCATGAGACCTTTGGCGACAAGGCGGTGCTTATTGCAGTCCACAGTAGCGACCCGATGGAGACATCTGACTACGATCCCATAGCCAACAGAGCCTCAAGTTATCCCAGCTCATTGATTAACCGCTCAATAGATGCCTATCCGTCAGCATCGACCCTGAAGGCCGCAATCAACAACTGTATGGGCAATGTAACTGTCGGAGAGATAAAAGCCAAAGCAGTTTGGAGCGATGAGGCAAAGACGAAAATAAAGATTAGTACGGATACGAAGTTTGCCTATTCAGAAGACAATGGGCAATACGGTGTTGCACTGGTTCTTATTGAGGACGGAATGAGCGGCACTGGCTCTAATTGGGCACAGGCTAACAACCTGAGTCAAAACAGCAGCTATGCCAGCTCGCTCCCATTCTGGTATAATGCCGCCCAAAGGGTTACAGGACTGGAGTTCAACCACGTTGCCGTAGCGGCATGGGATATTCAGAATGGTGCTGACGGCTCTGTAAAGTCAGCCTTTACTGCTGGTGAGACCATGAAATACAGCAAGGAAATCGACATCTCCTCGAAGAGTATCATTCAGGACAAGTCAAAGCTAAAGGTGGCTGTTCTCCTTATTGACCGCACAACAGGGAATATCGTTAATGCCTCTCAGACCGCTATTACAGCGGGAACTGAGGAGAGTTCTTTTGAATACCGTTACGAGGGCAAGGCCTTGGAAGACAATGCGACGGTAGAAATAAAGGCAGAAGAGGACAGCTGGGGATTTGGCGAACTGAACTGTGAAACCAATCCCAGCAGCAATCCCAAGAACGGCCTTATTCTGGTTTCTAAAGATGGTAATCAGGAAGGAACTGCCAAGTTGGAAATCCTGAGCAACACGCTCAATCCCGGTATGATACAATGGTGTATGGGAGGTGAGTGCGTACAGATGAACAATAAGACAGAATTCGAGAAGACGTTCAAGACGGATTCTGAAGGTATTGCCCAAGTGCAATTCGATGCCACAAATATCAAGAGTGTAGGAACGCTTGAGGCCAGACTCACGACTACCATCAGCGGTGAGACAAAGGTCGTAAATATCAAGTTCATTTATGACAGTACCGACGGAATAAGCATCATCTATTCGGGCGATGGCAACGCAGTATGGTACGACATGAATGGAAAGCGTCTTCATAAGGCTCCCACCCGCAAGGGTGTATATATCAAGAACGGAAAGAAAGTCGTCATAAAATAATCGATGACGCATCAGCAGTAGGAAAAAGTATCGCAAGCTGTTTTATGCTTGCGATACTTTTTTCAATCTGACATTACTACCACATAGATTAGTATCTTTGCATTGTCACAGACATCTGAGCTTGCCAGTGGCCACGAAGTTGTCGGTTGTGATTTGCTAAAAAATTAGTATCTTTGCATTGTCACAGACATCGGGCGGTTACATACCACTAAAGGACAAGGAGTTGTGATTTGCTGAAAAATTAGTATCTTTGCATTGTCACAGACATCTCCCTGCCACTTCCATTATGGCTACGAGTTGTTGTGATTTGCTGAATAATTAGTATCTTTGCATTGTCACAGACATCCATCAACTCTCAAGGCCAATCCCTGCAAAAGTTGTGATTTGCTGAAAAATTAGTATCTTTGCATTGTCACAGACATCGTCGCACTGACGGCTGTCGCATGCCAGAAGGTTGTGATTTGCTGAAAAATTAGTATCTTTACATTGTCACAGACATCCGGTGCGGACGTGCCACTTGCGGAACGGATGTTGTGATTTGCTGAAAAATTAGTATCTTTGCATTGTCACAGACATCTGGATCTGATAACGTTCGCAACCAAGGAGGTTGTGATTTGCTGAAAAATTAGTATCTTTGCATTGTCACAGACATCGCTACGACCGCTGAGCCCGTGGGAGTTTTAGTTGTGATTTGCTGAAAAATTAGTATCTTTGCATTGTCACAGACATCAGCGCGGAGGTTTTTAACGTTCAACTGATTGTTGTGATTTGCTGAAAAATTAGTATCTTTGCATTGTCACAGACATCTAGAGCTGTATAGTCTGGCAGATGTCGCATGTTGTGATTTGCTGAAAAATTAGTATCTTTGCATTGTCACAGACATCCCTGTGATTTGGAGGAAACCACGTCCCTTGTTGTGATTTGCTGAAAAATTAGTATCTTTGCATTGTCACAGACATCCAGTCGGCAGGCGGTTCGGTGTGGCTGTCAGTTGTGATTTGCTGAAAAATTAGTATCTTTGCATTGTCACAGACATCCCAACTTTCGACGACTTCATGCAGATGGCGGTTGTGATTTGCTGAAAAATTAGTATCTTTGCATTGTCACAGACATCGTCGGACTATCTGGTTAGTGGAAGGAGCGGGTTGTGATTTGCTGAAAAATTAGTATCTTTGCATTGTCACAGACATCATTTAGGGCTAACAGTTAACCAATCCACATGTTGTGATTTGCTGAAAAATTAGTATCTTTGCATTGTCACAGACATCCCAATGGAGGAACTGGAGAATGACACGCAAGTTGTGATTTGCTGAAAAATTAGTATCTTTGCATTGTCACAGACATCTTCACGCGCCCATTCCTCACAGGCGAGTGCGTTGTGATTTGCTGAAAAATTAGTATCTTTGCATTGTCACAGACATCATAACTACAGAATGATGATCGAGGCGTATGGTTGTGATTTGCTGAAAAATTAGTATCTTTGCATTGTCACAGACATCGTTTGGCGGGATAGCTCAAACGTCAAACGGTTGTGATTTGCTGAAAAATTAGTATCTTTGCATTGTCACAGACATCCCTTTGCCTTCACGTTGGGCGCGCAGAGGTGTTGTGATTTGCTGAAAAATTAGTATCTTTGCATTGTCACAGACATCCGGCAGCGCACAGCGACATCGAGCCGATCAGTTGTGATTTGCTGAAAAATTAGTATCTTTGCATTGTCACAGACATCTGGCGAGATACACCTTCCCGCTCAAGGCATGTTGTGATTTGCTGAAAAATTAGTATCTTTGCATTGTCACAGACATCTAATAATGTGTGCGATGTTCACGGGATGCGTTGTGATTTGCTGAAAAATTAGTATCTTTGCATTGTCACAGACATCGAGGGCGAGGACGCTGACGAACAGAAAGGAGTTGTGATTTGCTGAAAAATTAGTATCTTTGCATTGTCACAGACATCGATGACACCTCGAACGTGTGGCTTGACATTGTTGTGATTTGCTGAAAAATTAGTATCTTTGCATTGTCACAGACATCACTTTGAGAAGACAATCGGTAATCTGATAGTTGTGATTTGCTGAAAAATTAGTATCTTTGCATTGTCACAGACATCACGGTGGTATGGAATAAGTATGCACCGCTAGTTGTGATTTGCTGAAAAATTAGTATCTTTGCATTGTCACAGACATCCACGCTGGGGGTGGGCGTCCCAGTTGCTGCGTTGTGATTTGCTGAAAAATTAGTATCTTTGCATTGTCACAGACATCTCGAACTATGTAAAGCTTTGACCTTTAGTAGTTTGCAAAGATAATTAGAAAAAGAAAAAAAGTGCAAAGGTTAAGGAGAGTTCCATTCTAGTGATGGAATTCTCCTATTTTAGAATAGCTCTAATTGCTGCCCTGGAGCATTCGGAAGTTGGGGTTTTGCACCAAAGAACAGTTCTATGTTCCCAAATTGTTTGTCAGTGATACACATAATGCCCACCTTTCCGAATTCCGGAAGGATAGCTTTCACTCTTTTGCGATGAACCTCTGCATTTTCCATGCTCGCACAATGACGGACATAGATAGAAAACTGGAACATGGTGAAGCCGTCTTGTATGAGTCGTTTACGGAACTTGGTGTATTCACGAACATCCTTCTTCGTCTCTGTCGGTAGATCGAACAAAACCATCAACCACATAACCCTGTACTGACTAAGTCGTTCTGCTTTCATGTCATCTCCGGATAAGCTATTTTTCGTAGTTCCCCACTGAAGCACTTGTATAAAGAGGCTGTCGTTTGTGCAACACCTACCATCAGAGGACTGCGCTTCCCCCCGATAACAATGTCTAGGCTAGGAATGGAAAGCAGTTCGGCCTTAATGTCTTTCGATAACTCTACATCCGTCCCATATTGCTCTGTAATGAAATACACAAGCCTGTCGACGTAAGGCCGATAGGGCTCCATGATATCGTCTGCCAGACAATAGGCATTATAACGGTTATGGTGATGAATACCCAATGTCGGCAACAGTCCGCTAGCCACGAGTGCACGGGCAACAACAGCCCGGAGGATAGCATAGCCATAGTTTAAAAGGTTGTTTGGCGATACCCCTTCTCGGTCTCTGATGAAAAGAGGTATATGGCCGAATAGGCTTTTCCAATAATATACGGCTGCACGAGCCTCCAGATTGTCAGGGTCGCCACTGCGCACATCGTTAGCCCATACCTGCATACATTTTGTCTCTGCATCAGAGCACTCCTTCAGCACTGCCGTTTGATTACGAATCTTATATTGTATGGTCTGTTGCCATAGTTGTTTGCGAAGAGGCAGGGAGGCATCTAACTGGTCGCGGAACCGCTCATTCTGTGTGCTATTGCCCACCAAAGGCAACAATAGTCCAACAGGCATGTGGTTAGAGTCGCAGGTAATGACTGCGCAATTGTTTTCCAACAAAGCCTCTAGAGCCCCTGAGGTAATGGTAATCTGTTGATGGTCGAGCACCACCACCCCAAGGTCTTCTATAGGTCTCGTTACAACTGTAGCCTTTTTAAAGTCATCCGAGAGACTCTCTGCCTTTTCCACTTCCGGCAATTTGATGACAAGCTGTGCATTTCTTAACGAGAGATAGGCTGGGTTGCTGAAACAAAGCGTCTTCTTGATCATAAGCTAATATTCTCCAACCGATACTATTCTACCAATATGGTCTACTCGAACTTTGACAATCCCTTCTAGACTTTTTACGGAATTAATTCGTTTCCAAGTAATATTTTTAAGAGAATTATCTGTTTCAACAGTGGTCTCAAGATGATGCCTAAAGAAATAGTCTCCTTCTGAGAACTTCTGAACTCGATATAGATTCGGACTTATGAGTGAATAGTTTTGAGGATCTGTCAAATCTATCTCCGATGGATTAAACCCATCGCTTGGGAAGACAAAATACTCATTTTGTTTCATTGAGAATAGAAATTGCCATCCTTCCGCTTGTTTGTAATCTTTATCTATAATGGGATAGCCCATCATAGCTCTAGTTGTAGCCTCATAAAAAGAAACCACCCTCTCATGTAAATTACCTGAAGCATCTCTGAAAACAGCGACATGATGGTTATTTGCAGTATTTACATAATCGTTAGGAATGGGATTTCCATGCTCGTCGTTCATGATTTCCCCCTTGGCATCTCTCTTAACCCTAATCGGTTCTCCACTTGCTATTCCCCTAATTTTTACTCTCTTAATAGCAATTCCTTTTTCTTTATTCAGCCAAATAGGATTATCATCCAGATTGGAGAATGCCTTGGCAGCATCCCCATTAAACTCGTTGAGTCTTTGCTGAAGTAGTTCACGTATTCTGCCGTCTATTACTTTGTCGATTTTCAAATCTTTGTCAACAGCCTTCTTAATGGTAAACACGTCAACAATTTTATACAACTTCACTTTCAGAGGTACTGAATAAGAATGGTCGGCATTCAGCCAAATGGGGTTCTTCTCAAGAGAATTCTTTCCCGTGAAAGCCTTTTTGGGGTCGTTGCCAAAAGCCGCAAGTCGCTGGGCCAATGCCTCTCTGTACCGCCGATTCGACACGCGAAATACGGTGTCCTCAGTGAATTTGCCATCCACTTTTCTATATTCGGCCTCAAAGTTCTTTATCTTGCCGTATACTGTCTCATTATGTAGTGCTCCGCGCGGAGTCAGCTGTATCTTATGCTGATGTCCGTCTTTTGTCTTGGCGCGGTTGATATTCTTAGTGACAACTTTGTTTTTAGCCTTGATGGAAACCAAAATGCTGTCCAGATGCTTTTTGGCTTCGGCTCTGAATTCGTTGAGAGGCATAGGAGCATTGAACACCAGTTTGTGGTCCTTGTTGTCACGGTTCAGTTCTTTTTGCTCAATGCCATAGATGCTGCTGCTCTTATCACTTCTGGCATTCATGTTATTCAGATACTGAACGATGCTTCGTTTGGTAAAGGCGATAGTGAGGGCATCCATGGCATGATGGCGATGGTCGTTGCGCTTTGTCCAATTCTTGATGTGCCTGACAACATTTCCATTCTTGTCGAAATATGTTTCTGTCAGACCTAAAGAATCGTATTTCTGCCAATTCAATTCTTGCATGACGCCCACCAATTGCCAGTCTTCACGTAAGCGCTTGGTGATAGAGCCCGTGGTTGTAACCACAAACGGAACCATCTGCTCAAGTATCTCACGCGCTTTCTTTGCTATGTATTGAGAGTCTCTTAAATCACGTTGAAGGAAGTCGGATGGTATATCGGCCTCTTTCATTAAAAGATTATTGCGCTTTGTCTTTGAAATGGCATTGTTGGTGACCAACTCTTCCACTCTTTTCTCATAATCGAGAACACCTTTTTCGTCGTATTTCCCAGCAACGAAATCGTAGGCAGTCATATCGCCTTTCTCGATGTTGATATCGCGTACCTCAAGGGTTTTATTGGAGAAAGAGTCGTCGAAGATTCTGGCCTTGGGGATGATATGCTCAATATCGAAACGTTTACTGAACAACTCTTCTCTAGGGATATAAGTGTTAGAATAGAGTGTCTTATATCCGTTCTGCTTTAGTTCGTTGTAAAGTTTGTAGCGTATGATGTCGTTTCTCGTCGCATGCTGGATGCCAAACTCCTCTTCAAGTATTTTGCGATATTTTTCGCTGTCTGCTGTATTTTTTCTGATGGCGATATCCATCTGCTCACGTTCTTCCTTGCTGTTCTTCAGCTCACGTGCCAACTCTATTCTAATTTCATCGGGTTTTCCATAAGTAGCAACGATTTCATTCACAACATTGATCATCTGATTGAGAATCTTCTCGACAACAGGATTGCGCAGGCTGTTACGCTTCAACTCACTTAAATGTGACGTATACTCTCTCTTACTGAGTTCGTCTCTGGTCAATGAACGGGCAGAATGCCTATAACCTGCTAGTTCGCACGCTTTACTGTATTCGTAGCCTTTCATCATGAACGGCAAGATTTTCCGAATAGCTTTAGCACTCAGGTTCCCATAGTCAAGAGGCATGCTCACATTAGCCAGTACCGTAGCGTATTCTTTCTCGAAACCGCAAAGATCATGAATCTTTTTAATGAGTGCTTCGTTTCCAGAAATGGAATTGTCACCAGCATAAGAATACAAGAGGTGCCACAGTTGATAGAATGGCTGTTCCTCCATGGCTTTTCCTTCCAATAAAGGATTGAAAGTAAGGAAATCGGTCTTATAACCGAGTCCAGAGAAAATCTCTGTCGTGACAGCAAGAACATCATCGGCTGGCATCTTAGAGAAATTGAAATCACCATTTCCTGTAAGACTAATGATTTCCTGACAGGCTTTGATGATGGTTGCCATCGTGTTATTTCCCTCTACCTCCTTATAATTAAGGTCGAGTTTTTGTGGATTGTCGAATAAGAGTTTCAATATCTCCTTCTTGCTCATTTTGTCTCTGATAGTGAGTTCTTTGAACAAGATGTCCTTTTCCTCTTGGTCTAAGAACCTTTGAAGGGGTTCCCCTTCAGTATCGGCAAAAAGAGCCAACTGAAAATCATCTTTCTTAATTCTCTTCCGCTGATGTCCTACGACTGATACCTGAAGGTTGTTTAATACCTGCCATATTTTAAAACACTGGAAAAGTGGAGACGATTTCGGGCAGACCTTACAACCAATCATGATGGTCTTTTTCTTTCCTTCAACAAGAATCTCTTTCTCTGTATGTTCAAATTCACAGTAGTTAATCAGATTCTTGCAACTTTTAAGATTTCGCTGATAGAAGATGATAATGTCTCTGACCTCCTTTTTTAGTTCTGGTGTCAGTTCCTGATGATACTGAGCCTGTCTTTCCCAAATCGTCTCGAACTCGTCAAGATAGTCCTGACGATAGAAAATGATATTCTTTAGACTGGCATTGGGATTATGGTCTATACACTGCACCAGATATTGGCCAACTGTCTGATGGTTAAAATAAAGCTCTTTACTGCGGTCACTAATCATGGCCAGCCGCTTGCTAGAATTATTGATGGCGCCATTGATATCGCAAAGAACGTATGCCACCGTTTCAATATTCAATTGATTTTTGAGAGCATCACACCTCCATCTCAAAGACTGGGCATACGCTTCCTTGCCACTGTTCTTCGTTGTGGAAATGGAATATATAGCATAGAATGCACCAGTTGTTTGAGTCTTATTAAAACCACTAATATGTTTCTTGAAATCATTATTCAGAATCTCAGGATAGAATACGGATTGTACTTCCCATATTCTGTCCAACTCAGCCTGTAAATCAGAACGATAGAAAGCAGGTCTGGTCTTTTTACCTTTCTGATACAAATCCAAAAGCAATTGGCCTGGCGTAAGGTTCTCATCATACAGCCTTTTTGCTATTTCCATCCCGTCAACTAATTCACCTTCTTCTGTGTCCTTGATTTTACGATTGCTCTTATAACCACGCTTTTTGTTAATCATTAAAAGAACTCTAGCGAATTCTTCCAACGAAATTTCCTCATCTACAGCTTTAGCGCGAGCTCTATATGTTTTAAAAGTGGAATGGTTTCCTAATTCAAATAACGGTGTTGTATCGTTGATAATGCCATGCTCCTTGAGACACTCAATAAGATGCTGCCTGCGTAGTTTATATCTTTGAAGATTCCTATGCATACTACGCTTCATTCGTCTGTCTGCATTAGTCGTAATCGATTTTCCCTTCTCAAAGTTTGACTTTTCATCAACTGTCAACGGATTTACACGCACGCCCAAACGTATGATGGAAGATTTCTCATTGTCTTTCTCTTTCTCATTCACTAACGCCCATCCTATACTTGTGGTTCCTAAATCTAAACCAAGAATCTTTTTCATAATAATAGTATTTTAAGATGATGCCACAAAAATACAATTTTCTTTTCAAATATTTGGTTCTTTCACGGAAAATCTTTATCTTTGCAACACTAATTTTTAGCAAATCACAATAAGGATTATTCCGTTGTGAAAACATTAGGTCCTTGTCCATCGTCCTTAACGGTGGACTTTTTGTTTAGTTCCAAGCGTCCTCTCTTCATCACACAGCCTCAACCCTTCCTACCTCGCACCTCTTAGTCAAATACCTCGCACCAAAACGAACACATACTCACTAATAATGGGGAAGAAGGGATGCTGAAAACTCGCAATGTCAAGCTTTTGCGACAGTTTTTCAGGCACTTTCCCCTCCTTGTCGCAAAATGCGAAGACAGTCGCATGTAATCTTCGAAAAAAGGAAGAAAAAAGTTGGAAGCTGCCGCTCGCCTGCCTATCTTTGCAACAGAAACAACAAACGACAGGCAACCTGTCACAGTATGAACCCTTTTAAAAAAGTACAATTATGAAGACGATGTGTTTGACCCCGATGACTGTCGACCTGAGCCAGGACCAGGTCAAAGTTCAAAACCTCAAGAGTGTAGTAGGAAAGTTCGTAAAGAGCACCGTGAAGTTCCTCCTGTTCATCAGCCCGGTATACGCTCATGTAGTTTAAAGCGCGAATGTACAAGATGAGACTTTCTAACCAAACACCAACAGCAGCACTCGTGCTGAAAGAGAAAACAGAAGAATCATCAGTATCCATTGATTTGGAAACAACCAGTTGAGAACCTCAATAAAGTCAAACACATACTTTTTTGAGGTTCTCAACTTTTTTATAGGTAATGATGCAGCATCTGGCACCAGGGCAGTTCGGCAAAAGTATTCATAAAAATCTTCACGGGCAATTCATGGTCATTTGTGTCGAGAGCAGAACAAAGAAAAATATCATTTTGTGACATCATTTCATGTTTTTTATGAAAGTTGTCCTACTTGTTTTATATGATAGGAGAAACAAAAATCGTGGCGGTTGCCGTTGTTTTCGCCGGTACCGCCACGATGGGATGAATGGTTATTAAGGTGAGTATTTACTTCACTAATACTTTCTTGCCATTGATGATGTAGATATTACCTTTGACTACTTGATTGACACGAACACCCTGTAAGGTGTAGATGACAGCACCTTTCTTCAGGGCTGCATTGATGGCATTAATGCCTGTACTGCTGTCCTTCACAAAGAGATACTTGTAATACCAATCGTCGCCTCCGCTTCCATCTGGACGGAAGTAAACGGTGTAATTACCACCATTCTCTAGCTTGTAGTTGTCGCTGCCATCGCCAGGATACCAGATGTCATCATTGCTCTTTACCTTCAGTTCAGTGCCTGCAGCCAGGTCGAGTGTAATCATATATTCACCTTCGGTTTCCGGATTCGGCTCCAGCTGATATTCATCACTGATGGTCCAGTCGTTCATCGTGCCAACAAGATAGTATACGGGATTGTTGAACTTATACAGTTTTCCGTTGACAAACTCCATGTTATCTGTCTGCTCCTTGGCAGTGCCGCTCTTTCCGTTGCTGAACCTGATCATGAGCGGGGCGTCCTCGGCCTTGAAGGAATAGGTGTAGACGCCGTTCTCGAGGGTGGCTGTGATCTTCGTTCCGTTGCCCTTGGGCTTGGAGATCTTCCCGTTCTCGAGCGTGATGACCCGGTCGTCGAAGTTGGCCCCGTTGTTGTTGTTCCATACGAATGCGTATACGTTCTCCCAGCCCTTGTTGGTCTCGAAGGTGACGGTATAGTCCCTCCATCCCCACTGCGCCGGAGTGAATGTCCCAGACTCCTCGAACATGCCCGACTTGTTGCCCGTGGTCCTGTACATGGGGCCCATGGCGGTGATCCTGTAGAGGTCCACGCCGTCCTTGACATCAATATCCGCAGTGACGTGAGAGGGCCTGTTGTCCGTCTCGCCCTTCTCCCAGGCGTAGCTACCCACGGCTGTTGCGGTGTAGAACCTGGCGAACAGGAAGTTGGTTGTTCCCTGTGGCAATTCTGCCTTGTAGACGGCGAACTCGTTGTCGACATACTCCATGGGAATCCACTGCCCCTCGTTCTCTCCTTCCCATGCCCACACGGCGAAGTGTCCTCCGTCGTCTGCCCACGGACCAGCGCTGAGGTAGACGGTCTTGCCCGGGTTGTTGAATGTGTAGAGTTTTCCGTTGACAAACTCCATGTTATCTGTCTGCTCCTTGGCAGTGCCGCTCTTTCCGTTGCTGAACCTGATCATGAGCGGGGCGTCCTCGGCCTTGAAGGAATAGGTGTAGACGCCGTTCTCGAGGGTGGCTGTGATCTTCGTTCCGTTGCCCTTGGGCTTGGAGATCTTCCCATTCTCGAGCGTGATGACCCGGTCGTCGAAGTTGGCCCCGTTGTTGTTGTTCCATACGAATGCGTATACATTCTCCCAGCCCTTGTTGGTCTCGAAGGTGACGGTATAGTCCTTCCATTACCACTGCGCCGGAGTGAATGTCCCAGACTCCTCGAACATGCCCGACTTGTTGCCCGTGGTCCTGTACATGGGACCCATGGCGGTGATCCTGTAGAGGTCCACGCCGTCCTTGACATCAATATCAGCAGTGACGTGAGAGGGCCTGTTGTCCGTCTCGCCCTTCTCCTAGGCGTAGCTACCCACGGCTGTTGCGGTGTAGAACCTGGCGAACAGGAAGTTGGTTGTTCCCTGTGGCAATTCTGCCTTGTAGACTGCGAACTCGTTGTCGACATACTCCATGGGAATCCACTGCCCCTCGTTCTCTCCTTCCCATGCCCACACGGCGAAGTGTCCTCCGTCGTCTGCCCACGGACCAGCGCTGAGGTAGACGGTCTTGCCCGGGTTGTTGAATGTGTAGAGTTTTCCGTTGACAAACTCCATGTTATCTGTCTGCTCCTTGGCAGTGCCGCTCTTTCCGTTGCTGAACCTGATCATGAGCGGGGCGTCCTCGGCCTTGAAGGAATAGGTGTAGACGCCGTTCTCGAGGGTGGCTGTGATCTTCGTTCCGTTGCCCTTGGGCTTGGAGATCTTCCCGTTCTCGAGCGTGATGACCCGGTCGTCGAAGTTGGCCCCGTTGTTGTTGTTCCATACGAATGCGTATACGTTCTCCCAGCCCTTGTTGGTCTCGAAGGTGACGGTATAGTCCCTCCATCCCCACTGCGCCGGAGTGAATGTCCCAGACTCCTCGAACATGCCCGACTTGTTGCCCGTGGTCCTGTACATGGGGCCCATGGCGGTGATCCTGTAGAGGTCCACGCCGTCCTTGACATCAATATCCGCAGTGACGTGAGAGGGCCTGTTGTCCGTCTCGCCCTTCTCCCAGGCGTAGCTACCCACGGCTGTTGCGGTGTAGAACCTGGCGAACAGGAAGTTGGTTGTTCCCTGTGGCAATTCTGCCTTGTAGACGGCGAACTCGTTGTCGACATACTCCATGGGAATCCACTGCCCCTCGTTCTCTCCTTCCCATGCCCACACGGCGAAGTGTCCTCCGTCGTCTGCCCACGGACCAGCACTGAGGTAGACGGTCTTGCCTTCGGCGAAACTGCTGGCGGTGAATGCCAACATCATCGTCAACAAAGTAAATAATTTTTTCATAAGCTGTTTATTTTATGTTAGTAATTATATTGTGTTGATTCACCAAAATCGTTTAAAAGTCAGTGACGAGAGGACAGGACATCAGGTGATTCCCAAAGATGATATAGCCGTTTAGTGTATATTTATTTCTCCTATTTATATTTAAGACACTTCAGAAGTGATAATCCCTAAAAGAAAACGAAAAACTTTGTAAATGGCCCGTCATCATTGACGGATAATAGTAAGATTCTCAACACCTTGTTAGAAAACGCATAGAAATACCAACAAATTCCGTCAGGTGATATTTATATACGGTTATCGCTGAATTTTTGTTCGTATTTTTGGTATATACACTTTTTTTTGTATATTTGTCCTCGATTATTGTTTAGACCATGAAAGAAGATGCTCATAGTAAGTTCAAAGCTGCTTATGATCTCCATTATAAACGATCATACAACTTTGTAAAATCGTATGTCTTTGATGATGAGGCATGCAAAGATATTGTTGCATCTTCATTTACTTCATTGTGGTCGTTCATGCAGGAAAAGGAGGTAGAGAATGTTGCGGCACTGCTCCTGACCATTCTTCGCAACAATTCCCTGAACTATTTGCGGCACGAGGCAGTGAAGCGGTCGGCCATGGACACAATGACGGAGTTGCGCCACTATGAGCTGTCATTGCGCATCACATCGTTGGAAGCATGTGACCCCAGTGAGATTTTCACCGGCGATATCCAGCGGATCATAGATGATACCCTGCGCAGTCTTCCTCAGCAGACCCGCCGGATATTCGTGATGAGCCGGTATGATGGTCTCTCGTACTCAAAGATAGCCCAACTGACACACCTCTCGGAGAAAGCGGTGGAATATCACATCAACAAAGCACTGAAATCGCTGCGTCTGTCGTTGAGAGACTATCTGCCGATGCTGGGTCCGGCCGCCATCGGACAGTTGTCGTGGTTCATCCATCCCTGAGCGTTTTCATGGATGGTCGGAGTATCTGCCGGCCATCAAAATCATCTGCGGGAAAAAGTTTTTTCCGTCTCCTTTAGGGCATCACGCAGTTGAAGTGTCATATATATAAAAAGGAAAAAACAAAAATGAACCAAGATTTATTACAGAGATACATCGAGGGAACAGCCACCGAAAGCGAAAGAATGGAAGTGGCCGAGTGGGTTCGTTCCGAAGAGGAGCACTTGCGCGAGTACCAGGCACTGCGCAAGCTTCACAGCATCGTCCTCTGGAATCCGCAAGCCGAAAGCAGCATCACCACGAAACGCCTCTGGAGCCGCGTCAGGACGCTCTTGCGCTATGCGGCGATGATAGTTTTTGTGACTGCAGCCTTTGCGCTGTGGAAGGCTTACCGTCAGCATCCTGTGGCACCTGTGCTCACCGACGAGATGGCGGCAGTCATCAGTCAGGCCGAGCAAAACGGCAAGAGCAAGGCCGTATGCACCATCGACGGAACCCCCTCTGTCGTTGCCAATAATGCCGCCTTGGCCAACGCCCATGCCGTCCATCAAAGCAGATCGGCAGCAGCCGTCCATGAGGCCACCCTCACCACCTATCATGACTCAGAGTTCTGGCTGACGTTGAGCGACAGTACGCGCGTTCACCTCAATTACGGTACGACGCTGGTCTATCCCACCCGTTTCAAGGGTGGTACCCGCGAGGTGGAACTCAAGGGAGAAGCCTATTTCTATGTGGCCAAAGACAAGAAACACCCGTTCATCATTCATACCCCCACGGGCAATGTGAAGGTATATGGTACGGAGTTTAACGTCAATACCTGTGATGAAGCCGGGACAACACGCGTCGTGCTGGTTAATGGCAGCGTGGGTGTCACACCGAAAGGAGGCGAGGAGGTGATGATGCGTCCTAACGACATGGCGGTGATGCAGGCTGGTGTCGGCGACGTGATGGTTACGCAAGTCGATACCTATCTGTCGACGGCATGGAACTCGGGCAGTTTCGTGTTCGACAACTGTCCGATGACTACGTTGATGAAAGTGCTCTCGAAGTGGTATCGGAAGCAAGTGACCTATGGCTCCTCAGACATTCAGCAGATACGGTTTACCGGCGAGTTGGACAAGTATCAGCCGCTGGAACAGACGCTGAAAGGCATCAGCTCGATTACCGGATTGCGCATTACGCTGAAGAAAGACGTCATTTATATTGAGGATTGAGAACTGGGAGGTATGATATGCTTTCAAGTTTGGGTTAAGAATATAATCTTTGGAAATCAGTGAGGACCTGTAGGTCACAGATATCTGGCAGGACGACGATTTAACTAAATACAGCATGACTATGAGTAAAACAAAAACATGGATTCTGCTTTTACTCTTGCAGATGTTTACTCTGACGACCTATGCCCAATCCACCGTTGCAGAGAAAAGGGTTACGCTGAACATGACTCAGGTAACCATGAAGCAACTCTTCGCAGAGGTAAGGAAACAGACAGGCCTGAACTTCCTCTACAATAGCGAACTCTCGAATACACTGCCGAAAATCACCGTGAGGGCACAAAACAAACCTGTCAGGCAAGTGCTCGACGATGTGATGAAACAGATTGGATGCACGTATGAGATGGAAGGTACGCTGGTCACCATCAAGGCCGGCACACCGCCCAAAGAGCCATCAGGGCAGACAAGAAAGGTTTCCGGTTATGTGCGTGATGAGAATGGTGAACAACTGATGGGCGTATCTATTGGTATCGGTGACGGACAGACACGGGCTGTCACCGATATGGAAGGACACTATTCATTTGCCATCCCTGTGGAGTCGACCACATTGCGATATAGCTATGTGGGTCTCCGCACGGAATATGTTCATATGGCGCAGGGCAGCAGCGACGTGAAGCGCGATGTACTGTTACGGTCGGACAACGAGCTCGGCGGAGTAGTGGTGACCGGTATCTACAATCGCAACAAGGAGAGTTTCACTGGTTCGGCTACCACCTTCGATTCCGGTGAGCTGAAGATGGTAGGCAACCAAAACCTGCTGCAAAGCCTGAAGACCCTCGACCCCTCTTTTGCCATTGTCGAGAACGAGACCTTTGGCTCTGACCCCAACAGGCTGCCCGATGTGGAGGTAAGGGGAAAGACCAGCATCGTGGGACTGACAGAGGAAAACTTCGTCAATCCCAACCAACCGCTTTTCATCCTCGACGGCTTTGAGTCGACACTGACCACCATCAACGACCTCGATATGGACCGTGTGGCCAGCATCACCATCCTGAAAGACGCTGCCGCTACAGCCATCTATGGGTCGAAGGCCGCCAACGGTGTCATCGTCGTCGAGACCAAAAAGCCAGAGGCGGGACAGTTGCGTGTCAACTATTTCGGCAACTTCTCGATCACCTACGCCGACCTGAGCGACTATAATCTGATGAACTCGACCGAGAAGCTGGAGTTTGAGAAACTCTCGGGTTACTTCGGAACGCTCGATGAGAACAACCAGATAACTGACGAAAGCAACCAGATGAGGTATAACAGCACGCTGGCCGAGATTAAGAGAGGCGTCGACACCTATTGGATCAACGAGCCCCTGCGCGTGGCTTTCTCACAGAAACACTCACTATTCCTCGAAGGCGGCAGCGGCGACATGCTCTATGGCGTGGGCGCCAGCTACGGTAACACACAAGGTGTGATGAAGGAGTCGGGGAAAGATGTCATCAACGGAAATGTGAAACTCATCTACAGAAAGAAAAGATTCTCGCTGGCCAACAACCTGAACCTGGACTACAGCAAGGCCGACCGTGAGACCGTTCCGTTCTCAAGATATGCACGTGCCAATCCTTATTTCAGAAAATACAACGAGACAGGACAGCCCGACATGCTGCTTACTTCGATTGAGTATAAAGACATGGACATGCTGGCGCGGACAACAAAGAAATTCTATAACCCCCTGTATGATAACGAGCAGAACAGCTATAACCAGACTAACACCCACGGGTTTACCAACAACCTGGAGCTGGGCTGTATGATCGTCGAGGGTTTGCGTGCCCGTGCGAAGATTGGCATCGGCTGGTCGACGGCGAAAGGCGAGATTTTCCGTTCGCCGTTCCTGTCGGATTATGTGGAGACCGACCGCCTGAACAAAGGGCAGTACACCGAGTCGACCAACACCCGGAAGAACTACAATGGCGAAGCCTCATTGGCTTATACGAAGATCATAGGCCAGAAACACCATATCAACACCATCGTAGGTTTGCGTTTCTCCGACGATCAAGTGACCTACAGCCAGTATGCCGTGCGCGGATTCATCGACGATGAGTTTCGTAATCCCTCGTTTGCCATCGGCTATCCGGAGGGAGAGAAGTCGGTCTACTACGACACACAGAAGCGCAGTTCCAGCCTCTTTTTCAATGCAGGCTACTCTTTCGACAACCGCTATCTGGTCGACCTCAACCTGCGCCGCGACGGTTCTTCGGTCTTCGGTGCCGACAACCATTTCTCCACAACCTGGTCGGTGGGCCTGGGTTGGAACCTGCATAACGAGACGTGGATGAAAACCATCAAGTGGCTGAACTATCTGAAGCTGCGTGCCTCGATAGGCAATCCTGGTAACCAGAATTTTGACGACTATGTGTCGATGCGCATCTACGGCTACAACAACAACTACAGCAGTCCATTCGGAGCTACCGTCTATGTCACCAATCTGGGCAACAGAGGACTGGACTGGCAGCAGACACTCGACATGAACGTAGGTTTCGACCTGATGCTGCTGGACAGCCGCCTGAAGTGTTACTTCGACTTTTTCAACAAGGTGACCGACCCGCTGCTGGTCAGCATTGGAGTACCGGAGTCTACAGGCACCTCTACGGTGCTCAGGAACCTGGGTAGCCAGCAGACGAGAGGTGTGACGCTGGTGCTGAACTATGCCATCATCAAGACCGCCGACTGGTTGTGGTCGGCCAATCTGAACATGCGCCACATGACCACCCAGTACAAGGACATCGGTAATGCGTTGAGTATTTACAACAATGCGAACAAGAGCCGCAACCTGACCAGATACTACGATGGTGGCAGTCCGTACGATTTGTGGGCGGTCAGGTCGAACGGCATCGACCCCATGACGGGCCGCGAGGTGTTCATCAACAAGAACGGGAACCAGACGTTCTACCACGACTACGACGACGAGGTGGTTTGTGGTAATACCGAACCCGATGTGGAGGGTATTATCGGCACAACAGTCTATTATAAAGGTTTCTCGGCATCTGTCCATCTGCGCTACCGCATGGGCGGTCAGATATTTATGAACACGCTCTACAACAAGGTGGAGAACATCACGACCGAGAAAATGCTCGAGAACCAAGACAAACGGGCACTGTACGACCGGTGGCAGTATGTGGGCCACGAGGCGAAGTTCAAGGCCATCTCACAGACCGAGATCACACCTATCTCCTCGCGTTTCATCGAGGACAATAACATCCTGACGGGCGAGTCGGTCTCTATCGGCTATGAGAACCATGGCCAATGGCTGAAGAAGATAGGAGCCTCTGCCCTCACTTTCAAGGCTTACATGAACGACTTCCTCAGAATATCGACCGTGAAGAACGAAAGAGGTATCGACTATCCTTTTGCCCGCTCGGTATCGTTCTCACTGGGATTACGTTTCTAACATTTAATGGCATGGATATGAAAAAGAGATTATATATCATCAACGGGTTACTGGTCGTTTTGCTCATGACAACCGTCGCGTGCGAGTCGTGGATCAGTGTCGAGCCAACCGACCGTCTGACGGAGGACGAGGTGTTCTCTTCGCAGAAGGGGTTCCTGCAGTCGTTGAACGGCGTCTATGCGGAGATGAACAATACCCAGGTCTATGGCGGAAACCTCTCGGTGGGCATCATCGATGTGCTGGCCCAGTATTACGACGGCGGTCCCGACAACTCGTACTCCTATTATTACTATTCTAAATACGACTATACGGCCACGTCGGCAAAGGCCACATTTGCCAATATATGGGCGAAGATGTATTCACTCATCTCGAGTGTCAACATTATTCTCGAGAAGTGCGACCAAGCCAGTTTTCTGGTGCCGCAATACCAAAAGATGGTGAAAGGCGAGGCCCTGGCCTTGCGCGCCATGTTCCACCTCGACCTGCTGCGTCTCTTCGGACCGGTGATGAGCGTTGAGTCCACGGCTCTGGCCATTCCCTATGTGACAGTGGCCGACCAGAGCATTCAGGACATTCTCACGGCCGATGAGGTCATCCATCGCATCATCAGCGACCTGGCACAGGCTTCTGAGCTGTTGGCAGCCTCCGACCCAATACTCACCGATGGGGTGAAGGCTGTTCCTGCCGAAGGAGACAACCTTGATTTCTGTTACCGGCAATACCGTTTGAACTATTTTGCCGTGCAGGTGCTGCTGGCCCGTGCCCATTTGTGGAAAGGTAACCGGCAGGAAGCCCTGAGCATAGCCAAGGATGCCATTGCCAAGGCAGGGCCGCTGTTCCCGTTTGCTGCTGCCTCGACGGCCACTGGGGCCTATCCTGACAGGATGTTCTCGTCGGAGGTGATGTTTGCACTCTACAATACCAACCGCATCAATATGTACAGAAGGTATTTTGCCCCGACCCTTGAGACGCGCAACATCCTCTCTTTTGCCGGAACACTCGATGCCGGGCGCATACCAGAGCTCTACGACTCGCAGAACGATTTACGGTATAAGATGTGGTCGGCTTCTGCCGAGGGCGACAACGACCTGATATTCAATAAATACGAGGATGTGGTCGTGAAAGATGGCTCTACCATTCATTATTGTTACATGATGCCCCTCATCCGGCTGAGCGAGCTCTATCTCATTGCCGCTGAGTGCGAGACCGACTTCCGTCAGGCCGTTGACTACCTGAACACCATCAGGTATCGCCGCAGCTGTCCTGACCTCTCGCCCAAGGATGCCGACGAACTGCAGCTAGACATCACCCGCGAGTTCCGCAAAGAGGTGATAGGTGAGGGGCAGATGTTCTACTTCTACAAGCGCCATGCCATGCAGAACATTCCCAATGGGTCGGCGATGTCGGGCGATATGAATATGCTGCTGAAGAATTATGTCGTGCCCATTCCCGACAGTGAGACCGACAACCGCCTGTAACCCACAAAACCGAAACCAACAAGGCAATGATGAAAAAGATTCCTATATTGATAGTATGCTCGCTGATGCTGTCGTGGCTGTTGCAAGGATGTGAGCGTGAGTTGATGGATTATCAAGGCAAGCCTGGCATCTATTTTGCCGTGCAGCATGGTTTTGCCGGTGGGAATGAGACGGTCTGGCCCTACCAGCCGGTATCGAATATAGAGTTTTTCAAGATTCTCGACGATGAGTATACTGTGAACATCAAGGTCATGGCCACGGGTTCGATATCTGACGAAGACCGTCCGTTCTGGGTGGAAATCAACCCAGACTCCACCAATGCCACTGAGGGTGTTCACTATGAGGCACTCTCAGGTCATTATGCGATACCTGCAGGCTCGGCCTATGCTTACGTGCCTGTCACCGTCAGGCGTACAGCCGACATGCAGACAAAAGACATCACGATAGGGCTGAGGCTTATTCCGAACGACTATTTCGAGCTGGCCTTTCCTGAATGGCATGCCGTGGAAGATCTTTACTATGGCGATGTGGTCGAGACGTTTGATGCCAGTCTGCACACGCTGATCGTCAACGACGTGATGACCAAACCGTCGCAATGGAGTGGGCAGGCCAATGAGTCGGGCGAGGAGGCAGGACTGTTCGGAGAGTTCTCCAGAAAGAAGCTCGAGCTGATGTGCAGTCTCTGCGACGTTACTTACGAGGACTTCTGCGATGCCAATATCATGATTACCCTGCTGAAATATGAGATCAGGAATACGATGGCCCGTTACCTGATACATGCGATGGACGAGGGGCATCCCATACTCGAGGATGACGGCCGCCTGATGTGGGTGGGCACCTGTCCATGGAAATCATACCCGGGAGTGCCCTACATACCGTGATCGTGTACGTTTAAAAAAGTGGAATTGCAATGAAGAAGATATGTATCATGCTCGCTGTTGTCAGTCTGCTTGTGCAGAGTTGTACGGAGGACAAAGGCAATTATGACTATGTTGCTATCAACGAGGTGTCATTCGGTGGTATCAACGACGAATATACCGTCATGACCAACTCTACCATTCTTGACATCCACCCCGAGGTGACCATGAGCGAGGGGGTGAGTCCCGATGACGCACGTTTCCAGTACGAGTGGGTGTGTGTGGCACCTGGAGGAGACCGCTACACCATTGCCACCACACGCAACATCAGCACGGTGGTCAGCCTGCCTACAGGTTCTTATACGCTTTACCTGAAAGTGAAAGACACGCAGACCGACCTGCAATGGATGACGTACACCCATCTTACCGTGGGAACCATCTTCACGCGGGGCATTCTGCTGATGGGCGAAGACGAGCAGGGCAATGCCGACGCACAGATGATATCGATGGGCACCGACACCACCGTGGTGAGAGACATCTTGAAAAACAGCGGACTGCCGCCCCTGAAAGGTCCTATCGCATTCCTTCATACCGGCGCCCCTTACAGTAGCAGCTATGATGTGGCGGTGAAGGTGTGGGTGATGACCGAGACGGGTTCTTACTGGCTCGACCGTGAGTCGATGCTGGGCACGACCGACAACCGTGTCAGTAAGATCATCTATACGACCGCAGTTCCAAAAAACGACCTCTCGGTGATTGGCATTGCGCCGCAGGTCATTAATATCAAAGGCAATGTCGGCAGTAATTTCTATCGCGCCATCATGACCGGCAACGGGTTGATATTCACCACCAGCATGGGCACGAACAAGGATAATTACCTCGATCCGGTAAACCGGCTGAGCAGCACTTCCACCGATTTCATTCCTTCGTTCCCCTTTATGTTCTATCCGTTGAAAAATTATTACGGACTGGTGTGGTATGATACGGTCAACAACCGGTTCCTCAGAGCCACCAACTCGAGCACTTGTTCTTATGAGTTGGTCGATAATCCGGGCGAGCCGTTCCCGTGGAATCAGGGCTCGACAGGACGTCGGCTGATATATGGCGAGAACACCTTTAATAAAGATGGTGGCAAGAGCTATGGCAACTCGTTTGCACTGATGAAAGACCAGCAGGGCAACTTCTTCATCTACAAGATGTATGCCTATGGTTCGAAACCAGAGAAAATAGGTGCTTATCAGGTGAACCTGAGCAAAGCCACCGGTTTCGACCGTGCCACCATGTATGCATTCTCGTCGCTGCGTACCGTGCTCTTCTATGTGGCAGACAACACACTCTATGCCTACGACTACGACCCAGGTAACGAGAGAATCTACACATTGGATGTTGGTGGCGGCGACATCACCATGGTGAAGTTCGACACGCAAATCGACCCTGATGCCAATGCCCTCTACGTAGCCACTTACGATAGCGACAACAAAGGCAAGTTGGTGCGCTACGTGGTGAACACCAACCCGAATACGGTGACGATCAAGGCCGATGCTAAGAACACGTGGAGCGGTCTGACGAAGGTGAAAAACTTTAGCTGGAGGGCTGTGAAATGATGAAAAGTCTGCTGTTGGGTTTCCTTATGCTGGCCGCTGGCAGCCAGAGCCCCCAAGATTATAAGATTGTAGGAAAATGCCTAGACCGCCATGCCAGTGGACGGGTGGCGCTGATTACCTACAACGAGAACAATCAAGCCGATACCATCGGGAAATGCTCTATCGCCAACGGGAAGTTTATGATGACCGGTCGGGTACCATCGTCAACGGTAGGTTACCTGCTGATCAACGATAGGTTGAAAGACCCTGTGCCAGTTATTCTCGACAAGGCGAGCTATCGGGTGGTATTAGATGGCAATGTTGTGCTCTCTCTCACCGGAACGCCAGAACAGGATGTGCTCAACAAATACCTTGAGACGCGTATCGAGGCCAACCGTCTGTTGGAGGAATTCAGGTTGAGGCCGCTGGAAGAACGACGTAACGACTCTATCAGGCGGTACTATCAAGAACGCGACAAAGAGATGGCTCCTCACATCAGGCAGGCACAACAAAAACTGCTAGAACAATACCCCGACCGCCATGCCACGGCCGTTTTCTTCACCTTGGGCTTAAAAGAAAAAGGTCTGCTAGAGCTGACTGCCATCTACGAGAAACTGTCGGGTGACGGACGCAGCAATCCATCGGCGGAGAAAATACTGCAACGCATCAACAGGCTGAGGGCACTCGAGACAGGGGTCATGGCGCCCAACTTCTCGATGAAGACTCCTACTGGCGAGACACTGGTGCTGCACGATATTCCTGCCAAGGTGAAGATCGTCGACTTCTGGGCTTCGTGGTGCTATCCCTGCCGAAAAGAGAACCCGCTGTTGGTGAGACTCTATGAGAAATATCATGACAAAGGACTCGAGATTATCGGTATCTCGCTGGACGATAACCTTAAGAAATGGACTGATGCCATCAAGAAAGATCAACTGCCCTATCTCCATGTGTCGGAGCTGAAAAAATGGAAGTGCTCAGCGGTGACACTCTACGATGTGAAGACCGTGCCGCATACCGTGGTCATAGACGCCAATAACCGCATCATCGCCCGAAACGTAAGGGGAGAGAAACTAGAACAACTCATCACGCAGTTATTCGAGGAGTAAAAAGTATACATAGTTTGAGAAACATCATCAGCTCTACACCAAGTTTCATTCAAGTTCAAGATATGATAGGCAAGACGATGGTCTACACTCCCATATCCTATACTCTTACACATTCTTCATCTGTTAATAATTGTTAGTTTCCAGGGATTTTAACACAAGATCTCGGGGTTGTGAACTTATTGTGCACGGAAAGCAGCTAGTTTTGCCGTAGGAAACGAAACTTACCCGATACATACGCATTGTAGGATGGATAAGCGAAACCTGAATTACTCATATTTAATAAAGAATACATTTTTAATAAGAACACATTTAATAAAGAACACATTTAATAAAGAACACATTTAATAAAGAACATGCAATGACACTAAAGAACACACAACAGGAAACACTGCAACTGACAAACGAACAAACAACGATGGCACACGCACGACTCATCGATGAGTGCGTGGCGCTGCTCAGCTACCAGCATGAAGAGCCGCTCCGGTGGCCGTTCACCCTGACCGACCTGATAGAGGTGGCCTCGATGGCCTATGTGTCGGACATGATCGTAGACGACGATGGTAACAACTGCACCTTCATCTTGCTGGTAAAAAGCCTCTGCACCTGCTTCGGACTGAGGGTGCCGCGAAATCCGTGGTGCTATCTTCAGCGCATCCACATGCGCAAGAACATGCGGTCGCGGGCGTTTTTCGACCGCTATTGCTGGCTGATGTACAAGATGGGACAGTCGCATCCGCTGCTGCTATCTGTCCATCTACCTACTGGTCTATGCACCTCCGCCTTTGAGTGACCGCCGGAAAGACTTACTTTTGCAGTCGATTATTCATTTATTAAAAAGTTTTAGCTACCATGAAAAACTATGAACGTAAGAATGAGCCGTTGAGCGTCGTTGACCTCGACGAGCGTCTGACGGAGCATTTCTCGCTGGGCGAGATGCTTCGTTCGTGCACAGCCGACTATTTTGGCATCGACAATGTGCCGACAGTAGAACAACATGAGAACATGCAGGCCCTCTGCGAGAAGGTGCTCGAGCCGTTGCGCAAGAAGTTTGGGGTGATTATCATCTCGAGCGGTTTCCGCAACCCGCGGTTAAACCAGGCAGTGGGCGGCTCACCCCAGTCGCAGCACATGCGCGGTGAGGCTGCCGACATCCTGGTACTCTCCGAAGAGCAGGGCGACAAGATGTTCCGGTATATTCGTGACCACCTGCCGTTCGACCAGCTGCTCTATGAGCACAAGAGACGCAACGGCCGTCGCTGGATACACGTGTCGTATGTGCGCCGCCGCCGGCCGAACAGGCATAAGTCGGCCAGCTTCTGGTTTTAGATAAGTGACATGTGAGAAGTGACAAGTGAGAAGTATGATATGCTTTGTGTCTGTAATTGGCAATTGCTTTGTGTCTGTAATTGGCAATTACTTTGTATCTGTAATTGGCAATTATTTTCCGCACGGACCATCCGTCAGGTCATTCTTTCTGACCGCTCCGCCAAACCGTCCTGCCAGGCCACTTGCGGTGGCCGTTCAATCAGGCCGTTCCGTCAAGCCGTTCTATCGCCTCCTAACTGAGGCGATAGTTTTTTAATGGAGCTATCTTCTCGTCGCCAGCCTCATCGATCATAAATGCCTGGCGGCTGTCTATCATGGCCATATATTCCGACGACAACATATCATATTGTGGGTTCAGGCGCGTATGGCCGAACACCTGGAACACTCTGTTCATACCATAGCTTTTCGGGGCAACCGACATCGAATGCTCCTCGACATCGGCCCACAGCACACTGCCCGTCATCTCGCCCATCCACGACCGCCGGCTGCCCACCACGGCGAGCATCTCCTGGCCCGGTCCGTCGTCGTCGAGCATGTTCAGCCGTCCGATAATTTCCTCATCACTCACAAAGACCTTGTTGTCGGGCAGATGCCACATGTTTGCATTCACCTTATGCAGCCAGTAGAGCGTCAGTCCCGCATGCGAGAAGACATACGGAATGTCCTTCACCATCTCCAGGTGCACCAGCTGGAACAAATCGCGATGCTTGCTGAATGCCTTGTGATACTTCTCCCAATTCCTGCCGTCCATCCGCGAACCGGCAGCCAAATCGCGAAACCGTGCGGAGGCATAATGCTGGTCGTGGTTGCCCTTCAGCAGTACCACCTTCGAGCCGTTCCTTTTTTTCAACTCGAAGATCTCCAGCATGTTCTCGTACACCTCATCATCGTCGAACACACCCTCCTGACGGTACGGGTCTAGATAATCGCCCAGGAACACCACACGGTCCACCTGCTCGAAAAACATGCTCACCGGCTCTTTCCAGAACGTACGTCCGTGAACATCAGGAATCACTAATATTTTCTTCTTCGGCATCTTGTCAATCAACTACCTTGCAAAGATACATTATTTCTAATTCAGAATCCCCAGAAAGAAAGATAGCCCTCCTTATGCTTGTCACACCGCTCGGTATAGAACTGTCGGAAGTCAGCCCAGCGGTAATAGGGGAACTGGTTGGTGGCCATGGGCAGGCGTGCCTCGCGGCCGTTGAGGAGACACTTCACGAGGATGTCGTCGGCATGCTTGCCACGGTAGAAAACAATCTGGATGTTGGAGGCCTTACAGGTCTGCCAGTTCTGGTAGCAGTTTTTCACCTCGGCAGGGTCAACGGGGTCGCGGTCGGCACCGTTGATGCCCATCAGCACGGTGAGCGGCCCGATGTAGGTGTCGTGGCCGAAGCGCAGGTCGGCAATGCGGTCGCTAGTGCCGCTGATGACGGCGTCGGCCTTGGCGATGATATCCTCGAGAATGGGAATGGTCTCGTATTGCGGCTCAAACACCCATGAGTAGGACCCCAGGTTGCTGACTTCCCACTGACCGGCCATCTCCTCGTCGGTGACGATGTTGCCCATCATGCCCTCATGGCCGATGCTGGGCAGCGAGGTGTAGAGGTTGACCAGGTTGCTGCCTATGTGATGCACACTGCCGGGCAGACCGTCGGTGGAGGTGAACACACGGCTGACGATGCGCTGATGGAACATCGGGTCGGAGGCTATCTTGCGAGGACTCTTCTCGTAGCGCGGGCGCACCTTCTTGAAATGGTGCTTCACGGGGTTGCGGCCGTCGCTGGGCACCACACCGTCGAGCGTGAAGCACGATGACTGCTCGCGGATCTCTATCTTCGGATTGCACTGCACCAGCTCCTGACAGAATGCCGACATGCTGATGACACAGCGACCCACGAGCGACGAGATGGCCAGCACGTTACCACCGCGCTTGAACACCTGCGGGAAGTTGTTGTACATGGTACGGGCGATATACTGATGCTGCTCCCACCCCAGCTGGGTAAGTTCGGTGGCACCGGTCATCAGCTCCTTCCTGGCCTCCATGAAGCGCTTGCAGAATGCCTCACCCTCAGCCGTCAGCTGATGCCGTTGGCGGGCCACGGTGAGCAGTGTGTCGAGCTCTTTATAGAGGCGCTCACTCCAGTAGTAGCGCGAACCGTGACGGGCATAGTGGCTGATATAGAAGGGCTTGTAGCCGCGGGGCGACTTGGTGAGCTTCACGGGGGCATATGAGTAAGGATAGTCGTTGCCATAACTCTTGCGCAGGTCGTTTCTCAACTCGTTGAGCACGGCATTGTCACCGGCTGAAGGCTGAACACCCTGTCCTGCCACCGTGAGAACGGTGAGAACCAAAACGAAGGAGGTAATCATTCTTTTCATGGCCATCAATAGTTTTTTAGTGATGATTTGTTGGTAGTGCAAATATACTCAAAAATATTGAATAAGGAACATCATAAGAGCGTCTGTCCTCAGAATTTCACAGATTTTCACAAATCCCGTTTCACATCCGCCCATTACAGATACAAAGCAATTGCCAGATACAGACACAAAGCAATCGCTATTAGAAAAGACTGATGAATACAAAAAAAGAGCGGAACAGTGCCCGTTGGCGCTGCTCCGCTCTTGCTGTTTTTTTGAGTGATCGTCTTTTATGAGACCTCAATGGATTTAACAACCTTCTTTTCCTCCTTTTCAACCTTCGGGAGAACCACCGTCAGGATGCCGTTGTCGACTTTGGCCGAGATCTTGTCTTTCTCCACGTCCTCAGGCAATGTGTAGTTCTGCTCATAATTCGAGTAGTTGAACTCACGGCGCAGATAGTGGTGCTTCTTGTTCTCCTCCTTATGCTCCATCTTGTTCTCGATGGCGATGCAGAGGTTACCATCGTTGTTGATGCTCACCCGGCAATACTCTTTCTTGATGCCCGGGGCGGCCAGCTCCATGGTGTAGGCCTTCTCATCCTCCCTGACATTGACTGCGGGTGCCGTTGTATTGGCGCGAGGCATAAAATCAGTGTTCAGGAAATCGTCAAATACTGTTGGGAACCAACTGTTTTTAAACATTACTGGTAACATAATCAATACCTCCTCATTTTATTTTTGGTTGTACATATTGTTCTGATGGCCTTTGCTTTCGTTCCGGCCCTCACCCTCAACCCTGCAAGAAGCATGCCTCGCGGGGGTTCGTGACAAGATGACTTCGAGCGAACGACAAGATGGCATCGATTTTAAACCATGATAAACTTTTCTGACATTTTCTTAAACTTCATTAAACATTGGCGGCTGACGGAGAGGCGACGGGCGACGGGAAAGTTTGCTATCCGCAACTCTATCTTCCGTCCTATACACCTATTGTTTGGAGGGTGCTGCAAAAAGGCGTACCTTTGCAATGTCTTCCGGATGACATGAGAAACATCAACAAAAGTTTAACCATTTAAAAAAAGAAAGGAAAACACAACTATGGCTATTTTTTATAAGCTGATTCAGGACAACCGTAGAAACGCCGCCAACCCCGGCAGCTGGTACGCTCGTGCCGCTCACCCCGTAAAGATCACCACCAGCCAGCTGGCTGACATCATGCAGTCGAACTGCACCGTGAAGCACTCCGACATCCTGGCCGTGCTGCAAGAGCTGGCCGACACCATCCGCCTGCAGCTGCAGGATTCGAAGAGCGTGAGAATCGACAACCTCGGCACCTTCAAGGTGGGACTCCGCTCCAGCGGTTCGGAGACTGTGAAGGACTTCAACGTGAAGAAGCACATCAAGAGCCTGCACATTATCTTCCAGCCCGAGACCATCGTCGATACCGACAGCGGCAAGCACATCAAGAAGCTGTTGCAGGGCGCATCGGTGCGCGAGCTGCCGAAGAATGCCGTCGTGAACGAGCCCGACAACGAGGGCACCGACCCGCAGGAGCCTTAAGAGCAGGCATTCCCATGAACCAGAAAGCTCACCAGTGAGGTGAAGCCAATGAAGAAAAGGAGTGAATACCATGAAAATCACACGAAACACCATGATGAAAATTCTCAAGCTGCTGGTGGCCGTTGCCACCGCCATCCTCGGTACGCTGGGCGCCAATAGTTGCGGACTGATAGGATAGGCACAAAGAATATGTCTTGAGTAATGATGGAACGGCCAGAATACCGCTTGCGGGTTCTGGCCGGCTTTTTTTAATTGAGAAGTTCAAGGTTCAAAGTTCAAGAACGGTCATTAAACCGTTTATGTCATTTTTGATAATTTGTGGAAATTTACGGGAATTAGTGTTAAGTATAAAACACAAATTGGCACAAATGGCCATAAATTATCAAAAATTATTTTGCTCAAGTCGCAGGCAACAATTCTCAATTCTCAATTTTCAATTTTCAATTCAAAGAAAGCTCCTACACTTCTAAAAAACTCTTCACTCCTAACAACTTATCGCTTAAACTAGCTCCTTTACACCAAATATGCGACAGAAAAAAAGTGGAGTTTATCCGTTTTGTCGCAAATGAGGGCGACTGTCGCAACATCAGAAGGAGAAAAACATGAAAAATGTTGGAGGCGGACAGTATTCGACTTAATTTTGCAGTGTAAAACAAATAAAACAACAAATTTTTAAAACGATACAACAATGATGACAAAGCAATTTCCAAAGCATGGCATGAAGAGTGTAGTTAACTTCTTTCGGATGCGCAGAATAAGTGACACGAGTGAGCTGACAATGAACTACGGGTCATTGTACGAGAACTACAGCGTGCTGTTTCATAGTCGATAACGAATGTTGTTGATCATGATGACATACATACTTTTCGAATAAAGATTTTACGATTCATACATAGTTTTTTTAGGTTTATAGTTAGGTTAGTTATTAATGGTTTTTTAGGTTGATTAGTAAAAGATTCGTAGGCAGAAGATTTTTTTGAGGTGAATGGATTTATTCAGGACAGAAGATATGTTGATACGAACAAGGTAAATCTGATTCATATCGTTAGCCAAGAATGGCAAAAAGGGTTGGTGCACTTGAGATAAGTGCACCTTTTCTTTTGTCTACGCCGCTGTACGCGGCTACAGATAGAGAGGTTGCGACATGGCATGGATGACGGGGTAGCGCTGTCGCTGGTGCTTGCCGTCAGGGGCGTTTTTTCAAGACCAGCATTCTGACAGGGCCCAGTAGTCCGGAGGGTAGCAGGCTGTCGGTTTTCTTGAAAAACTTGAATGAGACCACCGTTCGTCGTCCTTTCGAGGGTCGTGGAGAACCTGCTGACAGCCATTGCGGAATGCTTTTCATGAAGCGTCCCACCTCGGGGTTACCCGGTGCATAGTCGTAGACAAAGGGCTCGCTCCACTCGGTGTCGTCGGGTTCCTGCTCGTCGCCTATCATGCGGTTGACCCACAGGTTGGTGACATCTATCTCTATCACATTCGCTTTCCCGTTCAGATAGTCGGTCACGTCGCATCTGAACGGTTTCTTCCAGAGGTGGGCCGCCTCTTTTCCGTTGACGAACACGCGCGCCAGGTTTTTCACCTCTCCCAGGTCGAGCACATATCGCGTGCCAACGAGATGCGCTACACTGTCATAGGAGGTTGGAGTACGGAGCCAGAGCATCTGCAAGTAGGTCTCACCCGTCTGCTCTTCCCATTCTTCTGCGGACTGTTGCTTTCGCGCATGAATTGGCTCATCCGTCTGCGCGGCGGTTTCTGGTGGTGTACGCTGCTGATTCTCGCTGTGTTGAGCATGCCTCGCTTCGGAGGCGATGAAGGCACGCTGATGTGGACGAATGGCATCTACAATGCCGTCATCATCCTCGTGGTATTCCCACTCATTGTCAGCATCGGCGCAGGCAGTAGTGTCACGGGCTCGCGCTCTTCGGCTATCAACCGCTTTCTTGGTGAAATCTCCTTCCCGCTCTATATCACTCACTATCCGCTTATCCACCTGCAGGTGCAGTGGACGGTCAATCATCCCGATGCCCCAGCATCCACTCATGTATTCGTAGCCGTCTGTGTGTTCGTAGCCTCCATCCTGCTGGCCTACGCCACCTACAAGCTCTATGATTTACCGGTACGTGAGTGGCTGAAGCAGAAATTGTTCCACCAGACAGAAAATACGTTGAAGAAATGAACCATTGGATTGCCCTCATTGGAGCCATCGTCTTTGAGACCATCGGCACCACCATGCTCAAATATTGTGAACAGTTCACCCGCCCGTTGCCGACCATCGCTGCCATAGCCGGGTATCTGCTGTCGTTCTACCTCCTTTCAATGGCTTTACGTACCATTCCTGTCGCCATTGCATACGCTATCTGGGGAGCTGTCGGCATGGTGCTCATCATGCTTATAGGCATAGTGGCCTTCAAACAGATACCAGACCTTCCGGCCATCATCGGTATTTTGCTCATACAAGCAGGAATCCTCGTCATCAACTTCTTTTCAAAGATGGAAGCACATTAAGTTATCTGTTACATTCCTTCTTGCATCTGACGGTGCGAATCAGTCACTTTAGCCCATCATGATGATGCGGTAATCACAGTCCCTATGATCATGATCCTAAGAAATAACGTAAGCAGGGAACCTCAGCAATGAGATTCCCCGCGAGTCCTTTATTCAAGGCATATGTAGAGGTAATCGTACAACCTATCTGCGTCCGCCGTGACCACCTCCGCGGCTGGTGTGCTGTGCCATCTGACGGTTGGGTGCACCGTGTCCTTTGTCGTTGCCGATGCTCGCATGGCTGTTGGAACGCCAGTTGCGGTTGTCGTTGCGGACATTGGGCTTTGGATTCCCTCCCATAGGCTTGTTGCTGTGAACAGCAGGCTTGTTGACATGCACTACCGGAGTGTTGCGATGTACGGCGGGCTTTGTCACGTGGCGGTCAGCATAGAAGTGAGCAGCCTTGTGGTTGTTGCCTCCCTTGTAGGTCACGAACACCGTGGGATGTGCGTGGTAGAAAAGACCTCTGTCATAGCGGGTGTACACATTGAACATCCAGCCGTCGGCCCTCCATGCCACGGGGCGATAGAAGTAGGCCAGGGTGATGTACTTGTCGTACTGCCAGGCGTTCAGCACGAAACGGAGATCTGCGTTACGACGATCCCACCAGATGCCAAACACGTCGGCATGGCCGTTGATGCTCATCAGGTAGTCGAGATTGATCTCGTAGACTGCCTCATACTGTGCAGCGGTAAGGTTCAGTTCGTAAGCCATCTTGTCGCTCAGGAAGAGAGCCTCGTGCTTTGCTGCGTTGTAGCTCATTGCGGTGGCCGAGATGGTCATGACCATCATCACTGCCAGAATCATCATCTTCTTCATAACCTTATCTCCTATTCGTTACGTTAGACATTCTGTTTCATTTTCTCGTTGCAAAGAACGGCATTTTTCTTGGTATTTAAAAAGGAAAAATCATAATATGGAAGGGGATTATTCCTATTCTTGAATAGGGAAAACTCCTAAAATATGTTGTAAATTTGCTTCAATTTGCTCCATAAATATAAGAAATGTGTATATTTGTACCCGTCCAAATAGAATAACAAATGAAAAAGGTATTATTTGCTTTGGCTGCATTAATCGCACTTGCAGCCTGTGAAAACAAACAGAAAGCCGCTTCCTCATCAGAGAACGGAAACGATAGTAGCGAGGTGGATGTCGTCCTCGTCCTTTCAGACGAAAATGAAGGTACCTATTTCCCGGCCATCGACCAGTATTTGGCAGAGGAAATCGGGAGCCGATATGCTAAAGGTGAGTTTTGCGTACCCTTTCACAGCATTGTTGGTGTAGATGAACGCAACTCAGAAGACATCCTTATCTGGGGCGATTTCTGGGTATTCAACTACAATCAGGTTGGCGACACCTTGAAATGTGTATCAGGCGGCAGTCATCCGGGGCTGATGCACATCCGACAGAAAGAGAAAGGCTACGAGGTGACATCTTTCGACCAAGTGGAGGACGGTTCCAGATACATGCCCACCGCCAAGAAGATATTCGGAGATAAGTTCGATGCATTTCAGGCTATCAACTGTGATGAGCAGAAGCGTGAAAAGCTGAGAGCCGATGTGTTGGCTACCTTTGTCAAGGAGCATAACCTTTCTGCCACGATGTATCAAGACTATGGGTGGCCTGCAAAAAAACTCGGGGAGTAAATCTGGTAAGTTGGATTTAGCGAAATAAAAATAGTAATCACGGGGACTCTAAAATAATAATCTAGAAAGTCGACCATTTTAAAATATACATTTACATATATGAGGTTGCCCTTTCATGTAATACAATTGTTGAAGAGTAAGTCTGGAAATGACTTGCACATTCCTTCAGACTGTGTCTTCCTGTCGCTTGACATCGAGAGTAAGACGGGCGTTCGTATTGGAGCAACAACACTGAAGCGACTTGTTGGCTTTGCACAGGATGATCGTACTCCACATGAAAGTACCCTTAATGTCATTGCCCGTTATTTAGGTTATGCACATTGGGAGGAACTGTCAAAGATAGAAGAACAGGGTAATTCAGATTTTGACACACCTGAAGACGAGGTTCGTTCAGACGATTTAGTGATTGGCAACGAAGTTGTTTATGAATATCTTCCCGACCGCAAGGTAACAGTAAAATATCTGGGTAATCATCGTTTCACTGTGGTGGAGAGTATTAACAGTAAACTTTCTACCGGTGACGAGGTGCAGATACAACATTTTGTACTTCATCATCCCTTGTACGTATTGGATGTCTTACGCAACGGGCATTCTCTTGGCAGTTTTACTGCAGGACATATTTCTGGTTTGTCTTCCGTCAAAATCATCCGCTGATGATGGATTCTTCACAATTCTCCGATGATCATCTCCGTCTTGAGGGAATGGAAAGAATAGAGTCGAGGGGTGCTACTTCAGACACCTTTCGTGTAAAACTCTATGGAAAATTACATTTTCTCAAACGACTGAAAAAGGAATTTGCCGCGGATATCCGTTATCAAGAAGCATTTCGGAAAGAGTTTGAGACCGGCTATCGGCTGGAGCATCCCCATCTTGTGCGCTATCTTTCGCTTACTGGCGATGGTTTGCTTATGGAGTATGTAGATGGCGAAACACTAAGCCAGCGCCTTGCTAATCATCCAGATTACTTTGACGAGAAGAATACCAAGAGACTTCTGCGACAGTTGTTAGATGTAGTGGGGTATTTGCATGCTCATCAAGTGCTTCATCTCGATCTGAAGCCCGACAACATCATGCTTACCCGTATTCATGATGATGTGAAACTTGTTGATTTAGGATGTTGCTACACTGACACTTTTGCCGACACACAGGGTAGGACAGACCGCTATGCGGCACCCGAACAGTTGGATGGCAGACAGTCCGATGAGCGTACCGACATCTATGCCATTGGGAAAATATTGGAGCAGTTGCCCTGTCACCAGCAATATCGCAAGGTGATAGCCCGTTGCACAGCCTTAAATTCTGCCAACCGTTATCAGAGTGTCCGTGATCTACAAGATACCTTGTTCGCTAGGAGTCGCCGTTGGATTTGGTTGTTAGCAGCCATTATCCTGATTGTATTGCCCTTCGGCTATTTCCTCTATACAAGCCAGGAGCAACCCTCAAAAGAAAAGATAGAATTACCAACGGAGGTGGAGCAAGAGAAAAAAGACACGAGTCTAGTGATTGAAGCGCCCCGTCCTGTTCCCAAGAAAGAGAAGAAAGAAGAAAAGTCTGTCAAAGAAACTTTACCTACAACCACAGTGGCATTAGGTCCTATTCGGTCTGAGCTTTCAGAAGAAGAAAAAGAGTTCTTGAACCAGCCCACTATGCGAGTGATTTCTTCAGACGAGTTTACCCGCTATAAACAGCAATTGGACAAATACTTCAGCGAGGCAAATGCTTTCCTTGACGACACAACAAATTTGCAGAGATATTCTTCACATATTTCATATATGTCGCACTATATGGAAATCGTTAGAAGAGCATTAGACAAAATCAATGCCGATGAGTGGTTTCGACCTTTGTATAACAGCCCGTTGAATCCTGTCAGTTCTTATACACGTAAATATAATAGCGCCATGGAACATCGTGCGTTTGAAATTGGCAACAAACTCCCATAGCCTTAATAATGACTTAGACCGTTTCTGGTATACATCATCTTGCTTACGAACAACATTCTGTGTTTGAGAGATTAGCTAAAAACTCTCTATTTTCAGCGAAAATATAAAGAAAAACATACCTCTCCGCTGGTTATAGAGAATTTTTTGTTATATATTCAGCGGAATTTGATAGATTCATGTATCAACATGGTTGGCGGACGTGAAAAAAACAACCTTTTACAAAAAATACAGCTCACTCTGAACGTTTTTACTAAATAATTCTTATCTTTGCAACAGAATATGTTTGGGATATGGAAAAGGACGAATGCATCAAAACACTAAGAATGTATATGAACATACTTAAAGACAAGTATGGCATTGTTTCTATGTCTTTATTTGGATCTACGGCAAGGGGCGAGCAGACTGCTGACAGCGACATTGACTTGTTCGTGGATACAAAGACCCCCAATCCATTCCTTTTGATGGATGCTAAAGAGTTTCTTGAGAATGCTACAGGATCTTCTGTGGATATCGTTCGCAATCATCAGAATTTGAACCAGCGCTTGAGGAAACGCATTTTGAAAGATGGAATCTTTATCTTCTGAAAATAAAAGTATTGCATTAGATGTCCTTGAGGATATTCTATCTGCTATAGAAAGGCTTGAAGAGCGGACAAGTAATGTCCACTCTATTGATGATTTTCTCGGATCATCTTCAGGAATGATACTTTTGGATGCTACTTGTATGTTACTTATTGCTGTTGGTGAAAGTCTGAAAAATTTAGATAAGGTTACCAATGGTTTGCTTTTACCAACCTATCCTTCTATACCATGGAAAAATGTAAAAGGCATGCGAGATATCATTGCTCATCATTATTTCGACGTGGATGCTGCTCAAATCCTTTGGATTGTCAAGAATGAAATATCACCATTGAAGGAAGCTGTAGTGTTTTTTATAAATAAACTAAGCTAATATGATTTGCGGAAATGGAAGAAATGGTCAGCCTGTTTCTTCCATTTTTCGTCTTATTTCCTTATCTTCGCACCCGACAAGCGATGTATAAACTCAAAAACGATGAAAAAAATGATACGAAGTGGATAAATAACGGAAAAAAGAACTACATTTGCAAAAAATACAGCTCACACAGAACGTTTTTGCTAAATTATTCTTATCTTTGCAAAGTGACGAATACGTCACAGACATGACATAGGAAGCGTTTAGCTTTCATCTGTACCGAAAAGTCTGGTAAACTTCAACGTACAACAGATGATTGTGAACACGTTCCCTCCTTGGAAGGATTATATCATGCATAGCCATAGAAGGCTCATGTCGATATATCTCTCAAGGGTGTGGGCTGTTTCATTTATCTTTGTACAGGTTTTACCAGAGCCTTCGGTAGGATACTGAAAGGCTCACACCTCCTTTGTATCTCTTTTAATTAACTTAAATAATGAAAGAATGAAACACCGAGTAAATGGCAACCTAACTAAAGGAAGTTTTCGAGTAGTATGCTCAAATTGTAGTAAAGTGTATATCGTTGAAGAAGGCGATATTAATAAAGCAGGAATCGTAGCGATGAAGTATTCTGATATTTGTGATGATTGTCATGGTGAGGTAATATTAGAAACCAATCCCAAAGATGAAAAACAAAAATATGACAAAGATCATCCGTATCCACAAAACAATAATTGCTGAAAGGTGAAATAATTAGGAGTATGCCGAAAATCCTTCAAAGAGTAGGCTAAACTTAATATTTTTTTGCATTATGAAACAGTTCAAGAGTGTAAAACTTGAAGCAGTGAACAATCCCTCAGGTTCTTATGCTGCTGGTTGTCCCGAAGCAACACCAGGTGCTGGTGGTTGCTGGCGTTCTTGTATGCTTCGCAATTAAGTGAACTTTGTACGCTCTACGTTAAGAGTGGTGGTGGAGGCTTGTAAAATAAGAATATTATGTTAGTAAGACAAAGCAAGAATACATTTATCAGGTCATATTTTGGTAAAGGTTATATAACAAATCAGTTGACGAGATTTGATAGAATCTACAATGAAACTGGTGCTGATTTCCTCACTCAAATATCACGAACTCCTCAAAACGTTAGTGATATAATTAAAAGATTACAAATATTATATGGTGAGAGCGTTACGCATAAGGCTCTTGAATCAGAATTTATTTCTTTTGTTGAAGAATTAGTTCAAACAAAGTTTCTTGTGATTGGTGAGACTGTTGAGGAATTGGATGCAAACGATATGGATTTCTCTTATTCTATGGAGAATCCAAAGACGATGGTAAATGATTTCACTCAGCGTTCCAAGGAGGTATTGGACGAAAACACTCAGAATATGATGTTGGAAGCAACACATCGTAAACCACGTCTTAATGGAATCCAGTTTGAACTAACAAGTCGCTGCAATGAACGATGTATTCATTGTTATATCCCCAATGCAAAGAAGAATAATGGTGGTGATATGTCTTTAGAAAAGGTTAAGAGCATAATTGATGAGTTTGCTGCCAATGGTGGATTGCAAGTTACTCTTTCTGGTGGTGAGGTGTTCTTACACAGAGATATTATTCAAATCATTAAATACTGCCGAGAGAAGGACTTAATTATCACAATACTCAGTAATTTGGTTGCATTACATGATTATCAGATACCGTTCCTAAAGGAATATAATGTCTCCAGTGTGCAAGTATCTCTGTATAGTATGGACGAATCGGTTCATGATTTCATTACAACAGTTAAGGGTTCATTTGCGAAAACCAAAGCTGCTATTGAGAAATTGGTAAAGGCTAATGTTCCTATTGTCATATCGTGCCCAATGATGAAAGCTAATTACAAAGGATATAAGGACGTATTAAAATATGCTCAGTCGATACGTTGCAAAGTCAATGTCGATGTAATAATGATGGCACAAGCCGACTTGGACACAAACAATCTTGCTAATCGTCTATCAATCGAAGAGACAGGAGAAGTAATTAGTGATATTATTGAAAATAATGCTGATTATAGGAAAGCAATTACGGAAATGGCATCTTTTTCGAGTATGATGTATGCCAATTATGACAATTTTGTGAAACTTCCTCTTTGTGGGGCTGGAATTAATGACTGTTGTATTGCAGAGAATGGTGACGTTTATCCTTGTGCAGGATGGCAGGATATGGTTGTCGGCAACGTGTATAAACAGAGTTTGAAGGACATTTGGGATAATTCTGAGAAACTGAAAGCTATCCGTGCCGTGACCCAAGGAGATTTCCAACAATGCCTAAAATGTGAGGCGCAAGACTATTGTTCAAGATGTCTGGTTAGAAACTACAATGAAAGTAATGGAGATATGTTCAAGCTCAATCAGCATTTTTGTAATGTTGCATTTTTGAACAAAAAAATAGTGGAAGATTATTGGGACAAACAATAAAGCATTATTTAATGTAATACCTTCATTTAGGAGTTTTGCCGGACGGTGTTATCACTCATTAAATTGAGATATAATCGTTACTTTTTGTAAGGTTGCTCATATTATTAGATGTCTAGTTGAAGAATGGAAGAAGAATGATAGATAACCATGTTCATGTAGGTTGGTATTCTGATGGATATCATTCTCCTATTCAGATTTGGAAAGAAATGAGAGATGCTGGTATTGAGCAGATTGCTGTTTCCTCGACGTCTACATGTGCAGAATTGTATAAGTTAGTGGTTCAGGAAATGCGATGTTTAATTAGGCTTGGAGGAGAAAATGTACATCCCATATTATGGGTAACTCCTCGTATGCTAAAAACATGGGGTATTAGATATATGTTACACTCCAAAATACATTGGCAAGGTTTAAAAATGCATTGGGCTGCGCATCGAGAATGGTATTATAATAAGAAACTAACAAATGTAGCAATTGACATTGCTCAAAAAATGAACATTCCAGTATTACTACATACTGGCGAATCGAAAGAGTGTCAACCATTTAATTATGAGACTATTTGCAAAGAACATTCAAATACAAGTTTTATATTTGCACATGGTAGACCGATTTCTCAAACTATAGAAGTAATGAAACATTGTAACAATGTATATGTAGATACTGCTTTTATGCCAGTTGGGAATGTTATAAAATTAGTCCATGAGGGTTTCTTAGAAAGAATTTTATTTGGAACAGACATCCCAATAAATACCTTGTTTTATAATAAGACATCGTCTGAATACGCAAAAGATTGCCTTAAACAATTGTCAACGGTATTAAATAAAAGTCAATTTGAAATAATAACAAATAAGCAAATATATAAATCACATACAATCTACTCACAGAAAATTTAAAGTCATTCTATATAATTATTCATAAAATCTTTAAACAATGGAAAGAATTGATGAGATTAGAAGTCTATTTGACATTCTGTGTAATACAAATTTGACATCAGAAGATGATATCCCTGAGATTTCTTCTGAAGAAAAAGCAAATTTGATTAAACTGGTTAACAATGCCAAAGCTGATGCGCAACGTTTACGCATAGTTGACATAATGAACAAAGTAGGGAAATAACTCACTATATTGTACACTCTAATTGAACTAATTTATAAATCCAATATCTCAGATTGTTCATCTTTATGTCCGTAGCTTTTGTGGAGATATAATAAAGTAAACAAATTAATAACTTAAAAATTTAAAAATATGAGTGATAATCCATTTCAAGACGGTTTTGACAAATCAATAGGTTGTGTAGCGACAATTCTCGCATATATTCTCACACCTTTTGTAATAATATTTGGACTTCTTTATCTTATCCAAGAGATCACAGGTCTTAAGGCTTTGGACTGGTTTTTAAACTTATTGAGTTAAATGAGCAGTATTATGGTATCAGTGACTTGCCCTAATTGCGGCAATACGGTAGTGTTAACATTAACCCCTCCCATAGAAGGAGGCTTTTGCGAGTTCTGCTACAATTGTGGGGCAATGGTTTCTGGATCTTATAGCTGGCATCCTAATGGAGGTGTTCGATTTTACAATATCAGATCCAGCGGTGGACAGAAAAGACGATAAGCTTCATGGTAGCAGATTATAATAATATGCTTGAAACTTTCAGCAGATGTAATAACATGTATTTTGAGGGAATGTTGCCTTTCCCTCAATTTGAATTATTGCACTCTTATCGAACATGTGGACGTTTTGAGTATACGCACTGGAGTCTTTTTCAGTGGAAAACATTTCGTGATCCAATCATCAAGATCAGTGATTATTATGATTTTACACAACAACAGTATGATGAGGTTATGTGTCATGAGATAATCCACTATTATTTGGCATATACTGACATAGATAGGAAATGTGATCATGGCAAAGAATTCAATAAACTGGCGAAAGAGTTAAACAGGAAATATAAAATGAATATTTCTAAATATGTTGATTCATCAAAATACAAAAAGAGTAAAAAAGCGCCCTACTTATCATATTGGACTCTCAAAATGATAGGGGCAATATAAATACTAGATGTTCAAAACAATCTATTATTGAAAAGTTTTTCCACATGTTATTTTAAGCTTTATAATTCCACGCAACACGTAATACAAAAAATATGAAGGTTATGAGTAAGCAATGTCCTAACTGTCAAAAAATTTTTGAAGATAATCATTCATTCTGTTCTTTTTGTGGAACACGTCTCATAAATAAAGCTATCAAGAAGATATGCCCAAACTGCCAAGAAATCTTTGACAATAGTCATTCATTCTGTTCACATTGTGGAGCACGTCTCATAGATTATGCAGATGAGACCCCCTATAAGCCACTTATCGAGGAAGAAATTTCCAAGCTATATGATAAAATAGCTTCCACTTCTGATCCTGGTAAATTGAAACAACTTCAAGAAGCTGCTGACTCAGGTAATGAGTGGGCTATGAACTATATTGGATTATGCTATTTCAATGGCAATGGCGTAAGGAAAAACTTCAAAGAGGCTGTTAAATGGTATCAGAAAGCTGCAGATGCGGGAAACCCAAATAGCATGAGTGATTTAGGAAATTGCTATTATAATGGCAATGGCGTAAAGAAAAACTTCAAAGAGGCTGTTAAGTGGTATAAGAAGGCTGCAGATGCGGGAAATCCAACTGGCATGAGTAATTTAGGAAATTGCTATTATAATGGCAATGGCGTAAAGAAAAACTTCAAAGAAGCTGTTAAGTGGTATCAGAAAGCGATAGATGGAGGGGGTGCATATGGCATGTCAGGACTAGGATTTTGCTACGAGACTGGTAATGGTGTAAATAAGTCATTATCAGAAGCTTTGAGTTGGTATGAAAAGTCATTAGAGAATGGCCGAGAGAAAGATGAATGGATAATAGAAAGGATGAAGGCATGTGACCCAAATAGCCTTCAAGTAAATATTTACGATGTTAAAGAAGACTTCTCATCATTAAACAATCATGAAAGAGCTAATTGTTTGACAAAAGTTTTTTTCTCATTAAAGGTTAGAAATATTGAAAATAGATTCATCAAAATACATTTCAATTTGAGACCCCAAATAATCTCTTACCCAACCTTTTCTAGAAATAACATTTTTATATTTAATGAGGATGGTACAGAATATGATTCTTGTGATGAGGCAGTTTTTCGAGAATATTTCGAAGATATTCCATATTATTCACCTTTTGATGATAATGAAACCATTCATTCGATGTATATTCTTGATATTCATAGAGATTTGGAGATAAACAAAAGTGGAACATACTTGTATGATGGAAATATCTCTGCATATGATGAAGATAATAATTTGCTTTCTTCATGTGATTTCTGTTTATCAATAGCATATAAGCATAAAATGTTTGGCGCAGACGAGTATAAGTTTAAAACATTATAACTATACCACTAAAACGATTATTGCAGATTAAGATGAAGAAAGCTAAGTTCTACGTCGATTTCTGTTTCGAGGATCCGGGAGATGAGACCGGAGGGAGTCTCAGCGGACGATATGGATTCGGTATAGAGTTGATCGATGAGGAATATGAAGAACTGTACCAAATATGGTTCGGACAAAACTGTGAGTTGAACAATTGGAGTACCGAATGGGAAGGACATAACAAGCTATTCCTGAGAATTGACAAAGCTGCAACATATGCCCTCAACCAACTATTGGCCGATGAGAATCCTGTATATCAGAATCCGCTAGATGTATGGTGGGAACTCTCACAAGAAACCATGAAGGAGTTTTAAAGATAAATAATAAGTCCCGGGATCCAGAGTGCAAAATTAGAGTCCTGGGATCCACTGGCCCTTGCAGATAGCTTTGAGCAGACGGATGGTACTTGATTCATTTATTTCGTGATTTCTGCTATCCACTGGAACAGTTCATCGAGCGCATCCTCGTCGCCTTGTCGCCCTCTTTCTATGAATTCTTCTATGTCCATCGAAAACATACTGCCTCTATTGACATAGATACCATTTTTCCAAAAAGACTGCACGGGTTCAATCATTTTTTTACAATCCAAACTGCGGCAATCTCAAAGAAGGGGGGGACAACTATGCCTTGAACAGATCTTCTGATGCGATGCTGTTGTGTATCTCGCACCAATATCCAGCGTGGGCAATTCCTGACACAGTGACCATAGTAAGGCTTACGGATTTCTTACATCCTGTTTCAGCGACGAAACGCTCCGCCTTATGGTGCAAGCTATCTGCATCGTCTTTAGTCACAGTATATTCGTTATGTGAGAATTTCATTTCACAGATATTCACCATATTGTCTGCCCTGTCTATGAGCATGTCTATCTGTGCACCTTTCCTTCCGTCGGCACTTGGTCCCACTCGCCATGCAAAGACGTTGGTCACTACTCCGCTGATGCCAAGTGCCATTTTGATTTGGCGAATATGCTGGAAACACAGACGCTCAAAGGCCAAACTGACCCAGGCAGACCACAAGCTCGACAGATAATTGTGGCTCCAGAATTGCTCATCGTTGGCAGTGTTGTGCTTCACGAACTTCAGATAGAACAGCGTGTAGTTGTCAATCAAGCGGAACGTTGCCTGGTTCTTTAGCCCATACGTTGGAATTTTGCGGATAAAGCCGCATTCCTCCAAGTCTTCCAGCATACGGGTCGTCAAGCAAGATAGCTTCGGAAACATCTGGGTGGGCATTGCCGACTCAGGGGTCGACTTCATCAGTGCCTCGCCCACGGCTTTCCGTGTCTTCCCTTACATGAAGGAGAGACAGATGAGCCAGGAGTTGAAAAGGGTCTACGGCATAAAAGCCGACCGCAACGGACATATCTGGATGGGCGGCGAGAGCGAGATAGCCGAGTTCTACGAGGGGAGGTTGCTGCATAGCTGGAAGACCAACCAGTATCTCTCGGTCATCAACGCGGTGGAGACCGACCACCGGGGCATGGTATGGATGGGCATGAACGACGTGGGCATTGTCTATCTCGACCCACGCACCGGACAGTTTCATAAGGTGGGCGACGGATTCGAGAAAAACGACATCCACGTGCTGCATGAGGACAGTCACCAGAAGATGTGGATTGGCTTCGATGCCGGCCTGTATTCGTATGAGAACGGCGAGGTGCACGAGGAGACCGTCTACAACAAGCAGATGAACACGCGCTCGGTCTTCTCGCTCATCTTCGACCGCGACGGACAGCTGTGGGTAGGAAGGGCGAGAGAGGCATCTACGTGTTCGACCGACAGAAGAAACTGGTGGCCCACCTGCTGCAGTCGGGCGGATTCCCGTCGAACAGCATCTATCATCTCTACGAGGCCCACGACGGGGGCATCTGGGCGGCTACCTCCAACGGCTTGGTGCATATCCCCGACAACAGGCACCCTGGCGCGTTTGTCATCTACGACGAGAAGCAAGGGTTGAGGGATAAGAGCGTGAGAGCCATTCAGCAAGACCGCAACGGCAACATCTGGATCAGCACCTACACCCATATTGCCTGCCTCAACATCAGCAAGAACCGATTCTACAATTACGACTATCACAACAACATTCCACGCGGCAGCTTCGTCGAGGGCGGTACACTCATGACGGCCGACGGTACCATCTATTTCAGTTCGCCACAGGGCGTCTGCTACTTCAATCCGCTCGATATCAACGAGCACCAGGCGGTGTCGCCCGTCCATATTGTCAGTATCAACGGACTGGCCTCGAGCCAGGAGAGCGACTCGGTCGTCTTCTTCAAGCCCGACCAGAAAGGGACGGTCCATCTGAAACATCATGAGAACCATTTCGTGGTGGTGTTCTCGGTGGCCGACTACTCGCAGCTGGGCGACGTGGAATATATGTACCAGATGAAAGGACTCGACGACAAATGGTACGACACCAACGGCAGCGACGAGGTCACCTTCCGCAACCTTCCCGTCGGCAAATATGTGTTCACCGTCAGGGCCAAGCTGAAGAACCAGGACTGGGAGGACGCCTCCGAGACGCAGATGACCATCGTCATCCATCCGCCCTTCTGGCTCACGTGGTGGGCGAAGCTCTTCTATGCGCTGCTGCTGGCCTGTGCCGTCTGGGGGTATGTGCGGTCCTACAAGCGCAAGCTGCAGTTCAAGTCGGCGGTCGAGCTCGAGCGCCGCGATTACGTGCAGAAACAGGAACTCAACGAAGAGCGCCTGCGCTTCTTCACCAATATCACCCACGAGCTGCGCACCCCGCTCACCCTGATCATCGGGCCCTTGGAAGACTTGGCCCGCGACTCCAGACTGCCTGCCGTGCTGCAAAGGAAGGTCGATGGTATCAGGTCGGGTGCGGAGAGACTGCTCTCGCTGGTCAACGACTTGCTGGAATTCCGTAAGGCTGAGACGCAAAACAGGCATCTGACGGTGGCAAAAGGCGATGTGGGCGCACTGGTGAGGGAAATAGGCGTCAGGTATCAGGACCTCAACCGCAACCCCAAGGTGGCAATTGAGGTGGTCGTCAGCGACGGCCTGCAGCCGGTTTACTTCGACTCAGAGGTGATCAATACCATTGTCAATAACCTCATGTCGAATGCCATCAAATACACCCCCGAGGGACAGGTCCGCCTGGCGGTCGGACAACTGACCGACGGCGACGTGGAGATCTCGGTGACCGACACGGGCTACGGCATCGAGCCGGAGGCCCTGGCCAAGATCTTCGACCGTTACTACCAGGCCAAGGGCAAGCACCAGGCTTCGGGCACAGGCATCGGACTGGCCCTGGTGAAGTCGCTGGCACAGTTGCACGAGGCCGAAATCAAGGTCGACAGTAAGGTGGGAGTGGGCAGCAGGTTTGCCCTTGTGCTGAAGGGCGACAAGACCTATCCCGACGCCCTGCACAAGGAGGATGCCATCGACGTGACACCTTATGATGAGGCGGCAGCCGACCGAGTGACGCCCGACGACGACGAGCGACCGCTGCTGCTGGTGGTCGAGGACAATGCCGACATCCGACAGTATGTGCAGGAGTCGCTCGGCGAGTACTATCGCATCATTCAGGCCGCCGACGGACTGGAAGGCATCAGCGCGGCCTTGGAACAGATACCCGACCTGATTGTCAGCGACATCATGATGCCCGTCATCGATGGCATCAGCCTGGTGAAACGACTGAAGGAGGATGTGCGCACCAGCCATATTCCCATCATCCTGCTGACGGCAAAGACCAGTGCCAACGACCAGGAGGAAGGCTACGACAGCGGGGCGGACTCCTACCTGACCAAGCCCTTCACGGCACGGCTGCTGAACAGCCGCATTCGCAACCTTCTCGCCAGCCGTCGCAAGCTTGCTGAGCTGGTGGCAATGCGCTATTCCTCGGCCAGGGTGGAACAGAGCCAGCTGGAGGCCTCGGCCGACGGACCGGTACTCTCGCCTATCGACCAGGATTTCCTCGACCGATTCAACCAGCTGATAGACGACCATCTCGACAAGGAGGATCTGGACATGGTCTTCCTCACCGACAAGATGGCCATGAGCCATTCCACGCTCTACCGCAAGGTGAAGGCACTGACGGGAATGACGGTGAATGAGTATGTACGCAAGCAAAAGCTACACCGCACCATGGCATTGCTGCGCAGCGGGAAATACAATGTCACTGAGGCCGCCATGATGGCTGGCTTCAACAACATGGGCCACTTCCGCGACTCCTTCAAGAAAGAGTTCGGCATCACTCCGTCGGAGGTGCTCAAAAACCGCTGATGTAAGGGCGATATTTCCAATTCAGTATCAATTGGAAATGGCTGCGCTTGGGTGGCATATTTCCGGTTTGACCGATATAAAAAAAACAGAGTGACCCGGCCGGGGCCACTCTGAGATGTTTTCAGGCTTTCACGGTTTATTCTTCCACCGAGAAATCCTCTTTGCCTACGCCGCAGATGGGGCATACCCAATCCTCGGGCAGATCCTCGAATGCTGTGCCGGGAGCGATGCCGCTGTCGGGATCACCTACTTCGGGGTCATACACATAACCGCATGTGTCGCAAATGTACTTTTTCATATTCTTTTTGTTTGTTTTAGGGGTGAATAATATGGTTGATTCTCTCTACGATTGTTTCGGGAGTGATGTCGTTCAGGCAGGCATAGTCGCCTCGCAGACAGGGCTTGTTGCCGTAGATGCTGCAGGGCCGGCAGCTCATGGGCAGCTGGATGGCGCGGTCGGCGGGCTGGTTCCATCCCATGAATCCGGCGTAGGGATGGGTGGCGCCCCAGATGCTGACCACGGGCGTAGCGGTGAGCGATGCCAGGTGCATGTTGGCGGAGTCCATCGAGAGCATCACGTCGAGGCGGCTCATCAGCACGAGCTCTGCCTGCAGGGAGTCGCAGAGGACCGATGCATTGAGACAGCGCGGGTATTGCTGGCACCACTTGTTGATGACGTCGCGCTCGTGGCCGCCGCCACCGAAGAAGAAGAGGCGGGCGTTGGCATGCTCAGCGAGCAGCTGGCCGATCACCCGTTCCATTTTCTGCTCGGGATAGATTTTTCCCTGGTGGGCGGCAAAGGGGGCGATGCCTATCCACTGCTGGAAGGCTTTCTTCTGCCCTATCTCTGACGGCAGCAGCCGCAGGTCGCCGCCGGCGGGCGGGAAGATGGAGGTGAACTGCAGGTCGACAGGGTAGCCCAGTTTGCGCAGCACCTCGGCATAGTTCTCAAACGAGGTGGGCTGCTGCACGAGCTTCTTGTTGCTCTGCGACGTCAGCTGTCGCTTGCCGTGGCGGTGCTTGTTGATGTGGGCCACGGGAATATTGTCAATCTGGAAGCGCATGCGCAGGTAGTCGGAGCGCAACACCTGGTGGAAGTCGGCCACGGCCGTGAACTTCTTGGCCAGCAGGCGGCGGTAGAGGGCGTTAAGACCCTTCAGTCCCTTATACTCGTTTTTCAGGTCGGCCGCCATGAAGCCCACGTTGGGCGCGAGGTTCTCGAAGAAAGGACGGGCGAACTTACGGCTCAGCACCGTGATGCGCAGCTCAGGATACTGAGTTGCGAGCGAGCTGACGACGGGCACGGTCATGGCCACGTCGCCGAGCGCCGAGAAGCGGATGATGAGCAGGTGAGGCTTTTTCAATGTGCTAGTAGTTGCTGCCAGTCAGACCCTTGGTTATTTCTTATAGAGCACCGGGTTGGTGGCAGGGTCGTTGTACATCTTCATCTGGCGGTACACCTTCATGTATTTGCGGCCGGCCTCAATATCCTCGAGCAGCTGGTCGATGGCCGTCGAGAGGTCCACCTGCTGTTCGAGCAGTACGTTGAGCTTCTGCTGGCATTTCTCGCGGTGCTCGGGCGAGGCGTCGGCACGCTCGGCCTGCTCGCGCATGTGATAGATCTTCAGGGCGAGAATCGACAGACGGTCGACGGCCCATGCCGGACTCTCGGTGTTGATGCGGGCGTCGGGCAGCACATTCACGGTGCTGTACTTCTGGCGGAAGTAGCTGTCGATCTGCTCCACCAGGTCGGTACGGTCTTGGTTCGAGCGGTCGATACGCCGTTTCAGCTGCAGGGCCTCAATGGGGTCGATGTGCGGGTCGCGGATGATATCCTCGAAATGCCACTGCACGGTGTCGATCCAGCACTTCAGGTAGAGCCGGTTGTCAATCGACTCGCGGTTGTAGGGGTTGTTGATGGGCGTATCAATGTTGTCCGTTACATGATAGTCATTGATGGCCTGGTTGAAAATGGCGTTGCAATGTTCGGTGAATGTCATTTTTCGTTGTATTTTGATTTATCTCGCAAAGATACGACATTTTTTTTATTATCCAAGCAAAAAGACAATAATTTAGTTTGTTTATCCCAAATCGACAGGCATTTTTAGTTAACAGATAAAAGTTCACACAGATGACACAGATTTAAATCGGTCTTTGACCGATAAGTTGTTATTGTTGTTTGTGTTGTCGTTAAATAATAATCGGTGTAAATCTGCATTCTGTAGGAGTGTGGGAGTTTAGGAGTTTGGGAGTCTGGACGATACTCTGCCTCTTGAATACTCAAGTCGATGCACCGTCGCACAATGCTTTTCCGCGTTTTTCTCACTGAGAACATGCGACAGTCACCCCCTTTTGCGACAACGAGGAAAAAGTGCCCAAAAACCTGTCGTAAAAGCCTGATTCTTCATATAAAAAACAACTACCACCAAAAGTCTGCTGGCTCTTGATGGTAGAAATTCTTGTTGAAACAACGGGAGGCATCAGTTTCTCACCGACAGTTTCTTGATGATTTTCCGGTCGGAGGTCTTGACCTGCACGATCACTATCTCATCGCGCACGAGAAAAACAAGCAAAAAGTAAACTATTTATTGGCAGCCTCTGTTTTGCTATATAAAGAATTATCACTATCTTTGCATGACTTCAACCATAGAAAAATGCTAACCGACGAACAGATAACCAAAAAAAAAAAATTTGCCGGCGAGAAGAAAATCTCGATGAAACGGCGCGACGACCATCACGACTATACCGAACGGCGCATGTATATGATTACCATAGAGGTGGAGGGCCGCAGGCCCGTCTTCGGCCACCTCACTGGCGATCCCTTTGCGGCCGCAGGCAGCGGCAACGAGGCACGCATAGTATTGTCGGAGCTCGGCGAGGCGGTGCAGCACGAGTGGATGGCCATTCACGGCTATTACCCGCAAATAGAGGTGATGGGCGTGCAGATGATGCCCGACCACATGCATGGCATCCTCTTCGTGAAGGCCCAACTGCCCGTGCACCTGGGGCAAGTCATCTCGGGCTTTAAGGCCGGCTGCCGCAAAGCCGTCAAGGCCCTGCAAGAGAAGGCAAAGCGGAGAGCAGGGATGGCAACGGCAATGACAACGGAGATAGCAACGGCAAAGCCGTTGCCTACAGAGAAGCTGACAGCGGAAAAAGCCGGGCCGCAAGCTAACTGCCAAGGAGCAAAGAGCCTGCTCTCTGCCCAGCAAGGCCAAGGAGAAAACAGCCTGCTTTCTTCTCAGCAGGCGGCGGCTGTGCCGCTGCAGCCCCCTACCTACCGCCCGCTTTTCGCCAAGGGCTACAACGACCTCATTCTCCGTTCCTACGATGAGCTGCCCACATGGCTTAACTACCTGCACGACAATCCGCGCCGGCTGATGCTCAAGCGCGCCCGCCCTGCCTTTCTGCGCCCCTTCTTCAACCTGCCAATCGGAACCCACACCTACAATGGAATAGGCAACCGCCAGCTGCTCGCTGCTCCGCGACGCCTGGCTGTGCGCCTGTCGCGCCGACTTACCGAGAGCGATATCGAAAGAGAAATCGCCCGCCACCTCGCAGCCGCCAAAGCAGGCACAGTACTCGTCTCACCCGCCATCTCGCCTGCCGAGAAACGAGTGATGAGAACCGTATTCGATGCCGGCTACCCCACCATTGTGCTCATGGAGAACGGCTTCACACCGCTGTCGAAGCCCCACGGCGAGCAGTTCTACGCCTGTGCCAAAGGCACCCTGCTCATGCTCTCACCCTGGGAGCACCATAACGACAAACGGAAACTCACCGCCACTCAATGCCAACAACTCAACCTGATGGCCCTGGAAATAAGCAACTCTCAGCCATAAGAAAATCTACTCTCAGCCATGAACCGCTTTACGCCAACCCAGATTCTCTCAACCCAGAACCATCTCATTCAACCCATCCTTCCCTGTGGAAAACTATGTGGAAAAGTGTGTGGAAAAGGCGTGGAAAGTGTTGGGGATAACGCCGGGAGGCCCGAAACGGTGGAAAAAACACTAGTTTTCACCGCTGAAAGCAACATTTTTCCACAATTTTTCATCGAAAAAAGATATAAACTTATTATCTTTGCAACGGATAGGACTATTGTGGATAAGTAGTGAAGATGACTGATGCTCAGAGGTTAACTGTCAACACATACTGTGAATAACCGCCAACCACGGGTGGATAAGTGATCTGGCAAATATTTTGGAAGGAAGTTTTCAACATTTCAACGCCACATCATCCTAATCATTTCATTTTAAAAAATAAAAAAAAAAAAGAAATATAATGATATGACGATGATCAAACAAGAATGGAAAGAAAAAGGGTTCATCGACGAGCCCGTTGCCGAGGGTACCGACCTGAAGGCTGAGATACGGCGTCTGGCCAAGGAGAAGAATGCTGTCATCCTGGCTCACTACTATACGGTGGGCGAGATTCAGGAGGTGGCCGACTTCATTGGCGACTCGCTGGCGTTGGCGCGCAAGGCTGCCGAGACCGATGCCGACATGATCGTGATGTGCGGCGTGCATTTCATGGCAGAGACCTGTAAGATTCTCTCGCCCGAGAAGGTGGTGCTCTGTCCCGACCTCAACGCGGGCTGTTCGCTGGCCGACTCGTGCCGCGCCGAAGACCTGCGGAAGTTCAAGGACGAGCATCCCGGCTATCAGGTAATCAGCTACGTGAACACCACGGCTGCCGTCAAGGCGCTGACCGATGTGGTGGTGACCAGCGGCAACGCCAAGAAGATTGTCGACACCTTCCCGCAGGACGCCAAGCTCATCTTCGGTCCCGACCAGAACCTGGGGTCGTATATCAACTCGATCACCGGCCGGCAGATGCTGCTCTGGAACGGCGGCTGCCATGTGCACGAGCGTTTCTCGGTGCCTGAGATACTGAAACTCAAGGAGGCCCATCCTGGGGCATTGGTGCTGGCCCATCCCGAGTGCAAAGGCCCGGTGCTGGCCGTGGCCGATGTGGTGGGCTCGACGGCCGTGCTGCTGAAGTATGCCATCGAGCATCCCGAGTGCGAGTATATCGTGGCCACCGAGGCCGGTATCTTGCACGAGATGCAGCGCAACTGCCCCGACACGGTGTTCCTGCCCGTACCGCCCGAGGTGACCGAGGGTAGCATCGGCTGTCATTGCAACGAGTGCGACTACATGAAGATGAACTCGCTGCTGAAGATCTACAACGCCCTGCGCTATGAGTGGCCTACCGTCGAGGTAGATGCCGACATCGCCCGCGAGGCCGTCAAGCCCATCAACAGAATGCTGGAGCTGAGCTAGAAGCCCCCCTCCAACTCCCCAAATAGAAGACCCCTCTCCGACTCCCCCTCGGGGGAGAGAAGGACTAACTTGAAGACCCTACCTAACCTCTATCTATGAGGGGAGCTAGGGTCTTCTCAGTTCTCAACAAATAACAAAGGTAATCACACCTATCACTTCTCACTTGATCTCATTCCTTCAAGAACCTGTCGATAGCCCGGTGGGTCTTGGTTCGGCCGATGGCAGCCAGGCGCTCCATCTTGTCGAAGTCGAAGGTGTCGTAGCGGTTCATGGGGATGTCGACCAGGATGTCGGGCGGGGTGAGCTTCAGCTGTAGCTGGGCGTTGCGGTTGATCATGATCGAGGTGCTGCGGTTGAGCAGCGTGTAGTAGTTCATGCCGGCATCGTCGGGCAGAAACTTGTTGATGAGCGACATGAAGCGCGACTTCTCGTTCTGCTGCTCGCGAATCATCTTGCGCAGTTCCACCTGTCCGCGATAGTCGTGTCCGCTCACGTTGACGGCCACGAGCAGGTCGCCCTTCTGGCGTTTCACCCGGTTGAGGGGCAGCGGGTTGATCAGTCCGCCATCGATGAGAATCTTGTCGTCGAGGCGCACGGGACTGAAGAACAGTGGCAGTGAGATGCTGGCGCGGATGGCCTCGTAGAGACTGCCGTGGGTGAACACCACCTCGGTGCCGCTGACGGCATCGGTGGCTATGGCACAGTAAGGTATCTCGAGGTCCTCGATGCGCACGTCGGGCACGACGCTCTTCATGGCCTCGATGATGCGCTCGCCCTTCACGATATGGTGCTGGCTGAGCGAGAAGTCGAGCAGCTTGATGATTTTCTTGCGGTCGATGGTGAGCATCCACTCGCGGAAATCGTCGAGTTTGCCGGCGGCATACATGCCCCCGATGAGTGCGCCCATCGAGGTGCCTGCCACGCTGTGGATGTGGTAGTCGTGATCCAGCAGTTCGTCGATGGCCCCGATATGAGCCAGTCCGCGTGCCCCGCCGGTGGAGAGCACCAGTGCCACCTCCTTGCGTTCTTTCTTATTGTCAAACCAATGGAACATCGTAGCTAGTGTTTCTATTTTTTTGCAAAAATACTGATTTTTACGAAATAAACCTGCTTAGGGAGAGAATTTTTTATTAAGTTGAGAGCTGAGAAGACCCTTCCTAACCTCCCCTATGAGGGGAGGAACTAGATACCTCTCCGACTCCCCGAGGGGAGAGGGCTTCCAATAGAATTGAAAATTGACAATGGATAATTGCCTGCCGGCTTGAGTCGCAAGAGGCAAAGCTATTGTCCAAACTCCCAAACTCCTAAACTCCCACACTCCTACAGAATGCAGATTTACACCGATTTTAAAGATTTTCATTTAACGACAACACAAACAACAATAACAACTTATCGGTCAGCGACCGATTCAAATCTGTGGTATCTGTGTGAACTATTAAACACAAATTGGCACGAATGGCCACAAATTATCAAAAATTCTTTTGCTCAATTCTCAGCTCTCAACTAACAATAAAGGTAATCATACCTCTCAACTCTCAGTTCTCACTTCTCAACTAATAGCAAAGGTAATCATACCTCTCAACTCTCAATTTTCAATTCTCAATTCAAAAAAACTCTTTACTTCTTTTTGTCCTCCAGGAAGCGGCGTTTCTTGGCGCTCATGGGGCGTGCCTCTTTGGCGGCCTTGGCGGCGGCGCGGGCAGCGTTTTCTGCCTTGCGTTTCTTGGCTGCTGCCTGACTGGCCCGGCGCTTGGCGTCGCGTGCACGGGCTATCTCCTTGCGTTTCTCTTTCTTCTCCAGTCGCAAGGCCTCTTTGGCGGCGTCGCGTGCTTCCACCTCGGCTCGGCGCTGAGCTCTTTTCGCCTCCAGACGTTCTGCCACGCGTGTCTGGTATTCAGGGTTTGACAACATATACTTACGGCTGGGCATGGCCAGCATGTCGAGTGCCATCTTCGTGGCTTTGGTGCGGGCGTAGCGCCAGCTCTTGCTCACTGCCTCGCAGAGCAGCGTGCCGTCGGAAAGGATGATCTTGGCCTTGTGCAGTCCCTCTGCCGTCTGCTCCATCTCTATTGTCAGCCGTCGCCCGTCGGTCTGCCTCACCATGTCGTCGGCCTGTGCCAGCAGGTTCTTGTTGCGCGGCTTATGTCCCAGCAGATAGTTGGCCTCTTTGTTGAGGATGTATTTCGAGATGAACCATTTGCGTATCTCGTCGTCCAGGGTGGTGACATATCCGAAGATGGCATATACAAAGATATGTTTGTGGCTCTCGATGCTGAAGGCCTCGCCGGCCCGTGCAAACTGCTGCAGGTTCCATTCGTCGAAAAGGCGCACGAGCCGTTCCTGGCGGAACAGGTTGCCCAGCACATGCTGCAGCCTCGTGCCGTCGCCGGCATAGTAGCGGAACAGCACCTCGGCCACCAGTCCCTTGAAGGCATACATCCCCGCAAAGACAAACCTGCTGTTGCCTTTGCCCTCAGCCTTGTAGTAACTGCTGTGGGTGAGCACCTCGTAGAGACGGGAGCGGGAGAACAGACGGCGCAGGTCATCGAACGCGGGGTCTTCCCAGCGCTTGAAATTATCCCTGACGTGGGGCTGTTGCTGTTTCTCTTCTTCTTTCATCGTGCACGGGCAGGCGGAATCGAACCGCCTCTGTCGGAGTGGAAGCCGACCTTCAGGCCCCGAAAACCTGTGTGCTGCCGTTACACTATGCCCGTGTGTCTTTCTATACGTTGTGTAGAGCGGGTGACGGGAATCGAACCCGCGCCTGCGCACTGGAGGTACGCCGAATCAAGATCTGAAGTCTTGCGTGCTGCCATTACACTACACCCGCATATTTTTTATTGTATTACAAGGATTTGCTGGAACGCTTGTTTCACTTTCGAGACAAGGTTCTCGTCGGGTACTTGTAATACTATTGTTGCCATTTTGTTTCTTTTTATTTATCATATTTCTAACCACAAAAGTAATATAATTATTGATAAAAACCAAATTTATGTTCGGAAACAAGCAATTTTTTTTAGTTGATTACTTGCTTTTATCGGAATAAAACGCTATCTTTGCGACAGATATCAATCATGTACAACAGTACATACCTGTATGCGAGCGAGCAGAAGGGGCCGCTGTCGGGGGTAGCACTTATCCGTGTTCACAGTCCGTCAGTCGGGAAAGGAACGGTTGGGAGCGCCGGTGCAAGGGCAGTTAACGGAAAGCGCGGCTTATTAAGCTGTATAGGGATATGCAGGCAAGTTGGCGTTGCTGCTGCCAGAGGATAGGCACATGATATAACAGGCGGTGCTCCGCAAGGAGCCGACCTCCTCATCCCCGGAAGTCGTTCAGGTCGTATGGGATTGTACACAAAAAACAAGTAGAAATCCATTATGCGTTGAGGAAAGCGTTTATTCTGATTTGTTTCGTGGTTTTTCCCTGCAGCCGTTGCAATGCTCAGTGCTTGTAGCGGTGCGGATGATATTTTGTTAGATAATCCTAACTTAAATGGAGTATCATGAAATAAAGTGGAGGTGAAATCTGATACGTTTAATATCAAATCATTGAAATATACATCGCCCACTCTGGAGACGGCCGATGTGATTAATGACCACTACCCTTGGTTTAATAATTTAACACAGTGGTATAAGGAATTGTGATATGATCCATCCGTTTGGAATAACAAAAGGAATTTTGTCTATCCCCATGTGCTTATTTCATATATCACATGAGAGAGGTATAAACAAGACAATATGGAATATATTATAGTAGGTGAAGTTCCTGCATATTATACCTGTGAAAATGTATGACAACCAGGATATCCTTGAGATAGCCATGCTGATGGATGATATAAACACATAAAAGATATGACTCCATTTGCCTCCATCAAAGCAAGTTGATGACAATGGCAAGATGTGCTAAGCTACGTATCATCCCATTCCGAAAAAAACTTCATGCTTAGTTGTGCAGATGATGCTTTGGGAGGATATACCCCTGAAGAATTAAAAAATTGTAACAGTTATCCACATCTAAAAAAGCTACTCGAAATGGAGAATGTAATCGTATGTGTAGCTTCCTGAAATAAAACCAGCAACACACAAAAGGTACCGAATGAAAACAGTAAAGGTATACCATGATGAAGGCTCAATTCTTCATCTGTAAATAGTGAAAAGAACAATAAATTTACCGTTGTTGGATATAATCCGGCTAAAAACAATATATTTTGGGATGACAATCAAAGTTGTTTACCAATTTGATACTGAAAATGAAATATAATTATACCGTTTACAGGACTTGTAGCCACTAGTGACGATAGTAACTTAATTTCATCTACATCATCATGGCCAACAGCAACTCTTAGCTCTACGCTTTGAAATCATCTTTCAGTGATTATGCGTAATCATTCATGAACTACTCTAGAAGATGCAAACACCATTATGCAAGATGAATACCTCCGTGTAGAGAAGTTCAAGTATAAGGATACTGATGGTGTGATCAAAGAGGGTGGTGACTGGTATTTCTTTGATAGCGATAAGTTCTTAAAGTCGGAGATTCTTCATGAGGCAGAGATTAAGCAAATCCTTACTGATGCCGCAAAGACGATTTCAGAAGGATCGTCTTCTTCCGTCTCCCTACCTGCCTATCCCGGTCTTATTTACAGTGGTCCAGGCATTTTCTTCGCAGTTGATGGCACAACCTATGAGATGACGAGCGAAAACCAGACGGTTCTTGAGACAGCCATCAAGTCGGGTTCCGACATTCAGTGGAGTTACAATCCTAATCGTGTCACTGAATATGGAATCTCGGAGACTAACACCATCGTCGTTCAGTTTGTTGACACTAAGGCACAGGTCGTTCCTGACGTAAGTGTTTCCATCACATATTCCCTGAAGGGTACATCCACCGGCATCCGTCCGGTGTATATGGATTAAAAAACGACAAATCTATGATTTGAATCATTCATTATCTCCGCAAGTCAATCATCTTCTTCTCTGTTCCAGCAGCCCTGCTCAGTGCTTGTAGCGGTGCGGATGATTTGGCTGTCAGCGAACCTCATGAGCAGTCTCCTAAGGCTAGTAGCAGTCAGGTGAAAGCGCCCACTGCGAATCCTGTCAGCTATACGGCGTTGCAGATAGAGATGATTCAGCCAGAAGCTATATTTCCCCAAATCAAGCAGATTGAAGCATGAGATCCTAAAATCTATGAATATGTAGAAGATCTGAGAGTGGCAGAGGCTTACGTAATGAGAGATATGATGGCAAAATACGGTGCAGGTAAGTACTCTCCTGAAGAATATCAACAATTACTATCCAAAGTAACTATTGGTCTAATTGGAGAAAAACCTAATAATTATCAAGATTATGAGCGAATTTGACCAGCTTATACTCCAGCAAACATTGATGATCACGGAAATAATACATTTGAAAACTTAATATCATTGAAATGAAAACAAACCAAAATAATGAATCTGAGTAGTAAAGGTGACGGTCGAGCTAAAAATTTATCAGAATATGCAAAAACGCATCCAAATGATTTATTCATATTCTCTAGTTCCACTTCTACTGAACGTTACACTCACAAAGAATTCGATGAAATATTTAATCAAGATATCATAGACTTGTGTAATCTACCAAATGTAATCATATTTGTAGCGTGAGGAGATACACAAACTATAAATTGAGTAATTATTAAAAAAGTATACAACGGTATATATAATTCGAATTGAGATTGATTGTACAATAATTCTTCTATGGCAAATTCAGACAAAAATAATTATCCTAATAGTAACATGAGGGTGGTGATATGAACTGATTCAAAATGAAACGCAGATATGACTAATTCAAAAGGAAGTGTATTCCCAATCGGGTCTAATAAAAATTCCATAGTATCTGGTCATCCAATACTCCCGTTCTACCTACGAAAAGATGGTATCAAATGAAAATTATTTGGACAAGATTTACCAAGAAACTGATCATATACTACATCCAATACAACCCCCACCAAAGCAAGCGAAATACAACTAATGTTTGGCTTACGTGCTGATGTTGCGGATGCAGATGAACTATTGCAAATGGTAGAGGGCTCATTAGCAGATCCAGACTATATTTCTCTTAATGGAGAAAAACAAGCTCTACAAAAATATAGCCCAGCAAATTTCATCAAGAAATACCTGATGCCCGAGAACTTGCCCACAGAGGTGAAGTCTAACGAGACGGTTGCTTTAGAGAAGGGCTACTATAAGGGCATTATCTTCAATATCCCTGGTGCAGAAGTGCTCATCGACGGTGAGTGGATAGCCTGCACCCAACAGAATGCTGAGAAGATAAAGGCGCAGAATCCCTTCACGCTGGAGTGGAGACTCAACGGCGACCTTTGCCAGCAATATGGCAAGAAGACGGGTGATGTCATCGAGGGCACCATCATCCTCGTTGACGACCAATGGAACGGACTGAACATCACCCTTCCCTTCTCCGTCACCCTGACGGACACCTCCACCGGCATCCGCCCGGTATATGCGGATTAAAAACCACCGGCGTAATAGCTGCGTGTGATATAGGGCGAAGGCTCGTAGTAAGCGCTGCAGTTGTAGTTGTCGAGGACTTCGCAAATAGGATTGTTATAAACGCGGAGCATGGCTTCGGCATAATCTTCCTGCGGTTTTAAGGTACTCAGGATAAGCCGTTTGTAAACTTTCCCCATCTGTGTGGCAGTAGGTATGTGCGGACAAAGCTCCGCATCGACCTTGGTGACATCATGATGACCCGTTTTCATCTGGTATTCTTCTATCCAGTCGTTCTCCACCTGCAGTGGATTCATGGAGTGTAGCACGTCGGCTAATGACAATTTCTTGGCCAACTCGTCGTGTCCCATGGTGTTTACTACATACTTATTGGGCTGCTTGAGATGCCTGGCAATGCGCTCAACCATATAACAGACGAAGTAGAGATCGTCGGTCTTTACCGTCTCTTCTGGGAAATAAACGTTTGTCATAGTTTAATGCTCCTTTCAAATGTTAAGGTGTTGAGAGATTCCTGGGTACAGAAAACGATCTGATGGGTTGGGTACTTAAACTTAGCCAATACCCAAAAAGCTTCTCTTGTAATCGACCCTTCCATAAAATCTTCTACGTAATCCCATATCTGGTCATCAGCCATAGGACCTTCCACGATGTCGTAGTCATGCTTGACGCCCCGTCTGCATGCAACAACGAAGTCGAGCCATTCATCCGTCATTTCAGGGAACGCCAGCATGTTCAGCGATGCATCTTGTTGATAAGAATATACGGAAACGATGCTGTCGCCTCTTTTTGTCAATGCCCACTTGCGGGCTTGAGTCTCTATCTTCGTGCAATAGAAACCAAAGCCAAAGTCTTTATAAAACCCTGACACGATAATCTGCGGTCTTTCTACCAGCACATTACTACCGTGAAATATAATGTCTGTTTTTCCCATCGATGCAAATATACAAAAAATCTCTTTAATGAGAAATAATGTGGCTAATTATTTGCTTTTTTGCTGAATAATGTCTGTCATTTCAGTTCAAGTGATAAGTGACAAGTGAGAAGGGAGAAGATCTTAGGAGGGAGAGCTTTCTTCGAATTGAGAATTGAAAATGGAAAATTGATAATGACTGCCGGCCTGCTTGAGCAAAAGAATTTTTGATAATTTGTGGCCATTTGTGCCAATTTGTGTTTTATACTTAACACTAATTCCCCAAAATTACGCACAAATTATCAAAAATGAATTCATGAATAATTTATGGTCAATTCCTGCCCATTCGTGTATAAAAGTTCACACAGATGACACAGATGACACAGATCTAAATCGGTCTTTGACCGATAAGTTGTTATAGTTGTTCCTGTTGTTGTTAATACAATTATATATTGTGATAAAAAACAACTCAAACAACATCAACAACATGTAATAATAAATGGCAGTTTTATAGATTTCCCGCGATAGCGGTAACTCTTAGATTTCTACGAAGTATATATAAAGCCCTTCGGGCAGAAATCTCGCGAACTACAGCCTTCGGCTGGAAATCTTAGAACCACTTGTACCGTCAATACAATTATATATATTGTGATGAAAAACAACTGAAGGCAGCAAGCTGCCAGTTCAAAGTTCAAGGTTCAAGAGGCAAAGCTATTGTCTACACTCCTACACTCCCACACTCCTACACTCCTAAAAAAACTCCCTCCTAAAAACTTCTCCCTTGTCACTTCTCACTTGATGAAGCTCTTAAGTCCATCGGCAGCTTGCCATACTGCTCGCGGAAGCATTTCGAGAAGTAGCCTGGCGTGTTGAATCCCACCTCGAAAGCTATCTCGGCCACGGTCTTGGTGGTGCTGCCCAACAGGGCGTAGGCGCGCTGCAGGCGTATCTGCCGCAGCAGTTCGACGGGCGACTGACCGGTCAGCGCCTTCACCTTTCTATATAGTTGCACGCGACTGAGACCCATTTCGTCGCCCAGGTCGTCCATCTTCAGGTTGGGGTTCGACATATTCCGGCGGATGGCCTCGTTCAGCTGCTGGGCAAAGAGCATATCCTGCGAGTTGGGCTCGGGCAGGTCGTCTTGCGGGTTGTCGAACAACTGGTGCAGCTTCTGGTGGCTAGCATCGGTATAGAAGAGCGTCTGTTCCTCGTTCATGGTCTGCCGCTGGCGGATGGTCTTGCGCGTCTGGATATATGCCCGCAGCGCCATCAGGGCGGCCACGATGAGCAGGGCGATGCACACAAAGCTGCCGATGAGCATCTTGTGCTGCACGTTGTAGAGTCCGAAATAGTTCTCCAGCTTATCGTGAATGGTCACCAGGTCGGTCTGCTGCTCCATCAGCTCGGTACTGTTCAGGGTGATGAGCTCCACGTTCTCGGGCGTCACCATCATACCCTGCAGTTTGTTGTCGCGCTCATAGTCCTTGCCCGTCAGAATGTCGAGGGCGAGCTTGACGATGCGGTCGCCGTGCGTCGGATAGACATAGGTGCCGCGCTGGTGGCCCTGCCGCACATACTCCAGTCCCTCGCCGGGCAGTCCGTCGATGCCCAGGATCTGCACCTTGCCCTCCATGCCGGCGTCCGCCACGGCCTGATAGGCACCGGTGGCCATGCCGTCGTTATGACAGAACACGATGTCGGGGCAGCGGCCCTGCGCAATCTGGTCCTTCACCAGCTGACTGGTCTTCTCTGAGGTCCAGTCGCCCTCCATCATCACATAGTCCAGCGCGCCGTTGCCCTCCATCATACTGGCAAAGCCGCGGTGGCGCTCCTGGGCAGGCGAGGTGGTCAGCGAGCCCGTCACCTCGAGCACCATGGGCTTGCGCTTCAGCCGTGCGCCCGTCTCTTGGGCGAGCGTGGCGGCATAGCTGCCCACGCTCCGTCCGGCCTCCTCGTTGTCACCGCCGATGAACGCCGTGTAGTCCTGCGTCTCGGCCTTACGGTCGAAGAACACCACGGGAATGCCCTTGGCCCTCACACGGGCGATGGCAGGGGCTATGGGAGCCGACTCGGCGGGTGCCACCACCAGCAGGTCGGTGCCGGCGTCCACCAGCGAGTCTATCTGGCGTATCTGCAGTGCGGGGTCGTCGCCGGCAATAGCTATCGACACACGCGCATTATGGTCGTACAAATGCTGGGAAGCCAGCATCTCACGGTTCACCTTCTCGCGCCACTGCCCCGACGAGCATTGTGAGAAAGCGATGCGATAGACCTTCTCCTGTTGCGAGCAGGCGGTCAGCAGGAAGGCCACGGTCAGTATTGTGATAATTGTCTTTTTCATTGATAGAACGACTCTTTTAAAAGGTGTTAGTAGCCATTTCTGTTGCAAAGATACAAAATAATTTGCCTTCTTGTTCCAACAACCCCATAATTTTTTATTGTCCACAGACCCTTTAAACAAGTTGAGAGGTGAGAAGACCCTTCCTAACCTCCCCTATAAGGGGAGGAACTAGATACCTCTCCGACTCCCCGAGGGGAGAGGGCTTCCAATAGAATTGAAAATTGACAATGGATAATTGCCTGCCGGCTTGAGTCGCAAGAGGCAAAGCTATTGTCCAAACTCCTAAATAAAGGTTCAAAATTCAAGGTTCAAAGTTCAAGGTTCAAAATTCAAGGTTCAAAATTCAAGGTTCAAAATTCAAGGTTCAAGAGGCAAAGCTATTATCCAAACTCCCAAACTCCTAAACTCCCACACTCCTACAGAATGCAGATTTTCACCGATTATTATTTAACGACAACAGGAACAACTATAACAACTTATCGGTCAAAGACCGATTTAGATCTGTGTCATCTGTGTCATTAAGGCTAGCGCCGGTTCAAAATTCAAGGTTCAAAGCTCAAGAACGGTCATTAAACCGTTTATGTCATTTTTGATAATTTGTGCGTAATTCTTGGGAATTAGTGTTAAGTAAAAAAAACAAATTGGCACGAATGGCCATAAATTATCAAAAATTCTTTTGCTCAAGCCGGCAACAATTATCAATTTTCAATTTTCAATCTTTCATTCTCTTGAAAGCTTTCTCTTAAAATAAAGTATTCAACGAAACGAACTTTCTATTGAACGATTGTTTCACGCAACATTTTTAATAGTCTATGAACGATTATTGATAGCTTTTTGAGACTTGGGTTACTACTTTTGCAGCAGAAATCTTAGAATAGTACTAACTTAAAACAAAAAAAAGCAACATGGAAAAACTGAAGAGATTCCTATTGAGCCTAGTGCTCATGGTTGCGGGTACATCTTTCGTGTGCGCGCAATCGGAAATCACAGGTACCGTGGTCGATGTCACTGGCGAGCCCATTATCGGTGCTACCGTCATGGAGAAAGGCACGTCCAACGGAACCATCACCGACTTCGACGGTAACTTCAAGCTGAAGGTGGAGCCAGGAACCATCCTCGTCTTCTCGTACGTCGGTTTCGAGAAACAAGAGGTGGCTGCAGCCCCCGGCATGCAAGTGACCATGAAAGACAACACCGCAGAGCTGAACGAAGTGGTGGTGACCGGTTACCAGACCCAGCGCAAGGCCGACCTGACCGGCGCTATCTCGGTGGTCAACACTTCTGAGCTGGCTAAGCAGAATGAAAACAACCCCATCAAGGCCATGCAGGGTCGTGTGCCGGGCATGAACATCTCGGCCGACGGTAATCCCTCGGGTGCCGCTACCGTGCGTATCCGTGGTAACGGTACGCTGAACAACAACGACCCGCTTTATATCATCGACGGTGTGCCCACGAAGGCTGGTATGCACGAGCTGAACGGAAACGACATTGAGTCGATTCAGGTGCTGAAGGATGCCGCCTCGGCATCTATCTACGGTTCTCGTGCCGCCAACGGTGTGATCATCATCACCACGAAGAAGGGTAAGGACGGCAAGGTGCGTGTCGACTTCGACGCCAGCATCGCCGCTTCGATGTATGCGCGCCGCATGAAGGTGCTCAACGCCGAGCAGTGGGGCCAGGCTTTCTGGCAGGCTCGTGTGAACGACCACCTCGATCCCAACAACAACAACCTGGGCTACCGATTCGACTGGGGCTACGACCAGAACGGTCATCCGCAGCTCAACAACATCATCATGAGCAAGTATCTGGATGCCTCGAACACCGTTGAGGCTGCCAACACCGACTGGTTCGACGAGTCGACACGTACGGGTCTGGTGCAGAACTACAACGTCAGCGTGAGCAACGGCAACGAGCGCGGCTCATCGTTCTTCTCACTGGGTTACTACAAGAACCTGGGTATCATCAAGACCTCCGACTTCGAGCGTTTCTCAGCCCGTATGAACACCGAGTACAAGCTCATCGGCGACGTGCTGACCATCGGTGAGAACTTCACCCTGAACCGCACCAGCGAGGTGGGTGCCCCCGGCGGATTCCTCGAGAATGCCCTGCAGTTCAACCCCAACTATCCTATTTATAATACGGCTGGCGAGTATGCCAACCTCACCGGTGGTTATGCCGACCGCGAGAACCCGCGCTCGACGCTCTCGCGCAATGGCGACAACCGCTACACCTACTGGCGTACCTTCGGCGACGTGCACGTGAACCTGGCCCTGTTCAAGGGTTTCAACCTCCGCACCACCTTCGGTATCGACTACAGCCAGAAGCAGCAGCGCATCTTCACCTACCCCATCGCCAACGGTAACGTGGCAAGAGATGAGAACGGTGTGGAGGCCAAGCAGGAGCACTGGATGAAGTGGATGTGGAACGCCGTGGCTTCTTACAACTTCGAGTCTGGCAAGCATCGTGCCGACGCACTGGCCGGTATCGAGCTCAACCGTCAGGACGACGTATGGTTCTCGGGCTTGCGCCAGGACTATGCCGTGCTGAACACCGACTATATGTGGCCCAGCGCCGGAACAGAAGGCACCGATAAGGCCTACGGTTCGGGCTCAGGCTTCTCGCTCGTCTCGTTCTTCGGCAAGCTGAACTACTCGTATGCCGACCGCTATCTGGCATCGCTGACCGTTCGTCACGACGGTTCGAGCCGATTCGGTAAGAACAACAAATACGGTACGTTCCCCTCAGTGTCACTCGGTTGGCGTGTCAACGAGGAGTCGTGGATGAAGAGCACTGCCTCATGGCTCGACAACCTGAAGCTGCGCGCATCGTGGGGACAGACCGGTAACCAGGAAATCGACAACTATGCCCGCTACACCCTCTACACCACCACCGGCAGCCTGAACTTCGGCGGTGACTCTTACAACACCGGTTACGACATTCAGGGAACCAACGGCGGCCGCGTGCTCGACAGCGGTTTCAAGCGCAACCAGATTGGTAACGACAACATCAAGTGGGAGACCACCACACAGATCAACCTCGGTATCGACTTCGGTCTCTTCGGCAACTCGCTCTATGGTAGCTTGGACTGGTATCACAAGAAGACCACCGACATCCTTGTCAACATGCCTGGCGTAGGCGTGATGGGTGAAGGCAGTGCCATGTGGATCAACGCCGGCGAAATGCTCAACCGCGGTATTGAGCTCTCGGTAGGCTACCGTGGCCGCACCGGCGACTTCCAGTACGACATCACCGGTAACATCGGTACCAACCGCAACAAGATCACCAAGCTGCCCGAGACCATCGCTGCCCGCGGTACCTTCGGCGGAAACGGTGTGATGAGCGTTGTCGACCATCCCATGGGCGCACAGGTAGGCTACATCTTCGACGGTATCTTCCAGAACCAGGAGGAGGTAGACAACCATGCCGTGCAAGAGGGAGCAGGCGTAGGCCGCATGCGTTTCCTCGACCTGAACAAGGACGGTGTCATCACCGAGGCCGACCAAGACTGGATTTACGACCCGACACCCGACTTCACCTACGGTCTGAATGTTTATCTGCAGTACAAAAACTTCGACTTCACCATGTTCTGGCAGGGCGTGCAGGGTTCCGACGTGATCACCCTCGACTACAAGCGCCAGACCGACCTCTGGGCCGGTGTGAACGTGCCTAACCTGAACAAGGGCATCCGCGTGCTCGACGCCTGGTCGCCCACCAACACGGGTTCTACCATCCCCGCCCTGACCACGATGGACACCAACAACGAGACCCGCGTCTCTTCCTACTATGTTGAGAACGGCTCGTTCCTGAAGCTGCGCACCATCCAGTTCGGCTACAACTTTGCCGATAGCCTTGCCAAGAAACTCTATATGCAGCGTATCCGCATGTATGTGTCGGCACAGAACCTGTTCTGCATCAAGAGCAACAATTACTCAGGCGTAGACCCGGAGGTTCCCACTTTCGGCTATCCTATCCCACTCAATGTAACATTCGGTATTAATGTGTCATTCTAAATCAAGCTGCAAGAATATGAAATCTATCAACAACATTATAAAATCACTCGCTGCCCTGACGCTTGCCTTCGCCGCAAGCTCATGCTCTGACTTCCTGAACGAGCAGGTACCTCAAGGCACACTTTCTGATGAGCAGGTGAACACCCCTGCCTATGTTGACAAGCAAGTGACAGCTGCCTATGCCATCTTCGTTTCGGCCGAGGACATCAACGCCTCGTTCTCGCTGTGGAACTACGATGTGCGCAGCGACGATGCCTATAAGGGTGGCTCTACCACCAACGACGGTGACGTGTTCCACCAGTTGGAAGTGTCGCAGGGTATCCTTTCCACCAGCTGGAACCTGAACGATATCTGGGTGCGCCTCTACAACTCACTCTCTCGTGTGAACGCCGCTATCCATGCCGTTGAGAGCTGCGACGACAGCTACGTGCTGAAGCAGGAGCGCATGGCCGAGCTGCGGTTCCTCCGCGCCTATGCTCACTTCCAGCTGAAGCGCCTCTTCAAGAAGATTCCGTTTGTGCTGCGCACCGACCTGACCTACGATGAGTACGGCCAGATCACCAACACCGAGTTCACCAACGACGAGGGCTGGGCCAAGATTGCCGAGGACCTGGAGTGGGCTTACAACGTGCTGCCCGTCACACAAGAGGACAAGGGCCGTCCCACCAAGGCTGCCTGTGCCGCCTTCCTGGCCAAGGTGTATCTCTACAAGGCTTATCGCCAGGACAACGAGAACACCAACGAGGTGACCTCTATCAACGAGGACGACCTGCGCAAGGTCATTGAGTATACCGCTCCTGCCATCTACTCTGCCGGCGGTTACGCCCTCGAGAAGGACATCCACAACAACTTCCGTCCTGAGGAGCAGTTCGAGAACGGACCCGAGTCGCTCTGGGCCATCCAGTACTCGCGCAACGACGGTACGAAGTACGGTAGCCTGAACCTGGGCTACGGACTCATCTGCCCGAACATTGTCAACGTCACCGATGGTGGCTGCGACTTCTACAAGCCCTCACAGAACCTGGTGAACGCCTTCCGCACCGGTGCCGACGGTCTGCCCCTGCTCGACGACTACAACAAGGCCGACTACGACATGGCCACCGACAATGCCGACCCGCGTCTGTTCCTGACCGTCGGTATGCCCGGCCTGCCCTATATGTTCAACACCAAGTTCATGATGGACCGTTCGTCGAGCTGGAGCCGCTCTGGCGGTCTCTACGGCTACAACGTGACCCTGAAGCAAAATGTAGACCCCGCCCTGCTCGGCAGCTATCTCATCAAGAGCTCGTTCTGGGCATCGTCGATGAACCGCATCGTGTTCCGCTATGCCGACGTGCTGCTCATGCGTGCCGAGGCTGAGGCTCAGCTGGGCAACACCGCCGAGGCCATCAACCTGGTGAACCAGATCCGCACACGTGCCGCCGGTTCCACCCAGATGATCTCCAACTATCCCAGCAAGTATGGCGTGAAGTTCTACTGCAAGAACTACTCGGGCACCTTCTCGAAGGAGCAGACCATGAAGATTGTGAAGATGGAGCGCCGCCTGGAGCTGGCCATGGAGTCGGAGCGTTTCCTCGACCTCGTCAGATGGGGTGAGGCAGCCACCGTGCTCAACGCCTACTATGCCGTCGAGAAATCGAAGTGCAACATCTACGAGGAGGCTAAGTTCACTCCCAACAAGAACGAGTATCTGCCTATTCCTTACCAGCAGGTGTCTGCTGCCAACGGCAACTACAAGCAAAACTGTGGTAACTGGTAATAGCAGGATGATAAGCGAAAAGTGATCAATAATCATTTCATAAAACGATAATAACAATGAAGACAATATATAATTATATCATGTGTGCCCTCGTTGCTCTGGTCAGCTTCACCGCTTGCGACAAGAACGACGAAAGCAGTCTCGACCTCAATGGCAACTGCATGATAGAGGAGTTATCGCTGAACGGCTATCCCGGCATCATCGACCTGGCCACACGCAGCATCGTGGTGCGCCTGCCGGAGGGAACGCCCGCCACGCAGATGAAGGTCACGAGCCTGAAGGTGTCGCAGGGTGCCACCGCCGACGTTGCCGAGGGACAAGTGCTCAACATGGAGTCGGCACAGTCTATCCGCGTGAGAATGGCCGACCTCTATCTCGACTGGAACCTCTCTGTGCTGCACGATGAGGCTAAGATCCTCTCGTTCGTGGTCAACGACATCTATACCGGTATCATCAACCAGGACGACAAGACCATCACCGTCTATGTGCCCGGCTCAGTGGATGTGCGTAACCTCGTTCCCACCATCGAGTATTCGGTGAACGCCAGCATCACTCCGCTCAGCGGAACAGCCACCGACTTCAGCTCGCCCGTCACCTACACCGTGACCAACAACACCGCCGAGAGCAAGTATGTGGTGACCGTCTACTCTATCGGTAAGCCCAAGGCCGTGTTCGTGGGTGCCGCTTCCGACATGTCGAAGCTCGATCCCGAGGCTGCCGCAGCCTGCTCGTGGATGCTTGCCAACGTGCCCGAGTCGATGTATGCCTCGTTTGCCGACATCCAGTCGGAGATGATCGACCTCTCTGAGTGTAAGGTGCTCTGGTGGCACTACCACAAGGATGGCGGTGTCGACGGCCACGATGCCTTTGCCGCTAATGCCGTGGAGGCCCTGGCTGCCAAGAACCAGCTGCGCACCTACTACGAGAACGGTGGTGCCATGCTGCTCACCCGCTATGCCACCAACCTGCCGTCGTTCATTGGTGTGACCGGCGACGACGAGTGGACCACTCCTAACAACTGCTGGGGACAGAACGAGGATGGCGCCGAGCTCTGCGGCGGTCCGTGGTCGTTCCGCAAGTATGCCGACCATGCCATCTGGGCAAACCTCATCGCCGGCGACAACCCGCAGGAGATCTACTGCACCGACGGTGGCTACCACATCACCAACTCTACGGCACAGTACCACATTGGCGCCGACTGGGGTGGCTACAACGACCATGCTGCATGGGAGGCCCGCACAGGCGGTAAGATTCTCGGCGTAGGCGGCGACGGTGCTGTCGTGGCTTGGGAGTATCCTGCCAACAACGGCAAGGGCGGCATCATCTGCATCGGCTCTGGCTGCTACGACTGGTACTCTTACACCTATGAGGCCGGTTATGTGGAGAACTTCCATAAGAACATAGCCATCATGACTCAGAATGCATTCAACTATTTAACGAAATAACAATCCACTATGAATACCATCAAGCAATTATTTGTGGCCGGTCTAGTGTGCTGTGGCATCGCTGCAGCACCCGCCACACTCACATCTTGTAGCGATGACGATTTTGCTGGCGACGCCCAGAAAGACTGGGCTGGCACGGCAACGACCTTCACAGCGGTCAACGACGATGTCGAGGATGCTTTCTCTACCTACTACAAGCATGCCCTTGGCCGCATTGGCGACCCCATGCCGTTCTACGACAAGAAGGCCGGCGACTTTAAAGTGCTCTACCTGCAGGACTACAACAACAACGGTGAGTTCTTCCACCCCATCTGGGCTGTGCGCACCACCGACGGCGCCAACTACGAGTCGCTGGGCGAGATCATCCCTGCCGGTACCAACATCGACCAGCAGGACGCCGCCCTCGGAACAGGCTGCTGCGTGTATAACGACAAAGACAACCTCTACTACATCTACTACACCGGCGAGAATGCCCGCTGCACCAACCGTCAGGTCATCATGCGTGCCACTTCGCCCGACTTCAAGACATGGACCAAAGACCGTGAGTGGCGTCTCAACGGACCCGACTACGGATTCTCTGACACCGACTTCCGCGACCCGCAGATCTTCGAGGACAATGGCACCTACTACATGGTGATTGTCAGCAAGAACCGCTTCGCCTACTTCAAGTCGGCCGACATGAAGCAGTGGACCTGCGAGGGCGGATTCAACATGGTGTGGGACCGCATGCTCGAGTGCCCCGATGTCTTCAAGATGGGTTCGTGGTGGTATCTCGTCTATAGCGAGGCCTATCCCACCAGCTGGAGCCGCAAGGTGAAATATATGATGGCCGACTCGTTTGAGGGCCTGCGCCGCTGCTTCGACGATCCCGGTGCCAACTGGCCGAAGGACGACAAGGAGGGTGTGCTCGACAGCCGTGCCTTCTATGCCGGCAAGACTGCCAGCGACGGACAGAACCGCTACATCTGGGGATGGTGCCCCTACCGCACAGGTACTACCTATCACGACAAGAACATCGCCGTGGGCGCCAATGGCGAGCCCAACTGGTCGGGAGCTCTCGTATGCCACCGTCTGGTGCAGCACGAAAACGGTACGCTGACCGTGGGTGAGGTGCCTGCCATGGCTGCCAAGTACAGCACACCCGCCGATGCCAAGGTGATGGACAGCAAGGGCTATTCCAACGGCACACTCTCGGGCGACGGTGCCTACGTGCTTTACAACCGTCTGGGCAACCACAACCACATCTCGTTCACCGTCACCACCAGTGGCGAGGGCGACAAGTTCGGTGTGTCGCTCTGCCGCGGTACCGATGCCAAGAAGTACTACACCATGGTGGTGAACCCCGAGTGGGCCAACGGCCGCCGCAAGGTGAACTTCGAGCAGGAAGGCAGCGAGGGACGTGGATTCATCGAAGGCATCGACGGATACATCTTCCCGCGTCCCGCCGACAATGTCTACAATGTGTCTATCTACACCGACAACTCGGTGGTGACCATGTACATCAACGGTGTCTACGGCTACACACAGCGCATCTATGGCATCTACAAGAACTGCTGGTCGATCAACAGCTATGGTGGCAATGTGACCGTGAGCAACGTGAAGGTGTCGGCCTACTAATCGGCACCTGACAACAAAAACTAAACCCCTTCTGACATGAGAATTACACGTAATTTCATCATATCAGCAATCATTCTGATGGCAGCCGCGCTGCCATCAGAATCTTTTTGTCAGCCCTGGACGGCCCCGGCTGACAGTTCGCAGCTCTACCATGAGCACTATCGCAACCAATACCACTTCAGCGCCCGCCGCGGCTGGATCAGCGACCCCTGCGGCTTTCTCTACTACGAGGGCAAATACCACTGCTACTGGTGGGGCTGTGCCGAGTCGGAAGACCTCATCCACTTCAACGAGGTGAGCCGCTTTGTGCAGAAAGACGTGCCCCGGGGACTGGGCTGCTGGACGGGGTGTGTGGTGGCCGACCCGAAGAATACGGCTGGCTTCGGCCGTGATGCCTACATCTCGTGCCTCACGCTGAACGATGCCGAGCGCAAGAACCAGTCGCAATGCCTCACCGTCAGCCACGACTACGGGCGCTCGTTCCACTACTACGACGGCAACCCCGTGCTCGACATCGGCTATCAGGACTTCCGCGACCCCACCGTCATCTGGCACGAGGAGAGCGGACAGTGGCTCATGGTGGTCAGCAAGACGCTCGAGAGCAAGGCGGCCTTCTATGCCTCGCCCGACCTGAAGCACTGGACATGGCTCAGCGACTTCGGTCCCGCCGGACGCACCTACCGCTGCTTCGAGTGTCCCGACTTCTTCCAGCTCACCGTCGACAACGGTCCGAAGAAGGGACAGAAGAAATGGGTGCTCGTGGTCTCCGTCGACTGGGACAACGAGCAGTATTTCGTGGGCGACTTCGACGGCACGACCTTCCATGCCGAGGGACTGAAGCAGGAGACGGGCGTCTACGTTGACTGCGGCCCCGACTTCTATGCCTCGCGCACCTTCAAAGACTTCGACGGTACGCTGGGCGGCAAGGTCTACTCGATGGGCTGGATGTCCAACTGGCGCTACTGCCGCGACCTGCCCATGACCTACGGCAAGGGCTTCTGGTCGGTGCCCCGTGAGCTGTCGCTGCTCGACACACCTGCCGGATGGCGCCTCGTGCAGCGCCCCAAGCAGGAGCTGACAACGCTGAGAGGCACAAGGCAGCATTACCAGGGCCGCCTGAAGCAGGGCCGCACGGTAGTGAAAGGCGTGGCCCGCCTCGAGAATGTCTACGAGGCGGAAGTGAGTTTCGACACCTCGGTGAGCAACACCTTCGGCCTCAACCTCTGTGCCGGAGGCGGTCGCAAGCTGGTGGTCACCTACGACACCAGTAGCCACTCGCTCGTGGTCGACCGCACGCAGGTGGCCGACTTTGAGATGACGAAGTTCGAGCATACCTGTCATGCCAAGGTAGCACCCATCAACGGCCGCTTGAAACTGCGCATCTTCGTCGACAAGTGCTGTGTAGAGATCTTCTCGGAAGATGGCACCAGCGTCTTCTCGCTGGCCACCTTCGCAGCCGACGACCACACCGCCCTTGAGCTCTTTGCCCATCAGCCAGGCACCAACTACCAGCTCGACGTCTGGCCCATGACATTCATCTGGCCGTCAGTCGCTCAATAGAAAAGCATTATAGATACACGTTACGGAATGCACCGGGGGAGAAAGCAAGAGAAAGCATCACGTTTTTCTTAGCTTTCCCCCCCGAATTTTAATTGTGCCGAATTCGACATCATTAAATCTCAGGCTGGACAGAACCGTTTCCGTCTTAGCGCAAAAGAATGGACGGAGAATCGCCATCCTGCTCGCCCTCGTCGCTATAGTGGGTCAGGCACAGCCCACAGACACAATCGCCATCGGAATGGAACTGAGAGAGTTCAAGATTTTATAGGCACGAGAAAGTTTATGTAAACCCTCTGCTCATCCACACGAGGTACGATGGTGGTACAAAATTACTCTAATTGAGGCAAAAGTGTAATAGGCGAAGTATTATTGGTTAAGCGGAGTTAATTGTATGACAGCGTTTTTCGCGTATCTCTTTAAGGTTTGGTTCGGTCTGTTTCGACCCATTTTAATCGGTTAATAATTCAAGCCGAACTCATGCATGGCATTTTGATTCATTTTAGAGGGAAATGTGCACTATATCGTGTTAAAGTCTGTCATATCAGAACCTCCTTGAAGAATATTCTGTAACTTTGCAACCAAATTCACATAGGATTGTATCATCATGAACGAGAATTTCGCTATACAGCTCTTTGAGGGCAAGAAAGTTCGCATCGTATGGGATGCAGAACAGGAGAAGTACTATTTCTCTGTTGCAGACATAGTACAAGTGTTGACCGACAGTGCTGATGTCAAGCAGTACATCAAGCGAATGCGGGCACGTGATTCGGAACTCAACTCTAAGTGGGGTACAATTTGTCCCCCTGTTGAAAGGTTGCCAGCCAGATCTGTGCAGCCATTCGCAAGCGCAAGTCTAAAGTATATGTCACAAAGCGTTGGCACGTTCTCGCCATTATCAACAAGAATTTACCATTCACATTATATAAGAGAATGTAAATTCGTATTTTAGGGAAAAGATAAATCGTAATTTATCGAATTGTGAAACAAACGTATTTAGGCTGAAAAATTGGCATGTGAGCCAATTTTTCAGCCTATATATTTTGCTTATTCAATCTTTAAGCGTATCTTTGCACTGAAAAATTGGCACATGTGCCACAAATTCGTTGTACTATGCAGATAAAAAGAGACATATATTTAAATCAACTGGTTAATGCCAGACAGAATGGATTTATCAAAGTAGTAACCGGGCCGCGCAGGTGCGGAAAATCTTATCTGTTGAAGTCCTTGTTCCATAACCACCTGCTTTCTGAAGGAGTGGACGAAAGCCACATCATCGAAGTGGACCTGGAGGACAGGGTTAACAAGGAGTTGAGAGACCCTGATGCTTTGCTGGCATTCGTCAAGTCCAAAATAGTTGATCAACAGTTGTATTTCGTCATTCTTGATGAGGTGCAGAAAGTTGATGAGTTTGTTGATGTACTCAATAGTTTGCTACATATAAAGAACGCAGATGTCTATGCCACGGGAAGCAACTCATACTTCCTCTCTACAGATATTGCGACAGAGTTCAGAGGACGTGACCATCAGATAAGGGTTTATCCATTGAGTTTCTCAGAATACTACGCAGCTGTAGGCGGAGACAAGAGCGACGCATGGAAAGACTACTACACTTTTGGCGGTCTTCCCTTAATATTGTCCTTCGCTACAGACCAAGAAAAGGCGGACTATCTGCTGAAACTCTTCCAAACCGTATATATGGCAGACATACTGGAAAGATATAAGATTAAGAACGACAAGGAGCTGCGTGAACTGGTCAGTATCTTGGCTTCCTCTATCGGTTCTCCCAATAACCCTACGAAGATTGCAAATACATTTAAGAGTGTCGAGAACTCAAATATTACGGGTCAGACTATAGACAAGTATCTTCTTCATCTTCAAGAGGCTTTTGTCATCAGTAAGGCAGAGCGTTTTGATGTGAAGGGAAGGAAGTACATAGGTACGTTGTCGAAATATTATTTTGAGGATCTGGGCATCCGAAATGCATTGATAAACTTTCGCCAGCAGGAAGAGAACCATATCATGGAGAATGTCATATACAACGAACTATGCTTGCGTGGCTATCAGGTAGACGTCGGCCAAGTCGAAGTTCGGAAGAGAACAGAAGATGGAAAGCAGGAGAGAGTGCGCCTTGAAGTGGACTTCGTGGTCAATCAGGCAAGTCAGCGCTACTATATTCAGTCAGCCTTGGCCATCCCGGATAAGGTGAAAGAGAATCAAGAAACTCAATCGCTGGTAAACATTGATGACTCTTTCAAGAAAATTGTCATTGTGAAAGACAATATCAAGCCTTGGCGCAATGAGAAAGGTATCCTGATGATGGGTCTGATGGATTTCTTGCTGAATAAGAATAGTTTGGATTTATAACACATGACAAGAATTCATCATTCAGCGAATAAAAAAAGAAATAAATGAAAAAAGCATTATTTATAAATATCGCCTTACTTTTTATTCTTATATACGTTTGCATCTCTTATAATCATAGACAAGCTATTGTAAATACAGAAAGACCAATTGAAGACTTTTCTGTATTAGAAATTAATTGTAGTAGTGGTTATCGTGGAGGTTCTACTCTCTTAGTAGAATTTAATGCGAAAAAATATTATGTAGGAATAACTTCAAGACAATGTAAATCATTTACATTGGATAAAGTAAAAATATACTATGACAAAGAAAATGACAAGCTTTTTGAGCGGAATGAATTAACAATAAGATATATAGTTTTTTATTCTATTATTTATTTGTGCTCATTCATTTGGCTATATACTATAAAATTTAAACATAAAAGATAAATTCCAATTTATCGGACTGCTATATATATAGCAGCGGCCTATCTCGATATCCCTTGCTGGAACTTCTGTATGCGCCCATCGTATCTGCCATCGGCAATCTCTTGGACTCCACGTTGAGAATATCGCACGTACGGAGAATTATCTCCGCCACATGGGCTGAACCGCTATGGCAATAGACACAATTATACAAAGCGGGCGAGGATGGGAAACAGCGCATCCTCGCCCGATTTGGTTGAAAATACACCCCAAAAATAGAAAAATTGAGTTTGAATTGAAAATAATCGCTTTTCCGCTTTACATTTTCTTCGTCTGAACTGTATTATAAGTGTATGACACGAAAAGAAATGACGAACGAGCGAGCGCAGAGTGATGTTCGCATCAACTCTGCCGAGCGAGGAGGTATTGGACGGAGTCAAATAGAAAGTCTGTTCAAGGCACACTACACGCAGATGTATCATCTGGCACTTACGTTGCTCTTCGATGAAGCGGAGAGCAAGGACGTGGTGAGCGATGTGTTCGCCAGTTTGATCAGTGGCAAGACGATGATGCGAACAGACAATGCAAAAGCTTTCCTCTTGGCATGCGTACGCCATCGCTGCATGAATGTGTTGCAGCACAAGCAGGTGCATGAACGCTTTGCACGCCTGCTTACCGAGGACACTGATGCACTTGTCAGCGGCAATACAATGGAAGAGCAACTGCAGATGGAAGAGCTGATGCGCTACGTGAGGGAGAACCTGTCACCGATGGAGCAGAACGCTTTCCGACTGCGTTACCTGAAGGAGATGACCTGTCAGGAGGTGGCGGAAGCGCTGAACGTCAGCCGCCAGACCGTCCACACCCACCTGAAGCAGTCAGTGGAGAAAATAAGGAAGTTTTTTAATTCAAGTGAAAAGCAATATGATGACTGAAAAGCAGCGTATAGAGTGGCTTCTGGAATTGCAAGACCACCCCGAGCAACTGACTGACGAGAAGTTGCAGCAGATACTCGCTGACGACGAGATGCGCCATCTCGTACAACAGCTTGGCATTGCGAAGCGTGCCTTCAAGCACGACGAGCTTAAGAGCAACACCCCCGATGTGGATGCCGAATGGGAGAAGTTTGCAGCCAGCCATGCCGAAGAACTGACGAACGCAGCAAGGGCAGAGGGCAAGCTTGCTTGCACTATGCCTTGCAAGGAGGAAGAAGACGAAAGTCAATTGGATGCCCTCGACGAAGAAAAGGCAAAGCCCCATTTCCATATTTACCTCTTTAGCCACAAGATAGCCGCCTCTTTTATCGGTGTACTTTTAGCTTCGGGCATTGCCTTTGCCGCCATCCAAGTTGTGCGAAACATCAGCACCCCCAAACCACAACAGCCCACGACGGAGCAAACGACCGACACCGAGCCAGTCGCTTCCCTACCCGCAGATACGGTTAAGGCTGACACAATTCCCGTTGAGCCTTACGTATTCAACAATGTGCCGCTCGACTCCATGCTCACAACCATTGCTGCCGCCTATGGGGTCGGCGTGGAGTTTGAGAATGAAGCGGCTCGTCAGCTTCGTTTCCACTTTGTATGGAAGCGTGAAGACAGCCTCGACCGTGTCGTAGAGAAGTTGAACACCTTCGAGGCCGTGAATATCGTCGAGGAGGACAAAACGCTGGTAGTAAGATGAGACACGCATTATATACTTTTGTGCTCATGGCCTGCATCCTCTGCATGCCCCTTGGCACCTTCGCCCAAAGGCTACGGGTAGGCGAACGAAGTTCGGGAATGCGCATTAGCCATACCTATAATAATGTGTCGCTCAGCGAGGCCCTGCTCCAGTTGAACAACGAGCAGAAGGAATACGTCATCAATTTCCTCTACAACGAACTGGAGGACTTCCGCGTCACCGCCACCATCAAGAACAAGCGTCTGTCCGATGCCATCCAGCAGATGATAGGCTTCTATCCCGTCCGCATGACCGTGAAGCCCGATGACCACGAAATCTACGTGGAGTGTACCCACAAGACCGACCGCCACCTGACGGGCACCATCATCGACGAACAAGGATTGCCGTTGGCATACGCAAACATTGCTATTCTTAACCCAGTCGATTCGACGTTGCTCGGTGGTGGAGTATCCAACGAGAGTGGATATTTCGCTATCCCCTACGAACAAGATAAAGTTCTTGCCCGCATTTCCTTCGTGGGTTACAAAACCATATATAAAAGGTGTGAGACCTCAGACATCGGAACCATTCGGATGCAGCCCGACATATATACCTTGGGGAATGTGACAGTAAAGGGAGAGATTCCTCAATACAAGATGACCACGGGCGGCATGACCGTGGATATTCAAAACTCGATGCTGAAAGATGTCGGAACAGCAGACGATGTTCTCTCC
>Ga0256405_10001077_pt1 | contig 79775 bp, 74 predicted proteins | sample RumenRJG_02DNA_FD_189096 | JGI IMG/M metagenome (GOLD analysis project Ga0256405, IMG submission 189096) | Bovine rumen microbial communities from Lethbridge, Alberta, Canada - RJG_02 | ecosystem: Host-associated > Mammals > Digestive system > Stomach > Rumen | place: Canada: Alberta... | reverse complement strand
GCAATGTCATTAAGTTAAGATGACGAAGAGATACTCTCTCATCAGAAATGATGAGGGGGTATTTTTTCTTGTACATATTGTGCGCCTTTAAGCCCGCCCCCACTTGAGCCCGCCCCCGCCGGGCGCATAATTTTTCCATTAAAAAGGCTTGACACGACAGCAGACTTGTGCGGCCGTTTTTATTGGCCATATATCAAAGCCAATAAAAGCGGCCCTTTGATCAGAGGTAAGACACACGCTTGAAAGGAGGTGCCAAAATGGACGCAGCATGTGTAAAACGATCTCTGGTCAAACAGATCCAAAATCTATCCGAGCATCCGGAGCTTTATTGCCGGGATCCAGGGCGGGATTTTACGAGAAAAAGGAAACTATCCTTTTGCACATTGATCTCTTTTATCCTCAATATGCGCGGAGGACCTTTAACGAGTGAGATAATAGATTTCTTTTCCAATGAAAAATGTATCGTATCCTCATCTGCGGTCGTACAGATGAGAGACAAACTGAAACCGGAGGCATTCAGATCATTGCTGATCAACTTCAACTGCCAGATGGAGAATATTAAGCAACCAGAAACAGAAAATGGACTTCGTATCCTTGCCGTAGACGGCTCGGATATCCAGATGCCGATGAATCCTGATGATGAGGATTCATTCTATCCGGGTGTAAATGGTCAAAAGCCATATAACCTGGTCCACTTGAATGCGATCTACGACCTGCTTCAAAGGACATACCTGGATGCGGTCATCCAAAAGAGTCGAAAGCAGAATGAACGCAAAGCTCTGATCGAGCTGGCAGAATCCTCGCCAATTGAAAAGGCTCTTGTAATCGTTGACCGTGGTTATGAGTCATATAACACGTTTGCGCATATTCACGAAAGAGGCTGGTTCTTTCTTGCACGAATAATAGATGGGAAGAGAGGGATCGCAAGTGGATTAGTCTTACCTGATGAAGATGAATTCGATCTAGAGATATCCTTAAATCTGACCCGCAGCTTTACAAACGAAGCCAGAGAGCTATGCAAAGACAAGAACCATTACAGATATATCCCACAAAATGTGAACTTCGACTATCTTCCGCTGTTGAAAGGCACTTTTGGAACAAAGCCTGTTTTTTACAATCTCGAGTTCAGGATAGTTCGGGTAAGGATATCTGATGATCTATTGGAGACTTTGATCACAAATCTGCCTGCAGATCAATATCCTCCTGAAAGATTAAAAGAACTGTATAACATGCGCTGGGGGATAGAAACTTCCTTCAGAAGTCTGAAATATACAGTGGGAATGCTGCATTTCCATTCAAAAAAAGCAGAATGCATCTTTCAGGAAGTGTATGCAGCTCTTATCGTCTACAACTTTACGGAATGGATCACTGCCCAGGTAATCGTTCGTGAGTCAAAGCGCAAGCACGCATACAAAGTCAATTTCTCTGCCGCTGTTCATATATGCAGGAAATTTCTTGCTGAAAAAATGCATCCGCCGGATGTTGAATCATTGATTGCAAAATATATTGTTCCGATTCGCCCAAACCGGAAATATGAGCGTCACTTGTCTGGACACAGTAAAGGCGCTGCAATCAACTTCACATATAGAATAGCATAGTTTTGAGGCATTACCATAGTGAAAACTGTCACCGCGCACATGCTGGGGTGGGCCCAGGATGGGCGGGCTTGAAGTGCACAGAAATAACTTGATGTCGATACTACTGGCATCTTCTTGTCTTTAAAACCTGTATTTATACAAAGAAAAACTGGGATCCGCTGGAATTGCAGTTCCCAGTTGATTCTGTTTTGTCATTAACTTAATGACATTGGCGTAGCGCGGGCCGATTTTTATTTTACGGTATTTGCCTTGTACACTCCGACCAGTATCAGCGCGATGCCGATGAGATAGACCGCCGAGAAAGGCTCTCCGAGAAGCAGGACTCCCGCCAGCAGGGAGACTATCGGCACCATGTTTGAGAAGACCGTGACCTTCGCAGCATCGAGGTGTGTTACGGAATAGTTCTGCAGCATGAAAGCGATGACTGACGAGATCACCGACAGGAAGAGCACCGGGAGCAGCACGTATCTGTCAGTGGCTGCCTCTGTGAATACCTGTACAAAGCCGCTTCCCTCCTGCACCAGTCCGACCGATGCGTAGAAGATGAATCCCATAAGCATGGAGATGAATGTCCTTTCGAAAGGCGTGAACACCCCGGAGATCGACCGGCTGAAAACATAGAACATCGCGCCCGCGAAGATCGCCAGGCAAAGATACAATATGCCGACCGGGTGAACAGCTCCGCCGCCCGCCTGTGAAAGCGAGATAACTATGACGCCCGCGACAGAGCAGAATATCCACGCGTAAGCCTTTTTAGACATTTTCTCGTGAAGGAACACGCCTGAGAAGAGGGCTGTCGCAACAGGGATCAGGGATATCATGATGCCCGCGAAGGACGAATTGGTGTACTTTATCCCGTTGGTCTCGCCTATGAAATAAATGACCGGATGGAACAGCCCAAGCAAAAGGAGCCTGTGCAGGGGCTTGCCTTTAAGGTTCAGCTTCGTTATGCCCAGTACCGCGAGGACCAGCATAATGAGCACGCTCGATCCGAAGCGCAGCGTGAGCATCATCGCAGATGTGGTGTGCTCGAGCGCTATCCTCGACGCCATGAAGCTGAGTCCGAATATGAAATTGGAGAGCAGCGCCGCCAGCGTGGCAGCCCTGACTTTTGGATCATTATTTGCCATTATTTCTCCTGCTCATCGTCATCCGGAAGAGGCACCGCGGTACATTCCGCGTGGCTGAATTCCCTTTTGCCGGCCCGACTTATCTTAAACCTTGCGCCGCAGTTTGGATCAGGGCACGCGATGATGCTGTCCGAGAGCATCCAGTCGTTTTTGTGGAGTTCCCTCTGCTTTGCGGGCAGCATTGGCAGAAGTGCCGCAAGCGCGTACATCGAAAAAGATCCGCCTTCAGGGAACACCAGATTCTCTCCGATCACATAAAAGGCCTCGCCTTCCTTATGGCTGCAGACCATAGGTTTATCGGATCCTATAACTTCGACCTTAAGATCGTATAATTCGAAATTGTCACTCATAGTCTTACCCTCTACTCGAGTATCCAGTCGGTCTCCCGGCTGCATTTCTCGGCGAATGCCCGCCAGTCAGCAGGCAATTCATTTATGGTATTTGCCCTCATCAGGTCCATGATACTGAACGCGCGTGTATCCAACGCTTCTTTTACGGATGGATCTTCTCCGATCTTCAGTATCATGACTTCTTTGACTCTGTTCCACTGCGGTGAGCCCGCTCCGTACTTGCCCATTATAGTCCACCTTCTGAGTGTTCTTCACCGGTATCTTTTTAGCCCTTATATCATATAGCGTTCTCCTTCGCCGTAAAGTGTTTTACATAAAAACCTGTCTCCACATATTTGTGAAGACAGGTCTTAATCAATACATGACAGTAAGGACCGTCCCCTTTGTCAACTACAGTCTTGCAGCCTCCATGATAGCTTCTGCGAAGGATGGATGCGGATGGATGATGTTCGCTACTTCTTCGAGCATCATGCCGCGGCCGATCGCCACTGAGAGCTCACCGATAAGGTCGGAAGCTCTTCCGCAGAGCAGGTGCGCGCCGATAAGCACGTGGTCGTCAGCTCTTGCTACCAGTTTTACAAAGCCTCTGTCGAGTCCCGCGATCAGAGTCTTGCCGTTTGCAGACATCGGGTACTTCTTTGTTACTACATCGATGCCGGCTTCCTTTGCCTCATCTGCCGTCATTCCGACTACAGCGATCTCAGGGTCTGTATAGATGCAGCTCGGAACAGTTCCCATGTTGATGGTCGCCTGTGCGCCGTTCATCAGAGCCACGCAGTTGCGTCCTTCTGCGGATGCTACGTGAGCCAGCTGGATACCGCCGTTGCAGTCACCGATAGCGTATACGCTTTCAACAGGTGTCTGGTACTTCTCGTCTACCTTTATGAATCCCTTGCCGTCTTCGAGGTCAGGATATGCCTTGAGGAGTTCTTCGCTGAATACGCCCGCAGTGTTAGGTCTTCTGCCTACGCACATCAGGACCTTGTCTGCCTTTACGCTGATCTCCTCATCCTTCTTGTTCTTTAGCGTTACGACCAGCTTGTCGCCGTCCTTCTCGATCCTCTGTACAGGTGAGGATACGTGAACATCAACGCCCTTCTTTTCCATAGTCATCTTGATGCTGCGGCCGATCTCCTTGTCGATGACAGGGAGGAGTCTGTCCATGCCCTCGATAACCGTTACGTGATCTCCGAGGTCCGCATAGATGGTCGCGAACTCGATGCCGATAACGCCGCCGCCGATGATGACGAACTCAGGGATCTCTGCTCCGCCCATCTCGATCAGCTCGGTACTGTCGATAACGCCCGGAAGATCATGTCCCGGGATAGGCGGCATGAAAGGCTTTGAGCCTGTAGCTACCATGATGTTCTCGGCTGTGTAGTCCTCGCCGTTGATCGCAACATGATGCGGAGCCGTGACCATAGCCTCGCCTTCGATAAGTTCGATTTTCTTCTTTTTGATGAGGCCCGCAATGCCGTTTCTGAGAGTATCGAGGACTTCGTCTTTGCGCTCTCCTATTCTCTGGCGGTTAGCTTTAAGGCCTTCCACCTCGACACCGACCTCTGCTCCGTGAGCAGCGTCTCTGTAGACATCAGAAGAATGCATCAGAGCCTTTGTAGGGATGCATCCCCTGTTGAGGCATGTGCCTCCGAGGCGGTCCTTCTCGACGATAGCCACTTTCATACCCAGGTCTGCAGCATAGAAAGCAGCTTCGTATCCGCCCGGGCCTGCTCCGATGATCAGAAGATCGTAATTGAATTCACTCATGAGTTGATCCTTTCCGTATTTGAATTTCTATTAAATAGACTTTGCTATGAGTCCCAATATCTCATATGCGGTGGCAGATGTGCCCTCAGGCAGTCTGTCCTGCAGCCCGTGTATCTCGGCTGCGTCATACCTGCAGCCTTCGGCGAGCTTCTCTACAGTCCCGAACACCTCTGTTTCGAGCGAATCAGAGTATATTTTGCAGCTCTCGATGTATTCGCCCCTCATCGCGAGCTGTATCTCAACACCGCCCCATTCGAAGCGGTGATCGATGATCTTTGTAAAAGGTATTTTGGTGCCGAGGCGCCACTCCTCGGAAGCATATTTGTCGAGCAGTTCCTCCGGTATCTTTGGCAGAGCTTCCTCTGCCGCTTCACAGCCGTACTCCCTTGCTGCGGCTTTCACCATTGCTTCCTGCATCGCCGCGATCAGGTCCTTCGTATCCGCGCTCCGCAGAGGCTCATCAAGATGGTCTCTCAGATTGGTCACTCTCGATCTTACCGAAGCGACCCCCTTCGATCTCAGCTTTGCCTCGGAAACGTTCAGATACTTTGAAAGATCGTCAGCGCAGACGTCCATCATTATAGTCCCGTGGTGGTAATTGTATCCCCCTGACGAGTAATACGCATGTCCCGAAAACTTGCGCTCTGTCACTGTCAGGTCGTTTCTGCCCGTCTTTGACGCGTTTATTCCCAGAAGTCTGCACGCATGAAGTATTACGTCAGTCTGCCTCGAGATGTCAAAGAGCCCGTCACGGGCGATAAACGTGAAGTTGAGATTCCCCATGTCGTGGTAAACGGCTCCTCCGCCCGACATCCTGCGGGCAAGGCTTATACCGTCGCTCTTTATTTTCTCAACGTCGCATTCACGCCACGGATTCTGGTTGCGGCCGATGACCACGGTGTGGGCATTCTGCCACAGAAAGAGCGTCATCACGCCGTCTTCCGCGTTCATCGTAAGGTATTCCTCTGCCGCAAGGTTCACATAGGGATCCGTGCAGCCGGTCCTTATAACTCTAAGCCTGGACATCTCCTTCTCCTTCAGGCGCCGCTTCTTCAAGCGCGTCCTCGGTCAACTGCTGGCTTTCCTCTCTCTCCTCGATCACCTGCTCCTCCTCAGGGCTCAGCTCTTCGCTGCTGTTTCCTTCCGGGTTTGTAAGTGTCGAAGGGTCGATAGGATCCGGACGCGGTTCATCCGTCCTGAAGAACGTTCCGTAATATGAGTCACCGCGCCTTATGTTTCCGTTTTTGTCTACGATGATGTCACCCATCCACTCGGTCTCTATCACACCGTTTCTGTAATCCCATCTGGTGATCTTGTCGTCATATACGGAATCTTCGGCATCGTAGTCATAGCCGTATTCTTCGGCATATTCACGGTCGTAATGCGAAAACTCAAGATATGTCAGCGTGATGGTGTCACCCTCGATGTAAATATCTTCGTAGTCCTGCTCAATGGCATATCTGCCCTGCATCGCAGCACGCATCTCTTCTACCGAACCGAAAGTCGTCCTTTCGGTATGGACTATAATGAAATTGATCGCGAAAGATATTACCGCAACAGCAGCAACAGCCGCGAGGATATAAAGTATCCTGCGGTTCTTGCGTCTTATCTGCCATTCCTTCGCCCATGCGGCCGCGTCTCTTCTGTCCTGATCCATTTTATTTCTGTTTCAATCCGATTCTCAGAAACAAAGGTCGGCACTTAAGTGTCGACCTTCATTAACGTATTTCAAGCGTCCTGCTTTACTTCATCAGCATTCCGAGGATGTTTACTACGTCCTTTGCATCTACTCCGTCGAGGAGTCCGCCGACTACGCTCATCATGTCGCCGGAGCTGCTCTTAGCTGTCTCTTTCTTTGCTGTCTTACCCATCTTGGACATCAGGATAGGTGCCAGAATAGCCATGAGCTTCAGGATCGTCTTCTTGTCAAGGCCGCTCTTCTTCTTGGCCTTTGCAGCTACTTCTTCCTGCTGTGCTCCGCCCAGAAGGTGATTAACGATCTTTGCACCGTCTTCCATGTCTACGTTCTTTACGGCTTTCCTGAGATCGTCTGTGTCATCTGCACTGTGATCCATCAGAGCCTTCAGGAATCCCGGCTGAGTCTCCTTGTTGCTCATCTGTCCCTGCATTCCCTTGAGAAGCATAGGCATAACAGTTTCGATCGCGGTTTCAGCAGTCTTCTCATCGACGCCGAGCATTCCGCTTACCTGCTCAAGAGCTCCGCTCTTAAGAGCCATTTCCATTACACTTGTCATATCCATGGTCCAGTCCTCCTTGAACTATACACCGTACCCGCAGAACGCGGTTTTCATCTTTTTGTTACCCCTAAATTTTACTTGTTTGAAGCATTATGTGTCAATAAAAAGCGGTTCTTACAGCACCTTGACTCCGCATTCACGCTCCATTATTTTTGCGAACGATCTGATGCATGTGTGCACGATCCCGGTGCAGTAAGTCTTGCGTTCAGGATCGGTGAACTCGTAGTCTGCAATGAGCTCAGGGCATATGCTGCTGACATAATCCTTCGCTACATCCTCATTGAGCTCTCTTACGAGATCGATGCACTTTCTGAATGCCGGGTCGCCCTTTACTGTGCGGCCGAACACCTTGCCGAGGCACATCGTTGCGCCTGCTACTGCCCCGCATACGTTGCCTCCGTCTCCGAAGCCGTACGGGAAGCCCGTTGAAAGAGCGATCGCTTCTTCTCCGATGCCGAGCTCATAATGCCTGTTCAGGACCTCGAGCACGGACTCGGAACACATGAATCCCGTTGTGAAGTTTTCAGTTGCATCAGCGAGCATTTTTTCCATGCTTACTTCTTTTACCATTTTGTTACCTCCGTTGACTCCTTATCTTTTTCTGCTCTTTCTCTTTTCGGCAGCCTTGCGCTTTGCCGTCTTCGGCTTCATGATGCTGAATCCGAAGAATCCGATCTCTTCAGGCCTGAGCCTGTAATACTTTCCGTGAGTGAAAGCCACAAGATCCATGGCACCGAAGTCGTATGCGCCTTTTTCATCAACAAATCTGTCATCTATATGCACGGCAGTTATCTCTGCCATGAACATGTCGTGCGAACCGAGTCTCACCACATCCTTCACCTTGCACTCGATGTTTACCGGAGACTCCGCGATAAGCGGCACCGCAACGGTATCGCCCTTTTCCTTTGTGAGCCCCTGGGACTCAAACTTGTCGATATCCCGTCCGGAGCGCACTCCGCAGAAGTCCGTGGCTTTCGCGAGGTCTGCCGATACCAGGTTGATGACGAACTCGCTGCTCTTTTCTATTATATCGTGCGAGTGCCTTTTTGGCTGCACGGATATGTATGTCATCGGCGGATTTGAATTGATTATTCCCGTCCACGCTACGGTCAGGATATTGGATTCCTCCATAGTCCCGCAGCTTACCATCACCGTCGGCAGCGGCGCCAGAAGAGGTCCGGGAGTCGAGTTTACCTTCATCCTCTTTTACCTCCTTGCCACTATGGCCCGCCATTCTCCGTCAGCAAGCACTTCTGTTATTTCGAAGCCTGTGTCAGCAATGGCCTTCTTTACTGCTTCTTCCTTTATATCCAGTATGCCCGATGTTATGTAAATGCCTCCCGGTCTTATCTGTGAAGCAGCGGCAGGCGAGAGCATCATCACGAGGTCAGCCATAAGGTTGGCAACTATGATGTCTGCCTCATAGTCCACGCCGTCGATCAGGTTGCCCTTTTCTATCCTTATCCTGTCAGTCATCCCGTTTTTCACGATGTTCTCGTTCGATACGCGGACAGCCTCTTCATCGATATCTATGCCGAAGGCTTCGTCAGCTCCGAGCAGCACCGCGGCCATCGCAAGTATGCCCGTGCCGGTGCCTACGTCGAGGACCTTTATCTTCTCGCCCGGCTCTGCATCGCCGAGCACCTTCTCGAGAGCCTTCACGCACATGGACGTCGTCTCATGGAGTCCGCTTCCGAAAGCCATTCCAGGGTCCATCTCTATTACAAGATCGCCCGGCTCAGGGGAATAGTCCTCCCAGCCCGGCTTAACGACTATGCGCTCGCCGACCCTTGCAGGCTTAAAGTATTCCTGCCACCTGTACAGCCATTCACTGTCGTCGCCCGTCTCCGATGCGCCAAAGCTGAGTTCTGCTCCGCCGTCTCTCAGCTTTCCGAGTATATCCTCTGCTTCACGGAGCTGAGCGTGGCCCTCTTCATCATCAGGGAAGAACAGCGTGATCGTGACATCTCCGCGCGAAAGCGCTTCAGCATCGGCAGCTTTCTGAGCGATCTCTTCATTTATATAGTCGTACTTGTAGAGATCCTTATGCTCAGCGATATCGAGGGCATCCAGCGGATCATCTATCTGCATGGACGTGAAGCCGGCCTCTATAAGCACGGCCTGCACCGCTTCGGCATCTTTATGGTTTGTGTAGATCTTTAATTCCAGATATCTCATAGCGTATTCAGTATAGCACATATCAGGTGCCCAAAGAACGGAGAGAGGCTCTTATGCGGGGGAATAATAAGCAGGGACCGCCCTGCTGAGCGGTCCCTGCTTATTTAATTGATCCTTTATTTTCTCAGTGCTGTTTCTGAGACTTACGCAAGAGTGATCTTCATGAATTTCTTCTTTCCCTTCTGAAGAACAAGCTCGCCGTCCTTGAAGTCGGCCTCTGTGACGGAGTATCTCTTATCGGTGATCTGCTCGCCGTTGATCCTTGCTCCGCCGCCCTGGATGGTCCTGTATGCCTCAGATGTGGATGGCTCGAGTCCTGCCTCCTTCATGAGAGCTGCAAGTCCCATACCGTCGCCTGCGAAGAGGGATGCTTCCATTGCCTTTGTCGGCATGTCTGCCGAAACTCCGCCGCCTGCGAATACCTCGCGGCTTGCCTCGAGTGCCTTCTGAGCCTTCTCTTCGCCGTGTACCAGCTTTGTTACTTCGAACGCGAGGACTTCCTTTGCCTTGTTGATCTCAGCTCCCTCGAGCGCGGACAGTCTGTTGACCTCTTCCATAGGGAGGAATGTGAGCATGCGCAGGCACTTGTTTACATCGGCGTCAGCGACGTTTCTCCAGTACTGGAAGAAGTCGTATACCGAGCACTTTCTCTCGTCGAGCCAGAGAGCGCCCTTTGCTGTCTTGCCCATCTTCTTGCCTTCGCTCGTAGTGAGCAGGCTTACTGTGAGTCCGTATACTTCCTTGCCGCAGGCCTTTCTTGTGAGGTCTACGCCGGCAATGATGTTGGACCACTGGTCGTTTCCGCCAAACTGTGCCTTGAGGTCGAAGTCGCGGGCCATGACATAGAAGTCATATGCCTGGAGCAGCATGTACGAGAACTCGAAGAACGAGAGTCCCGTGTCTCTGTCCATCCTGCTCTTGAAGCAGTCGGCTCTGAGCATGGTATTGACGTTGAAGTGTCTTCCGATCTCTCTTGCGAACTCAGTGAACTTGCAAGGTCTTATCCACTCAGCGTTGTTTACGCTTACTGCGTAGCCCGGCTTAGGCTCTCTGTTCTGGTGGCCCGGGTGATATACGCCCTCGTTGCCTTCATACTTCCACTCATCGTCAAAGTCGATGAACTTGTCGAACAGCTTCTTGAACTGTCTGCAGTTCTCATCGATGGTATCTATTGTCATTACCTGACGCATGTCGGATCTTCCGGACGGGTCGCCGATCTCGCCGGTTCCGCCTCCGAGCAGGAACACTGGTGTATGTCCGTACTTCTGCATGTACATCATCGTGATGACCGGGATAAAGTGCCCCACATGCAGGCAGTCTGCCGTCGGGTCAAAGCCGATATAGAACTTGATCTTCTCCTTGCCGAGGAGCTCGCGAAGAGCTTCCGGATTTGTCGACTGCTCGATCAGTCCTCTTTCGACCAGAACATCATACACATTGGTGTGCTCACTGACATTGTCAGGAATCAGATTTTTCATCGTTTCTCTCCTATCTTCTATCCTCTTGCTAAAAACGGCTCCGCAGCGCTGCTGCGAAGCCGGACTCAACTATCTGTTCGATCCATTTGCATGCCGCAGCAAAACTATGCTTCCTTCGAAGCTTCGTTATAATAATAGATTGCCGCAACAAGCCTGAGTGTATTCATTGATATCCTCCGAATCATACACTCGAAATATATCACTAGGCCCTGACATTGTCAATCAGCTCTTGGGCCGCCTCTCTGAGCGTTTCGGCCTCTCCCACATTGCCCGGAAAGATCACGTACGGGACGCCCGGGAACCTGCTCTCAGGGCCTGTCTGCCAGACCGGAATACCCGGTTTTATCTGCCCCATGATAAGAGCCTTTTTAACCTTAAGGGCCTTGGTGCCCACATCGCTCGATGTGATACCTCCCTTTGCTATGACAAATGACGGCGTGACTTTAAGCCCGCCCACAATCGACTGCACGGCATCGGAGATCCTGACCGACAGCCTGAGATCATCTTCAGAATTTCCGGTATCCGCGGTCAGGAGAGTTCTTGTGGTATAGCAGCAGACCGTTTTCCCGGCCTTGATGCATTCCTCTTCGAAGGCGATGCACCTTTGAACTTCTGCGGCGAAAGCCTCTTCATCCCTTACCAGAGTCGCGTCAAGCTCGGCAAACTCGATGCTGTCCAGGGTTTTCAGCTGCTCAAGCTGGGCTGTCGTCTTTGCGGTATGCGATCCCACGACTATGACTCCGCCGTTGCCTGATCCCGCCTGAACCATTTCCCTTCCGCTCAGAAGCGGTCTGTCAGGATTGCCGCAGATCTCCTTTACTATCGCCGCGGCAGTCCTCAGCATAAAGGTCTTTCCGGCCTTCATCGCGTTATACAGAGCTATGCAGAAGACCTTTACATCGCAGTAGTCCGCCGCGTTCACGATCACCTTGCCGAAGTCCTTCACAGCCATAAGCTGCTCCGTGATTCCGCCGATGTTCTCGTTCCTGAGGTCTTCAAGACTTATGCAGGTGACATCGTCCGCCCTGTATCTGCCCCCGGTCTTTTCCTCTATATATTCCGGCATAGTGGCTGCCTTGTATCCGAAGGTCTTGTCTTTCGCGAATTCGGTCTCGTTTGCGGGAACAAGTTCATCTCCGTACTTCACATAATGTACGTTGTCTATCGTGAAGCGTCCGCCCTCCTTGAAGAACGGGCAGAGTATCTCTCCGTCAAAGCGCTTGTCCGAGCCCGCCTCAATTGCTGCCTTAAGGACCTCTGTCTCAAGGGGATAGTGACCGCGGAGCGTGCTGTCGCTTCGGCTTATGAGTATGTAGTCGATGCCGGTCTCGCGCGATGCTTCCATGACCGCGGCTGCTATCTTCTTATGCGCCTTTACGGTCTCTTCCTCCGTGAATCCCCTGGAGTTGGTCAGTATGAAAAACAGCTTGTTGTCCGAGCGGAAGCCGTCGATCAGGCTCTCCCGGTCCCAGCCCGTGTATACATATATATCGTGGACAGTCTGCACGCCCGTCGGGTCGTCATCCAGCACGACGATCTTTCTGTCATCGGCTTCTATCGCCTCTGCCAGCAGCCTGTCCGCAAGGGCCACGTCAGGCTGTTTTAAATTATTCAGTACGTCTGCGCTGATCGCCATTCTCTACCCCCATCATCAGCTATCAAAAAACTGTCGGCATAAAACCGGCAGTTTTTGCAATACTCTGTAATCTCTAGAACCAGATGTCCTCGATCTCGTTGATGCGGCGCTCATGCTTCCCGCCCTCAAAACCTGTAGCCATCCAAGTGTCTACTATATCGAATGCGAGTTCCTGGCTGATCATGCGGGCGCCCATGCAAACTACGTTCGCATTGTTGTGGCGTCTGCACATCTCTGCCATCTCAACGGATGTGCAGAGTGCGGCTCTGATGCCAGGCACCTTGTTGCACGCGATGCTGATGCCGATGCCCGAGCCGCACACGGCGATGCCGCGCTCGGCCTCGCCGGACGCCACAAGACGTCCTACCGCGTGTCCGTATTTCGGGTAATCGACCGACTCTGTCGAGTCAGTACCGACATCTATTACCTCGTGGCCTTCGTTTATCAGCTTTTCTTTGATTGCCTCTTTAAGTTCATATGCTGCGTGGTCGCAGCCTACTACTATTTTCATTACTTCAGTCCTCCCATCAGTAAAAATGCCGCGTTATTAATACAAGTATACCAGTAAATACTCCGGTGTGTTCTTCACTTTTGTAATCACTTGCCGGAGAGCTCCTCCTCAAAGTAGCTGCCTCTTACCTTGCCGCTGAGGTCGTGCTTATCTCCCTCTATGATAGCATCAAGCAGCAGCCTGTGAGCGTTTATGAGCTCTTCTGCCTTTCCTCCGTTTATCATTTCGGATACAGTACGGAATCGGATAGCGTATGTCAGTGTCCTCACGACTCTGTTGACCTTGTCCGCCATCGGGTTTTTTCCCATTTCAGCTATTTTGTCATGGAAACGGTTGTCAACATCAAAGAATCTGTTTACAGGGTCGTCTGAAGCAACGGCCTCATTCATTTCTTTCAGAAGATCCTCAAGCTCATTGAGTTCCCCTTCATCATGATGATCAATAGCGAGCCTCATCATGCCTGCCTCTGTCATCTCCCGCAGTTCCATAAGGTTATCGAAAGAATCCTGATTGAGTATGATGCCGTAGATCATCGGATCGATCATGCTTTCTTTGTAACCGCTGCATACAAAAGTGCCTTCAGATCTCTTGCTCTCGAGTACGCCAAGATATGTCAGTATCTTGATCGCCTCCCGCACGCTGCTTCTTGCAACACCAAGTGAATCGGCGAGTTCGGGTTCCGGTGGGATCTTATCCCCGGGTTTCAGGTCTCCGTTTCTCAAGGCATCAGTCAGTTGGTTTATAACGCTTTGCACAACTGATTCCTTTTTGAGACTTTTAAGGTAAGTTGGCGTCTGGCCCATACAGGTGGTCCTCCCTTTTTTGAATTCCAGGCACCTTTTGAAGTGCAGGTCGTATGTATGACGTAATACATTTAACAGAATAGCAAAGCGTTTTGTCCTTGTCAAATTGACATATTAAATTCACTGTCTTTTTTCGAGCACCACTTCTTCATAATAGCTGCCCCTGACCTTGTCACTGACATTATGCAGATTTCCCTCTCTGATAGCTTCAAGCAGGCGGCGGTGAGCCTCAATAAGCTCTTCTGTACGACCACTGGCAATCATCTCAGAGACGGTCTTATAGCGCAGATCATAGGTGAGAGATCTTACGATCCTGTTGATCTTGTCAGCCATAGGGTTCTTTCCCATTTCGGCTATCTTGTCATGGAATCTGTCGTCTTCCCTGAAGAAGGTCTTCACCGGATCCTTTCTGTCCTTTGGTGCCTCCTCCATCTTTCTGAGAATCTGCTCCAGCTCCCGGAGTTCGCTCTCGCTGTGATGCGCGATTGCGATCCTCATCATGCCCGTCTCCGTCATCTCCCTAAGTTCCATCAGGTTCTCAACAGAATCCTGATTAAGATATATGCCGTAAACCATAGGGTCTATCATGCTTTCACTGAATCCGCTGCAGACGAATGTGCCCTCTGACCTCCTGCTCTCGAGCACCCCGAGGTAAGACAATATTTTGATTGCCTCTCTCACGCTGCTTCTGGCTACGCCAAGCGCCTCCGCAAGTTCTACTTCTGACGGCATTTTATCCCCGGGCTTCAGTTCCCCGCTCTTTATCGCATCAGTCAGACGGTTGATCACACTCTGCAGAACCGATTCTTTTTTCAGACTGTGCAGGTATTCCGGTGTGTGACTCACTTTTTGATGTCCCTTTCCTTAAAAATGTAACCCCTGTTATTCTTCTGCCAGCGAAAGATGCTGCGGCACGCCTTCAGAATAATACGGTTCGATCTCACCCATGATGAGCGGGCGTGCATATTCTATGAACTCATCGCTTACGTATGTTCCGTCGTTGATGATCCACTCCAGCGGAACCTTGCGCTCAACATTGGCAACTCCATGGATATCGAAGCTGTCATATGAGGTGAGATACGGTCTTCTGGATTCGACTTTGATGGTTATCATCTCGCCCGTGCAGCCTTCAAAGGCTTTCTGAGCTGCAAGATATCCTGCGTTATAAGCCTCATCCGCGTCTGTGCGCGATACAACATGCGAAGCGCATCTCTGAAGTGTAGAGAATTCTATTGATCTGGCCTTTACTCCTGTCTTCTCTGTTACGAGCGAAGCGAGGTAAGCCCCGACTCCCGAAAGCTGCTTGTGGCCGAACGCATCCAGCTTATCCGAACTGCTGCTGAGCTCACAGACGAAACGTCCATCAGCAAGCTTGATTCCTTCAGAAACAGCCACTACAATGGAGTTCTTTTCCTTTGCCAGATCTCCTATGCGCTTTACAAAGTCATCCGGATCAAAGTCCACCTCAGGCAGGTAGATAAGATCAGGCGCATTGTTTCCGAGAGCTGCAGCTGCTGTAAGCCATCCTGCGTGGCGTCCCATTATCTCAACAATAACTGCAGATGTTCTGTATGGTCCGTAGCAATCGTTGTCTACTATTATTTCCTTCAGCGATGTAGCGATGTATTTTGCTGCCGAGGCATATCCAGGGCAGTGGTCTGTCACCGGCAGATCGTTATCGATGGTCTTTGGAATACCCATGAATTTCTGAGGCTTTCCGTGAGCTGCAGCGTAGTCGGACAGCATCTTTACGGTATCCATCGAGTCGTTTCCTCCGTTGTAGAGGAAGTACTGTATGTCGTACTTCTCGAGTATCGAGAAGATCTTTTCGTATACTTCTTCGTTGCCTTCGATTTTAGGCAGTTTGTAGCGGCACGATCCGAGGAACGCAGACGGTGTTCTCTTAAGAAGCGATACATCCTGCGCGTTCTTTACGTGCTTTCTCAGATCGAGTATGTTTTCCTGAAGGAAGCCCTCAATGCCGTAATGCATTCCATAGATTTTTTTAACGCCTGCATCCTTCGCAGCTTCGATGGCTCCCGCGAGACTCGAGTTGATAACGGCTGTAGGTCCGCCCGACTGTCCTATGATTATATTGCCCTTTATACTCATTTTTATTTACCTCCCTTGATTGCGAGGACAGCTTCAGCTCTGTCCTCCGCTCCGAAAACAGCAGAGCCCGCAACTATAAGTTCTGTTCCTGCTGATCTTACCAGAGCTGCGTTTCCTGCTCCGACCCCGCCATCAATCTCAATCACGTAGCTGTATCCCTTCTCTTTTTTCAGAGAACTGTAATAGCGGATCTTGTCCAGCGATTCAGGCATAAACTTCTGACCTCCGAATCCCGGCTCAACTGACATTACGAGAATGAGATCTATATCATCAAGATACTCATCAAGGACCTCCGGGGCAGTCTTCGGTTTGACCGATACGCCTGCCTTCACTCCGCAGGAATGTATATGATCAAGGGTTTTCGCGAGATCTTCGCAGGCTTCATAATGCACTGTGACGAATTCAGTGTTATCTGTGACGAAATTTTCCAGGTACCTGTCAGGGTCCGTTATCATCAGGTGCACATCATACGGAACGTCCGTATAGTTATCCAGGCTCTTCATGATACCGGCTCCGAAGCTGATATTCGGCACGAAGTGTCCGTCCATTACATCGATATGCAGGTAATCGATTCCGCACCTGCACACATCTTCAACGTCCTCACCGAGTTTTGCAAAATCAGCAGCAAGTATAGATGGAGATATCTTTGCTCTCTCTGCTCCTGTCATTTTTACCAGCCTTTCTCTTATCTGTTGCATGGGCTCCCCCCTGTTTTCCTAGGACAGAGAGGAGCCCAATATGTAAGTAAGGAGATTGATAAATTTATTTACGGCCTATAATGAAGCCGAGTATGAGCGCCACTACCAGCATGGCGGCTGTTCCGAGCGCTAGGTTCCTTGCGCCCGCCGCCGTTACTATGAACATCGGCGCTATTGTTAAATAGAAATTCTGTGTACTTATCTGCCACAGAGGTGTAGCAGCTACCAGATTAGGACCTGCATCCGTCTCGAGCTCAGGGTCAGATATTCTGAGGAGCATCATTCCTGTTGCTGTTGATCCTGTCCATGCTCCGAACATTACCATTGCGTTCTCGAGCCAGTTCTGCTTCAGCCACAGCTTAGGCAGTATCATCAGAACTATCGTTGTAAGCAGGAGTCCAACCGCCGAGATGCTGAGGATCGCAGCAGCGTTGTTCATGATAACGTCGAGCTTCATTGTTGCGATAGCTGTGATGATCAGATACTCCAGCGCCAGAGTTCCTATATGTCCGAGCGACTCATTATCGATGAACTTTGCCATTGGAGTCTTTTTAACTACGACTCCGAATGCCAGTGATACGAGGATCGCCGGTACATAGATAGCAAATCCCGAGAACAGCGGTACAAGGTGCAGGATTTTCAGAAGTCCGTATGCCACCAGCATGATGCCAAGCACGATACCGAAGTGAAGAGTCAGCGGGTCAAAGGCTATATCCGATGTATAAGCCGTCATAAACTTGAACTGATTCTCTTTTGCGAGGATTCCTGTATAGTCCTCCTGGCTGAGGTTTCCTGACTTCTCTGCTGCGCACCATCCTTTACGGATTCCATAGTTGATGATCGCAATACCTACGATTATTCCGTAGAGCATACCGATCGTAGCGTATGTGGTTCCGAAGGCAGATGCTTCGTCATAGTTCCAGTATCCCAGCGTATCATATATGCCTGCTATTACCTGCGGGATTCCGTGAGCTCCGTAGAAAGCTCCGAATGGAAGCAGTGCAGCTCCGTCTGGCAGTGCGAAAAGCTTGCCCATAGCCATTGCGGACAGCACCTGCACTGAGATGACTGTTGCGGAAATCAGGAAGATAAGCGAACATTTTTTGATCATGCGCCTGTCGAATTTGAGCGCGACGAACTGTGTTACAAAGAGTATTGCGAGCAGCGGATTCGCAAAGCCGCTCACGTTGTCGGACCAGTGGATATAGTAAGGGCAGAATTTGCCGAGTACTTCCGATCCGAGCAGCAGTCCTACCAGACCACCGATTACTGCTACCGGTATGAACATCTTCTGAAGAACCTTTACTTTGGCTCTCAGGAAGAGACCGATGAGAAGCAGCATGCTGGCCCATGCGAAGTCCATTAATATTGTTTCAAACATGGTTCTCTCCTATTTCATCTCTAATAATACCGTGGACCGGCCCCTACTTTGCCTTTGCAGCCTCTGCACGTATCGCCGATACCAGCTCTGCTGTCCACTCATTCTGCATTTCAAACTTCGTATATACGTCTACAGTTGCATTCTTGAATGACTCAATGTCAGGTGATTCGTTAACGATCATCCCCGCATCCTTGAGTTTCTCCAGCTGTTCTGCTTCCTGTGAAGCAACAGCCTCGCGGTGCTCCTTTCCGAACTTTACGGCTCCTTCGCGAAGAACATCCTGTATATCCGAAGGGAGCTTGTTCCAGGTGCTGAGTGAAAAGATCATGTTTTTCGACTCGTATTTGTGGTTAGTGATCGTCAGGTACTGATTCACTTCATTGATCTTGTTTGCGTATATATTGGCGATCGGGTTCTCCTGACCGTCAAATGTTCCCTGCTTGAGAGCATCGTATGTTTTGCTCCAGGCAAACTTTGTTGTAGTTGCTCCGAGAGCCTTGAGTATAGATGCTGTCATATCGTCTTCAGGAATTCGCATTTTGAGTCCGCTTACATCTTCAGCTGTTTTGATTTCTCTGCTGTTGTTGGTAAGTTGTCTCATTCCGTTTTCCCAGAAAGCCAGCTGTATAAGATTGTAGTTGCCGAGTTCCTCGGTCAGACCGGCAGCGATCTCTTCGTTATCCAATACCGCCCATGCCTGCTCATAACTGTTAAACAGGAACGGCAGTCCAATCGTAGCGATTTTCGGCGCATATGTAGCTTCAACACCCTGAGGCATCATCATCGCATCGAGCTCTCCGGTAACAAGCTGCTGTGCCATGTCCGTGTTATCACCGAGCTCTTCATTAGGGTAGATCCTGATAATTACTCTGCCATCTGTCTCTTCCTTGACCCAGTCCGCGTAATTCTGAAGAGATACGTTCAGCAGGTTGTCTTCAGTATCACTGTGGCCAAGTCTGATAACATATTCCACATTACCCTCCGAAGAGGAACCAGTGCTGCCACCCTGAGGGCTGCAGGATGCAAGTGGCAGCACCATAAGCATAGCCAGAGCAAGTACCAGAACTTTGATCCTTCTGCTCATAACTTTTTCTCCTGTCTGTTACTGTAATGCTTCTGCTATTTCAACAATATTGTCAACCGTTATTCCGTTCTTTGCAAGCAGTCTCTCATAAGGAGCCGATTCACCAAACTGATCCTGGATGCCGACTCTCTTTACCTTACCCTTGCCCATCTCAGCTACGACCTCGCAGACTGCGCTGCCGAGTCCGTTGATGATATTGTGGTCCTCTACTGTGACGATCTTGCCGATCTCTTCAACGCAGGCCTTTACAGCCTCAACGTCGAGCGGCTTGATAGTGTGCATGTCAAGGACTCTCGCAGAGATACCCTTTTCCTCAAGAGACTTTGCTGCCTTGATTGCAAGGCTTACTGTATCGCCGTTTGCGATGATAGCTACATCCTTACCATCCTGGATCTGATATGCCTTGCCGATCTCGAACTCTACGTCCGGTCCGTAAACCTGCTCCATAGCATCTCTTGTGAATCTGAGATACATTGGGCCGTAAGTTTCAGCTGCAGCTCTTACCAGCTTGCGTGCCTGGTTGTAGTCTGCCGGCATCATGATCGAGATGTTAGGAATAGTTCTGAGGATTCCCATGTCCTCGATAGCCTGGTGCGATGCTCCGTCGTTAGCCGGTGTGAAACCGCCGTGCGAGCATGCGATCTTTACGTTGAGGTTTGTATAGCAGATCTCCTGACGGATCATTTCGCAGATTCTCATCGATCCGAATGCAGCGTATGTTACTACGAACGGGATTTTGCCGCATGTTGCGAGTCCTGCAGCTACTGCAGCGCCGTTCTGCTCTGCGATTCCTACATTTATATACTGATCAGGGCAGGCCTTCTTGAAGTCTGCTGTCTTGCAGCTCTTGCCGATATCTATATCGAGAACTACGATATCCTTGTTTTCTTTACCGACTGCTGCAATCTCGTCACCAAAACCGTTACGGGTTGGGATCTTTTTCAGTTCACTCATCGTTATGTCCTCCTCTTATATCAGCTGAGCCTTGAGCTCTTCCATAGCCTGTGCGTACTGCTCATCGTTAGGAGCAACTCCGTGCCAGCCAACCTGGTTCTCCATGAAGCTGACGCCTTTGCCCTTTACTGTCTCTCCGATAAGAGCCTTTGGTTTGCCGTTCTTTGCCTCGTCTGAATAGCACCAGTCGAGCGCATTGCAGGTCTCTTCCATGTCGTTTCCGTTGAAGTAGCATACATCCCATCCGAATGCCTTGAACTTCTCACCGAGATCTCCGTTAGGCATTACATCGTCGCATGGGCCGTCGAGCTGCAGGTGGTTAACGTCTACGAATACGATGAAGTTGTCGAGCTCATACTTGTGAGCTGTGTTTGCAGCTTCCCAGATGATTCCTTCCTGTGCCTCGCCGTCACCGAGTACGCAGAATACCTTGAAGTCCTTCTTGTCCATCTTGCCTGCAAGCGCCATACCTGCTGCGCATGCCATACCCTGTCCGAGGGAACCGGTCGAGATGTCAATGCCCGGGCATTTGATCATTGAAGGATGTCCCTGAAGCGGGGAGCCTTCTTTTCTGAGTGTGTCGAGCACTTCCAGAGGGAAGTAGCCGAGTGTTCCGAGTGCTGCGTACTGGATAGGGCAGACATGGCCTTTCGAGAGAACCATTCTGTCACGGTCTTCCCACTTTGGATTCTGTGGGTCAATGTTCATATACTTGAAGTAGCATGCTGTTACGAACTCTGCTGCAGACAGTGAACCACCCGGATGACCGGACTGCGCTTTCCAGATCATGTCAATGACTTTCATACGCAGGTCTGTTGCGGTGTTCTTAAGTTCTTTGATGGATACGTCTTTCATAAGATTCTTCCTCCGCTTTAGTTCCTTTAGATTTAGCTTCTTTATTAACGTCCAAGGTAAAGCGACTGCTTAGCCAGAACGAGGTTGAGTATCATTTCATTGCATGGAGTAGGAATTCCGTACTGCTGTCCGAGCTTCACTACTGCGCCGTTGATGATCATGATCTCTGTCTCGCGCTGATGAGTCACTGCCTGTACCATCGAGCTGACTGTCTCGTCTGTTGCGCGGGATACTTCGTATGTATGCTCGAGCTCCTCTTCGTAGTCGAGTGTGCATCCTGCTGCGTTGGCAACTTCGATAGCCTCTTTGACCAGTCTCTTTGTTGTTTCGTTTGCATATTTGTTCTTGCTGATGAATCCGTTAGGAGTCTCGAGCAGAGCGCTTACGCCGTTGATAGCCACATTAGCTGACAGCTTGTGCCAGATAGCGTTCATAACGTTTTCGTGTACGTCGACCTCAAGGCCTGCTTCGCGGAATGCCTCAGCAACTTCCTCTACCTTTGCCATAGGTGCCTTTGGCGATCCCATGTTTGTAGCTCCGTAACCTGTGTGTCTTACATGACCAGGCTCGATCGGCGTTGCTCCGAAGGCTGTGTTTCCGATGATGATGCGCTCTTCAGGAATTACTTTTGCAATCTCGTCATAGTTTCCGTAACCGTTCTGCAGACACATAACCATTGTGTGATCGTCAACCATCGGAAGAGCATTTCTTACAGCTGCCTCCAGGAACTTGTAGTGGACAAATACTACGAGCAGATCTACCACTCCGATTTCCTTAGGGTCTGTTGTTGCAATCGTTGGATAGTAAGCAACAGTCTCTCCATTGCCGTATCCCGGTGCACACTTATCGATAAGGATTCCGTTCTTCTTGATTGATTCAATTACCGGTTCATATGTGTCGAGAACACATACTTCATGCTTCTGCAGAAGATAGCTTGCATAGCAGCTTCCGATTGCTCCGCATCCTACAAATCCAATTCTCATAATCAGTGGTCCTCCTTAATGCCTCTTGCTGCGTATTCTGATTGATTACGTTATTGCGTTGGTATCTGTTTTGATATTTATTTGTCATATGTCATTTGTCTGACATATGACGCTTATATAATATCCATATGTCTGACAAAGAGCAAGCATTTTTTGTGTGCTTTTGCAAAAAACATTTTTTTAACGAGGTGCAATAAAAAAGACACGCCCGCTGAGGGTTTTTCCCTCAGGAGCATGTCTATATGTGAATCTTATTCAGCTGACCCCTACTATATGTGGGTTGCCTGTCTTATCTGCTATTTTGTTCCGAAGATCCTGTCGCCTGCGTCTCCGAGTCCCGGTACGATGTAAGCGTTCTCGTTCAGGTGGTCGTCCTTGGCTGCGATGTAGATGTCCACATCCGGATGAGCCGCTGTCAGAGCCTCGATGCCTTCAGGAGCTGCGATAAGGAACATAAGGCTGATATCCTTTGCGCCTCTCTTCTTTACGAAGTCAACGGCTGCGATGGCGCTGCCGCCTGTGGCCAGCATCGGGTCTACGATAATGACCTTTCTCTTGTCGATATCCTCAGGAAGCTTGCAGTAGTACTCAACAGGCTCATGAGTGTCAGGGTCTCTGTAGAGTCCCACATGGCCGACCTTGGCGTTAGGGATTATCTCGAGCATGCCGTCAACAAATCCGAGACCTGCTCTCAGGATAGGAACGATAGCAACGTCCAGGCCCTTGAGCATCTTGACTGTTGTAGGGCAGATCGGAGTCTCGATATCTACTTCCTGTGTCGGCAGATCTCTTGTTACCTCGAATGCCATGAGCATCGCTACCTCACGAGCGAGATCCCTGAACTCCTTGCTCGTAGTGTTCTTGTCTCTCATCATCGACACCTTGTGCTGGATCAGCGGATGATCGAATACCATTATCTTTCCCATTGTTTACCTCCCAGGAATGTAATTTAGTTTTGATTATTATCGGTTTATTTCGAAAACTGTCCCGTTTTCCCCTGATTATCTTATTTGATTATGTCGTAGCCCGCGCTTTTCAGCATGCGGTTCATTACGCTGAAGCCGAAGCCCTCTTCATCGAGCATCCTTATGAGGATGAGGCTGTAGCCCTGCCTGTCGAGCTCGCGGAGCTCGGCAAAGAGCTTGTGGGCAGCCTTGCCCGGGTCGTTATCGTAATCGAGTATCGCGACCTTCTCGCCCCTCTTCATGGCCTCGATCCCGATCGCCTTGGCCTTCTCGCGGAACTCCTCAGCGTTTCCATGGATCAGCTTGACCGAGGCGTTCGGTGAATAGTGCTTGTACTTCATGCCCGGCGACTTCGGTTTAAAGTCTGTATCCGCGACACCTTCAGACGGATCGGCGATAGCATCCGGCCTCTCCAGAAGCGAGCTGTCATAGAGCACCGATCTCTTCAGTACGCTCATGAGCTTTTCTCTTGTGACTGCGCCCGGCCTAAGGATGTAAGGGATATCTCCCGTCAGGTCGAGCACCGTTGACTCGATCCCGACGTCGCACTGCTCGCCCATGACGACAGCATCGATACGGCCGTTCATGTCTTCGAGCACGTCATCGGCAGTCGTCGGGCTCGGCTTTCCCGACAGGTTGGCACTCGGCGCCGCTATAGGTCTGCCCGCTGCCCTGATGAGCCTTCTGGCCGTAGGGTTTGACGGCATGCGAACGGCGACGGTATCCAGTCCGCCCGTCGTTACATCCGGTATGATATCCGACTTTCTGAAGACCATTGTGAGCGGTCCCGGCCACAGGTTCGTTATGAGCTTGGATGCTTCTTCGCTCAGTCCGGACGCCCCGCCCTCGATCAGCTCATAGAGCCCCGTGGCATCGGCGATATGGACTATCATAGGGTTGTCTGACGGACGCCCTTTTGCCCTGTATACAGAAGCGACGGCCTCTGCGTTGAGAGCGTCGGCTCCCAATCCATAGACCGTCTCTGTAGGAAAAGCAACAAGACCGCCGTCCCTTATGATCCTGCCGGCGATGTTCAGATCTTCTTCTCTTGTTGATAATCTTAATGTATTCACTATTACCTGCTTCTTAAACTATAACCTTCCATATTGTACCATACTTTACGGGGTTTTAGTTAAGCCGCGCGCTTTAGCCGAAGTCACGCATCTTAGCCGCCTGATCCGCCGTGATGAGTCCGTCGACAGCCTCATCGATATCACCGTCAAGGAACTGGTCAAGCTTGTAAAGAGTGAGGTTGATACGGTGATCCGTGATCCTTCCCTGAGGGAAGTTGTACGTGCGGATACGCTCGGAGCGGTCTCCCGATCCTACCTGGCTCTTTCTCTCTGCCGAGATCTTGTCGTTCTGCTCCTGGAGCATCTTGTCATAGAGTCTTGCCTTGAGTACTCTCATGGCTTTCTCTCTGTTCTGGATCTGGGACTTCTCGTCCTGGCAGGTAACGACTATGCCTGTAGGCAGGTGGGTCATACGGACAGCGGAGTCGGTGGTGTTTACGCACTGGCCGCCGTTTCCGGATGCTCTGTATACGTCTACCTTTACATCGTTAGGGTTGATCTCAACTTCGACGTCGTCTACTTCAGGAAGTACGGCGACTGTAGCTGCCGAAGTGTGGATACGTCCGGACGACTCTGTCTCAGGTACTCTCTGTACTCTGTGTACACCTGACTCGAACTTGAGTCTCGAATAAGCGCCCTTGCCCTTGATCATGACGACGGCTTCCTTGATACCGCCGATACCGGTATCATTGATCTCGATGATCTCTGACTTCCATCTGCGGCGCTCGGCGTATCTCAGATACATTCTCAGAAGGTCATTTCCGAAGAGTGCAGCTTCTTCACCACCCGTACCGGCTCTGATCTCCAGGATTACGTTCTTGTCATCGTTAGGGTCCTTAGGGAGCAGCAGGATCTTCAGCTCTTCCTGAGCCTTCTCCATGCTCTCCTCGAGCTCTCTTGCCTCTTCCTTGGCCATCTCGCGCATCTCTTCGTCATCTTCCATATCGATGATCTCACGCGCGTCGGCGAGGTCGCTCTGCATCTTGCGGTAGCTTTCGTACGCCTTTACCACAGGCTCGAGTTCGGACATCTCCTTCATGTACTTCTGCCAGGTCTTCTGGTCGGAAATAACAGCAGGGTCAGCGACCTTCTCGGAAAGATCTTTGTATTTTTCTGTAATAAAATCTAATTTATCAAACATATGAGTTCCTTTCTGTACGCAAAATCAATAACGGATGTTCACTGCCGTTCCGCTATCGTCCTTCGAGTATTCTGCGTCCAGTTCTGTCGGTCATTTCTTTCTCCTGTAATGTGTTATGCTCAAAAGCAGTTTATTATATCAGTATTCGTCGTATTTTTCCATTATCTTACGGAGTATCGGCTCATTCACATCGAATAATGTTTCACCGGCCGATGCGATCGGCAGTACTTTAGGCGATGTACCGCTTATGAACGCCGCATCGAAGCTGCCGATATCCCCGGCGTCCACGGCCTCTTCATGGAGCGTGACGCCCATGGCCCGGATTATTTCGATTATCTTGCTCCTCGTAACGCCCAGCAGCACCTTCTCTGCAGGTGCGGTGAACACTTCCCCGTCCTTTATGAAGAACACGTTGGAGCGGCTGCCCTCTGTGATCTGCCCGTTTCTGTCGACAAGCAGCACCTCGTAAAGTCCGCCCTTCCTGATGACCTCGTCGGTCGCCTCGCGCAGCTCTCTGTCCATCATTTTGACATTAGGGCTGCGGCGCTCTCCACGGAACAGGTCCGTCTTTACGCCGGTCCTGTACATCTCCGGCTCCGGATAATGCGTAGGGCTGAGGTATAGCCTCGAGAAGCCTTCCACGTCTGCCTCGATCTTGATATTGTGGTCCTTTATCCCGCTCTCGCTGACCAGGTCCGCGATACATTCCCTCAGTTCTTCGCAGCTGAACTCAGGCACCCTGCCCATGGCCGCCAGCGACTTCTCGAGTCTGCTGTAGTGTTCTTCGAGGAACACCGGCCTGCCATCCGTTACGCGCACCACCTCGTATACCGAAGGCATATCGAGGCTCCCGAGAGTCACGGCAGACTTGAAGGCTGCGATCATGGCGCGGACTGCAGGCCGCACCTCGTCAAGCGGGATCTGGCTGTAGCTGAATATAAGGTATACCCGTCCGTCATGGTCGAGCTGCTCTATGTCTCTGACCTTGGCTCCGGCGCGGGCTGCTGCTTTCACCAGCCTTTCCGCGAGTTCGTGCTGGATCTCGTCGCTTCTGTTCCGTCCCGGGCGGCCCTCCGTGATGACCCTCACATGTGTGTCCAGGCGCAGCGTGATATTGATCCCTGACTGGGTGTTCTCCGCGGTGATAAAGCCGCCGTCACTGCCGTACTCCCTGACTGCCGCTAGCGCCTCCTGCTGTTTGCGTGAGTACAGCTTGCGCACACGCTTCAGGTTGGTGCTGTAATAGCCCCTCTTCATGAACTCCGCCAGGGTCAGCTGCTCGGTCTTCGAGCAGGTCTGGTCGTAGTTTTCACTGATGCGGCTGTAAAGATCGACCATGCAGTGCGGGAGCACCATATAGCTGATCCTGACAGCAGGGAAGAGCGTGGACGAAAACGATCCGATATACACGACTCTCCTGCCCTGATCCAGTCCCTGCAGTGCCGGTATCGGCCTGCTGCTGTATCTCAGTTCGCTGTTATAGTCATCTTCTATTATTATGCTGTCATTGCTCTCCGCCCATTCGAGGAGCCGGCGCCTGCGGCCGATAGGCATCACCACGCCGGTCGGGAACTGGTTCTGCGGACACACGTATACAGCTGTGCGGATATTGGCCGGGAGCTTTTCTATCGCTATGCCGTCCTCGCGGACCGGTATGCAGCTCAGGCTGAATCCCCAGTCGCGGAATATGCTTCTGACAGGCATGTAGCCCGGATCCTCGACCGAGACATGCCCGATGGCCATCAGCTTGAGTATCCTGGCGATGTGGCTGGTGAGCTGCTGCGTTCCGGCGCTGATAACGATCTGTCTCTGGGTGCATATGACGCCGCGCGACTGGTAGAGGTATTTTGCTATCTCTTCCCTGAGCGCCGGCTCGCCCTGTCTGTCCGCACCCGTCAGAAGCTGTTCCGGTGAATCGTTCAGAACGCTCGCCATGCACTTCTTCCACTTTACAAAGTCGAAGGTCTCTGGATCGCAGTTAAACGGCTCAGTTATCAGGTCTGAGCCCGCCTTGCTTTCGGACCGGCTGTCTTCAGAGCTGCCGCTGCCGGGCTCTGTGCCTGCTGAAACTCCTGCTCCTGATGCTGCGTAATATCCGGACTGCGGCCTGCTTAGCAGATAGCCCTCTGCGATCAGCTGATCGTACGCCAGCTTCACGGTAGTCACGCTTATACCGAGCGAATCAGCCATGCCTCTGAGTGACGGCAGTCTCTCGCCCGTGCTGATCCTGCCCTCGCTCAGCTCTCTTTTGAGATGTTCATACAACTGTACATAAAGGCTCTTGGCTGAATTGTTATCAAATTCGAATGAAATCATAGTGAAGTCCCATATTTCCGTTAAAGTGTATCTTTTAAAAACTGATAAAGTGTGTATTTATTTAATCACAATCTGCAGATATTATAGTTTGTAACGATACATCGGTCAATCCTGAGTTTGAACCTGACCGGGGGTGTTTTATGGACAGCCATTCCGCACAGAAAAGCTCTGACAACAAAACAAGACAGCTTGTGATCACAGCTCTGATGATCTCCCTTATCGTGCTTGGAACGATCCTTTTCAGGGTACCCATTCCGATGACACAGGGCTACATCCACCTTGGCGACACCATGATCTGCCTCGGCGTGATGCTTCTCGGCAAGCGGAACGCGGCAGCCGCCGCAGGCATCGGGTCCGCCGCAGCAGACATTCTCGGAGGCTTCGCCTACTGGGCGCCATGGTCTCTCGTGATCAAATTCGCGATGGCCTTCACGGCCGGTCTCATTATCGAGAAGCGCAGCATCAGAAGGGGCAGCTCCGAGGGCAGATCGCTTCTGTATGCAACAGCGATGACCGCCGGAGGACTGGTGATGTGCGCCGGTTATCTGATCGCCGAGCGTCTTATGTACGGCAGCTGGGCTGCAGCATTTATTGCCCTGCCATGGAACTTCGGACAGTTCACCGCCGGGATCGTTTTCTCGCTCCTGATCTTCCATGCGATCCCAAAGACTGTGAAGTGATGGGCCGCTGAAGTAAATACAGCAAGTTAAAAGCCGGAGCTGATGCTCCGGCTTGTTTTGTCCTGTCTTTCGATTTACAGGCCGTACTTGTTCTTGAACTTCTCTACACGGCCGCCTCTGTTAGCAAACTTCTGCTGGCCTGTAAAGAATGGGTGGCATTCCGAGCAGATGTCTACTCTCATCTCGTCCTTATCGGAGAGAGTCATGAATGTATTCCCACATGCGCAAGTAACTTTACATTCCTTATAGTTAGGATGGATTCCTTCCTTCATGTTGGTACCTCTTTCTACAATAATATGAAACGTTTCAGCCATCGCCAATGGCGACAGCCTACGTAGTATATCATCGGAAACAAGCCATTTCAAGGCTTTTTTGCAAATTATTTGGCCTTGCTGTGGCGGCCTACCCTGAAGATGAGAACGTCGAGGATCAGCAGGTAGACAAACGCGAGAGCAAGCGTCACAAAGCACATCATGTTGCTCTTTGTGGCCAGTCCCACCAGGATGAGGACCGGCGCTCCGAGCAGTATGCCGAAGCTAGATCCGACTACCAGATTGTTTGCCGCCGGTGTCTCAAGCTGCGGATCTATCTCTCTTACGAGCAGCACTCCCGAGCTTATAGTTCCGGTCAGCATGCCGTACATCGAGATCAGGCCCTCATAGTAGTAATCGCTGTAGACAGCTTTGCACACCCAGCGGAGGTGGAGCCATGTCACGACCGTTCCCGCCGCCACGAGAAGTACGAACGGCAGCACCAGTCCGCGTATGTCCTCTATGTTGATGCATGCGATGCCCGCTACGATCATTATGTCAAAGAACGCACCGGAAAGTCGGTTGAGCAGATAGTTGTCCTGATAGCGTCTTTTGATGGCGCCTTTCTTTCTTAGTTTTTCAAGTATGACTCTCAGAAGTATTGCAAGCGCAGAACCTATGATGAAGTTGAAGCCCCAGAGCAGTGTGTTGACCGTGCCTGCAAGACCTTCGCTTATCGCTGCTATGCCTGATGTGAGCCCCGCCGTTGCCGCAAATGTGACCAGGTATACTATCACGACCATAGCAAGCTGCACGCTCAGCTTGTCTATGGATTCAGATACATCTTCTCCTTCACCGGCGTGAAAGTAGTCGGCGTCCGGTCTTTCGCTTCCGCTGTTTTCCCTTATACTTATCTTTCCCTGTCTGCGGAGAACATTAAGAATTATGACTCCTACCAGGCATGCCACTACGTAGCCGGCTGCCGCGATGGCAAGTCCGAAGCTGTGGCCGCCCGCGAAGCCGAGGGACTGATAGCTGGCGCCAACATTGTTTGCCTGCCCCGGTCCCTGTCCGAAGCCCATCGGGAGCAGCAGTCCTGCAGCCCTGAACATGTCCGGCTTAACAGTGAGGGCCAGTCCTATCGTTATGATAAGTCCCGTAACTCCCTGGATCATATATGTGCTGACTATGACAGCTCCGGAGCGGAATCCCACCTTGCTCTCGCTGCTCTCTTCCCTCTGTGCCGGGGTACGCAGACTCATCGCGATGAAGCCGAGCGCGATGCCGTGGTAGGTGAGGGCCTCGAGCATATTCTCATCGAGCGCAACAACGCCGCACTGCTTGAGTATGAGAAGAATGAATCCTCCGAGCACCGCCACAGGCATCATGCTCTTCCGTATAGGTTTAACGTATTGTCTCAGCGCGTATGCCACGAGCACTACTGCGGCTATGTAGCCGAACTGTATGATCACATTCCATAATGCGCTGTTTGCTGCAGAATAATCCACTGTTGCTTTCCTTCCTTAACTACTCTGACTCTTCTGTAGTCTCTTTTAATATATCCCTTGCTATAACATATTTTATGAGATTTGTCATATGTTTTTTGCCTGATCTTATCTCATAATAGCCACTCTCATCGCTGAAGACTATGCGTCCCGCAAGCACCATGGTCATATTCGAGATCTTCTTCATATCGAAGCAGAAGTCTCCGATACGCAGCATGTACCCGTCTTTGCAGGCACTGAGAGTCAGCTTTCCGGTCGCAGCCTCTTCATCGCTGTGCCCGTCTTCTATGCGGACAAGCGTGATGTCATCATCTGCGAACAGCTCCCTCTCTCCGTCTTCTGAAAAGTTGACAGAAAGAACCGTCCCCAGTGTCTTTTTGTCGAAGGATGTCCAGCCGGCGATTGTCTCGAAAGGTGCGGGCTGCGCAAAGAAGCCTGTGTCCTCCAGCCGCAGCTTAAAGCCGCAGCTGCAGCCTATATGGTCTCCGTCCGATCTTAGCGCGTCCATGCGGCCGCACTCAGGGCAGGTAAAGACCGCTCTTTCAAGGCCTTCTGCTTTGCCCCCGCTGCTGCAGACATACCTCACTGGTCCGCCTGGCTGCGCCTTCTGCCATTCCCAGATGTCAAAGGCCAGGTCTTCTGCGATCGCAGCTTCGACCTCTTCATCGCTCATTCCTTTAAGCTTCTCGGGGCTGTAAATATTGACAGTGTGCCCGTATACTTTTCCCTTTCTGGTATTGGCCGCCCATCTCGGAGCTGAGAGATACGCCCCCTCAAGTCTGTATGTAATGAGGGTCGCTCCGCTTCCTTTGGCCAGCTTTCCGGTATAAGGCATAACAGGCATCGGCTTTCCGTCCCAGGTCTGCTCTCCTTCAACAGCAAGGAATATGGATTCTCCCTTCTTTATGCGCTTCATCGCGACAAGCGCGGTGCGGCTGCCCCTGGCACCTTTCTGATGCGGTATGATGGAAAAGTATCTGTCGATGACAGGCCCCCACGGCCGCGTCCTCAGAAGATGCTCGCTTGCTATGAATGTAAGCGGCTTTTTTCTGAACGCGATGCCCGTAAAAATGGGGTCATATGCGCAGGCGTGGTTAATGGCGACAAGAAGAGGCCCATCCGTTTCAGACGGGTCAAAATCTTCAAAGCTGAATCCGAATTTACTGCGCGCCCAAGGGCCTACTATCTTCTGTGCGAGGTCCCAGGCACGCCTGCGCCTTTTCTCAGCCTTTTCTCTTTCCTTTTTATCTGCAGGTTTCTTCATAAATATACTTATTATTATGTACGCATCTTCCGGACAGGATCGTCCTGTATTGTTTCTTATTATAGCATGGCACATGTGTTACAATAACGTGGGACTTCAGATATTCGAACTGCTATCATAAGGAGGTCCCCATATTATGAAAGACCCCTTCTCATAAATGAGCAAAAAGAGACATCGCCCCCTCTGAAAGCGATGTCTCTTTCTTGTTATTTCTGTCAGGACCTTTTTCAGCCTTATTTGATCAGCCCTTGAACTCCTTCTTCTCTTTTCCGAAATGGAGTTCCTTGAGGCCCTCTACCTCGTCGCAGATCTCGCGCAGGCTGCAGCTGTGGCAGTCTGTAGCCATTCCCTCGAGGATCTTGGACAGAGTCTTTGTGATGTCGCGGACCTTCTTCGCATCCTTCTTCATCTCGGCATAATCCGGATCGTCAGCTGTTACGAATATGACCTTTACAGACTTTATGGCCGGATTCTTCTTGAACTGGGTAATGTAGGAGTTTCCTACCTGCTCAAAGGTGATGCCTCTGCGTACGGCATCCTTCGATACTCTTACCTGTTCTCTGAAGCTGTCGGAAGACGATCTGATCATATATCCCTTAGGATATACGTGATACTTCACGAAATCGATATCCTGGATAGCTCTGAACAGCGGCTCTGTATCCTCTTCGCCCTCACCGTTCAGGATGTCTACCTTTACAAGAACTATTCTTGCAAACGGAACGCTTCCGCTGATCTCATTCAGGTCCTTGCCGTAAACGAGGATCTCATCCTTGTCTGCAAAACCATCAGTTGAAGTTACGCATGCATAATTGACTGCAGGCTTGTTGTCGCCGCCGAGCTCATATGCAGCTTCCTTCATCATAACGAGCTGGTTGCCGCCAACGTCTTCCCAGCACTTATTCGGATTATATTCATAACGTTTCGGCTGCGAAGAGCCGAGCAGATCATTTACTTTCTTAATTACCGAATCATACAGTTCCATATAATGTTCCCTCTTGTTAATTGATACCTCAAGGAGGGGGAAGATTCCCGGCGAGGAGGCTCTGCGGCAGCCGGCACTTAGCGATTGACGAGCGTCAGCGAAGTCAGAGCTTAGTACCGCTGCGTATAGCCGCAGCGAGGCGGGAGCCGTACTCCGCGGAGGGAATACTTTCCCCGCCTCTGCTGTAGTAATTCGTTTAGAACTTGATGTCAACCTCTTTGCGGTCGAATATCTCGTTTACTCTTGCATAAGCCCATGCGAGGAGCTTCTGGTCGAGGTTGAGGAAGTAGACCACGAAGAGTGCTCCTGTTGCGATGCCGAGGATCTTAATGATCAGCTTCACCGCTTTGAATAAATTCTTCATCTGTAATACTCCTTTCGGATAAATTACTTAGCCTGTCCCTTCTGGCGAGCGAATTCAGCAGCACCGAGAGCTCCCATCAGCTGCGGGTCAGTCTTGAGGTTGATGACCTTCAGCTTGAGTACGTGCTCGATAGCGTCCTTAAGACCATCGTTCTTAGCGCATCCGCCTGTCAGTGTGATGGAGTCTGTAGCGCCTGCCTTCTTAGCCATTACGAAGCATCTCTTAGCAACAGCCATCTGGATTCCTGCAGCGATCTCGTCCATAGGCTTGTTCTCTCCTACGAGAGTGATAACCTCGGACTCAGCGAATACTGTGCACTGAGCTGTGATAGGAATTACGTTCTTAGCAGTCAGGGACAGCTTCGAGAACTCAGGAAGGCTCATCTCGAACGATCTGGCCATAGCCTCATAGAATCTGCCTGTTCCGGCAGCGCACTTGTCGTTCATAGCGAAGTTCTTGACTGTTCCGTCTGTATCAACAGCGATACCCTTGACGTCCTGTCCGCCGATATCGATGATAGCCTTTACGCTTGGATCAGTTACGTGAACGCCCATAGCGTGGCAGGAGATCTCGGAGATGTTCTCGTCAGCGAACGGAACCTTGTTACGTCCGTAACCTGTACCGATGAGGTATGCGAGATCCTTCGAGGACTTCAGGCCAACCTTGCCGAGTACTTCTTCCATAGCCAGCTTAGCAGAAGCTTCGGAATTGATCTTGCTCTTGATAGTAGTGTCAGCGCAGATCTTGCCGTTCTCGTCAAGAATAACTGCCTTAGTATAAGTTGAACCTACATCACAGCCGCCATAATATTTCATAACTTTTTTCTCCTTTTACTGTTTGTTAAAAAAGTGTTTTTTCAGCCGGTTGAATTATATATCATTTCAACCTTATGTAAAACTATTTTTTGTTTATTAGTTTCCGCCTCGCCGGAAGCATTTTACCGTCGGAGCTTGCCGACAGAGGTCAAGGTTTCCGACCTTACGGCAACGCCGTATGATCCGGAGGAAACCTTACATTCCGAGCTCGTCGTCGAAGTCACAGAGTGTCGGGTCTACAGGCTCTGCCTGCATTACTGTTCTCATGTACTCGTTGACCTTGTCTCTCATGGTCTTTCTGGATACTGTTCTAGGGTCCATCAGGTCATGCTCGATCCAGATCATGTGTGCATTTCTGTCTCTGCATGTGTCGTCCAGGATACCCTGCAGTGTAGCCATGTTCTTGCAGGCAACGTTCTGGTACATGATGATGATCTCTGCTCTCCAGTCTTCGACCTGTCTCCACATCTCGTCGACTACGTTCTGGTAACCGCCGTTTGTGTGTCTTCTCATTACCATACGCTCGTAGAGTCTTGCGAGGTCCATAAGAGCCTCTTCCTTGTCCTCTGTCTCGAGCACCTTGGTGAAGTTCAGCGATTCCATCTCGACGAGGATGTCGATTCCCCAGCAGTTTGCGAGCCAGTTGGAGAAGTTAGCATAGTAGTGAGCAGGGCAGGACCATACGATACCTCTGTATCTCATCTTGCCGCGCCATGCCTCTTCGCGCTTCTCGTAAGCCCTCATCATGATGTCGTTGACCTTCTTGAAGGTCTTCATGACTCTTGGGTCTGCGCCGCCGTCCATCTCATAGTTCCACTTACGGAAGAGCTCGTATGACGGTCCGATGATCTGCGGATAGTCAGTCTTGTTGACTTCCCACTTCTGCAGCTCGTAAGCTGTCTCCTCGTTGAAGCGCTTCATCTGCTTGAAGTAAGCATCCCAGCTCCACTTAGCACCTGTTACGTCTTCTACGAACTTGATGCAGCCCTTGATATCATCAACAGCGTAGCGTGTAGTTTCTTCGTCCTCGTATCTTACCGGGAATGTCAGGTGATATACCGGCAGATCCGGGAATCTTCTGCTCATGTACTCGGAAGCCATTGTCGATCCGTCGCAAGGCATCGAGCTCGAGATGAAGCACGATCCCATGTGCGGAAGAGCGTCTACTACGAGAGCGCCGCACTCTGACGAAGGTACCGGGCATGTGTCAGCAGGGAGTCCGAACGACTCAACAGCGTCGATATAAGGTACGCATGTGAGCTGGTCGATCTCGGATACCAGGAATACCGGCATCAGCTGATAAGGGATACCCAGAAGGTCAGGGAAACCTGCCATGATCTGGCCCATTGTCATCTCGTCGAAGAGAACGACTTTCTTGTTGAGCTCTGAGGAGTTACCGTTCTTCTTGTCGCCCTTAGCGAGGAATACCAGGTTCTCAGCTACATAGCGGAAGATGTCGTATGTCATCAGGTGTGACATCTTCAGAGCGCTGCCCTTCTGTCCGGATGTGTTCTTGTCCATGAAGCCTACGCAGCACATGTATGAGATCATCCATCTGTAGTAGAAGGTGGAGTTCAGAGCAGGAACGAGGTCTCTGCTGAATGTCATGAGCAGCATGCCCCACATCTTTGCCCATCTGTAGAAGTCGTATGCTGTGTCTGCTGCGCCTCTCCACTCTCTTCTTACAGGAACCATGTCGCCCTTGCGGTAGAGCTTACCGAGAGTCTTCTCTCCGTAGAGGAATCTTTCCTTCAGCTCTGCGGGGCTCATCTCTGTCGCCTGCTTGAACTCAAGAGCAACTCTTGCGAAGTCGTTCTTGCATCTGTCGACCTGCTTCATGCAGAAGCCCTTCTTGTCGGCTTCCTTGAACATCTCAACGCAGATCTTTCCGATCTCCATGAGGTTCTTGCCCTGGGCCTTGAAGTCCATGTTGTCCTTTGTGCGCCAGAACACAGGGTTAGGATAATGGTATTTGCCCTTTGCGTTGTCGGCTTTGATCTTCTTTTCTCTTTTTTCGGCAAGACTGTTCTTGATGCCGAGCAATTCTGTAGTCAGTACCATTTACTTCTTGCCTCCTTTCTGGATCTTCTTGATCTCAAGCGATTCCACGAATGCCTGGAATCTTGTTCTGAGCTGTCCGGAGCCCTTTGCGTTGTACAGTCTGTCGATCGACAGGATCGGCCAGCCGTACTCCTCTGCCATGATGTGGCTGACGAGCGCTCTTTCGAATCCCCAGAAGTCGCAGTACTTCATCTGCTCATAGATGATTCCGTCTGCCTTGAATTCCTTGGCGAGTCTGTCTGCAGTCTCTCTTCTCTGCATGACCTTGTTGTCCGCGATGTAGCGTGCGCACTCAGAAGTGTTCATGTAGTGGCGTACGATCTGCGGAAGAGCATCTTCCTTGTCGGAGAGCTCGATGACTTCTCTGCCAGGGATAGAACCGAAGCAGTGTCTGTCGAATACTACTCTTGCGCCTGCATCCTCGATCATCTTTGTGAACTCAGGGTCGTCGATCTCGGAGCCTACGATACCAACTCTAGCTCTCGGAAGCTTCTCGTCAGGTTTTCTCTTCTTGAGTTCCTCGAGAGTCTCCTTGAGATAAGGCAGGATCAGATACTTAGGGCATGTGTAGGTCACGAGGTTCAGAATGTGGAATTCATAACCTGTGATGACCGGGTTGTCAGCCTTACGCATCTCGCTGATCTCCTGGATGATCTTGCAGACCTCGTTGTGCTCTGCGACCGCCTCGCGGATCTTAGCATCAGAGACATCAACGCCCAGCTTGTCATGCATGACATCAAGAAGTCTTACTTCGAGCTGTCTCTGCATGTGATTGAACGAGAACTCCTCAGTCTTGTACGGAACATCCAGGTGTGTAACGAAGAAGTTTTCCTTCGTGTTGCACTTGAGGATGCCGAAGTGCTCGTAGAATCTGTTCATCATCGAGCATGCATCCACTCCTGCGAGACCGTCCAGGAACTGGTAGCCTCCTTCGATAGCCCTTTCGAGCAGAGCTCTTGCGTACTCGCAGACGTAGTTCGACATATAATAGGTAGAAATGTCGACCGATCCAGTCCTTGGTGCGCGAAGTCTGACCGATACGCAGTTGTCAACGTTCAGCAGAACTTCAGGAATGTGATAGCAGGTATAGCCCATGATGAGCTTGCCGTCCTTCTTCGCCTGTTCTACGAGTTCGTTGTCCGCGTTGTCCAGAAGGCTCTCGAAGTAGATCAAATGCTTCAAGTCTTTCAATGTTAAAACCTCCCTCTCTTATCGCTTCTATATTCAACTTATATTAGTTGCATTTTGCGGAGCGCCTCGCGTGTTCCCTGCATTACCGGTGAGTCTTCCGGCAGGTCGAATACGCTTACGCCCATTATATCGTTGTCGGCATGTGTCTTGTCCTCAGGGATGTAGGCCAGCACTTCAGCCGATTCGATCTTGATGTGAGGAATGGATTCCTCTTTGACTCTGTTGACGATGACTCCGCACTTGTCGTACATAACGAGCTCATCGGCAACCCCTTTGATGGTGTCGACTACCTTGCAGCCCTTGCGGCTCGGGTCAGTGATCAGGAAGAGATGTGTGACCTTTTCCATTACTCTTCTGTTGATCTGCTCGATACCCGCTTCGCCGTCAATGACTACGTAATCGAAGTCGTTGGCCAGCAGGCTGATGACCTCCTTGAGGTAAGCGTTCACCTTGCAGTAGCAGCCGGCAGCCTCAGGTCTTCCGATGGCGAGGAAGCTGAACTTCTGCTCCTCGAGCATGGTGTCGAAAATACGGAACCTTGCCTCGTTGAGCATCTCGATAGCTTCTTTCGGACGTCCTTCCTCTACGCTTCCGACGATCTTTTTGCGGATGCCGTCAAGAGTGTCGGTAGGCTCTACGCCGAGCGCCGTCGTAAGTCCGATAGCAGGGTCTGCGTCGATCGCGAGTATCCTCGAATCAGGATATTCCTCAGTGAGGATCCTGACCATTGCCGAGGATATCGAAGTCTTTCCGACGCCGCCCTTACCGGCTACAGTTAAAATTTTTGTATCTCTCTTTTCTTCCATTTGGTTTGCCTTTAAAACAGTGAAGTAACAATGTCAGTGTATCCGCTCGGATCCTGCAGCGGCAGTCCCGCGATCAGCATGGACTGTGCGTAGAGCACTTCGCACATCTTTTTTGCTCTCTCCGGATCATCGATGCGCGCTCTGTCGAGTTTCAGGAACGCATCGTGATCGACGTTGAGTTCGAGTATGCGCTTAGCCTTCATTCCGAGATCCGGATTTACGGCTGTGAAGTACTTCTCCATCTCGAAGGTGATACCGTCGCCGCTCGAGAGGCAGACCGGATGGCTCTTGAGCTTTGTGGTCGCCTTGACGACATCCACCTTGTCGCCCAGAGTCTCCTTGATGAAGTCGAAGGTGTCCTTGAAAGTCTCGGTCATCTTTTCTTCATCCTTGCCGTCTCCGAGGTCGAACTTTCCGTCGATGACAGACATGAACTTTTTCTCTTTGTATGTTCCGATCATATCGGAAACGAATTCGTCCGTTCCTTCGAGGAAGTAGAGGATCTCTATGCCTTTATCCCTGAGGATCTCGGTCTGCGGCATCTTGTCGACTGCATCGATGCTGTCGCCCGAAGCATAGTAGATGTACTCCTGGTCGTCCTTCATCCTTTCGACATACTCTCCGAGAGTGACGAGTTTTTTCTCTGTCGACGAGTAGAACATCAGGAAGTCCTGAAGCTGTTCTTTGTTCTTGCCGTAGTCTTCCATGGCGCACAGCTTGAGCTGGCGTCCGAAGCTCCTGTAGAACGTCTCGTACTCCTCGCGGTTTTTGTCGCGCATCTCCTCGAGCTTGGATTTGATCTTCTTCTCGAGGTTCTGCGAGATAAGTCTCAGCTGCCTGTCGTGCTGCAGCACCTCACGCGAGATGTTGAGCGACAGGTCAGGCGAGTCCACGACTCCTCTGACAAAGTTGAAATATTCCGGCAGGAGTTCCTTGCACTTCTCCATGATGAGGACGCCCGAGCTGTAAAGCTGCAGTCCTCCGGAGAACTCATCCGTGTAGTACTTGTTAGGGATCTTCTCAGGGATGAACATGAGTGCATCGTAGCTTACGAGTCCCTCAACGGAAGCTGTCAGCACTTCGAGAGGCTTCATGTCGTCCTGGAATGTCGATTTGTAGAATTCGTCGTATTCTTCCTTGGTCACCTCGGAGCGCTTGCGCTGCCACAGCGGTACCATGGAGTTGAACACTTCATATTCGAATATCTCCTCAAATTCCGGATTCTCCGGATCGGATCCTTCCTTGATCTGCGGATGAGGCATCAGCATCTTGATCGGGAAGCGGATGTAGTCCGAGTATTTCTTGACCAGCTTGTAGATAGGGTATTCCCTCATGTACTGGCTGTATTCGTCCTCGGTCTCGCCGTCCGGACGGATGTGCATTATGACATCTGTGCCCTGGCCGTCTCTTTCGGCTTCCTCGATGGTGTAACCGCCTGCTCCCTCGGACACCCATCTGTAGGCCTTGTCCGAACCGTATCTCTTTGTGACTACCTCGACCTTGTCGGCTACCATGAACGCGGAGTAGAAACCTACGCCGAACTGTCCGATGATATCGACCTCGCCGGTGTGGTCATCTGACGTGGTCTTCGCGGCCTTCGAATCCTTCTCGAGCTGTTCGCTGAATTTGCTGCTTCCCGAGAAAGCGATGGTTCCGAGATTCTTTTCGAGCTCCTGCTCGTCCATGCCGATCCCGTTGTCGCTGACCGTAAGAGTGCGGTTCTCCTTATCGAGAGTCAGGATGATCTCGAAATCGCTGCGGCTCATCCCGACATTCTTGTCGGTGAGAGCCAGATAGCACATCTTGTCGATGGCATCCGACGCGTTCGAGATGATCTCACGCAGGAAGATCTCCTTGTGCGTGTAGATCGAGTTGATCATCATGTCCAGCAGACGCTGGGATTCGGCTTTGAACTGTTTTTTCATTTTGCGATAACTTCTTTCTGTATTTGATTATTTTGCTTTCATGTACTCGCCTTCGATCTGCTCGTACGGAACTGTGTGCGGATCTCTTCTTTCCATGTTGTCGAAGTGGTTCTTCATGAACGGCTCAACTACGTAGTAAAGCAGCTTGCCGTCGAGGTCGAAGTAGAATACGCAGAACAGTCCGGCATAAGCAAGTGCGGCGATGCCGAGCGTTTTCTTTATGATTTTCTTTGCCTTCATTACCGGGCTCCTTTCTACCAGCTGTCGCTGTCGTCAAAGTCAAGCAGTGACGGATCGAGCGGTTCCTCGCCCATTACTGTGAACATGTAGTCGTTGATGATCTGTCTGATCTGTGATCTTGGAACAGTTCTCTTGTCAGGCAGTGCGTGCGGCATCCAGATAGCGTGGATGTTGCGTGCTCTGAACTCGTCCTCGAAGAGTCCTACAACGCCCTGCATTCCCTTGCACTGCAGCTGGTCGTACATCATGACCATGTCGCAGTTGAACTTTTCCATGTTCTCCCAGAGTTCGAAGATGTGCTGCAGTCCGCCTACAGCCATTCTTCTCATCGGAGCCCACTCGTGATACTTCGCGATATCCATCAGGCAGTTCTCGTAAGTATCTGTTCTGATCTCGAGGTCGAACATCAGCGAGTCCATGTTGATGATCGTGTTGAGGCCCCAGCAGTTGTAAGCCCATGTGCACCATGCCGAGTAGTACAGAGGTGCGCATGACCATGCGATGACTCTGTGTCTTGTCATAGGGAAGGTGTTGATGTCTTCGTTTACGCACTTCTCCATGATCTTTCTGACGCGCTTGTCAACATCATGCCAGAAAGGTCTCTCGCCGTACTGCGAGTAGAAGATCCTGTACAGAGCCTGAGCTACGCCGTTGATAGGATAGCTGTGTGTGTTTGCAGCTACGTCCCATTTCTCTCTCTCGAACAGGTTCTGCTGGTTCTGCAGCTTGATGTGCTTTACGAGCTCATCCCAGTGGAACTCGACTCCGAGCTGCTCCTCTGTGAATCTCCATGCCATCTCGATCTCCTTAGCGCAGTTCTCAAGAACTGTGTCGTCGTCGAACTGCATGACCTGCGGCATAGCGAAGAGCGGCTTGTTCATCATCCAGTCCTGAATGACGGATGTTCCTACGGAACCGTCGCACGCTTCGTTTGTAGTGATCACTGCAACGTATGAATCAGGAACATCGTCTTCGATGAAGATGCCGGCCTCGGCCTGGCACATCGGGCACGGGTCGCCCGGAAGTCCGTAAGCCTGAGCAGCGTCGATGTAGTTGAGTACTGTGTGGTTGTTGCAGTGGCATGTTACGAAGTAAGGGATCATCTGTGTCGGCAGATACATAGCGCCCTGATCCATGTACGGATAGATGATTCCGCCCCATACTGTCTCGTCGGTACCGATCGTCTTTGCTCTGAGAGCAGGGTCTCCGCCGATGTTGATGTCTCTGTTGAAGAATCCTGTGATCTGGTACAGGCATGCGCTTACGATTCCTCTGAAGTGCCATGCGGAACCTTTGAGTGCTTCGCCTCTCATACCTTCGAGACATCTGTCGAACCAGTGGAGTACTGTCAGATAAGTCTGACCCATCCATCTGTATCTCCATGTTCCCTTGAGGAACTGAACGACTCCCTTAGGGCCGCCGCCGTATACCATGAGATCGCGTACGATCATTCCATAGTTGTACAGCCAGATATTGTTGAAGTAGTACATGGTATCCTTGATACCACGCCATTCTCTGTGTTTATAGAGACCTGTCTTAGGAACATACAGGTCACCGAGTCTTCTCTCGCCGTGAGGTTTGCCGTAGACGAAATCCTTGGCAGCCTTCTTGACGTCGAAGTCTTTCAGTTTGCTGAAATCAGGTTTTTTCATCTTACTTTCCCTCCTGGATCTTCTTGAGCTCTACGCTCTCAACGAAAGCCTGGAATCTTGTTCTGAGCTGTCCGGATGCTGTGTTGATGTACTCCTTCTCGATGGAGCATACAGGGAATCCGTAGTCTCTAGGAAGTACGATAGTGTCGATCATTCTCTCGTAGCTCCAGTACTCGCAGAACTTGTTGGATTCTACGATGATTCCGTCTGCCTGGTAGTCCTTAGCGTAGTCGGCGATGACTTTCTTGCGGTGTCTCATCTCTCTCTGCTCCATGAACCTTGCGCACTGGCTGGTCAGCAGGTAGTGCTTCGCAACTGCAGTCAGAGGATCGTCGCCTTCTTCGATGTTGATGTGGTTTCTTGCCTCGAGCGAACCGTAGCAGTATCTGTCAGCTACTACGAGAGCTCCGCAGCTTTCGATCAGCTTGATGAAGTCCGGATCGTCGTTCTCGGAACCTGCGAGCAGGACCTTGATCTTGTAGTTCGGCTTTGCATCAGGCTCTCTTGTCTTGAGCTCTTCGAGAGTCTCTCTCAGCTTGTCTACGATCAGGTACTTAGGGCATACCATCGATACGAGTGTGATAACGCTGAACTCATAACCCGTGATCGTAGGATTGTCGAGCTTACGGTAGTTTCCGATCTCAGTGATGATATCGTTTACTTCGTTGTTGATCTCGATAGCCTTGAGGATCGCTTCGTCAGATGTGTCTACACCGAACTCATCATGCAGGAAGTCAAGAACCTTGATCTTCAGCTGCTTCCTGTAGTGGTCGATGCTGTTCTCGTTCTTCTTGAACGGTACATCTGTGAAGGATGTCTTGAACGTTGCGTTGTTGATAACGCCGTCCATGTAGTCGAGATGCTCCTGGAATCTGCATGTGACCGTGCAGGTCTCGGTTGCAAGCTGGGCGTCGATGAAATTGTAGCCGCCCTCAAGAGCTCTCTCAAGAAGTGATCTGCCGTAGTGGCATGTACGACCGGACATGTAGTAAGAAGCCATGTCAGGCGATGTGCACCTAGGCGCTCTCAGTCTTACCGAAAAGCAGCCCGGCAGATCGAGGAGGACTTCAGGCATGAAGTAGCATGTGTAGCCAAGGCACAGATTGCCGTCTTCCTTGCCCTTGCGCACGAGCTCATTGTTGGCTTCCTGCAGCAGGTCCTCAAAGTAGATCAGATGCTTTAAGTCACGCATTGTGTGTCACCTTACCTCTCCCTCTCTCTGAGATAACATTCTTCTAGCAGGATGCTGCCTTTTGAAGGGTTTTCGGTTACATTTGTCTAATGGAACCAATTTCTTTAAGACAGTTTTCCTACTATAATACTGATGGTTCAATTTTAAGGCTTTTGTTATATTTCTGTCAACGGACGAAAGGTGTGGAAACTCGTTTTCGGGAAATGGTTTTTGTATTTTTTTAATACATAAAAAGATGCCCCTTTTTTATCCCCTATATGGGGTTGTAAAGGCTTTAAAAATACAATATGTTCGACTACAATAAAGGTGTCATTTTTTAGGTTTTGCCGGACAGGACGGCAAAAAAACAAGCCGGTATCACCGGCACAGCATACTGAAAACGGAGGACGATCATGTGTACAGATAAAGATAACAAAACTGTTTCCGAAGAGCACCTTCACGAGGCTCACGAGCACGACCACAGCCACACTCACTCCCACGATCACTGCGGCCACGAGCACACACATACGCACGCGGATGGGACCACTCATTCCCACTCGCATACGCACTCGCACGCAGCCGCATCTTCACCGGAAGAGGCGATCGCGCTGCTTAAATACATGCTCGATCACAACCGTCATCACGCAGAAGAACTGCACGACCTCGCTCACTGCTTCGACGATGTTGCGGCAGACCTCATCCATGACGCGGTCGACAAGCTCGGAGAGAGCAACGACCTCATCGAGCAGGCCCTGTCCCTCATAGTAAACGCTTAGTAATGCTTTTGCGACTCACGCAGACAACAAAACAGCAGGCAGCTTATATGCTGCCTGCTTTCTTTTTTCATCTGCTGTTCATTTACTGGATGCCGTTGATCAGCGTGTTGAGATCATCTGCGGAAAGACCGTAGTCAGTATCTCCGCCGAGACCGAGAACGTTGATCGACCAGCATGTGTCATCGACCTGCCAGATGGTCTTTGTTGCTTCGCCCTCACGGTTTCCGAAGCATGTTACTTCAAGACCTTTGATGTTCTGTGTCCAGGTGTTTGCGTACTCGCTGTAGTCGCCGGAGATATCTCCCTCGCCTACATCGGCCTTGCTTGCAAGGCCCTTGCGGATAGTCATCTCGACAGCAGGGAACTCGACTTTTGTCTCTGCCATTCCGTCCATATATCTGAAGACCGAAGGCTCGATCGCACCGAGGCTTATCTCTGCGCCTTCAGGGATCGAGAATCCGTCAAGGCCTGCTCCCGCTGCGGCTTCTTCCAGAGAAGCGGCTTCGCTCCATGGATTTGCCATTCCGTCTATGATACCGTCCGGTGCGGCACTCGCGTATTCAAACACCATGTCCTTGCCGGCGTCTTCAACATCGTCCTTCCATGTCAGGGTCAACGGATCGCCTTCCGTGAAAGTCATGGTTCCGTGTCCGTCCTTGTATACGGTGGTCTCGGACTCGACCTCGCCGTTTTCGTTATAGACATAGTCGATCCTTTCTCCGTCATTGTACTCGAATGTCAGAGTTTCCGTATCGAAAGTCCCGCTCATAGTCCAGACGCTGTTTTCAGCCGCGCTGCTTCCCCATGTTACGGATGCGTTAACGCCGTTCTCTTCGTCGGTCGCGCCAACGACCAAGGTCGCTCTGCCGCAGCCGTAAACACCTACAAAATTCATTATCGGGTTTTGCCCGCCGTCAGGCTCCGCCTTGCTTCCGCATGCTGAAAGGGCAGGGGCAAGAGCCATCATCAGTACCAGCATCAGAACAGTTATTTTAGAAAACTTCTTCATTTTGCTCATCCTCCTGTTGCATGTTCCCGGTATCGCTTATGTCAGCCGATCAGATGTATGTCTCCGATGACAGGCAGCGGCTCCGCGCTCCCGCGCAGCGCACGCGCTATTCCCATAATGCAGAGCACCAGCAGCGCCAGCGACACTATGTTCGATGCCATCCCTCCAATCAGCGGAATGACTCTCAGAACGCCGCCGACAATGCTTGCTATATTAAGTACCAGTGCCTGATTCATGTGGTGTGCTATGAACCTGTCACTTCTGTCTGCAGCCACAAGCGCGATCAGAAATCCGACCCACGTGACATATGAAGCGGCTGCAAATAAGTTTCTGTTATTGCTCATAATAAGGTCCTCCTTATCTCATGCATTACTCCATTTTAATTATACTCTGTCTTTTCATGAGTATGCGCTTCCTGCATGAATATTAAAGATCCGGCACTAAGCCTCTGCTCTTGCCATAGCCTCTTCGAAATCCTTTGTTCCTCTGAATACTTCGTTGGAATAAGGGTTCTTGCCCATGGCCTTTGCTCTCTTGATGATAACAATGTTCAAAACAAAAACTGACCCCCGCAAGTCAGCCTGTATGACTGCTTTGGGGGTCAGCTTGTGATCAATGTGCTAAATGATAGGGATCTTGATCTTCAGATCCGATGTCGGATAAGCCGAGCATGCGTGGAACCAGCCGAGTTCCTTGTCCATTGCTCTGCGGCCGTCGTTGAGAGGAGATACGAAGATGTCTCCCTCAAGCAGCTGTGTCCTGCAGAATCCGCACTCTCCGCCTCTGCAGTGAGTGTCGATAGGAATGGCCGATCTCTCGAGAGCTACAGCAACAGGTTCGTCTGCCGCAGCGTCGATAACATCCTCGTGGATGCCGCGTACTACCGTCATCTTATAGGTCTTTCCGACCTGCTCCATCGGGAAGCCCGGGATCAGCTTGACTGCCGGCTGAGCCGTCGCGTCGTGTCTGAACCTCTTCATCGGAACTCCCATCTCCTTCATGATCTTGTCGACCAGGAAGAACATTACCGGAGGGCCGCAGAAGAAGTACGAGCAGCCTTCAGGCGAGTACTTCTCGATGATCTCCTTTGTGACGAAGCCCTTTTCACCGTCCCACTCATCGTCGTCGGACATTACATGGACCACGTGGATCTTATCCGGGCATGCCTTTCTTGCCGCCTCGAGTTCTTCGCCGCATACGATGTCTGTGTGCTTTACGGAGCCGTAGATGATCGTAAGGTCGACATCGAGCTTGCCGTGGGCGATCTCTTTCGCCATCGAAGCGAACGGTGTGATGCCCGATCCGCCTGCGATGCCGACGATATGGTCGGAGTCGCGGAGAGGCTCATAATTGAACTGTCCGAAAGGCAGAGCCGCTGTGATCTCGGTGCCTACCTTTACGTTCTCCTGGAACCAGTCCGGTACCAGGTAGTGGACGTTATGCCTGATCGTTACCTCGAAGAAAGGCTCTTCGAGTCTCGCTTCATAAGGAGCAGAGGAGATAGAGTACGCTCTTGTGAGAACACTGTCTCCGACAGTCAGGTAGAAGTTCACATACTGGCCGCTCTGGAATACAGGCACATGACCGTTTACCGGCGAGAACCTGTATGTCGTAGCGGTAGGGGATGCCTCGCGGATCTCAGTGACCGTGAACTGCTGTCTGCCCGGATGGAGCAGGTCTGCGAGCTCGCGGATAGGGTCCTTTGGATCAGGAATCGGGGAGCCCTTCGCGATCAGTTCCTGACGCATCTTGGTGACGCGGGAGGCGCCGCCGACATCCTTTAAAAAGCCCTTTACTTTCATGTTGGCTGCCTCCTTTCTATGCCTTCTTCTTTGCAACGTCATCGATGACAGCCTTGGCGGCAGCGCGGCCGTTTGTAACGGCCGGTCCCATGCCGTTTCCGCTGATGGCATGGGCTCCCGCGAACTCAAGTCCGTCGATGAAGTGATCGGCTTCCTTCATCTGGAGCCTTGCCACTGCATGGTCATCGATGCTGTGTGAATAACCGTAAATGCTTCCCTTCCATGCGCCTACATAGTGGGCGACCGTGACAGGTGTCGAGACCTCGATCTCAACGATGTGGTCATGGATGTTGACACCGCTTACTCTCTCGTATTCAGCGATCATGTCCTTGGCCATCTTGCGCTTGAAGTCGTAGTAGTCCTCTTCCTTGAGGTCGAGGAATCCCTGGACGAGCGGCAGGTTGGTGATCGAGAACTGGCACATTCCCTCAGGCGTGGCGCCCGGATTTGCCAGGTCGAGGCAGATCGATGTGAGGTACTTGTACGGACCCGTCGTCTTGCCCTGCTCCCAGATCTTGTCGGTATCCATCGTCTCGCCTGCCGAGAAGATGTTGTAGTCCTTGATGCCGAGGTTCTCCGGCGTGTCATCGAGGACCATCATTACCGAAGCGGTCGTTACGGACAGTCTGCGGCCGTTGACCATCTTTATGGCGCCTTCCGGCACCTCTGACAGCGGCTCGATCATCTGCGTGTAGACCTTGTTCGGGTAAGCTCCGCAGATGACGTAATCGCAGTTGATCGTGTCGCCCCGCTTTGTGCGCACGCCCGTGACCTTGCCGTCCTTCACGAGGATCTTTTCTACCTCCTGGCAGAACTCGATCTGAGCTCCGTTCTCCTCGGCCTTTGCCTGGAGCTTCATGCTCATCTCGTGCGAATACTTCTTAGGCACATAGCTGCCGCCGCGGAAGTAGTCCGCCATAAGGAAAGCATAGATAGTGAAAGGCAGGGTGCTCATCGGGTTTCCTACGTAGATCCAGTACGGTGTCAGGATGTCTACGATGTCCTGAGGGAATCCGAATGTGTCAATGACCTCAGTAGCAGTGTAGCCTGCCGTCTTTACAAAGTCAGGATGCTTCATGAGCATAGCCGGCTTGCTCATCGGAGTGACCGAGAGAGTGTTCATCGAGTCATAGACCCTGTTGCAGAGCTGCATGAATTCGAGCACCTTAGGGCCCCAGCCCGGGTACTTGGCGTCGATCTCGTTTGCCATGGTCTCGAATCCTGCATGGAGCGTGATGTCGATGCCCTTCTTAGGCTCAACGAATCTGTAAGCTTCAGGCACCTTGAGCCAGTCGATGTCGACACCGCACTCGTCAAAGAAGGTGCCGACCTTGAGGCGGTCTTCCTTTGAGCCGATGCTCATCATCTCGTGAAGAGTAGCCTCGATCTCGATGCCGTTGCGGACATAGCTCGTTGCCAGACCGCCCGGGAGATTGTGCTTCTCCAGGATGAGGATGTCGTTGATCCCTTTCTGCTGCAGCTGAAGCGCTGCCGAAAGGCCGGCAAGCGCTCCGCCGATGATCACGACATCATAGTGATCTTTATAGAATTTCATAAAGTCTCCTTAAGCTAGAAACTAGAAGAATCTTTCTACGAGTTCACGGCTGTACTCAGCTGTCTCGTCCATGTCCCCGAATGCCATGACTTCGCCTGCATAGTAAGTGTCATACTTGCCCTGCATAGCTTCTACCTTGTCATACCATCCTGCAGCATAGTCTTCGCTGAAGACATGAGGGAAGTAGTAAACAGACCACTCGTTGATGACTTCCTTTGCAGGGTTGCCCATCGTTACGAGGTCGTCCTGTACCTGCTGTCTTACCTTCTCGTAAGGAATCTCAGCTGTGTCTTTGTGCTTACGCAGTGCATAAGTCGTGATGACCTGATCGATCTCGTCTCTCCATCTTCTGTAGTAAACCATCAGATGTCCGAGTCTTTCCTTTACCATGTTCTCGAATACATAGTAGGATATCTCAGGGTGATCCTCAGGCTTTGTGAGAACAGCCTGAACATCGTATCTCTCGTAGTCGATCTTGCTGAAGAGTGCCTTCTCGTCATCTCTTGCATCGAAGTAGTCGACCATGCCGACCTGTCCGTCTGCTCTCTTGTTAGGGATGTAAAGAGGAGCCGTAACGATGATCTTGTCATACTCTTCGACCTTGCCGTTTACTGTTACGTAGACCTTGCCGTCCTTACGCTCTACCTTGTCGATCTTGCTGTTGAGTCTTGCAGGGTGCTTCAGCTTCTTGTCGAGGCATTCCCAGATGTACTGTGTGCCGTTCTTCCATGTCCAGAGATTGACCTTTACGAAGTTCATCGTTGTCTGGAAGTCGAGGTACTTCAGAACGTATCCTGCAGGGATCTCGTCGAAGTAGCCGTAACCGAACGATGTGTAAGGTCCGATCCATACGTCCTGTACGAGCTCAACGTTGTTCTTCTTGCAGAACTCGCTGAACGGAAGAGCAAGGTCTTTCAGGTTAGGGTTCTCGCCGCTTACAGGCTCGCGCTCCGGTGTGCATGCGAATCCTTCATAACGTCCCTCGGCAACGCCGCGGTGACCGTTGATGTCATATCCGTAGTATTTTGTCTCCAGAAGCTCTCCGAACTCCTTGAGCTGCTTCTTCATCTTGAGCAGTCTAGGGATCTTGAGGATGTTCTTCTTTGGCTCGAACGGCTCGATGACCTTTCCGTTCTTGTTCTTGTAGTTACGGTTCAGCTTAGGACCGTCGTGAGTGATGCCGCAGAACTCTTCAACATCGTGTACTGCATAGTACGAAGGAACGCCCATGATAGCTCCCATCTCGTAACGTCTGCCGTTGTATGTCGGCGACCAGCACTTTCCGCCTACGCGGTCAAGTCTTTCGAGGATAGTGTAGTTCTCATAGCCCTTCTGCTCGAGATACATTCCTGCAGACAGTCCTGCAGGGCCTCCGCCTACGATGCAGATTCTTGTGTTCTTATCCATTTTAGAATTGCCTCCTTAGTGTGATAACTGCAAATATGTCCTCCGGTTCAGTTCTTTCTTAAATGCTTGTATTCTTGGTTAAATACATATAATCTATGGAGAACTCAACGTTGTTATTATATAATCATGTTAAATCATTATCAATGGAGAAGGGGCGCAGTATGCATAAAAAATACACTGATTTCGCAGAATTGGTTTCCGCTTTTTCTATGCGCAGCGGAGCAGCTCTCAGATATGCTGATGAGAGCGACTCCATACACGAAATATCCTATGCGGAACTTGCGGATATGATACGTTCCGAGTTGCTTCATCTCAAGGCTGAATGCGCCAATGTCGAAGCGGTCATCGCCGAGCAGACTCCTGAGTCTGTAGTCAGCATATTTGCCCATGTGATGGCCGGCTGCGATATCATTGTTGCAGATCCTATGGTCCCTGAAGAACAGCTTGAGGCTGCTGTCGCTGCTGCCGAAGCCGCGAAGGCGGCAAGAGAGGCGATGCGCGACAGCCGGGGGAGAGTCCTCGGCACAAGGGGAGAAGGCGAGCTTCTTTTCTTCACGTCCGGCACCACAAGCAGATCCAAGATCGTAAGGCTGACTTCCTCTTCATTCTGCACCAGCGCCTGGAGCGGCCAGTGCATGCTGCCGTGCGGAGAAGACGATGTCATACTGTCCATACTCCCGCTTGCCCATGTTTTCGGCTTTGTGTGCTCCATGCTCTGGGGCCTTGCCTACGGCGCCACGATCGCGCTCGGCAGGGGAGTCAGACATCTTGTTGATGACGCGCTCTTCTTCAGGCCTACGATACTCCCTGCCGTACCGACGCTTGTCAGCGCGATGCTCAGATTTGACGCTCTGAACCCTGAACTTAAGATCGTTCTCGTCGGAGCCGCTCCTTGCAGACCTGAGGTAACAGCCGCGCTCAGGGATAAGGGCATAAAGGTCTACCTCGGATACGGACTTACGGAGACATCGAGCGGCATTGCCATCACGCAGGACCTCGATGAGCCCGAGGCTCTGTATCCCTGCCCGGAGGCCAGCATACGCATCGAAGATGACGGCGAAGTCACAGTCGCGACTCCGTGCATGATGCAGGGATATATAGGCGATGAGCCTATGTTCGATCAGGACAGATTCTTCACCGGAGACCTCGGATGGTTTGACGACAAGGGGAGACTTCACCTGAAAGGCCGCAAGAAGGACGTCCTTCTTATGGCTGACGGCACCAAGATATTCTGCCCTGAGTATGAAGAGGATCTTGAGCGCCTGACCGGGCTTCCGGACCTCGGTCTCTCGATGAAGGACGGACACGCGGTACTGGTTGCCGGCTCTCTTTCGAACGATCCTGCGATCGAAGCCGACATCAGAGGAAAGCTTCTGAAGACCGTCGGAAACTACAACAAAAAACTGCAGCGCTCACAGCAGATCTATGACGTCATCGTCAGAACCGACTCGCTGCCGAGAACGGCGACAGGCAAGATCAAAAGATATGAGCTGCAGGAACAGATAAACAAATAACAACAAGGAGATAGTCAGAAAATGGAACTTTCAAGAGAAGAAATCAAGGCAAAGGTAATCAAACTCATCCACAACTTCATCCCTGAGCTTCAGGACGCGGAGCTCGATGAAGATTCGATAATCAATACAGACACGAACATCGACTCGCTGAGCCTTATCATGCTGATCACAAAGGTCGAATCAACTTTCGACATCCGCATCCCTCGTAAGGAATGGACGGAGATCAACACACTCGGCGAACTTCTTGACAAGATCGAGGCGCTCAGATAAGAGCGCCCTTTTGCTGTTATGTACAGAGATTACAGACCCGAAGAACTTACATATGAAAAGACGCTGCTCATAAGGAGCGAACAGGTGGACATGACGAGACGTCTTCGCATGTCCGAACTTTTCCGCCTCCTTGAAGAAGTGTCCATCGCACATACCGAAGCTCTCGGCTGCACCCGCAGGGAGACCCTGGACAGGGGTCTTCTCTGGATCATCACGCGGCAGATAGCCGAGATAGATGAGCTTCCGGTCTATGATGACGAGATAACTATCAGGGGCTGGCAGGGCGATATGATGCACGTGTTCTTTCCGCGCTTCTATGAGATAGAAAGGGACGGCCGGGTGCTTGTCCGCGCGCGCGCCATGTGGTCTCTGATCGACCAGACAGACCGCAGCATCATAATGCCCGAAGACTACGGGATCGAGCTGCCGGGGCGTCCGGGAAGCGATGACATGATACTGCCGGCGATAGTCATTCCGGAGTCCGCGGGAGAACCTTGCTCAAGCACTCATCTCGTCACAAGCTTCAGCCAGATGGACATAAACGGGCATATGAACAACACCAGCTATTTCGACATGATCGACGATGCTGTCTGGGCCGGTGTCTCGGCGCGCAGCGGCTCATCTTCAGATACCGCCGCAGCAGCAAACATCATGCCTGTGCCTAAGACTCTGTATATCAATTACATGAGCGAGATAAAGGCAGGCGAGAGCATCACTCTCAATGAATACAAAGAAGCCGGCACCCTCTGGTTTGAGGGGACCGGCGAAAAACCGTATTTCAGGGTCCGCATAACATATTAAGACAAAAGCAAAAGCGCCTGAAAGGCGCTTTTATATTGTCCGTTATTGCGCTTCCTGTCTGCGAAGCGGCTCTATGAGCATTTTGTTCCGGGTCCTGAGGTAGCCGATCACTATGAAGGTCGCGTTGACCGCCCAGCTCACCGGGAAGACCAGCATTATCGACAGCCAGGTGTGGTATATCTGAAAGCCCGTGAACACCCAGATTATCCTTATCCCGCAAACGCAGATAAGAGTCGTTACAGCGGGCACGAGGGACTTGCCGAGACCTCTCATTGCGCCCGACAGGTTGTCCATGATGACGTTCAGTGTTTCGGCATAGAGCAGGCACTTTATCCTGACAAGCCCGGCCTCGATGACAAGCGGCTCGTTGGTGAAAAGTCCCAGAAGCGGCCTTGCGGTCAGAAGCAGTATCGCTGAAAGCACCATGGTGAAAGTCCAGCTAACAAGCAGTGTCTTTCGTATAACGTCGCGGCAGCGCTGATAATTACCGGCGCCGTAGTTCTGCCCCACGAAAGTCACCAGTGTCTGGGTGAACGAGTTCACGACGAAGAACGCGAATATCTCTATGTTGAATGCCGCCGACGAAGCCGCCATGTAATCGGCCCCCAGGCTGTTGATCGCGGACTGTACGCAGATGTTTGAGATAGAGAAGACCGCGCTCTGGAGTCCCGCAGGCATGCCTATCCTCAGTATGATCGAGAGGTCGGCTCTGTTGATCTTTATCCTGCTGAATTCCACACGTATGACGCCTTCCTCGCGGCGGAGAAAGTATAGAAGCATCATTGAACTGATCACGTTCGCCAGCACGGTAGCTATGGCGACGCCGTCGACGTCCATGTTCAGCACCAGTACAAAGAAGAGGTTAGCCGCAACATTGAAGACTCCGCCTATGAAGAGGCAGATGAGCGGGGTCCTTGTATTGCCGGCGCTTCTGAATATGGCCGATTCGAAGTTGTAGAGCATTATAAAAGGCACGCCGCTGAAGTATATGCGAAGATATGTGATCGAATAGCTTCTGACTTCAGGCGGAACGCCGAGGATGTCTATGATCGGAGCCGCGATCAGATTGCCGGCCAGCGCAACGAAGACTCCGGCGATAAGAGCGACAGCCATGGATGTGCCTACCGCACTCCTGGCCTTGGCCTCATTTTTCGCTCCGATGCTTCTCGCTATAAGGACGTTTGCTCCGACCGAGATGCCGACAAAGAAGTTCACCAGAAGCGAGATGACCGGCGCATTGCTTCCTACGGCCGCCATCGCTTCCTTGCTCGCGAACTTTCCGACTACCGCAACATCCGTGGCGTTGAAGAGCTGCTGCAGCATGCTCGTCATCATAAGCGGCAGGGCAAACAGCAGAACCTTGTCGACTATGGAGCCGGTCGTCAGATCCCTGCCTGTATTCTTTTTCTCATCAGACTGTTTCGTTTTCATTCCGCGTCTATTCTAAACCTCCGGACCGCTTATTTCCATAGCTGTTTAAAGTCAATTGTTTTGTATATTAAACAAACTTAACTAAACTTTTTTGTGTTTGTTCACAAAGCGCTGTTGTATGATGTTATTCAGTTTTCCAAGCGGTCAACACGAAAGAAACGGGTAAAAAGGGTAAAGAAGGGGACTGTCCATGAATTTTGTATTTATTTCACCAAATTTTCCGCAGAACTACTGGCACTTCTGCGACAGACTTCGCAGAAACGGAGTCAACGTGCTGGGGATCGGCGATGCTCCGTATGATGGTCTGGATGACGCGCTCAGATCTGTTCTGACAGTTATTATCCCTTAATCGCAGGCGGCGTCGAAAAGACGCCGTTTGTTTTGCACAGAACAGCCGGATGATGGTCGTGCTGTATATCCTGTTAGGCCAATTTGATTACCATGTCTGCATTGGGCCTAATTCATAACGTTATCCGCAATGTAATTTAGGCCGGATACAGCGAATTCTTCTATTTGGCCATAATAATCAGCATTTTCAGCATCCTCAATTAGGCCAAATCTGTTCTCATTGGTTCGTTGGGCATAATTTGCAGCATTATCCGCAACTACAATTAGGCCCAAATCCCTTAATCAGATTCCGCAGTCCTAATTCAGCAAATCTCATTCGGACTTCCCTGCGTTGCCACGCTGGCCGGAGGGTTTTACAGGACCCTCCAGTGCCAGCCGCAAGGCGGGCTAAGCGGCCAGGCAGCACCCACGAATCAGAGGAGGCCAGCGGCACTACAAAACGGCGCCGTTTATTATGTATATACGTATTGCGAAGTATTTTTCGTTCACAGCGAGGAAACGCAAACGAGAGCGAGGGAGCTTACCTAAAAAGTAAGTGACCGAGCCCGAGTCGCAGCGTTGACGATGCTGTGGGCGAAAAGGGCGAGTTGTACTACCACATGTTCTCATCCGGAATATGCTCTATTGTCGGATCAAGCGGCTCTTCGCGCATTACAGTCCTCATGTACTGGCTGAACTCGTCGCGGATAGCCTGTCTTGTGTAGACTCTCGGATCGCAGAGGTCGTGGCAGACCCATACTACGTGGATGCCTCTCTCGCGGCCCTGCTCTTCGAACATTCCGTGGAGACCGTCGAGAGCCTTGCAGCTCATGTGCTCCCACATCATTACCATGTCGGCATTCATGATCTCGCAGAACTCCCAGAGATCGTCAACGAGCACTTTGTATCCGCCGTGTGTACGGTTACGCATGATCATGTTCTCGTTGAGCCATGCCATATCGTACCATGCCTGCTCTCTGTTCTCAGGAGTATCGGTATCGGCGATCATATCGGTGTTGACCATCGACAGCATGTCTGTCAGAGGCACAACGCCCCAGCAATGCATCATCCAGTAAAGCATGTGGATGTTATACTGCGGCTGTACGCCCCAGACGATACATCTGTGCCTGTACTCAGGGCAGATCATAGTCTTTTTCTTGTATCCCTGCTCGACAAGCTTGCTGATCTTCTTGTCCTTAGGCGGGAAGAGGGCAGACCTTCCGCAGTTTCCCATGTAGTTTGTGTCGTTGTAGAGCGAGAATACCGAACCTACAAACTGAGGATAGTAGGTCGCGTTGTTGTCGAGCCACATAGCACGGTGCCTTGTAGCATCGTTTACTCTTGCAGCGCTCTCGAAGTAGCGTGTCCAGTTCCACTTCTCGTGGGCATGCTCTTCGATGAACTTTACGGCTTCCTTCATATCATTCGCAGCGTATTCCTGAACGTCCTCCTCCTTGTGGCGGAGCGGCGCGGTGAGCTGGAATGTAGGGATGCCGTATTCTCTCTCGAGCCTGTGAGCGATGATTCCGTTGCCCATCAGCGAGCCGTCACATGTGGTGTTGACCTGAACGGCGCAGCATCCGAGTACAGCGAAGTCGTCGTCGATCGAGATGCCGGCCTCAGCCTCAGGCATCGGGCAGACATCGCCCGGAAGTCCGAATTCCTGAGCAACGTCGAGGTAGTGCGTAGTCGAGTTCTGAGTCAGCAGGTTGGCTACGAACATCGTCGGGACCTCTCTGAGGATAGCAGTCGTATCCTTGAAGCCCATCATGAACGCTGTCATCGCGTTCTCGTCTGTCAGTACGCATGTATCCGAGAACTTCTTGTTGTTTCCTGTGCGGCGGTCGCCCTTGAAGATATTGTCCATCGTCTTGGCTACGTCGTAGATAACGAAGTTCATTGCTGTATGTGTGATGCGCAGCGGCTCATCTCTGAGTCCCAGAGTGAACTTGTCCATCATGTAAGGAACAGCCAGGTAGTTGGCCATCCATCTGTAGCGGAACATCGCCTTGATGTTTCTCGGCTTGGAGATGAATCTTGCGAGAATGGACATGATGTACAGCCATCTCGAATAATCGTAAAGAGTATCCTTTACGCCTCTCCACTCACGGCGTACGAATACCTTTGTCTTGCCGTTTGTAGGGTAGAGCTTGCCGAGGGTCTGGTCGCCCTTTTTCTTCTTAGGGTTAGTGATTTTCTTGACTGTTTTGAATGCCATTACATTTCACCTCCCTGTTTCTGTAACTTCTTTATCTCAATGCTTTCGATAAATGCCTGTACACGGGTACGCATCTGTCCGGCGCCGGAGCTGATATTGTACGGTCTGTCTACTGAAAGGACCGGATATCCGTAGTCCTCTCTCAGCATGTGCGAGCCGAGCATCCTCTCGTAAGCCCATGGGTCGCAGAACTTCACCTGCTCGTAGATGATGCCGTCCGCGTTGTACTCTTTCGCGAGGTCGGCAACGTACTTCTTGCGGCCGTAGACCTTTTCCATGTTCATCGTACGCGGGCACTGTCCGATCATGGTGTAGTGCCTGCAGATCTGAGTGAGCACGTCGTCCTCGGAATCAGGGTCGATCTCGATAGGAACTCTGCCCGGGAGCGATCCGAAGCAGAATCTGTCAGCGCATACATAGGTGCCTGTCTCTTCGATCAGCTTTATCATGCCGATATCGTCGATCTCGGAGCCGACTACTACGACACGGGCGCGCCACTTTTTGCCGTCCGGTTCTCTGTGTCTGACCTCTTCGACGGTCTCTCTCAGCTTATCGAGGAGAAGTGCCTTAGGTGCCAGGTATGTCGCAAGAGTGATCACGTGGTATTCGTAACCGGTGATGCGCGGATCTTCTTCCTTGCGGAAGTCACCGAGCTCGCGGATCAGCCTGCATACTTCGTTATGCTCTTCTACTGCCTTGAGCATAGCTTCTTCGGAGATGTCGATCCCGTAATTTTCATGAAGCGGCTTCAGGATATGGTTCTGGCACTGCAGCTTCAGCAGCGCGACACCATTCTCTGTCGACTTCATAGGGATCTCCATAAATTGATAGAAAAACTTGTCCTTGCCCTCATCCATGGTGTGGAGGAGTTCCATGTTTTCGGCAGCACGGTTCATCATGGTGCAGCCGTCAGCAGCGACCAGGCAGTCGGCAAAATTGAAGCCGCCCTCGATCGCTCTCTCCAGCAGGGCCCTGCTCGTCTCGCAAAGGAAGCTCGTCATATAGTATGTGGCGATGTCCAGCGAGCCGGTATTAGGCGCAAAAAGACGAACTGAGAACGCATCACCAAGATTCAGGAGCGGCTCAGGAATGTTTTCGCACGTAAATGCCGCGCAAATCTTGCCGTCCTTCTTGGCTCGTTCGATCAGTTCGTTATCTGCGGTCTGCAGGAGGTCCTCAAAATACAAAAGATGTTTTAAGTCTTTCATACGCGTTCCCTCTCCTATTAAGTAAACCTCTCAAATACCGCAACGGGCACCGAAGTGCCCGCAGCGGTTTCCCTCTCGATAAAAGTTTAACTCTCTGACGGGACCTTAATCAAGGATTTATGAAACGCATTTTGTATTTTTGGTTTATATCCTGTCTTTTTATTTTTCGATCATCTCTCCGAACTTTTTCATCGTTCCCGGGATGTCGATGTGCTGAGGGCACACCTTTGCGCACTCGCCGCAGCCAATGCACTTAGTCGGCCACTTGTCCTCAGGATATGAGCTCATAGTACCTGCCGAGATCGAAGTCTTCTTGGCGTATACTGCCTCATTGTACTCTCCAAAGAGATCAGGGATAGGAAGGCCCTGCGGGCACTTGCTCACGCAGTATCTGCATGCGGTGCACGGGACCGTGCCGGCTCCCTGTGTATCGAAGTGGGCCGCTGTGAGAAGAGTCGCGATGTCATCGTCGGAGATGCGGTGCTTCTCGCCGAAGAACTCTATGTTCTGCTGCAGCTGCTCCATGTTGGACATGCCGGAGAGGATCATTGTGACGCCCGGTACCGACTGCAGGAAGGCGAAGGCCCAGTTTGCAGGAGTGAAGTCAGGATTGCTCTTCGCGAGCATCTTCTCTCCGCCCAGGCAGGACTGCGCCAGCTTGCCGCCGCGGAGCGGCTCCATTACCCAGATAGGCATTCCCAGATTGTTCAGGTACTCGACCTTGCTCTTGGCATCCTGGAATTCGAAATCCAGATAGTTGAGCTGGATCTGGCAGAAGTCCAGGTGCTTCCAGTACTTCTTTACAAAGTTGTGCATGGTATCGAAACCGCTGTGACAGGAGAATCCGATGTGTTTGATCCTGCCGGCCTTCTTCTGCTCTACAAGGTAGTCCAGCAGGCCAAGTTCGTCATCCATATACCACGGCTCATTCTCTTCGGTCAGAGTGTGGCAGAGATAGAAATCAAAGTGATCAGTCTTGCATCTTTCAAGCTGGGTCTCAAAGATCTCTTCTTTTTTATCGAAGTTCTTGCGGTCGTATCCCGGGAATTTGCTTGCCAGATAGTACTCGCTTCTGTCGTGCTTCGACAGAGCCTCGCCTATAATGGCCTCGCTGTTTCCGCCGTGATAGCCCCACGCTGTATCAAAATAGTTGACTCCGTTTGCGATAGCGTAGTCGATCATCTCCTGCACCTTTGCAGGATCAGGTCTCGATTCATCGCCGTCGATGCACGGCAGTCTCATGCAGCCGAGTCCGAGGCCCGACAGCTTAAGATCGTGAAAATCGTTGTAATACATTCTTTCCCCCTTACATCGTACCGTCTCAGACTACTCAGAAACGATAACGTAATTATCCATCAGATCGACTTTTTCGAGCGTGCCGTCGAAAGTCGTGCGTATACCCATAAGGTCTGTGAAGATGATCTTTCCGCCTTCGACCTTTATGTCTGCAACGTTCTTCGCCAGCAGGTTGGCATCGCTGATCTCATTCTTGTATACAGTTGATAAGCACATGATCTGTACCTCCTCTATTTATTTGCCGTCAGGGAAGCTCGTGAACGAATCTCTTTCCACCTTCGGCATTCCGTACTTTTCCTTTGCGTCGCCTATGGCTTTTATCATGAAGGCCATATTGCGCGCGAGGTTCCTCATAGTCTGAAGTCCCTCTTTGTCCTTCTTCACATCGTCACCGGTGAAGCCGTGCACCTGATTCCAGTAAGTGCTGGTGGCGATAGGCATGCCGCTTATGCTGAAGTACTTGTTGAGCACATCGAATGAAGCTGAATTGCCGCCGCGCCTTGCGCTCACGACAGCCGCGCCCACCTTCATGTGCATGTCGTACTGAGCGCTGTAGAAGAGCCTGTCGAGGAAGGAGATGAGCGTGCCGTTAGGCGAGCCGTAGTAAACAGGGCTTCCTACAACGAGACCGTCAGCATCCTTCAGCTTTGCGTTCACTTCGTTAACGATGTCTCCGAAGACACATCCGTCGTGTGTCTCGCAGTATCCGCATGCCGCGCAGCCTCTGACCGCTTTGTTTCCTATATGTACGACCTCTGTTTTGATGCCCTCTTCATTGAGAGTCTTAACGACCTCATCGAGCGCAGTGCCCGTGCACTGCTCAGCCCTCGGGCTTCCGTTGATAACGATGACCTTCGCCATAATATATCCTCCGTCAATATCCTTATCTGTAGTTCTTTTCTATCTCATCCCAGTCGATCTTCTCATCCCTGAAGAAGGTCTCCCGGTCTCTTTCGCTTATTTTGCGGACCGCCCTGCACGGGTTTCCGTAAGCTACCGAGTCCGCCGGTATGTCTCTCGTCACGACGCTTCCTGCGCCGATGACCGAATTGCGTCCGACCGTAACGCCCGGCAGTATCGTCACTCCTGCTCCGACCCAGACGTTCTCTTCGATGTGCACGTCCTTGTTGTACTGCAGGAGCGGCTCCCTGCGGAGTTCCGGCAGCACCGGATGCCCCGCTGTCACTATCGTTACATTCGGTCCGAATTTTGTCCCGTCACCTATATAGATGTGACCGTCATCAACGAGCGTCAGGTTGAAGTTCGCGTATATGCCCGAGCCCAGATGCACATGGCGTCCGCCCCAGTTGGCATTGACCGGGCCCTGCAGAAAGTTGTTCTCTCCGCACTCGCAGAAGATATCCTTCAGAAGCTTCTGCCTCTCGTCATATTCGGACGGGCCCATATGATTGTACTTCCAGAGGAGCTCCTGGCACGGCATCTGTTCTGCCATGATCGACTCCTCGCCCGGATCGTAGAGGAGGCCGGCATCCATTCTTTCCCTGTCTGTCATCTGTGCCCTCCGTCAGGCTACGAGCCACTTGTATTTCTCTACGCTGTAGAGCGGGATAAGCGGGATCATGATAGGCGTCCTCTTTACGTAAGCCTGATACTCCGGGTCGTCGCCGTAGGTGCGGTTCTGGCGCATCTCAAGCCTGCGGGCTCCGCCGAACATTACATAGATGATGCCGACATAACCTACCACTGCGGCGATCCACTGCCAGGCTCCGCTGTTTGATCCGATGCCCGAGATAAAGACTCCGGTCCAGAATGTCATCTCCCCTAAGTAGTTCGGACATCTTACGATCTTATACAGTCCCGTATCGACAAAGCGCTTCGGGTTTATCTTCTTTGCTGCGTTCTTCTGAAGATCTGCCGCGGTCTCCAGAACAAGCCCGCATACCATTATTATCATTCCCGCTATGAGCCATCCATAGGTATCGCTGCCATTCTCAAACCTGAACGAGATAGGGGCTGCCTCACATGCATAAAGCAGTGCCGCCGAGATCCAGATGCCGCACTTGCCGGCAAACGGCATATCCTTGCCGTCTTTTATCTCGGTCTGCATCTTCCTGTTATACGTGCTGCTCTTAAGTTCCCTGTATATAAGGAATCCGCTGAGCCTGCATCCATACAGTATGAGAAGAATGCTAGCCATGACCGGCAGCATGCCATCTTCAGCTCCGTAATACAGAGGAAGGAAAGCTCCGATAGCTGCTATCGCAAATCCGTATCCGATCGAAATAAACCATACATACTTTTTGAATCCTATCGAGCTGACTGCCAGCGCGATCAGAAACGTCATCAGAAATACCGACATTTTTATACTTTTTCTCCTTTATTTAACTTTTGCGCTTATCTGCGCACCGCGATCACAACGCGGTCCAGATGCGCGAGGTCGCGCACGACTCTCACGTTTCTGTAAGTCTTCGCCTTGTTGAGCAGCCTCTTTACCGCGACGCCCTGGTCGCAGCCTATCTCGAGCGCGAGCACTCCGCCCGACTTAAGATGCAGGCTTGCCTTGTCTGCGATTATGCGGTAAAAGTCGAGACCGTCAGGTCCTCCGTCGAGAGCCAGCCTCGGCTCATGATCCTTTACCTCAACATCGAGAGTCTCGATGACATCACTTTCGATGTACGGCGGGTTGCATACGATGATATCGAAGAGTTTGTCGTCAGGCAGCGCCTCAAACATGTCTCCCAGCAGGAAGCTGCAGCGGCGGTTCACTCCGTTGAGCCCGGCGTTGCCCATCGCCGTCTTGAGCGCCTCTTCGGAAACGTCAGTCATTGTGACGAGCGCTCCCGGCACCTTCGCCGCGATCGTGACGCCCAGAGCTCCGCTGCCCGTGCAAAGGTCTAGGACCTCAGGTCTCTCAAGGCCCATTCCCTCGATGATGCCAAGCACCTGCTCAGCCAGTACTTCTGTATCGAGGCGCGGGATAAGTACCGACGGGTTGACCCTGAAAGGCAGACCCATGAATTCCTGCATGCCCACTATGTACTGGAGCGGCTTGCCGGCGATCCTCGCGTATATGCGCTTTTCGAATTCGGCGAAGTCATCATCACGCATCAGTTCCTTGGCCTTGGTGATGAGCTGAGCTGTCCCGAGCCCGGTCGCGTATGACATGATGGTGCGCGCTTCATTCTTACCGTTCGGCAGCATGCTGAGAGCGGCCTGGCCCCAGCTCAGCGCATTCTCATATGTCTTTATGTCGTTTGTGTATCTTCTCGCGAGAGTCCTCGCCTTGGCCTCCGCAGCCTCCTTATCGGCGATGGCTCTTACGAGCGTGCGGCCGTCGGTCTCCTCGGGAGCAACGATAGTGTAACCGTCGCTTCCGAGCGTTTCGAGAAAACTGATCGCCTCATCTATATCCTTGTCCGAAGCTCCCTTGCCCGGGTCCTCAAACACCGTACGGAGCTCGGCTTTTTCATTCTCTTCTATGGCCTGCTTCACGGCCTCCTTGTTTGCCTCGGTATGAGCCTCGACTTCTGCAGCCCATGCCTCGGACTCGCGTCCGGCTTCCTCTTCTTCGGCGCGCGATCTCACCTTGTTGCCGTCCTTGTCGACAAAGCTGCTTATCTCAGGCGTTGCCGGATCCACCAGGACCGCCTTGAGAGAAAGGATCGCGACTTCAAGCTGGTCTCTCGTCGGCTCCATTGTGGTGAGTCTCTGCAGCTGAAGGCCCGGCCAGCTCAGTATGCGGACGAGCTTTCCGTCCGAACGGCCTGCGAGTCTCAGAAGTTCATAGCTGATGCCCGCGATGACCGGGATCAGAAGTATCCTGGACAGTATGCGGAGCGCCAGATTAGGCCAGCCGAGGAAGCTGAAGAGCAGGAGGCTCACGATGAGCACGAACACCAGGAAGCTGGTCCCGCATCTCGGGTGGAGCGTGTAGAACTCTTCTGCGTTCTCAGGGCAGAGCACCCTGTCGTTCTCGTAGCAATGGATCGTCTTGTGCTCGGCGCCATGATAGCGGAAGAGCGTCTTTATGTCTTCCATGTTGCGTATGGCGACGATGTAGGCGACAAATATGAGTATCCTCAGCACGCCCTCCACGAGGTTAAGCACGAATGCGTTCATTACCCACTTCCCGAGGAAGTTCACCACCCATGTAGGCAGTATGATGAAGAACACCAGCGTTATGACGAGCGCGAAGAGGAGAGCCGTGGTCATGAGGAAGTTCCATGCGGCCTTAGCGCCGAACTTCTTATTGATCCAGGCTTCAAGCTTGCCCGGCTCTTCACTGTATTCTTCAGGCGCGTACTCTTCGAGGATGTCTGCCGACTCCATGAGCGTGCCCATTCCGTTTATAAGAGAGCGCACAAAGACCACTATCCCGCGAAGGAAAGGTATCTTTGCGGCGGCCGGCTGCTTTGGCTTCTTTTTGGTCCTGAGATAAAGCTCGCCGGACGGCAGGCGCATAGCGATCGCGGTCCTGTCAGGACCCTGCATCATCACGCCTTCCATGATTGCCTGTCCGCCGATAGACGTCGGACACGCCTCCTTTATGAAAATTTTGCTGTAGTCCACTTTAGCCATTTTTCTTTAGTGCATCTTTTTAAGCATGAAGTTCACGAAGTCCTTGTTGGAACGTGTGCTCGACAGATTGTCGATGATCTCCTCCGTAACATCCATGACACTGCCCGAACTCATCGCTCTGCGCAGCATGTACATTACCTGGTATTCCTCCTGGCTCAGCAGCAGGTCTTCGCGCCTTGTGCCCGACTTGTACAGGTCGATGGCAGGGAAGATGCGGCGCTCGGAGAGCTGCCTGTCAAGATGCAGCTCCATGTTGCCCGTTCCCTTGAACTCCTCATAGATGACGTCGTCCATGCGGGAGCCGGTCTCGACCAGCGCGGTAGCCAGTATGGTAACGCTTCCGCCTTCTTCGAGGTTCCGCGCTGTACCGAAGAACTTCTTCGGCGGGTGCAGGGCACCCGGGTCGAGACCGCCCGAGAGCGTTCTGCCCGATGCCGGAACTTCCATGTTATATGCTCTTGCAAGCCTGGTTATCGAATCCAGAAGGATCATTACATCCCTGCCAGACTCTGCCAGACGCTTTGCTCTTTCAATTACCATCTGAGCAACTTTTACGTGATGCTTGGTCTCCTCGTCGAACGTCGAGTAGATGACCTCGGAATGCTTGAGGCTCCTCTTCATATCTGTGACCTCTTCAGGTCTCTCGTCGACGAGCAGCACGATGAGCTCGATGTCAGGATATTTCTCCTCGACCGAAGCCGCGATCTTCTTGAGGAGCACGGTCTTGCCCGCCTTAGGCTGGGCAACGATGAGACCTCTCTGGCCTCTTCCGATAGGCGCCACCAGATCCATGACCCTTGTCGAAAGGTCTATGCTTGAGTTCTCAAGCACTATCTTCTCGTTCGGGAATATAGGCGTGAGATTATCGAAGTGAGGGCGCCTTTTGGCTGTCATCGGATCGAGCCCGTTGACCTCCTTCACATAAAGCAGCGCGCCAAACTTCTCGGTCCCGCGAGGCTTTCTCGAGATGCCGAGTATCTTGTCGCCGGTGCGAAGGCCAAAGCGCCTTATCTGCGTAGGCGATACATATATATCCTTGTTTGAAGTCAGGAAGTTGTCAAATCTCAGAAAGCCGAAACCATCTTCCGACAGTTCGAGTATGCCCTCGACCTCGGACTTTCCGTCGTCCGCATTCTCAGCCGGCGCGCTTTCAGCCGCCGCTTCAGTCCCGTCTGCCGCAGCGTCAGGAGTTGCCTCAGCAGGAGCTTCGGCCGCTTCTTCAGAAACCGCCGCTTCCGTTTCCAATTCCAAATCCTTTTCTTTCAGTTCTTCCATATTTACCCCTTTTACAGCTCTTCGTTGGCTCCGACCGTAGTCAGGATAGTCTCCTTCGACTTATCCACCTGGCTGACCTCGAGCTTATCGATATCGTTCGGGTCGATCTCCTCGTTCAGCGCCAGCAGGGTAGGAGACAGATATACGGTCGACAGCTGCTTGCCCTCCATGCTGATGATGGATCTTTCCGTAAAGTTCTCACCCCTCAGGTAGTATCTGTCGCCGATCTTGACGAGGTCCTTTATGCCAATGTTCTTGTGTCCCATCTTCATGGCGACCGGCTCGTATGGTTCGCTGCCGCCGTAAGCGTACTGCCTGCCGTAGAGCATGTCGTATGCCAGAGCTTCCAGGTCATCGAGATATGACGCGTCCTTCTCAGGATCATTCGACTGCTGATAATCGAAAATGATTCCCTCATGCGCGAGTCCCGCGTCCTCAAGCAGCTCAGCTCCGCTCTGATACGAGTGGATATCCTTGTCGTTTTTCTTAAGGCCGATGTTGTCCCAGATCACGTAGCGCGTGCTGTAAAGATCTTTCTGTTTGTAGTTCTCTTCCTTTACGTCGAGCGCCGGGATGTGGTCTCCGTAGATGATCATCACGGTCGGCTCGCCGCTCTCTTCGATGGCCTTGATGAGGTCTCCCGTGAACGTATCCATCTCGTGGCACTCGTTAAGGTAGTACTCATACTTCCACTTCGTGGCTTCGTCCTCTGCGGTGACCTCCGTGTAAGGATTCTTGAAGACCTTCTCTGTCGGATAGGCTCCGTGGCCTTCGACGGAGATGACATGCAGGAAGTCACGCTCCTCGGTCGATGTCATGATATCCATGATCTCGCCGGTGAGGACCTTGTCCTTGCACCAGTTGGTAGGAGTAAATGAAACGTTGTTCATGTACTCAACAGATGTGAATGTATTGAATCCGAGGTTCGCGTATACTTCGTTTCTGTTGTAGAAGAGTGCCCTGTGGTCGTGGAGAGCCGCGGTGTTGTAGCCATGCGACTTTGCCACGTAAGCCATGCTCTCGAGCACGTTTTCGCGCAGCTTTCCCTTATACGGGTATTCGCCCGGCCCGAAGAACTTGGCGCTTATGCCTGTGAGCACCTCAAACTCGGTGTTTGCCGTTCCCGCGCCGCAGGCCGGGACAGTGAAGCTGCCCGATGTGTAATTCTTGTAAAGATCGTTGAACACCGGCGTCGGATCCTTCGACACCTCTATATTCGCGTAGTCCTGCGCAACCGTGAAGGATTCGAGCTGCAGCACTATGATGTTCGGGTGATCCGTGCTATCGTTCTTCTCCTTGAGCAGGGTGTCTGTTCCTTTTTTGGTCTTCTCCTCAAGGATCCCTGCGATCAGTTCATCCGAATAGCCTCTCGGTCTTGAAATACCCGCGTCTACAGATGTCGCGATAAAGCAGAACGGCATTCCGTAGTCCCTGTACGCGTAGTTGAGGTTTCCGAAGAAGGTGTTCACCACGCCCGTCTTTTCAAGAGCAACTGTCGCTCCCGACGCTACCGCCGCAGCAATGAGTATGGCTGCGATGCTCTTTTTATAGCGGATGTTCTGCCACTTCTCGCTCCTGATGAATATCATCACGATGGCCGCGGCTCCGAGTCCGACTCCGATCAGGAAGAGGACTATCTGGATATGCGAGAAGTAGGTCGTGGCTATGGTGAGACCGTCAGTGAAATTCTGAAGGTCATAGAGTGTGAACGGGGTCATTCTGGACATCAGTATCACGCCGTTTGCGGTCCCGATGCCAAGCCATATGACCGAGATGATAAACCATACGAAGCGGCGTCTCCTGAAGAGAAGCGCGAGTGTCATGGTCGCGAAGATGATCAGTGTGTTGTACAGAAAGATCACCGGATGGGTAACGGCCCACCTGATGCCTTCAAGCGGACCGGTCGTGAGTCTGGCAAACTCCTCGATGTACAGGCATATCAGAAGCGCGTAAAGCGCCATCAGACCTATGTACTTAAGTTCGTGCCGGTCGGCATCGAAGTATTTGGCCGCTCTTCTCGGGAAGATCTTATAGAACACCTTGCCTATGCAGCCCCAAACCTTTTTCAGAAAAGTCCATACGGCCGCAAGGACTCTGCGTATTTTATCCAGCAAATTCATGCCTCCTGCAAATTGTCTGAAAGCTTTGCGAAGTCCTCAAGCGAGAGTGTCTCCGCTCTTCTTCCGGGATCTATGCCGGCTTTTTCAAGCGCTTCAGACAAAGTATTTTTGTCGTAATCGCCAAGAGATGTGAGCGCGTTCAGAAGGGTCTTCCGTCTCATCGAAAAGCCCGCCTTGACGCAGCGCATAAGCATCTCTTCGCTCTTTACCTTTACTTTCGGTTCGTCCCTTAAGTCCAGTCTCAATACCACCGAATCAACTCCGGGTACAGGATAGAAGCATTCGCGCGGAACATCGGTGACCTCCGTGACCGACGCGTAATAGTGCACCGGATAGGTGATGGCTCCCGACGCCCTTGTCCCCGGTTTTGCGGCTATCCTGTCGCCGACTTCCTTCTGCATCATCACCGTGATGCTCTTCGCGCCGGTGTCAGCTTCAAGCAGCTTCATGATTATCGGAGTCGTTATGTAGTAAGGCAGATTTCCTATGATGCGGAGCTCTTTAAGTCCGAATTCCTGCATCTTCTGCTCCGTTATACCCTTTATGTCCGTCTGCAGGATATCGCCGAGGATCAGCTCGACGTTGTCCATGCCGAAGGTCTTGATCTTAAGCCCGTGTATCATCTCGGGGTCGAGGTCGACCGCGATCACTCTGCCGGCTCTTTCTGCAAGCGGCAGGGTAAGTGCGCCCGTTCCCGGACCGATCTCGAGCACCAGAGTATCCTCTGTCACGCCGCTCGCCTCAATGATCTCCGAGATCACGCCTTCATCTATGAGGAAGTTCTGCCCGAGTGCCTTGTCTGGTCTTACTCCCGCAAATCCTTTCGGACGCGGTCCGCGCCTGCTCTGTACGCGCTTTCTCTTACTCATCTGCACCTCCGGATCCGTCTTCGGAGGTCTCGTCCCCGCTCCCGGCAGGAACGGCACTGCCGTCATCAAAGTTGAAGAGTATCTCTCCCGGATTCAGCAGTCTGAGCTGCTTGCGCGCCTGCTCCCTGATGTAATCGGGATCATCGACTCTCGTCAGCTCTTCCTTGAGTTCGTCTCTCTGCTTTTCGAGCGCGATCTGCTGCTTTTTCAGCGCGCGGTTCTCCGCCTTGAGCCTTATTATGTCCCGTCCGAGCAATCCGGAAACCAGCACAAAGATCAGCACAAAGGCAACGACCGAAAGCCGCTTCTTTCTTCTCTTCTGCGCATCGCGGACCTTGCGGCGGGCTGCTATCTGCTGCAGCAGCTCGTCGTCCTCAAAGGCCGCTTCATTATTCTCTAAAAATTCCGTATATCTCTTTTCCAAATGAGAAATCCTTTTTCACCTATGGATTGACGTATTTTCTCGGGTTCTGTGATGAGCCGTTGATCCTGACCTCGAAGTGCAGGTGGCTTCCGAAGCTGTGTCCGGTATTGCCTACCTTCGCGATCTCCTGGCCCTGATAAACGAGGTCTCCCACGTTTACAAGAACGCGGCTGCAGTGCGAGTATCTTGTTACGACATTGTTTCCGTGATCGATCTCTACGCACAGGCCGTGGCCGGAGAACCATCCGGCCCTGATGATCTTTCCTCCGTCGGCAGCATAGATCGGCGTGCCTGTTCCGGCTCCGAAGTCCATACCTTCATGCATACGGCCCCATCTGCCGCCCCATTCAGACGTTACAACGTAGTTTTTGATCGGCATCTGGAAGGTTCCTGTAGCAGCCGTCTTTGGTCTCTCCGCTGTTCCGACAAGGATTATCTTGTCCTTCTTCTCCTTGATGACCTCGATGTTTACTTCGTCCCTGTCCGTTACTTCTCCGGCGACCTTGGTGATGGTTCCTTCAAAGATCTGGACTCCGTCAGAGCCTTCCTGTTCCAGATATGTATCTCCCTTGTAGTACTTGTCGGTCTCTTTCTTGATGGTCTCGAATTCAACGGTCTCCTTGAGTTTTCCCGTCTCGACCATCTCTACCTTTACAGGTTCCACAACATTCCTGATGCAGACCCTGTCGCCCTGTTCCAGTTCCGTTACGTTCTCACCGTTTTCTTCGTCATAGATATCCAGCACCTCTACGCCGAACTGCTCAGCCAGACTCTGCGCAGTCTCGCCTTCTTCGACGATGTGGTATGTGGCCATCTCTCCACCGTTGACCATCTGGTCTCTGGCGACCTCATTGCTCTGGACGCTTCCGAGCAGAACATTGACCGGTCTCGCGTCGAGCTTGTTTATGAAGTCCGAAGACACAAGTTCCATTCCCGGATCAGGTATCGAGAGCTCTGCCTTTGTCTGATTGAGGAGGAGCTCAGCATCGTTGCTGTCTTTGACTATGGCAACTACCTTGTCTCCGTCATAAACTGCATACGCTTCGGTCTCGATGTCAGTCATGTAAATGAGCTTGTTGATGGCAGTGTCGGAATCGTCCGTGCTCTTTCCTCTGCCGTCGACCAGATTGAATGTCACATTCTGGTTTGCAACGAATTCAACCGGGATCTCGCTCTCGGTGTTTCCGCTCAGCTTTCTGCCGGCGACCTCGAGGATATCGGTTATCTCTTCCTGCTCCTGCACATAGCCGAGCACCTTCCCGTTATACGCGTATTCATAAACAGTGAACCTGTCAAATATGATGAGGATCGCCGCAGCAAGCATTCCTGCTATGAGGAGAGCAACGCCGATGCCTCTGCGCGAATTGCGGTACGTCGACGCTATGCTGTGAGCGCCCTTTAATATGTCTCTGCCCACGTAACTGAAAGCGCCTGCAAGTCCGTCCTGGACTTTGTCATGCAGATCTGTGACTGCCGAGAGCGGATCCTTCTTTGTCTCCCTCAGGAATCTCTCTCTGTAGGTGTTCATCCGCTTTTTTCTCGCGATCTGCGCTTTGCTCGGAGCCTTTTCCGCAGGAGCTTCTTCCGGTTTTTCCTCAGACTGAGCATCTTCAGCTTCCGCAGGTTTGGCTTCCGCCTCAGCCTCTGTTTCTTCCACCTGAATCTCTTCAGCAGCTTCAGCTTCGGTTTCAGCCTCGATCTCAGACTCTTCCTCCGGCTCTTCTTCGTGTCCTTCTTCTGCCTCAGCCTCAGGAAGTTCCTCTGCCGGTTCTTCTTCCACCTCGGCCTCAGGAAGTTCCTCTGCCGGTTCTTCTTCAGGTTCCGGTTCTTCCTCTGCCGGAACGTGCTCAGGCTCTCCGGTCACGATATCTATTCCCGCGGCCTCAGCTTCAGCTTCGAGCGCGTCAAAATCCACGCCCAGTTCTTCGGGTTCCGCAAAAGTCGCGTCTCCCGGGGCGAGGTCATTCTCTTTCAGATACCTTGCGTAAGCCATGGCTGCCGCCTTGATCTTTGCTTCAAGGACAGAATCGGTCATAGCTTCCGCTTTTTCGGGTCCTGTTTCTGTATTGTCTGTATTTAGAGTTGTCTTTTCCTCTGCGATATCTGTCATCTACGCCTTTTCTTTATTTGTGTGCCAGTCATATGCCTCTGCGGCGCGCTGCCTGCAGCAGCTGCACACCATGCCTTCGTCAGTGTATCCGGTATCCTTGCATATATCGCACCTGTACTTTCTGTTCAGGTAGCCGGCAGGGAATCCGTTTTCTGCCAGAAGCTGCTTTTTCCTTTCTTCTATCTCTATCCTTTCAGTCCTGAGCCTCTGCCTTGAGTCAAGGTCTCCGCCCGGTCTGAGCGAGAGCATCCTGCCGTTGAGGCGGCTCTCCTCCTCAAAGAGTTTCTTCATCTCCGGAACTTTCAGCATGACCTCTCCGATGCGGGCCTTCTGCTCGTTCTCATCGGTCGTCCTGATGTACTCATAGTAGTCAGCCAGCACCTTGCGGCTGACAGGGCTTGCCTCTTCGGTTTTCGCCGCAGCAGCCGGAGCAGGAGCATTGTTTTCTGCCCTCGTGTTGATCCCGCCTTTTTCTGCTCTGCGGTTCTCAAGCACCTTGTTCACGTATCTAAGGTTCGGCTCCCTTATTCCGGCGGCGGCATTGCATGCGTCGAGGACCTCGCCGATAGGGCATTTCATCTCATCGAACCATCTGTCCATTATCTCCCTGTCGGCAGGAGCCGGAAGTCTGCTCCATCCGAGAGCCTTGAAGACCTGTCTGTACCAGGAATTCCTGAGGCTGTGCTTCTCGAGCAGCTTCTTTGCGTCTTCGGCGGTGCGGCAGCCTTCCTCGGTCCACCTGAGCGCCACTTTGAAGATATAGTCTACGCTGTACTTTTCGAGATCGGCGCAGTAGTCGATCGCAAAGTCGAATATCTCAGGCTCGATCCCGTACACCTTTATGCCATCCTCTATCTTCGAAGTCTCCTGCCTTGAGACCGTTCTGCCGGTCATCATCTGGAACTTCTCATAAAGAGCCCGCAGCTTTTTATCCGTAAGCCGGTCGTTTACCTCGTCGTCGAAGTCCATATCGTCGATCGACATGTAAAGAGGGAAGTCGTCTCCGCTCTCTGCGTCCGGGGCTTCGTCTCCGGCCTCTGTGCCGGCGGTTTCAGCTTCGTCATCAGCCGTACCGTGCCCGTAAAGAGACTCGAGCGGGCTCAGAAATACCAGTGACGCCTCCTCTTCATTGTTCTCATTGACGGTCTTTATCCTTTTTACGAGACCTCTGGACTCCCAGTAGATCCAGGCCTCTTCGACTTCATCCTTGCTGAGACCCATCTTGAGACAGAATTTGCGCGGGTCGACCGTCTGCCCGAATTTGGCGTACATCAGGCAGAAAAGATACGCCTTAACATAGTCCCCCGGTGCCTCCGGCAGAAACTCCCCTATAAACAGGTTCTCTACTTCCGTACTGTACAGGAAGATATCCTTTGTCTCCTCTAGCAGCAGCTTGACCTTTGCCATGATTCCTTACTCTCTTGCCATGTTGCCGAACTTAACGTATCTAGGTATCCAGGTCAGGTTGGCAACGCCGACCGGACCGTTTCTGTGCTTTGCTATGTTGACAGCGCAGGTGAGTCCCGTGCTGTCATCTATGTTTGCGCGCTCATCTTCGGAGCTGTAGTAGTCGTCTCTCTTCAGGAAGATAACGACGTCGGCGTCCTGCTCGATCGCGCCGGAGTCTCTGAGGTCTGAGAGCTTAGGCATGTGATCGCCTCCGCGCTGTTCGGGTCCTCTGGAGAGCTGCGACAGAAGCACGACCGCGCAGTCAAGCTCCTTGGCCATGATCTTTATGGATCTCGTTATGGCCGCGATCTCCTTTTCTCTCTGTTCTATCCTGTATCCGCCCATGCTCATCAGCTGGAGGTAGTCGATCACGACGAGGTCGAGATCTCCTTTCTCCTGCTTGAAGCGGCGGCATTTGTTCTTCATCTCGAGCGGGGTTATGACAGACGATTCATCGATCACCATGTCCATCCCGTAGAAGCTGTCCTGGGCAGCCGAAAGATCCTCCCAGTCCTCCATCGAGAGCGTTCCCTTGTGGATATTCTCAAGAGGAACGCTTGAAGTCATGGAAAGAAGTCTCTCGCCAAGCTGCGTGTTGGCCATTTCGAGGCTGAATATCATTACCTTCTTGCCGATCGAAGCCGCGTATTCAGCGCAGTTGAGCGCAAAAGCAGTTTTTCCGACACCCGGTCTTGCGGCCAGGATGATAAGGTCGGTCCTCTGGAAGCCTCCGAGGATCTTGTCGACATCTCTGAAGCCCGTCGGCGTTCCTTTCTCGCCGCCGCTCTTCTCGAGATCCTGCAGATTCTTGATATTTTCGAAGAGAACGTCGTTGATATCTACATAGCTGCTGCGCTGCGACTTATGCGCGATCTCGAGTATGCGCTGCTCGGCGCTGTCGAGTATGTCTTCCGGCGGAAGCTCCGATGAATAAGCCGCGTCCCTTATGGACTCCGCCTCATTGATCAGCTGCCTCATCTTGGATTTGTCCGCCACAGTCTCGGCGTAGTAGCGGGCGTTGGACGGCACGATGGCCTCATCCATCAGCCTGCTGAGGTAGGTGATGCCTCCGACCATATCCGAGGTCTTCCTCTGCTTGAGAGCGGAGTAAACGGTGGTTATATCGACACCCGTTCCTCTCTGGTCCATGTCGAGCATGGTCTTGTATATCTCCTGATGCTCCTTCAGATAGAAGTCCTCAGCGCGCAGAAGGGCGATGACATCGGCCCTCGCGTCCTGATTCTTGAGCATGGAGCCCAGCACTGCTTTCTCGGCGTCTATGTCAGTCGGCGGAAGCAGTACGTCTTTTCTTTCTTCGTCCATTTTTTATTCGCCTTCGACTCTGATAACGACCTTAGCGTTTACGTCCTGGAAGAGCTTGATCTCAATGGTCTCAACACAAGTCTCCTTGATAGGCTTGCTGAGGATGATCTTTCTCTTGTCCACATCTTCGCCTGTCTGCTCCTTGATGGCTCCTGCGATGTCCATCGATGTGATGGCACCGAAGAGTCTGCCGTTGTCGCCGACCTTCGTCTTTACGACAACGATCTTGTCAGCCAGTCTGCGGGCGAGATCTTCAGCGGCAGCCTTTTCCTGAGCGTATTTCTCAGCGGCCTTTGCCTTTTCTCTTTCGATCGCCTTCCTGTTTGCAGGAGTTGCCTCAACAGCAAGTCCTCCCGGGATCAGCTTGTTGCGCGCGAATCCGTCGCTTACCTTTACGACATCACCGGCCTTGCCTGTACCCTTAACGTCCTTTTTCAGTATTATTTCCATTCCGGTAACCTCTGTCTTTCTATCTGATCAGTTCGATCTCCTGTGTTCTTGTCATTTTCTGTCTGCGCTCTTCATCTTCGTGCTCGATGTACTCCTTCACGAGCTTCCTGACACGTGCGAGCACTTCGGCAAGAGGATCGTCGGTCTGGGCAGCTGCCGATGTGAAGTGGCCTCCGCCTCCCAGCTTCTCCATGATGAGCTGTACGTTTATGTCTCCGAGAGACCTTGCACTGATGACAGTCTGGCCGCGCTCGTTTCTGCCGAATGCGAACGATGCCTTTGTGCCCTTGACGGTCAGCAGCTCATCTGCGACCTGGGCGTTTATTATCTGCATGTTGTCAGCAGTGCCTTCCGCTACCGCGTAGGCTACACCGGTTTCATCGAATTCCGCTCCGGCGATAGCGTTCGCCTTTATTGAGAAGTCCTCACGCTTTACCTGGAAGAACCTCTTTACCTCAGTGGTATCTGCGCCTCCGCGCTTCAGCCACGACGCGGTCTCGAAGGTCCTGACTCCCGTTCTTACCGAGAAGCTGTTGGAGTCGACCATGATGCCGGCGAGCATAGCTTCGGCCTCGAGCTTGTTTATGAATCTCTTCTGCGAGAAGTGCTGCATAAGCTCTGCTATGAGCTCGCTCGCAGATGATGCGTAACTCTCTATGTATGCGACCGCCGAGTTCTGGTACGAATCAGCTGTCAGTCTGTGGTGGTCGATTATGACTCTCGTCTTTGCAGCCTCAACGAGTTCAGGGCTCTCAACGAGCATCGGCCTGTTGGTGTCCACTATGATGAGCAGCGACCTGTCGGTGATCATTCTGAGAGCTCTCTCGGACTTGATGATGTTGTAATCTTCGGTGTCGGCAACGTGATCGTACACTACATCGAGGGCATCATTGTGTTTGTCCAGGACGATGTAAGCGTCTTTGCCGAGATATGTGCATATGGCACTTGCTCCGACGGCCGATCCGAAGGAATCCATGTCAGGCCATCTGTGGCCCATTATGAAGACCTTGTCGCTGTCGTTCACCAGAGCCTTTATCGCATGAGCGATGACTCTCGGCTTGCTGCGGTTGTTTTTCTCAAACGACTGCAGTGTTCCGCCGTAGTACTTTGTCTGCTCGTCCGTCTTTACAACGGCCTGGTCGCCTCCGCGGCCGAGTGCAAGCTCCAGTGCTGCTTCGGCAAGTTCTGTAGACTCCAGCAGTGATACGCTCGAAAGTCCCACGCCGATACTTATCGATGCCGGGAAGTCTATCTGCGACTCTATCTTTCTCACTTCGTCGAGAACGCTGAAGTTTTCATCGATCATCTTCTGAAGCTTGCCCTGGCTGGTATACATTACATACCGGTCCTCTTCGGTGCTTATCACCGGGGACTCGAACGATGCGCCCCACTTACGGACAAGGCTGTCGATCTGCGCAGGGATCATCCTTCTGAAATCCTCCGGAGCGCTTGCGATCAGTTCATCGTAGTTATCGATATTGATATACGCGATAACCGCTCTGTCGCTTTCAAGCTTTGTCCTGAAGGATTCCCTGGCAGTCGCTTCATCAAAGAAGACCACGATATCCTCGTCCTCTTTAGCGCCTTCGTTGATCCAGAGCTTGAACATCTTGTCATTACGCTCGATGATCATCTCCTCATGGTTTGCATCCATGAGCTGCTCCCGCTTGATTCCCGTAAGCGTAAAGAAGTTGTATCCGACAATATCCTCGTATACAAATACGTTCTTGATGAGCGGATTTGCCCCTCTTACTATTCCGTCCGTATCAACCGTACAGGCGGGGAAGGGGAGAGTACTTATGTATTGTTCGTCCATAAAGTCACCTCGCTACTTAAAGGCGTCCCTAAGTGTGTCTATGAGCCTGTTGAGCTCATCGAGACTGTAGTACTCAAGTTCTATCTTTCCCTTACTGTCATCTCCGTCTATGCGGACCTTTGTTCCGGTAAGAGTCATGAGTTCTCTTTCGACCGCAGCGATCTCAGCGCTTTTGGCCTTGTCATCTGCAGCCGCCTTTTTGCGCCTCCTGCGCTCAGGCTTGAGTTCATCCTTGACTTTCTCTGCCAGGCGTTCGGTCGCCCTGACGGAAAGATCATTGCGTATTATCTTGTCTGCTATCTCTTTCTGCTTTGCCTTGTCCGGGATATTGATGATGGTTCTTCCGTGAGCCGCGGACATTTGTCCGCTGGACACGTACTGCTGTATCTCTTCCGGAAGCTTCAGCAGTCTGATGCTGTTTGCGATATATGTGCGGCTCCTGCCGAGCGACTCGGATACCTGCTCCTGCGTGAAACCGTATTTCTCAGTCATCGACTTGAGTCCCAGCGCTTCTTCGATAGGATCGAGGTCCTCTCTCTGCATGTTCTCGATTATCGCGACTATAGCGTTCTGCCTGTCGTCGAAGTTTCTCAGAATGCACGGGACCGTCCTGAGACCTGCCTGCCTGGATGCGCGCCATCTTCTTTCGCCCGCTACCAGTTCATAGCCGCCGGCGCTCTCCCTTACGATCAGCGGCTGGATGACTCCGTTGGCTCTGATCGAATTGGCAAGTTCTGCAAGTTTTTCCTCGTCAAAGTTCTTTCTCGGCTGTGCGCTGTTTGGCTTGATGTCGTTGATGTCGATATAGAGGACTCTGTCCTCGCTTTCTGCAGAGGCTGCTTTTTCCTTCTTTTCCTTGACTTTTGAAGGCGTTTCGGCTGCTGCCGGTTCTTCCATTATTGGGGCTGCATCAGCGAAAAGCGCGTCAAGGCCCCTTCCCAGTCCTGATTTCTTAGCCATTGTTATTTCGCTTTCTTTCTTGCTCTTTCTCTGGCCAGGAACTCCTTAGTGAATTCCTGATACGCCTTGGCACCCTGAGCGCTAGGATCGTAATCGAGGATAGCGCGTCCGTAACTCGGAGCCTCGGCCAGTCTGACATTTCGCGGAATAATAGTGTCGTACATTGCAGGTCCGAAGAAGTTTCTTACATCCTGGACTACAGCCTGCGAAAGGTTTGTCCTTCCGTCAAACATGCTCAGGATTACGCCGTCAATGTAAAGAGACGGGTTCAGTCTTTCCTTGACCTTTTCGATGGTGCTTATGAGCTGGCTTACACCTTCAAGCGCATAGAACTCGCACTGGATAGGGATCAGCACGCTGTTTACAGCGGTAAGCGAGTTGATTGTAAGGATTCCGAGTGAAGGAGGGCAGTCGACCAGTATGTAGTCATAGTCGCTTCTTACTGCGTCGATGACCCTTTTGAGTCTGCCTTCACGGCCCTCAAGCTGCGCGAGCTCGACCTCTGCGCCGGCCAGATCAACACTTGCCGGTATGAGGAAGAGATTCTCCGTATACGTTGGAAGAACGGCTTTACGAACATCAAAATCCATGTCTATGAGCGCGTCATAGAGAGTATTCTTCAGAGTCCTTTTGCGGATACCTATTCCGCTGGTGGTGTTGCCCTGAGGGTCGATATCCACCATGAGGACCTTCTTTCCTTTCTTCGCGAGACATGCTGCGAGATTGATGTTGGTCGTAGTCTTGCCGACTCCGCCTTTCTGATTGAAAATAGCAATTGCCTTGCCCATCTAAAAACCTCCTGCGGGACATAGATCCCGATTAAACACTTCCGTGTATTATAGCTCTTTTTGGCAAAGGTTTTCTACTTTATATATGCCTTTTAATGTGTGGTTTTGGTGATTTCGGTGGCCTTTAATTAATGCATAATGCAAATTGTGTCCCTGAAAGGATCCCGCCACTATATATAGATATAATGTTTCACGTGAAACAATTGTGCCACTGTGGGCATACCGGATAAAAATGATTGTTTCACGTGAAACAATTACTTTCTGGATATAACTAGAAATACATGTCCGGAGATCTCTTCCGGGACATCTTTATAGGATTCAGCGCGTTCAACCTTAGCGCCGAGACGTTTAAGAGTTTTGGATGCCGCTCCGACTTCTTCGGAATAGGCTTCGCCCTTATATGATATAAAGAAGCCGCCTTTTCTGACGAAAGGAAGGCACCACTTTGAAAGGGTGTCAAGATTTGCTACTGCTCTGGATACGCAGAGGTCAAAAGCTCCGCTGTATTCAGGCTTTCTGTTTATCTCTTCTGCTCTGGCATGAAGAGTTCTTAAATTGCCGACGCCAAGGACGGCAGCGAATTCATCGATGACTTTAAGGCGCTTAAGGGTGGAATCAAGAAGAATGAATTCCTTCTCAGGGCTTACGATGGCAAGCAGAGCACCCGGAAAGCCCGCACCTGTGCCGACGTCTATGATCTCCCCGGCCTTCTTATACTCAGGCAGATCCGTAATTGCCAGAGAGTCCAGAAGGTGCTTTACCGCGGCTTCATCCCTGTCCCTCACAGAAGTAAGATTGATATGCTCGTTTCTCTCAAGGACCATATCAAGATAGGCAAAGAGTTTCTTTGCCTTTTCTTCACCATAGCGTGAGCTCAGATATTCAAATATGCTTTCGGAGTTATTGAGCATAAGCACCTATAAAAATCAATTCTGAAGTGATAGCCAATTATCTGCTGCGCATCTCTTTCTCAAGATATACCAGCAAAACGTTTATATCTGCAGGGGAAACTCCGGATATGCGGCTTGCCTGGCCTACAGTAAGCGGTCTTATGGCTGTCAGCTTCTGTCTTGCTTCAAGCCTGAGACCTCCGATCGAATTGTAATCAAGGTTTTCGCTGAGCTTCTTGTCCTCAAGACTCCTCAGCTTCTCAACTTCATTTATCTGCTTTCTGATGTATCCGTCATACTTGAGGATGACTTCAACCTCAGTCTTTTCGTTCTCGTTGAGCTCAGGTCTGTCTTCATCTATTTCTGCCAGATCTTCATAAGAGATCGCAGGTCTTTTTAGGATCTCCGCGAAAGTCTGATTGGCAGTCTCCGCGATGTCTTTCTTCTTTCTTTCGATAAGAGCCTTCTCCTCAACGGAAAGCTCAGCTCCGTCAGCTGCGGATGCCTCATGTCTGAGAAGGAAGTTTCTGAAGGTATCTATATCCACCTTCTTCGCCCTGAGTCTGGCGATCTCAGAATCTACGCGCGCCTTCTTGTCCAGATATCTTCTGTATCTCTCTTCAGAGACGGTACCGAATTCATAGCCGGTCTCAGTGAGTCTTCTGTCTGCATTGTCCTGCCTCAGAAGAAGTCTGTACTCGGCTCTTGAAGTCATGATCCTGTAAGGCTCATTCGTACCCTTGGTGACAAGATCATCTATAAGTACGCCTATATATGCCTGGTCTCTTCTGAGTACCAGCGGCTCGTGATCCCTCAGTTTGCAGACAGCATTTATACCCGCAATAAGTCCCTGCGAAGCCGCCTCCTCATAGCCCGAGCTTCCGTTGAACTGGCCGGCACAGAAGAGGTTCTCAACCACCTTGCTTTCGAGGCTTGGCTTAAGCGAAAGAGGGTCGGCACAGTCATACTCGATCGCATACGCCGGGCTTAGAATTTCAGCATGTTCAAGCCCCGGAATGGTAGCATAGAAAGCGTGCTGCACATCCTCCGGGAGACTCGAACTCATGCCCTGTATGTACATGAGATCAGTATCCAGGCCCTCTGGTTCTACGAAAAGCTGATGTCTCTTTCTGTCTCTGAAACGCGATACTTTGTCTTCGATAGACGGACAGTATCTCGGCCCGACCCCGACGATATTTCCGGAGTACATGGCTGATCTTTCTATATTGTCCAGGATGATTTTATGCGTGGTCTCATTGGTATACGAGAGCCAGCAGCTTATCTGGTCGATATCATAATCCTTATCCTCGTTCATGAAACTGAACGGGACTATCTTTGCGTCGCCCTTCTGCTCGGTCATCGCATCATAGTCGAGCGTATCCTTATGCATACGGGCAGGAGTGCCTGTCTTGAAGCGGCGGATAGGTATGCCGAGTTCCTTCAGATTTTCTCCCAGTTTTGTCGCAGGTCTCAGTCCTGCCGGTCCTGACACCGTAACATCATCCCCGATGAATATCTTTCCTCCGAGAAATGTCCCTGTACAGATAACAACGGCATCGCAGAAGTATTCCACATCTTCCGATGTCCTGACACCCTTGATTTTCCCGGCCTTTGCGTAAGCATCGCCTTCACCGGCCTCAGAATTATCCACAAGGAGTTCAGTGACCTCATCCTCTATGAGATCGAGGTTTTCCTGCCCGCGGATAGTACTCAGCATCTCCTGATGATACTTCTCTTTATCTGCCTGCGCCCTGAGTGAATGCACAGCCGGGCCCTTTGAGGTATTGAGCATCTTGGACTGGATAAAGGTCTTGTCTATATTGAGGCCCATCTCTCCGCCAAGCGCATCGACTTCCCTGACGAGGTGTCCCTTGCCTGTTCCTCCGATCGACGGATTGCACGGCATCATGGCAACTGACGCGATATCGGTGCAGAACATGGCCGTCTTCATTCCCATGCGCGCACAAATAAGGCCGGCCTCACACCCGGCGTGACCGGCTCCGATAACGATTACATCATATTGTTTCCTGTTATTTGCTGCAGTATCTATATTAATTCCTCCAGAAATGCTTGTTCAGATAAAGTTCAGGCACTCCGTCAAAATGCGTCCCATAAAAATCATAAGAGGCACTACCCCCGGCAGGTATGCTGACCGGTGCTGCCGGATCAGGGGCATATACAGCTGCTCCGCAGATCTTTCCGCTCTCATCCCTGAATACCGCGACTGCATCACAGATCAGATCTCCTCCCACGACAGAACATGGAGCTGACCAGCTTGAGAAAGTATAATCCATGTCGCTGTCATTTTGAAGCGTCACGGCTAATGTATCAACGATATCCCCGGAATCTGTTGTCTTGGAAGCAGTGACCTCCGCACCTGCAGCGCTCAGTCCGGAAGGTTCCTGTCCTGACCCTGTAAGTATTTCCGTAACTTTCCACTCGAGCCTGTCAGGAATCTCAGAATAAATGCTCCATATAGTCGCTCCGTCACTATACTCATTAGTCTCGATCCAGGCGCCTTTTTCGCCCGGCTGCAGAACACCGAAAGACGGATAGAAAGCCATCGTCCCCTCGCTGTCTTCTGCCGGTTTGATGACATTGCCGTCTTTATCATAGGCGGTCGATTCAAGAGATGATTCTGAGACCGTCGTATCACCGTTATTCTGCACGATCAGCGCAACGGTATAATCGCCGGTTTCCTCATCGACATCGAGATAGCTGTCTACCACCTCGACAGAGCCAGATCCCTCATTACTTTCGCTGTCACCGCATGCGGGTATGAAGAAAACCATAAGCGCCAACATAAGCATCAGTATCAGCGACCGTCTGAATTTCATTATTATCCTTGTATGATGTTTGCAGAAGCTAAAACACCACTTTTCCTTTCTTTCATCTCCGTGGTTCAATACAACTCAGATACTGTGGACAATTGATTTTGTTTTGTAGCTTTGACTACTCAGTTGGGAGTGT
>Ga0256405_10001076_pt1 | contig 79809 bp, 69 predicted proteins | sample RumenRJG_02DNA_FD_189096 | JGI IMG/M metagenome (GOLD analysis project Ga0256405, IMG submission 189096) | Bovine rumen microbial communities from Lethbridge, Alberta, Canada - RJG_02 | ecosystem: Host-associated > Mammals > Digestive system > Stomach > Rumen | place: Canada: Alberta... | reverse complement strand
TTAGCGATATCTTTTAGTTTGACTTTACGGGTGGTACTGCAAAGTTACTAAAAATATCGCTAATTACCTAATAATCAGGAAATTATTTCAAAAAATAATTCGTCGAACTCACGTTAATTTAAGACTTTTGCTGGCACTCCAGCAACTGTTGCGTTCTCAGGAACATCTTTTGTCACCACTGCTCCAGCACCAATTGTAGAGTTGTTGCCAATTACAACATCTTCAACAACACATACATGTGGACCAATATACACATTATCCCCTATAATTGCTGGAGTTTCATGATTCGTTCCTATATTTACAAATTGTGCCAGATTGACATTGTTCCCGATAATTGTTCTTCCGTTAACTACCATACATATGTTGTGACCAATGTAAAACCCATATCCTATTTTTGTTGATGCGGGAATTTGTACTTGAGCCTTACGGCTTACGTATTCATACATTACACGACAGAATGGCCATAACCATCCTTTGTATTGGCTCAACCTTAGCCAAAAAAGTATGGATGGATTGAAAGGAATTAAATTTCTACAAAATAGTCGTAAGAAAGACTCTGTCCTTCCTGTGATACGATACCTATCACTTTTAATGAGTGTGATACAATCTTTGTAATTTTCTGGAATGGGTATAACTACCTGTTTCCCTTCCAAATTGTAGTTTTCTGTCTTCATCTCTGTAAAAAAAATAACTGCCAAACTTTCAGAATCAGACACATAAAAATATACCCTTGATCAATAATGACAATGGCATTCTAATTTGCGAATGTAACAATCTTTTTCAATAAAAGTTCCCACATATCTATAATATTATCTATCGAATAAAAAATTGACCTCTTAATTGTGGAAAGTTGTATTTCTTTCCTTTTCTCGTTATTTGTTATTACCAACGATAGTTGTTTTGCCAAATCATCCACATCTGCGGTCTTAAAAAGAAGACCCTCTGATTCTTTTGTGATAATTTCTTTGGTTCGGCCAAGATTTTCACATGCCACAGGGGCACAGCCTTGACTCATTGCTTCAATCAACACCATTGGCAGACCTTCGCTCCTGCTACTTAGACAAAAAACAGATGCCTTTTGGAAAAGTTCTTTCATATTAGTGTTGTACCCTATAAATTCAAGACATTCCGTGACATCGGCTTCCGTTCTCAATGAATCCAAAAAATTACAAATGTTTGGGGTTCCTTCCCCTGCAATTTTAATCACCCATCCCTCTCTAATCAATAACGGCTTCAACTCTTTTGCCGCATAGATCAAAACATCCCAACCTTTACAACGCCAATTATCTAATCTTCCTGCTGCCAATATTATCTTCTCTTTTCTCAAAATATGATTCTTCTCATCATAAAATTGACCATCTGACATTGTAACTGGAGTAAATGTCAAGGGATTAGGCATGACAAAAACATTCTTTTTTCTATTGTATTTTTGGGCAAGCAGAACTTTATCTTCATTTGTCAGCACAGTAGTCGCAGCATAAAAAGAAGGAGTATATCCATCCAAAAACATTTCTAATTTACTGAATTTATATGCCTTACTTTCCATCGCATGGTGGATGGTCAAGACAACGGGAACACCCAATCCAATGGTCGCCAAACGCGATATGATGGAACAAAGCTGCATATTGCCGATAACAACATCTGCACGATATCGTTTGATGTAAGTTCGCAACCTACGAATGGCTGTTGTCCATTTAAAAAGTTTATTATTTTTATCAGGACATAGGGGAAGCACATTCACTTTCTCATCTACAGGATAGGCCACTTTTCGATAAATATCAGCCACCAGATACACCTCATGCCCCCGTTGTGCGAAGCCATTAGCCAAATTCACATGCACTCGCTCGGCACCACCGCCGCCCAAAGAGTTGCAAACCAAAAATATCTTCATTTTCTTGTTCCCTCCAAAACTTTTTTTCTCATTCCACTCTCATAGATTTTTTTCACCAACGAGGGCGGAAGATTGCGAAAAACATAACGGGCAATCGGATAACGGTAGGCCAACGTGAAGAGGCCGTGCATCCGATAGATGCCGTTCATATAGATTTTAAACTCGTTCCATGCCTTGACCCTGCTGCGGCGACGGAACACATCGCCCTGCTGCCGGAAAAACAGAACTATTTCCTGCAAATTCGCCATTCGATAGCCAGCAAGAATGGCATCGTACCACAGTTTGATGTCCTGACTCATGCGGTAACGCTCGTCATAATGCAGTCCCTCGTCGAAAATCCGACGGCGCATCATCACTGCCGGATGTGCCAACGGACAGGCTTTCACAATGTATTTGCAGGCATCCTCGTGCGTCAGCGGATAATGACGCACATTCAGACACTCATGTTCGTCGTCGAACTCCTGCATCGAGCCGCCGAGAATATCGATTTCCGGGCTCTCGAGGAGGAATTTCTCTTGAAGTTCGAACCGCTGAGGCGCAGAAATATCGTCGCTGTCCATTCTAGCAATCAAATCACCCGTAACATGCTTGATACCAGCATTCAACGCTTTTGTCAATCCTCCGTTCACTGGTAACTTCACTACCACCATTTTGGCCACTCCAGATGCATTAACTCTCAACTGAAAACTATCAATTATCAACTCCAGTTCCTCTGGAATTGCCCCATCTTCAATCAAGACAATCTGCTCCGGCTTCCGCGTCTGGTCGTCCCACACGCTCTGCAAAGAACGGTCGAGATACTCGCCTTTCTCGGACTTATAGACCGACATCAAAACGGAAATGGTCATATTTTATTCACAATACTTTTTGTATGCCTCCCGAACCTCTTTCCATCCGTATTTCTTCGGGAACGACTTGTCCATCGGCACCCAACTACCCATCTTCAAGTTAAATTCTTCCGGCTCCACGATGATATATCCAGCACAGTGGAAGAACGTGATTTCGCCGAAATATATCTTCCCATCGACATTGTAGAAGTCAACTCTGCAATGCGGGAAGGGCTTCGACAAGATTCGGGCATACTCCACCATCAAATCGTAATTCTCGGGCTTTTTAATCTCGAAAGTCGGCTCGTGTTTCCGATTGATGGTGATATCCAACGGATTAAAGTCGATGTCGTAGTTAAACCAATGGCTAAATTCCGCATGGCTTCCATCTTCGTTGCAGACCTCTGTATCGACAAACAGCAATTTCGGTTCGCCCTCGAAACAGAAGAATTTCCAGTCAATCAAGCCACTCCCATCTGACGGGCGCAGGACTTTCTCTGCCAAGATGTAGGGTTTGATGTGCTTGTAATTGTACTCGCGACCATGCCAGTAAAAGTTGTCTTTCAGCAAGGCCGAAAACAGCGGACGGATGGCTTCTCTGTCAAACGTACTCTTATGGCAAATCAGATTTCCACCAGAAGTGTTATTAACTTTCAAGAAAAATTCTTCCACGGGAATCTCATCCAAGTTGATGGCATCCACCGAGTCGTAATGGCCATAGCAGTCTATCAAAATGTCTTTCAGACCGCATTTCTCCACATATTTCCTCACTTCCCACTTATCGCTGCACGGTGTCATCAGCGGATTGAAATAATGGTATTTCATCCACCACAGCTTGTCAGCGAAGGTTTTGGGATTTTTCAAATTCAGGAACCTTCCCTTCCTTTTGTAATACGTCACTTGGGCATAAATCCATTCCGGAATCAGCATCCTCATTTTATAACGTAAATTCATATTCATGTATTATTGAATTAAGTGAAACAAATTCTCCCACATATCCACGACATGATCGAGATTGTAATATTTTGAACGCTCGACTGCATTTTTCTGAATCATTTCGCGTTTCTTCTTGTCGCCAATCAGTTCCTTCAAATGCAAAGACAATTGAACGTAATCTTCTGGTAGAGCGAGAAGTCCTTCCTGGTCGTTTGTTATAATCTCTCTCGTGCGACCTTTAAAATCGGTGGCCACACAAGCACATCCTTGACTCATCGCCTCTAACAACACCATCGGCAAACCCTCCGACCGGCTGCTGAGCAAGAAAATCGACGCCTTGCCATACAGACTCAGCATGTCTTTCTGGTAACCAATAAAACTCACAACGTCTTCCACGTCATACTCTTTCTGCATCTCACAGAGCATCTTCCGAGTTTCCTCATTGCCATTGCCAGCAATGAGAATCTTCCATCCATTTTCTTTCAAAAAATCCTTGATTTCATGGGCTGTCTTGATGAGAATGTCCCATCCTTTATAATGCCAGTCATCTAATCGGCCTGCAGCCAATATAACATTTTCTTTTTTAGAAAAATCGCCATTCGGCGTATAAGACAATGGATTGGGAATCACTAAGGTTTTATCGTCCCATTTCGTCAATACTTTTTTGTCGGCATGAGTTAGCAAAATAGTCTTGAAATAGAGCGGACACGTATGACGATCCATCCAAACCGTAAGCGGTGAGAACTTGTATGTGTCGCTCTCCAGAGCATGGTGTATCGTTTGTATAACGGGAATGTTCAACCCAATTGTACCCACCTTCGATGCCAACGAACAAAAATGCATGAAACCGATTATCAAATCGGGCTGATACATTTTGGCATATTTTCGAATATTGGCAATCGCCTGCATGACGATTTTCGGCTTGGATGCTTCGGATTGGTGAAGTTCAAGCAGATGAATCCTCTCATCGATGTTATACGAGCGATGGTTATTGAGGTCTGCGATGCAGAATACCTCATGGCCTCTTGAAAGAAATCCGTGCGCTAAATTGACGGCGACCCTCTCTGCGCCGCCGCCGCCTAAATATCGGCATGTGATAAATATTTTCATATTTTTGATTGTTTCCGCCTTTTCTAATTCCAGATAGCAATAATTGTGGACGGCCAGTTCATATATAACATAAACAGAAGGCCCGCTCCAATGATTGCATGCAGAATGATGTATTCACCTTTTTTAAACAGTTTGAAAAACAATGGAATAATCATACATTCATACGTGGCAAACAGTGTAGATGTTCGCCCCGCCACGACTGCATATTGACACAAAACGATTAACATCACTGTACTCATAAAATAAGCATTTCGGAAGACATAGTAGTAAGGCGTAGCTTTCTTTAGACGTTCTTCGTAATAAGTAAACATAAGCAAAACGATAGTTTGAAACCATATAACAGGATTGGTCAAGTCGTTAGCATAGGCTTTCTCTGAACCTTCACGCATATAGTCATCTGCCATATTCATGATATAGTCCGAACTCGTCACCCATGAGCTCACAACTCCACCGAAGAATTGGGCCATAATCATAGAAATAATTATTCCCCAATAAATCTGTTTTTGGGAAAAAGAATACCCACGTACACATAGGAACAATAATGGAGCCGCAACTAGAGAGCTGTGATGTAAATTATAACAAAGAAGTAAGACGAAGAAATACTCCCACCATTTCTTCTCTTTAACTAAATAAGTAAATGAGATAATAATCGCTATGGCAAGACAAGAACGAATTTGCATCATATTTCTTCCTATCATAAAGCGAGAGATATAGATGCACAAACCTAACATCGGGTATATGCTATAACGCTGTAATCCTTTGTATATAAAATAAAAACTTAGCAGAGAAACAACAACAAGATATGTCGTGCTATTATCTGTAAAAGATTTGATGATGACGACCAAAAAGTGGAAACCACCTTCAACGTATCCGATGATAGGGTCGGAAAAAGAGAAATTGAAAATATCATTGGCGAAAAGGAAATCAGCAATATAATTAAATGTATCGCTCCACAAACTCGGGTCTCGCGTACCCGCCAAGTATGCCAATATTAAACACGAAAGAAATAAAATGAGACTTCGCATCTTTTTCTTTTGCCCATCTGCTGCCATCGAAAAAAGATAGAAGGCGACAAATGCAACAAATACGTATAGTTTGGGTATCATAGTTTTTAAATATTATTATGCTGAATAATCCTTGCTTTCTGTCCAACTACAGTACAACCATCGGGAACATCCTCCACCACAATGGCTCCTGCACCGATTTTCACGTTGTTGCCTACGTGAACGCCACCGAGAATCTTGGAATCGGCACCAATAAACACATTGTCGCCAATGACGGGCATTTTTTCTAAATCGTTTGCGACACCTATCGTCACGCCATGATACATCGTGCAGTTTCTTCCAATTTTTGCACCTCCGTTCAGCACCACGCCAAATCCATGCATCAGCACCCAACCGCCACCAATCTCGCAGCCTTCAAACGAGTAACACTTGATGTCGGGTAGCAATAGGCGTAACAATACCCTCGCTCTACCAATTCTTAGGTAAAATTGCGCACGGAAGTCCTTCTGACTGACCAGCAAACTAATAAGATTGCCGATATGATTTCCTTCGCGAAGGTTTTTCCGATATTTTCCCCATGCTTCCACGTCCTCATCGATGATGTGCTTATTTTTTGAGAGGAAATAGCACACCAAATGAGGAGTCAGCAACGGAAATAGTATGATTTTCTTTAACATTTACTCTTCTGGGTATCGTCCCGTCATTTTTAGTTTCAACTCAACAAGGAAACGGTGGATTTGATGGTCCGACGACGTGTTCTGATGTTCATACTGCAGGAACTTGTCGAACGTCTTCCACGATTTTCCCCAGCACGCCGAACCGCGCTGATGCTTCTTCTCATAATTCCCGTAAGCACGGCTCCAATAGTGATTGCACTGGATGTCGGCCTTTTTCTTCATGCGATGCACCTCCCAAACGACAAACTTGCCAAACTGATTGATGGGTGGCACCTTCAAGCGGCCATAACGACACAGGAAATAATGCATCATATCGACCTTGAAATAACCGATGTCGTAGTTCGTGTTGTAGAACAATTTTCCGCGGCTCACCAAATTCGACCAACAATTCGTGTATTGTTCTATCTGCAACTGATTCTCGTCATGCTCCAAACGTCCCGACGTGCCAAACATCTTCCAATAGACCAACACCAGCGGATAATTCTTGAATCGCTGCAGCCAATCCTGTAAATTCGTGTGCTCATAGGGAACGAAGAACTCGTCCAAATCCAAGAAAGTGCACCAAGTCGTCTCCTCCCGATAGTTTTCATACCAATGTTTATACGCCGTAATCTGCCCAGGAGTTTCCGGCCATTCGGTCAGCGTCACCGTCCCATTGTCCACGTATGGCTGCAACACCTCGCGAAAATGGTCAGTGGAATTGTTGTTGTACAGGTAGAAATGCTCCACCCCCACCAACAGATGATACTCAATCCACTCCTTCAAATACGGCGCCTCGTTCTTGAAAATGGCACACAGCACCAAACCATATTTCGTATTCCTCGGCTTTCTGGCGAAGAATTTGAAAATCAGCTTGTAAACCCAGCCTAACGCCAAGGTCATCAAATATTTCACGCAATATGAAAGGGTCCAACGGTGTGAATCTCCTTGCCAAAAAGCACTATTGTTCTCCATTTTATTCATATTTAATTACCGTTTTTTCGCGATAAGATTCCACGACAGAATTCTGACTTTATCTAACATTATTCCGACAGCAAACACAGCCACGCTAAATACAATACTATACAACAAGTACGTCCAATAAGAATGGGTCTGATAGTATTGGCTCAGATGGGCTTTGAAATCAGGGAAAATATAATTGGCCGTATGCAATAAATATACTGCGAAACATGATTTTGCCACCCAGTTGACAACAGATGACTGTATCTTCAGTTTTGAGAAAAACAGCAGTAATGACAACGACGCCAATACCACGAAGGGGGAATCGTATCCCCATAACTCAAAAGTCGTCCTCGGCATAATATGATAAACAATTTCTAAAAAAACAACAAAAATCGTGAATGCCGTAAAAATAAAATATAATAAAATATATAATGATTGGTTTAAAATTCTCTTAGTCGGCAAATGTAAACGGGAAAACCGCGCTAACAAATACAAGCCAACGAATGACATCGTACAATATCCTTTTTCCATCCAATCCACAAAATGTAATAGCCAATTAAAAGAAGAAAACGCATAAAAAGCTAAAATGACGAATAAAAATTCTTTTTTAGTTGCCCTCTCGCAAAATGCATTCAATACTGGTGACAAAAAATATAATAAAATGTATGATTTCACAAACCACCACATGTTATTTAATCTAACAGCTCTCAAAATTTCACCAATGTCAATATTTCCTTGTTGAATGAAACCATAAATCAAACATACTACAACGAAAAATTCCAATTGAAATAAAAACGCAAAAAATTTCTGTTTACTAGGTTTAATGCCATACCAACCAGATATAAGAATAAACAAATTCACACAAATAACTGTTATGGCTTGTAGGGTAATACGACTAATGGATATTGTAAATTGCGAAGAAAAATCTTGTTCATTGGGTTGGCCTATTGAAAAGACGTTCGTATGAATCACAACCACAAAAAACATTGCAACAATGCGAAGAAGTTCCATATTGGAATCTCTCCCTTTCTTTTGAATTACAGGTTTCATAGCCATCTACTCTACTTTTATATTAGGAATATCGAAACAGAACCATTGTCATCAAATCAAACCCCATCCTTTTCACTGACAACATAAACTGGCCGGCTTTTCGTTTCATAATATATTTTCCCCAAATATTCACCGATGATTCCTAATGAAATCAATTGTAACCCTCCGAAAAATAGCACCAAAATGACCAAGGTTGGATAACCCGCAACAGGATCGCCATAGACAATCGCTTTGCACAGCACATAGAATAAATAGATAAATGCGACTATTGATATCAAGAAACCAAAATAAACCGACAATTTCAATGGTGCCACTGTAAAAGATGTCAAGCCATCCGTCGCTAACGACAAAAGAGTGCTATAACTCATGTGACTTTCTCCTGCTACTCGGTCTTGTGTCTCAAACGGCACGGATGTCTTCTTAAAGCCTATCCAACAATACATTCCCTTGGTATATCGCTGCGTTTCGCGGAGACGCTTCAACTCCTCGATACACTTTCTATCCAACAAACGGAAATCGCCGACATTCGGCAGCACTTCCACGCGAGAGGCTTTTTGCAGCATCGAATAATACATTTTCGTGAATCGCTTGCGTAGCCAACTTTCCTTGCCTCGCGTCAATCTCTGGCCATACACGTCGTCGTATCCTTCTTCCCATTTCTTCAACATCTCGGGTACGACATGGGGCGGATGCTGTAAATCGGCATCCATAATGACCATACAATCGCCCGTGACATGGTCAAAACCTGCCAACATGGCATTTTCCTTGCCGAAATTACGAGAAAGGTCGATGTAGCAGATGCGGCTGTCCTTAGCCCGCAATTCCTTGATGACCTCCATCGTGCGGTCGCGGCTTCCGTCGTTCACCAATAGCACTTCCCAGTCATACTGCTTGTTAGCCTCCATCAACCCATGCAAAGCATCATAAAGGGCGGGCAAAGAGGCTTCTTCGTTGTAACAGGGTACGAGAATTGATATTTTTTTCATGGCAGTTTTACATAACTTCCCATTTCCTCTTGGTATTCCTGCGAGAACTGGCGCATTCTTCCACCCGAGGCACAGAAGGTCATCTCGCCGAAATAGATTCTGCCGTTCGTGTCGTAGAGATCGATGCGCACTTCGGGGAAGCCTGTGGAGAGCACACGGCAGATTTCCATCATTCTGTCGAGGTTGGGGGGAGCGGGCATGTCCTTGAACACATGCGACTCCCGATATTCCTTCGTGAGACCCTCGCGATAGAGCCGCCACGGTTCCAGCAGGTTGATGTCACACACCATATCCAAGCCCTTGCGGTCGTAACACGGCGTGCAGTTGTGCACAAAACCGTCAAAACACCAGAATTTGTAGTCCACGAGCGACGACGAATCGACCGTTTTGTCCATCGGAATCAGTTCTTCGGCCATGATTCTCGGTTTGATTCGCGTATAATGGGGTTCAACCGAACCGTAGCCGAATGGCACCAAACACCGCTTGAAATGCTCAATAATCTGCTGCTTGTCAAATCCCTTCGACTTGTCTAAAATCACGATGGACTCGCAGTCGTGATTACATTTCAAGACGCATCTCTCGGGCAGTCGGTCGAAATCGATGTCCTCTGCCCTATCCCACACACCGTAAAGTTCTGTGAGCGTGTCGCCAAAGCCTTTCTCCTTGATGAAGTCGCGCACCAGAATCTTGTCGGCCAACCGAGTCCATTCCGTGGTATCAGTATTAGCCATCAACCACTGGATTTTCTCGTTCAAGGTCTTGGGATTGTCCCAGTCAAGTTTCTCGCCGAACTGTATTTTCCACTCTCTCCCAATCATGAATTTGGGAAAATGATCTACTAAAAATTTGTGTACAAAATGCCTGATTAAGTTCATATTCATTTTTTCAATCTTTCATTTTTTCATTTATAAATTCGGTATGTGTCATTTTTCCACACCAAGGTGTAATTGTTATCTTTCAAAAATTGACTAACCAAAGAATAACGTGAGTTGTAAAGAGACTTTGCAGAAGAATTAAAAACATGAGGAGCCCTTTCAACCACGACTACCCTACCAAGTTTTCCATTCTTTTTTAATTCAGACTTCAAAACCCGATCGTTTAGCAGCATAGGCCAAGGCTTGCCTAACCACGCCTTCGTTTGGGTTAAATAATATAATCCTGGCACATCTAACGCAAAGAAAACCGTATCGCCTTCTTTGAAGTGTTTTTTGCATTCAAGTAGAAGGTCGTTCAAACTTTCGCCACAACTTTCACTCGTCTTAACGGTAGCCAAAGAAGATGCCTCTATTTGATAGTTTTTCGCCCATCGGTCGCCCTCATCCCGATAGCAATATTTATAAACATTTTTCCCTATCGAAACAAGAAGTAGTAAAAAAATGCTAAATACAACGGGGCGCGAATATTGTCCCAACTGCGTATCCTCAGCCGTAGCCACAAACAGGACAAAAGCCACTGGTATCAGCCCCCATATTGAATAAGCGCCCATATTGCCAATCCAACCATCTGAGCCCAAGGGCTGAAGAACAGATATTAAGAAAAAGATCACCGAGATTGACAAGGTATCCTTTTGGCCATTGTTCAAACAAATGAGAATGAGCATGATGTAAGCAGTTGCCAGCAAAAATGTCATTCGTGGTGAAAGAGGATGGATAAAGGCTGGTAGCAAGTAATAAGCCACAATGGGCATACAGCAGGCGATTATTTGGAATATCAAGCGTAGAAATTTAGATTTGCATTGCTTATACAATAAGAATGTCATTCCTAACGTAATAAGGTAAAATGCCATATAAATGATGATAAACTTCAGGTGGGTAAATGTTATTCTCAACATGGAACTAATACCATGTGCATCAGAATCGTCTTGAGCAACATTTGTCAATTCAAACAATTTATTTAGAATTAAGTCGTTGTGGCCCAATAGATAAATCAATGCCACCATGACAAAAAGACCCGTCAATTGCCCCAAGGTAATCGTGATAAAACTTCGCAAAGAATTGTTGATATTCTTTTCATACCAATACGAGACGAACAGCATGACGTATGGAATGACACACAATGTAAGGTTGGGAATCCTCACAAAAATATTCAATGACAACAATACCGAAGAGAAAAAAAGAATCCTTTGGTTATTTTTTACAAAACCTTTGTATATAAGACATCCGATTATCGTATTCGTAAATCCGCTGAATGTATAATAATGGAAAACCAATGTGCCGTGATCGACATTCATACTTAAGACAACAATCAGGAAAGAAGCGAACAGAATCCATTTATATTTCCAATATTTTCTCAAACAATAGCAAAGCGAAATATAGGCAATGACAATGATGATGGAATTCAACACACGAAAAGAATACCATCCGCCGCCGCCAAACATTTTTTCCCACAATCCACCAACAAAGACTGTCAAATACATACCAAAAGCATACAAAACACTTTGTGGCGATTGAAAGAAATTCTGGTATGAATAAAGCATATACCCTTCATCCGTCAAATCAAAGCCTTGTAGGCTAAACACCAACAGATAACAGAGCAAAATCAGTGATGTCAGAAAAATCCAATGACGATGAACGAATTGCATAGAAACATTTGGGATTATTTGTTAAAAAAATGACGAATCGAATCGACAATACAACCAACTTGCTCGTCCGTCAACTCATAATACATGGGCAAGCGAACCAAACAATCAGCAAAGCGGTCACAATTGGGCAAGGTTGGAATTGAGACAGAATGTTCTTGGTAGTATCCGCTCAAGTGCAAACTCAGGTAATGAAAGACTGCAAGATATCCACTCTCCTTTAAATATGACAACAACTGAGTTCTTTCTTCGAGATTTCTACACACGAAATAGAACATGTGGGCGTTATTGGTTGCATAATCAGGATTTTTTGGTAATTGGATAAAGCCCTGGCCCTCCAACTCTTTCAAACCCTCATGATACATCTTCCAAATGGCTTTGCGACGACCTTGAATACCATCCAAATGCTCTAATTGAGCCAACAAAAAAGCGGCATTGATTTCTGACGGCAAGAAAGAAGAGCCTGTATCAACCCATCCATATTTATTCACCATTCCACGGAAAAATTCGGCTCGATTCGTTCCTTTCTCCCAAATGATTTCTGCTCTGCGAATGAACCGTTCGTCATTGATGACCAAAAGACCGCCTTCTCCGCCTGCAGTCACATTTTTTGTCTCGTGGAATGAAAAACATCCGAAATGACCGATTCCGCCGAGAGCCTTTCCTTTGTAATAAGAATCAATGGCTTGGGCAGCATCTTCCACGACGAGAAGATTGTGACGGTTGGCTATCTCCATCATCTTGTCCATGTCGCAAGCAACACCAGCATAATGAACCGGCACAATGACTTTCGTCCTTTCCGTTATTAAACTCTCCAATTTGTCAGGATCGATGTTCGGATTGTCAGAGCAACTGTCTGCAAACACAATTTTCGCACCTTGACGCACAAACGCCAATGCTGAAGAAACGAAAGTATAGGATGGTACAATGACTTCATCTCCAGGCTGGACATCGCACAAAATGGCTGCCATTTCAAGGGCATCTGTACACGATGTCGTCATCAAACACTTCTTAAAACCATATTTCTCCTCAAAGAAATGCTGGCATTTTTTGGTAAACGCGCCATTACCAGACAATTGTCCTGCATACACTGCCTGATACATGTAGTGGGCTTCCTTGCCCGTCAGAAAAGGTTTATTAAAGGGAATCATATCAACCTACTAATATTTTTTGCAAATAATTGATTTTTAGAACTTCTTTAAGTTTTTCTATCAAAACGGATATGATGATGCAAACCATCAACAGTGTCGCGAAAATCAAAATCGGATTGCGACTCCAGAATATATAATCATGAAAATAGTACGCATAAATAAAAGTATGAAAAAGGAAAATATTAAAGCTGTGCCGACCCAGAAAAGCAAATATTTTTGAAACATATTCCAACCGAGACCATTGCTGATACACAAAAACACCCCAAACACAAATGAGAGATTCCCATAAAACTGTATTCGACACCTTTAGGCGATAAAAGCATAACAACAAAAAAATGCCGACAAGAAAAATTTTTCCCAAAATGCTAAATTTCACGGTTGGAATCGCCGAATTGGCCAACAACACTCCACATACAAAAGGAAGTGAATAGCCTAACAAATACCCCCAAATGCCTCCATGCCTCAAGGGTATCAATCCACAAATCTCTGGAATGAGAAGCGCTAATGGGATCGTCAAAAACCAGAAATTGCGATATTTCCAGATGAGAGGATAGAAAAAATAAAGGAGGATGATGCAACTATAAAACCACCATGTTGCGTTATATCCATTGACATTTCCTACGATAACACTGTAAAAGCCAAAAAAATCGACCAACGCTCTATAAACATAATTTTCCCCATAAACAGCCGGAAAAGTCCTATCAAAAACAAACACGCCAAGAGGTACGAACAACAACCAAATAAACCAGTAGTTCACCATTAATTTGAAGTACCTTTTCCTATAAAAATGCACGACCTTACCCACACCATTATTTTTCATGGCCCCTACGGTCAGACCATAGCCAGACAGAAAGACAAACAAAGATACGCACAGCTTACAAAAAACGCCAATCTGCTGAAACACGGGCTTTCCAAAGACGAAAACGTCATCAAACCCTTCTCCCGTGTACCAACAATGATGGCACAGCAACAATAAAAGGGCGACACCTTTTAATACCTGAGTGTCATGCAATGAAAGTTTAAATGTCTGATTTGAAACCATCATCGTTTTATGTAAAAAACACGACTACACCCAACATAATTACAGCAATCGCACCAGTTTTTCGCCACGTGATTTTCTCATAAAAAAACACCCACGACAAAACAGGAACAAACAGATAGCTCAACGATTCGATTGTGCTGATTTCCTTCACTTGCACACCGTGACTCAAACAAAAGATATTGAGCAACAAAGATGCCCCCATAATACAATAGCCACCTATTACCCATAAATTAAGGTATTGTCCGATGAGTGTTGGATATTGTTTCTTAGCACCTTGCTTAAGCAACATCTGTGCTCCGGCAGCAGCCAGAACGGAAAAAATGACGAGCAAATAATACATCATGACTTGGCAAACAATACAATGCCTAAAATGATAATCGCAGACCCGATAACATTATTCAATGTGATAGCCTCACCAAACAGCAACGCCGAAATCAGCAAAACAAAAATCAGGCTTGTTCCTTTGAACATATAAGCCGTGGAAAGCTGCATTCTGGAGATGACTTGCTGCCACAACATGGCATACACGCCCATCACCCCTACCGCGCCGGCAATCCAAAGCAGATAGGGAAACGACATCGGTTCCTGCTGCGAAGCCATCTTGGTGAAGATGCTCGTGCAGGCGTAGATGAGGTTCACGCCTATCAAAGAGAAATATGCAACATGTTTTTTGGTCATCATTGGCCAACTACGGTGTATTTAAACATAAACCCCGTTATACATGTAATTCAGCAGCTCTTCTTTGCTCATGTGGCCAATTCCAAGATAATCAAGGTTGTAATGCGATTCCTTGAAATAGTCCTTCTCGTGCATACCACCACCCAGAACTATCATGGAATCAATAATTGGTGTTTTCACTCCAAATTTCACCCCAAAATCATGGTACAATTTGCAGCCAACCGGGATGTCCTCGGTGATATAACGATGGTCTATCGAATTGGGGCCTACATTGCCTTCGTCGCAAGGTTTGTCAAGCGGGAAAACGACATTGTCTTTCCCGTTTTCATCCAGTCCCATGTATTCTTGGGTCAAGATGCTCCGCCGTGAGAAAAACATCTCGTAGGTGAATTTGGGATAGTCAATTCCTATTGCCTTGGCCAAATCACATTCTTCTTGATAGAACTGATATTGTATTCTGCAAATTGAAGGGCACAACCCGTGGGAATACATGGAATAGGAATCAGGCTCGTTACCATAAACAAGCGACCAATTCTCCATACTGGAGACTCCTAATATGGATGCAGGAACATGGATGACGGGGTTCACATTGGAAAAACCAATGTCAAGCATAGTGTCTCCTCTCGTCGGCCCATCGCCTTGAGTGACGGAATCCATGCAAGGCAGATACTTCACCGACTCCATGAAATCATCCATGTCGGTCATAGGCAGGCAGGCTCCTCGCAAAGAAATGGCGCGATACTTCACTCCAACGTGATTCGTCCAAAAATCGACGACTTTCTCTATTCTCGTCCCATAGGGAGCCGAACTCCAACCGCCAACAATCACATCCTTGTCGCAGTTTGCTTCTCTCATGAATTTTCGGAGCAAAAGGCTGGCGTAGTTGTCTGTGAATGTGTGAATCACCATACCGTCTTCCAGCAAGGGAACGAGTGTTTTCAGATAATACTCGTGCGACAGTGCCGGCACGGCAAGAACAATCAGTTTGGCACCTTTGACCACTTTGGCCATATCGGTACTGACAACATCAAGGAAAGCCCTGCCCGACCGTTCAAAGCCGTAAAGGTTGCGCTGGATTCCGTCCAACAGGATTCCAGTTTTTTCCAAATGGGCCAACGATTTCTCACTGCGGGAATATAGTCTGACTTCCCGTCCCGCCAACTTGCAATCAGCAGCGGTAGTCTTGCCAACCGCACCGCCTCCAAGCACTGCGATTGGACAACTTTTCAGGTAATCCAAATTTCTCATATTGTATTGTTTAAAAGTTCAACTTTAGAAATAATCATATCCTCACCCTTTTCGTCCTCAATTCTCAAAGTGCGGTAAACAAACGACACGAAGTCCGAAACGGCATTCCTGTCGGGCAACAAGCAGCAAAACTCTGCTGCCCGTTGCCTTACATCGCCCGTTGCGGCAATCTCGTCACCTACATGATGCCATAAACTTGCGGAAAAAACGCCTTTATGATTTGATATCTCGTCCATTCCCACAACAGAGGCTATCTTTCCCGCACGAACCGAAACAGACATAATCAAGCAGAAATGTCCTCCATAATCATAAACGCCTTCAGGATTGCCTTCAGTACTACCAACGTCACCCGACAAAGCGAACTTCACGAATGAGGTCATACTGTCAAAACCCGTTGCCTCTTTCAGCACAATGTCGAAATCGCTACCTGGGAACCTCAATCCGGGGTCATACATGAACACTTGGCCGCTTTCATAGAATCCTTGCATGAAAATCGGTCCGAATTGCATCCCCAACGACTTAATCATCCGCTTGACATTCGGCTCAACGAGTCTAACATATTCATCGGCATTGTGAGAAGGCAGCAACGTTGCCATTTGTTGTTTTTCCAAATGGTCTTTCTCTTGTCCCAAATATCTGTCGCCGATTTTCATCAAATAAGGTTCTCCACCTATCACGATATACGCAAATGACATATCCTGCACTCCCTGCATATAGCGTTCGATCAAGAAACCGCCGTCTTTCGATTCATTCTTTGCATAAGATATGGCTGAAGGAACATCCTTTTTGTCATAACAAATCGTTTGCCCTCTTGAACCACGACTGTCTGAGGGTTTGATCAGTATAGGATAAACCACTCTGTCGGCATCAATATCTTCTGGGGAATATTCAGGAATAACGCCAACTCCATGAGCCTTGCAATAGTCCTTAAACAGTCGCTTGTTAGTCATAATGTCAAACTGTTTCTTGGTTCCGTAGCATGGAACTCCCAATTTCTCACAAATGGCTTGGTAATGGAATTGAACGGTATCTATGCAAAACGACAACACTCCGTCAACTTTTTCCTGACGGCATTTTTCAACTATAGCGTCAATATCGCTTGTGCTCAACATCCAATACTCATCCGCAACGAGCTTTGCCGGCGACTGCTCTGGCGGCAAATAATCCGTCACAATGGTATAAACGCCCATGGCTTTGGCGGCCTTCACCACTTTCTCGTGGACATTGTTGCCAGCCAACACTAACAGTTTTTTTCCTCTAAACTGATTCATATCGAGTTTTATTTATTATTTAAATATTCACATAATCTTTCACAACAAACAACTGCCTCCCCTTCACTTGGTCGAAAATCTTTCCAATGTAAAGACCGAGAATACCCATTACAAAGAGCATCAATCCACCGACAAACCAGATAGAAAAGATTGTAGTTGTAAAACCATCAACCTGAATGATTCCTATCCATTTGGCAACCACATTATACAACGCCAGCAAGAACGATAAGGCCGCCATTCCAAAACCCAAACCAACCGCCATGCGTAATGGCTTGTTGCTGTTAGAAACGATAACATCAAAACTGAGTTTGAACAACTTATACAGATTGTAGGAGCTTTTGCCTTCTGCACGTTCGGCATGTTCCACATCAATGGCTGTATCTTTAAACCCTAAATACCGCACCAAAGATGGAAATGACCTTGCCCGCTCTGGCATATTGTTGAATTCCTCGGCGACACAATGCTTGTATATGCCGAAATTAGCAATAGTTTTGTCCGCATTCAGTCCACTCAACCAATTGAAAACTAAATGGAAAAGAGTGGACGATTGTCTTTTGAAAAAGCTATCCTTGCGAGCCACTCGCCGCGCATAAACGATGTCGAAGCCCTCTTGTGCTTTTTTGTAAAGATTAGGGATTTCCTCCGGCTTATCCTGAAGGTCGCAATCCATCACAATGACCCAATCGCCCTTGGCGTAATGCAGGCCAGCGGTGATGGCGTAATGCTGTCCGAAATTTCGCGAGAGGTTGATGCCTTTCACCTTGGGATTGCTCTGGCATTGCTTCACGATTTCCTCCCAAGAATTGTCGGGCGAAGCGTCGTTCACCAAGATAATCTCGTAGTCATCCGTAATGGTTGTCACGCTTTCCACATTTCGGCGCACCAATTCCGCCACCATCTTTTCACCGCGATAGACGGGAGAGACTATTGAAATATGAGGTAACTTATTCATAAATAAAACATTCTATTTTTTCTCCAACCCTCTCAAAATCGCCCACCGATGCGACTCACACCGCATCAGGTGGAGGAGATAGTTCGGATTGGGTCGTTCACGTTTTCCTATCATTTTTCTGACGAGTTGCTTCACGAAGCGCAGCGTGTCGTATTCGTAATAGCCTGCTTTCGCAAAGAACACACTGAACACATCGAGTACACGCGCACAATACGCATCAACCTCCTTCAAATAGGCCTGACGATTTGTCATCGTCTGATTGACTTTCGCCAAATGGTTTACGATGAAATCGTCGTTTGTCAAACCAACCGTTCTCGTTTCAAAATCGTATTTTGTATAATAGACTTTTGACTGGATTTCTCCATTCTCAATTTCCACAGAAACCGCCAAACCGTATTTCAAGAAGGGCCTTTCGCGCTTCTCCACTGGATTCAAGCAGAAATTTCCAAGACTATAGAAAATCGGTTTTTCGCGATAGGTCTCCCAACCTTGCGGAATGTGCGGATGCGAGGCAAAAACGCCATCGGCACCAAGGTCGATGTAGTGGCGGTACAAATCAACCAATTCGGGCAGCGGATAAGCCTCGTGTTCCACGCCGGCATGCGGCAGAACAAACAAGAAATCAACATCCGCCTTCGCCTTGATGATCACACTGTCCACACACGGATGCAGCATCCATGCCGTGCCGACCGAATCTTCATTTTCATTGGCTAAAACACCAAATTCATGGTGCGTCAGCCCCAAAAACCCAATCTTTTTGCCCTCGATTTCAACACTTTTGACCTTATAAGCCTCATCCCAAGTGCCAGCACCAACGACCACAGCATTTTCAAACAATGAAACCGTATGAAGCAGACTCTCGCCACCGAAATCCATCGCGTGGTTGTTCGCCATTGTCACCAGTCCGAAGCCCTTGTCTTCCAAAAAATGAGGAACATTTTCGTCATGCGAAAGGCAAGGGCCAATTTTCTCAATCCCCTTCGCGTTCTCCTCCTTCACTGGAGCCTCAAAATTGACCACATTCAGGGCAGCACCCTGAAGCATCCGTGTCAAATCCTCCTCAAAACGAAAGTTCTCCACGCTTTTGACGCAGAAGTCGCCGAAAATGTTGATATTATGCATTTTTCTTGAAAAGTTGTAGAAATCGCAACAAATAATAATTGTTCGTCATGAAGGAGAACAACCATCCAGCCCTGCCCGAATAAACATAATTCAAATAATCAAAAGACTTGTAGTCGTTTTTGACTTGATGAAACAAATCACGTCTATTGTTCTGGCAACATTTAACATGCAAATCATAAAGATGCCAACACATGATATGTCGAATATGCTGACAATATTGGGGCGCCAATTTTGAAAATCTTGTATTCAAAGTTTGAAGAGACTGTAAAGTCACCGACCTAGTCCTGAAAAATTTTTCGAAACTTTGGAGACTTGTCGCAGAATTTGTGTTCTCTTGATTGTAGTGGTAAAGAGGTTCATTCACAAAATCGATGGTCTTTGAGTAATACACCAGCAATGGTGTCATCTGCCAGTCTTCGCCAATATTCATTCCATCCTTAGCCACGATATCATAATCTCGGAAAAGACTTGTACGAACCAAACGTCCGCAAAGGTATTGTCGCTCACATCCACGAAGCATCGACACCAAATAATCCTCTTTTCCCAGAAGGTTGTTTTTATCTTCGATAAGTTTTCCTCCAGGCAAATGAATCAGATAGTCCCCGCTAACGAAATCACTATCCCGCTCTTGTTGCTTTTTAACCAGTTTTTCTATTGCGTCTTTGTCTATCCAATCATCGCTGTCTATAGCAAACAAGAAATCACCCTTACAATGGTCATGCAAATACCTGCGAACAACGGAAACGCCCCTGTTCTTCTCAAATCGCTCTAATCGGAACTGGCTCTTTCGCTCAGGATAATCCTCTAAGACATTCAAAAGAATCTCTACACTCCGATCGGGTGAGCAATCATCCACGAAAAAGAATTCAAGGTTATCGTATGTCTGCTCAAAAATGCTTCTTGCACATTTCTCAATATAGTGCTCAACACCATATACAGGGACGATAATACTTACCAATATTGGGGACTTCATCTATATTAATCTTTTGGGGAAATATACAAATCAAAATTTGGCTTGAGATGCAATCTCCTTAATAATTTTCCTATTCTATTTCTCAATGTCAAAGGTTCCTTCCTTTTAAGTTTATTTCTTCGCCATTGAGTCTTTTTATAGTATTTGACCCATTCTCCTTTCAACGGATTTTCACAATCGACAAACCACGGTTTTATTCTGGCAGAATAATGGATGATGACAGGTTGCCTAACAGCCTCCATGACACTTTGCTCATATTTTTGGCTATCAATTTGCCAGAACTCTTTATTATACAAAAAACCATTCTGCAAATTATATTTCAGACTCAACTGCTTCTTGCAATCATAAAAACTGATATTCAACACATCCTGATCGTGAAACTTGATTCTTTCCGGAGTCTCCGTCATGATTTTCTGAAACGTATCTACAACCTTGTTTTCGCGCCAATATTGAAGGTTAATCAGTAGCACTCCCGAGTTGAAATAGCCAAATTCAGAAGAATAGCCAAGCCTTGAATACTCTTGTATGGCTTCAGACATATCCGTGACACCACCTACGGCACAATCACTGATATCGGTATTCCATAATTCAGATAACGAGCCAGTAACCGCAATATCTCCATCAAGATACAACACTTTTTCTACATCGTCAGGGATGATTTCTGTCAGAAAAAGACGATAATATGCAGCTTGTGTGATATGGAGTTTAACCTCTCCCAATTTCGGAAGTTTAGCAAACCGGGAAGCATTCATCATATAATAGGCTATATGATGTCTGCCGTTTTCAGCAACAACATTTTCCAACTGCTGCTTTTGTTCTTCTGTCACGCTCTCATCGATAAGGGCATGAAAAGTTATATCTGTATCTGCATTGTTTACACAGACAGAAGTCATCATAACCCCAGCAGGCATGATATAATTGGTGTCAGCACTAAATACTATATCCATAATACTTAAGAAATCATTATGTTATACTATCCTAAACCACTGCTACAAAACCTATCTCTTAACCTAATGCATTGTTTCTTCATCCACAAGAAAAACTGTTCAGCATTAGAAACCTCCCACATATCAAGAATATGCTCTTTCGACTCTTTTTCCAGATTGCTATATATAAACAGATTGTTTATGTCATTCATGCGGATTTTTCTATAATATTGTCTACTGATATAGCCATTTGAAATCAAATAATGATACAATTTTGCCCTTTCAACTTTTACCAAGCCACTTTGAATACTTTGTTGAGTAGTATTGGTATTATGCAATCGGAAACGATTTAAAGGGGTATTCACAAAAGAAACATTCCCCAATCGAGCAAGGCATATCCAGTACAACCAGTCACCAGCAGCCTTGAACCCCATATAGTCTTTAGGTATCTGAAATACATTGTCACGACGGAAGATAACTGAACTGGCATTCCATACAATACATTTTCTTCTGAGATAGTCATCGATAAATTGTTGACCGTCCATCGTAAACGAATCTTTCAATTCATCCTGCCAATTTTCATATACAGGAGCTCCATGTTGATCCATTCGTTTGGAACGACAAAAAGCAAAAGATGTTTCGTCATCCACATGAGCCATCAACTCTTCCAAAAACTGTGGTTCACATGAGTCGTCACTTTCGGCTATCCAAATCCATTCCCCTTTTGCAAGTTCAAAACCTTTGTCCCACTGTTTAAATGGTGAGCCAGAGTTTTCTTCGTTAACAATGATATGAGTGATATGGGAATCATCTTTATACTTGTTGATTACATCTATACTATTATCTGTAGATTTGTCATCAAGGATAATCACCTCAAAATTCTGATAAGTTTGACTTAACACGCTCTGAATACGTTCATCCAAAAAACGAGCGTGATTGTAGTTGGGAATGATAACTGATACTAAAGGATTAGCCATAGTTATTATTTCATATTGAAAATTGAATTAAATAATTTATCCTAAACTATTTTGTCAATAAGTACCTCAACCACCTAAAAGGTCTTATTAGCATATTTCCCAACTTATAAGCTTTCGAATTGAGAGTACGATTCAATTCACACTGCAATCTATAAACTTCTTGTTTTTGTGTTATCACATTATGTAAATATGGATAATAAATATCAACGTGATTAGCAACCATTCTATTATGTACCTCCTTTGCATATTTGAGTGTTTCTGTAATCATTGAATTACCATGCTTTCGATAAAAAAAGAGGAATTCTGGAATCCTATAAACTTTACTATCTTTATTCAACAAAGACAATAAAAAATCCCAATCTTCATGTCCCTTTTTCATATTGACATTATAACCCGCTGTCTTATCATAATCGCTGCGCCGATAGATACAAGAGCAGAAGATGTGATTTTCAAACAACAATCTATCATAATTATAACTAGGCAAGTCCCATTCATCGTTCCTATCTCCAAAAAATTTTGCCTTGCAATAAACAAGAGTTGTTTCTGGATATTCCTCAAAATAAGTCACCGCTTTTTCAGTGTATGTGGGGGCTATCAAGTCATCTGAATCAAGAGGCAGAATATATCTACCATGAGAAGCTTTTATTCCTGCATTACGGGCATCTGCGAGTCCTCCGTTGGGTTTATCAACAAGCATAAAACGCCGATCCATTGCCACGTATGCTTTGGCCATTTCAAGCGTTTCATCTGTAGATCCGTCATTAACTATCACACATTCCCAGTCCTCGATTGTTTGTTTAAGTAAACAATCTAAAGCCTCACGCATATACATTGATTGATTATAGCATGGGACAATAATAGAGATTATAGGATTATTCATGATAGGAACATTTTATTTTTTGTACATGGGAAAAAGACTATTTATTATTTTTCGTCTAATATAATAGTATGGATTTAAATATCTCGTCAATCCCAAAAAGCGCCAAATGACATTATAATGGAACTCTAATTGGTAGTCAAAATAGCCAAGGATTCCATATAACACTGACACTTTTCGCATATATTTTACATTATGCCATTTGCATAATTTGTAATTATTTTTATAAAGCGCACTTTTTCCACCATCAGACATAGAAACAGAGTTTTCGCGAATCCTATATTTTACTGTAACTTTGTCCATCACAACGACTTGATGGTTCTGAGTCGCTTTTACATAAAAAGGCCAATCTTCAATCAATGGTATTTTTTCGTCAAATCCAGATAATTCTTGATACATTTTTTTTGAAATGAAAGACGATGCTGCCCCAAAGACGTTATAATAGCATTCAATTATATGCAATTCACGTTTATTCAGCTTGTTGGGTTTCGTCCAAATAATACGATTAAAAAAATCGATTGTTTTACTTGCATTTGCCCCAAAAGCTTGAAGATTAGAAAAAACAACATCAACATGATGGTTTTGCTGTACAAATGCTACATTATCTTCTATACAGTTAGGCATTAGGAGATCGTCTCCTGCAATATATTTAAGCCATTTTCCATTAGCAATCGCACCTCCTCTATTACAATTCGCTGCTGTACCCGAATTATTGGTAACAGTCAGGAGTTTGACTCGAACGAATCGTGATTGATTACCATCTATCCAAGTTTGACATATTTCCACAGTACCATCTTTTGATGCATCATCCGTTATAATCAATTCAATTTCTTCGTAAGTCTGAGCCTTGATGCTTTCTAATGTTTCTATTACGGTTTCAGATGAATTGTATGTGATAACGATTACTGAAACTAAAGGGAAAACGCTTGTCTCTAACTTAAATGTTTCCATAAAGGCAAAATGGAAAAATTACTATTAAAAATCTATTTTCTTGTAAAAACTTGCCGGATTACCCAACCACAGCTCACCGGCAGGAATATTTTTCGTTACTACAGAACCAGCTCCAACCATAGCGCCTTCTCCGATAGTAATCCCAGGTAAAATAGTTGCACCTGCACCAATTGAAGCTCCTTTGCAAATCTTTATTCTCTCAAGTTTCCAATCTGGATTTTTAGAACGGGGATAACGGTCGTTGGTGAAGGACACGTTGGCACCTATGCAAACATCATCTTCCAATTCGATGCCATCCCAGAGCTGAACACCAGATTTGATAGTACAATTGTTGCCTATAATAACCTCATTCTCTATCAGACAGTGGGAGCAGATATTGCAACCCTCTCCTATCTTACATTTTGGGAAAATCACACAGAACTGCCAGATGTTTGTACTTTCTGGCACGTTAGGGTTCATACAATCTGCTAAGCGGTGTATCATTTGTTCTTATAGTCTATAAATTCATCGTATTCGCGGATATAATCATTTTTATCATACCCATGAGACGCTAACACCATACATACGCTTCCCGACGAGAAGTCGTCAAGAGTGCGCCATATCCCAGGAACAACCAACAACCCTTGATAGGGACGGTTCAGCAAGAAAGAACGTTTCACCTTACCGTCATCGAGCGTTACCGTAAAACTGCCACTGGCAGCTACTATCAACTGCGACAACTCTTTATGAGCATGAGCACCACGGCTCTCACCACCTGGAACATCATACAAATAATACACCCTTTTTACATCGAAAGGAATCGTATCCTCATTCTGCACAACAGACAGATTGCCCTTTCTGTCGCTATGGTGCTTGTCCAATTCGATAATGGTGCAGTCGTATACACTATAATTTTTCATTACTTTTCAATTTTAAAAATTCATGATAATCACGAATATAGTCATTTACATCATACTTAGTTGATGACAAGACCAAAGCCAGGGAGTTCGTTGAAAAGTTTTCCATCTCACGCCAAATGCCTTTGGGTACATACAATCCATAATATGAGCGATTCAAATGAAATGTCTGCTTCTCCTTGCCATCATCAAGTATGACATCAAAACTACCCGACATGGCAACTATAAATTCTTGATTCTCTTGATAGGCATGACCACCACGAGCTTCACCGCCCGGGACATCATAAACCCAGTAAGTACGCTCTATCTTGAATGGAATTTCCTTGAATTCTTCTATGACGGAAAGATTGCCACGAGAGTCAAGAAATTTTGAAAGTTGGATTAATTCTGGGTTCATATTCATTGATTATAAAAGTTCCTTGTTTTTACCATTTGATACAGAGAAGAATAATCTATCACCTTAAAAATATGGCAGAAAAACGCATAAGAAAATATGCCTACCACAACACCACCTAAAAACTGTAGCCACATATTGGACACAAGTAGGCAATAGCCATACACAATAACACACATCAAAACTACAGATAAAATGATATAACGCCAATCATACAATTGACTGAATGCGCCATACCCGTAAAGACGGCTTGGAAGGTATGAATTAATAAAAAAGCAAATAATAGTAACCACAACATTTCCCCAAACAATTGCCTCCACACCAATAGGAATAGTTATAGCCAATGCTCCCAAAATCAATGGTGCTTTAGACAAGTCCATCCACATAAACAAATCAGAACGACCGCTGGCTTTCAACACACTAATATTTAATGCGGATAAAGGAGTAAAAATTCTTGCAAAACAATACAATTGCATCATGGACAAACATGGTAACCATTTTTCGGTAAACGCGATTATAATAAAAGATTTTGACAACATCAGAAAAAGCATCATCAAAGGAAATACAAACAGAGCCGTTGAATACAAAGCTTTTTTGTAGAGTCGTAGCATTCGTTCTTTGTCATCCTTTATTTCGCTCATCACTGGGAATGTCACATTTCCCAGAATTCCAAAGATGAAACCAGAAATCATACTCGGAGTCTGATTGGCTTTTGTGTAAAATCCTAAATCTTTACTGGTATAAGTACGTCCAATGAATAGTGTGGCTATATTATTAATGATGACTGAATAGATTCCTGTGATTAAAAGTTTAGAGCCATATCCAAACAAGGAATCAAAAGATTCCTTAGAAAAACGAAAAGATGGCTTCCATTTAGAATAGATTGGCAGCAGAATCATTCCGCAAATAGTACCTGCTATAGACTGTCCGACCAACGACCATACACCATAATCCAAATATGCCATAGAAACACCTACCACGCCACCCATTAAAGTACATACAACATTGATCTGGGCCAACGATTTGAAATCCATCCTAATTGTCAATTGGGTTCGATGAACTATATTCAGTGCTCCTAAAACAACATTGAAACCCAAGACACGAGTTATAGGAATCAGTAAAGGCTCATGATAAAACGCGGCTATATATGGAGCGCCTAAGAAAAGCACTATGCAAGCAACAATGGAAACGACCATATTGACAGAGAACACCGTGGAGTAATCTAAGGACGTACAATTGTTCTTCTGTACCAGTGCGTTACCGAGTCCACTATCAACAAATACACCCGTTGCCGCCATAAATACCCCCAACATACCAATCAGTCCGTAGTCCGAAGGCATCAGCAGTCGAGCAAGAACCACACCGATAATAAATGTAACACCTTGAAGAAGAAATTTCTCCAAAGCATTCCAAAATAAACCATGAGCTAACTTTGAGCGGACATTATCAGTCATTGGTTTCGATATAGAATTTGATTGTCAATGCTGAACAAAATATCCTCAACTATATTAAACGAGGGTGACCCAGTGGGCATCAACACCTCGTTCAAAAATTTGGTACGTTGCGGCTTCAATGGGTCAACGCCATTGATTAAATTTTCGATGAATTGCTCAATGTCCTGCTCATTATTGGCGAGATAGTGATTTGAGATACACTGCATTGAAAAATCGTTCTGTTTTTCTGATTCATCGACTTCATTTAGCGTTCTCATAACAGGTTTGTTTACATATAGATATTCTGAGATAAAAGAACCGCTATCATGAATCATTGCATCACTTGATAAAAACAAGTCAGAATACTCCCCTTCTACCACACATGAATTCGCCATGTTTTGCCATTTATTATAATAAGTGTCAGTTTTTTCTTTACCCCAAAATAACTCTAGTTTATTTTTTAACAACGGATGAGGTTTAAAAGCAAATTGAATCGTATCCTGATATTTTTGAACCATGTCAAGCATGAAATCAGAGTATCGCAAAAAACAAGAATAAAAAACACTACCCGCAGGTTCAATGGTGTGATGAGGAGCCCAAATAATTTTTTTTAATTTAGGGTTATCGTTCTTCCATATTTTTTTATTTACGGTATGAATGTTAAAAATTAAACTTTCTATACCCGGATAACCAACCGTAACGGCATTAACACCTCTATTATCACTGTACTTCTTTGCATAATTTTTATGCATTCCTGTTGGTTGATAATATCTCCATAAAAAATTATAGAAAGGCATTCCAAAATTAGAGTAAAAAGCGTTGCTATTATTGATGGAATATGGCACATATATCGTTAATACTTCTTGAAAATTGTCTATATAATATCTATCATCAATTAATCCCTTGTACGGATTGGTATAAAATATAATATCTGGTTTTATTTCATTCATCACATCAACATATTGCTTAGTGTCAGGATTATATGATAGAATCGAGTCATAGCCTTTACTATGAAAAAAGCGTTCGCATTGCTTCATGCGAAGCAACATGTTTTCAAAACCATAATTGACGACTGGACATATTAAAATGACAGGTTCAAATCGCGAGTTTTTTTGCATTAATTGAAATACCCCATCATATTTCCAAACCTCTTCAAAAAGAGCGAAAAAGCAACAACGAATTGTATCTTTACTTCTTAATGATAGCAAAGCCGTCCGTTGCTTTCTCCTTATTTTCCAAAGATTGTACAACCCGACATAAAAAGATCTATGAAAATACTTCCTAATAGGGCTCGGAACAAGTATCTTTATAATTTGCCTAATCATTTATTTCTTGATGACATTTAACTATGGCCTTAGCCAAAATACATAAACTATCTATATACGACACATCCCCAATATCTTCTGGTGGAAAAACATTATTGATATCTGTACAACCAGCTACAATACAATCCACACCCTTATCATCGACCAAATGATGGCACACTTTTGTGAAACAATTAAAGGGATGCGCTTCGACAAACGAAGCATCATCAAATCTAATTTTGTTTTTACTATTGCAAATACCAAGCGTCACTAACTTTTGGTACTCCTCGTCTGGGTATACAATTTCTATCTCTGGTGCTATCTTTTTAAAACATTTATCATATAATTTTTCTTTCCGTAAACCGTCAGAACACATCATACCCACTCTTTTCTTTCTTTTCTTAAGACATTCTATGGCTACTAAATCCAAAAGATTTAAAAAAGGTAAACCAATTTTTTCTTGTAACTCAGCAACCGCATAATGAGCAGTATTGCAGCACATGCATAATTGTGTACAGCCACAGTCTTTTAATTTTTTGCCTATTTCAATGTAATCTTCAATCCACGAGGGGCCACGTCCTTCAAGATACATGCTTCTAGAAGGTGCTTGTGTCGCCTGCCAGATAATCATCTCTGGGTGATGGGCATCCCTATAAGCACCAAGTTCCGTCAACTTCTCCTCTATCAGTTGACAGAGTCGATTTGTAGCGGCAACTCCATTTCCACCAATTACTCCAATCATATTTTCCAATCTTTTGTTATCTCTGATACCCTGATAAAATCATTATAGGTATCAATATCGTATGCCCGGACTTTAATACCCCGCATAGGACAAAGTGGTTCAAACATATTAAAAACATTGTTAGAATTATAAACCAAATTGCGCTTATACATACATGCTGGACCTGTCCATTCAAAATCACCGCTTTCACGACTGAAGACGAGAACCTCCCCCTTCTCATTGGTTCTTACAAATACCGCCTCTTCACTTGTTTTATCAGCATAACAAATAAATTCTCCTTTGGTTTTGAGTAATTTTTCAACATCTTCTGGATGAACGAGGAGGTCTCCATCCCATTCAATTATTTCATTATTCGCATGTCTTGCGCCAAGATAAAAACTTGCGCCCGTTTTCGTTTCGAAATAATGATGATTAAAACAGAAGATGATGTCTTGTCGATATTTAAGAACTTCATCTATGATTTCACTTCCTTGGAATCCAATCACCAACCTCAAATCCTCAATCTCCTTAAATAGTTTAAGTTGCCAAGATATCAAAGAACTACCATTGATTTGAACGAGAGCTTTAGTAAGCCCCAATCCGAGACGCGATCCTATACCAGCGCAACTTATAACTACTGATTTGGCATCAGAAATCTCACCTGCCAACTGACGCAACTGACGACACAGAGCATGCTCATTGAATATGACATAGTCAGTTATCGCCATCAGACTCTGTGCAGGAGCATGAGTGAGGCCTGCTGCAATAGAAATATTGGCATGTCGCATCGCCTCTAAATCGTTGTTTCCATCACCAATAAAGACAACCGTTTCCCCAAGTGCTTTATACTGGTCAACAACTTGTTCTTTACGGAGAATAGATTTAAGTTTGACGACCCTATCATCCTCGCATTCGGCTTCACTTCCATAACATTGACAACCTATTCTCTTAAAAAGGCCTTCACACCAACAAGTCAAATTTCCTGTGACTATTACACAATCTTCTTTATGCGTATCTATAAATTTCTTTATTTCAGGGTAAAGAGGTACTTGCGCCAACAATTCTGATGTTTCGCTGACTGGATACTTCCCCAAAATATTTACTCTGCGGATAAAACTCTCAATAAAAGGGATATTACCTTGCACTGTACGCTTGGTCAGTTCGGCAATTTCTTCCTTGCAATCAAAATGATTTGCAATGATTGGAAGAGTTTCTAAAGAAGTAACAGTCCCATCTAAATCAAATAAATATTTCATTTCTATTCAGTTTATCATCTATTAAAACAAGAAAATAATTTATTTCTACTATATAATAAAGTCATTATACGCAATCCAAAGCAGTGATCACTTCGAACAATTGTCTGTCACAATTCTTACTTGTTTTTAGATGCTATTCTATATCAAACCAATTGTCATCGTCAACATGTACATCCTCGAGTCCATCACCTACGACTATATTAAACCGCTTAAAAATAGCAACAATATCATGAAGGCTATACTCCTTAATAGGTGTAAGGTATATGAACTTGTTTTCCTGATAGCCGTAACAAACGAAACGGATAGTAGCCCTTTCACTTCTTTCTCCTGTGTAAATGTAACAACCATCACATCTGTAACGTTCATCATCATATTCAGGAAATGTCGCTTTCAAATAGACTTGGAGACTATTCCTGTAATAATCTGAAATATCGGCAGCAGCTGTGCCGACTAAATCATTATACTGTACTTTTGCTTTCATAAATCAAATTGTTAAACCATTAACTAAAGTAACGAAAATACTGATGAAATAAGGAGAAAGAGTTTGTTAGCAACGCCCCCAGCACCTACATTTGAAAAAAAGGGAATAGCTTGAAAACGGACTCCTCGCTAATACGAGAACCAAATCCTCCTGCTAAAAGAACGACTTTCATAAAATTCGATTATAGAGTTTTAAAATATTTCTATTCCTTTGTTCACAAGAATCTGCTCTACCATTCCTTTTATATGACTTTTCACTTTTTTGCCCTCTTCAATCAGTTTTTCCTTGTCATCATCGCTTGAATTTGATAGTTGACGGATAGAAAAACAAATTTCCGAATAACAAAACTCGACTGCCTTATCAATAATCTTACGATGCACTCCACCCTGAATGAGCTCCTGATCAAAAGCGACCTTGTATTTCTTCAACACTGCTGACTTGAATAAGTCTGCAATCATCTTTGTCGTTATGTCTGTCGTTTGCTCCGCCACAGCATCCACAGCGGACAATAGGTTTTCTTCTAACTCATATTGGGTCATAACTATCTCCTTTTCAAAAAAACTCCACAAAATTTTATTTTTTCCTTTTCGTCACGCCACAACCATCGATTCCACAAAATCAAGAATCACGTTTCTACACTTTTTTCATTTTTGTAAACAATTGAATATGTCCGTTTGGGATCATGTACATTTCCATTTGCCTCCACAACACCCAACTCTATGAGTCCTCTCAAATGGTTGCTGATTGTAGCATTTGACATTTTGATGTGGCTTGCCAATGCACTACGGCTAACTCTATTGTTACTCGCCAAAAATGTCACAATCTCCCTGTCGACAACATCCAACAATTTCCATATTTTTACTCCAACATATTCCACAGCGCGATCTTTACGTCTCAAATTGCGCATCTCGATATTATTCTTGAGCACTAGTCGTACTGACTGTTCGGGCTCTGTATAGATAGGAGCATCCAAGAAGAAACTTTCCATATCAGAGTAAATACGCTTAACACCTTCGTTCAATTCCCTTACCCAACCGAAGTCTACTAACAATCTTGCTATTCTAGGATTCCTGGAGTATCGGGTCTCTTTGATATTATCAGCAGTAACAATACTTGGCAATTTACCTGGACTCTCTATTTCCAAACGGTCATCATACATACTGACCAATATGTATCGTCCCGACATAGCATACTCTCTATGAGTGACTGCATTTACTACTCCCTCAAGCCAAGCGAACTCAGGATATTCTGGCACAATTTGAAATTTACCTGTAATAGGATCTAGGGCTGTGAATTCACGCAGTTGGCTCCCGATAAAATCCTTTGCTGCCTGAATAATTCGCAGAATTGGATGTTCTAAGTTGTAGTCTCTTGTTATATTGATATTTACCCCTGTTTGGGCTTTTGAACCATCGTAACGAATAAATCTGATACGACAATTGGGATAGAACTGAATAATATTCTTAGCGAACAGCAAAACTGCTGCATTAGTTAGTTTTTTTATACCACTCTGCTTTCTAATAAAGCCTCGGGCCTCCAGAAGTTGCTCAAAAGAAAGATTATCAGCATGCAGTTTTTCCCGATATATCTCTAACAAATCAGTATCTAAATCATCTATTGTGGCATCAGGGTGACATTCATCTTCATAGTGTCTAACAGACTTACTATATTCCAAATTACGGAGATCATCACCTTTCAGTTCCTTAGTTCTATCTGCAAAGCGAAGATATGCAGAGCCACTAACAGTTCTAATCACTTGTTCTGGACTAGCCTCAATATGTAATAGTAACAGCCGATCCTGTTGACCCTTTTGATTTATTACCGACAGAAACTCCTCTTTGTATTGGGGCATAGGTACGCATACATCTTTAGGGGCAGCTATCAAGTTGTTAATAGCATCAGAGCCTATACTATCTATACCTTCAATAATACGGGGCTTATCTGAGATACCAATGACGATAGTACCACCCTCTGCATTAGCGAATGCTGAGATAATTGGACCTAAATCGGATGTCTTGACTCTTGCTGATTTCCTGTCAAACAGCTTATTTTCAGGTTCATTGACCATATATTCAATGGTGAGAAAAGGCTGATATTGGGACTGCATCTTCATTACAAACTTAATAACAACTTAATAATTACTTAATAATTACTTAATAACAACTTAATAATTACTTAATAACAACTTAATAATTACTTAATAACAACTTAATAATTACTTAATAACAACTTAATAATTTCAAGAGTTAAATCTTACGCAGAGGATGCTTAGCCATATTATTATTGGGGTCTTGGGTTCGAGCCTCAAACGGGTCACAACAGACAAGAGCCAGTTTTTGTATCTTATTTTTGGGGGATTCAAAACATCGCATCGAATATCGTCTCTGCAATCATCGCCATGCCCTTGTCGTTCGGATGGAGTTTAAAGGCAGGGTGAGTTCCCTTGTAGGGGTTGCCATCCACATCATAGAACACTTCATCGCCTTGGCAATAGGTTGAGTCGCCATAGGTTTCGCCAATCCAGAACAGTGGCACATATTTCAGGTGGTTGGCGCGTGCGGCACTAATCAACACGGATTCCGTGTGAATGCGCTTCCAAAAGCAACCCGTGATGATGATATTCGAGGTGTATTGTCGGCAATAGTCAATCAGGTTTTGCAAGCCTTGGCTCAGCACTTTTTCGTCTTCCACGTTATCTCCGAACCGGAAGATAATCATATCCTTTCCTTCCATCATTCCGGCAAACAGGGAATCGACATCAAGCAAGGGATTGAGTTCCCAAACAAGGATGTTTTTAAACGATACCGTTGAACGTGGGTTATGCGATTTCAGTCTTGCCTCCAACAAATGGACGTAGTCATTTTCTTTCTTGCAGGCTGCCATCCCCCAATGTCCTTTCCACCCGACTTCATCGTTCTGTCCCATGCACGTGATGCTATTGCCCAAACAAAGGATATGATGTTCCAACGTATCCACTGACGGGGCTTGACGAACACACATCGCCTCATAAAAATTGGCAATCTCAATTTGGGCATTCCTCGCATGGTTGTAGAATTTCGTGTACAACTTCTTTCCTACGAAGAAACCTATCAGCAGAATGAGGAGGGTTATCGCCAAAAGAACCATTTTTTTCATGTTGATGACGGAAAAGGCTTGTTGGAAAAGACTGAGATGGCTGAACTAACGAAAAGCATTGATTGCACCCACGACCTGCTCGGCCTCCACCATCGTCATCACGGGACTGATCGGCAGGCTGAGTTCCTGCTGGTGGATTTGCTCGGTGATGGGGAAAGAGAGGCTGTTCCATGCCTTGTAACACTGCTGCTGATGCGGCGGAATGGGATAGTGGATGAGGGTTTGGATGCCGTTTTCCGTCAGATGGGCCTGCAAAGCGTCGCGCTTCTCGCACAATATCGGGAAAAGGTGATAGACGTTGTGGGCGTCGGGCAAGCGCGTGGGCAGCGTTATCAGCGGATTGTCGATGTGGTCGTAATAGTAGTTGGCGATGGCCTGCCGATGGGCGTTGTCTGCGTCTAAATGACGGAGTTTCACGTCCAAAATGGCGGCTTGAATCTCGTCCAATCGGCTGTTGCGACCCGTGTATTGGAACACGTATTTCTTCTGTGAGCCGTAGTTGGCGAGGGCGCGGATGGCTTCGGCTAATCGGTCGTCGTCGGTGGTGACGGCCCCGCCATCGCCCAATGCGCCGAGGTTTTTGCCAGGGTAGAATGAGTGGCCGGCGGCGTGGCCAAGGGAGCCTGTTCGCTTCAGTTGAGAGTTGAGAGTTGAGAGTTGAGAGTTACACCCATGCGCTTGCGCATTGTCCTCGACGAGTTTCAGGCCGTGTTTCTGGCAGATTTCGCCGATTTTCTCGGTGTAGGCACAGCGACCGTAGAGGTGGACGAGCAGAATCGAACGAGTGCGCTCGGTGATGGCGGCTTCGATTTTCGAGTCGTCGATTTCGAGGGTGTCGAGGCGCGGCTCGACGAACACGGGCTTCAGTCCGTTCTCCGTAATCGCCAGAATCGAGGCAATAAACGTGTTGGCAGGCACAATCACCTCGTCGCCCGGCTGCATCACACCGAGTTCGATGTAGGCGCGATAAATCCAGATGAGCGCGTCGAGGCCATTGGCACAGCCCACGCAATGCTTCGTGCCGATGTACTCGGCAAAATTTCGCTCGAACTGCTCGTTCTCCTTGCCTTGGAGATACCAACCCGAATCCACCACGCGACGCACGGCTTCATGCAGTTCGTCGGCATACTGGGCATTCACCTGTTTCAGGTCAAGAAACTTAATTGTCATCGAAAAATCAAAATTTTGGAGGCACACATCTTCCCCTCCCCTAAAATCGCACTTCACGGGTTAAAGGGCACAACCACGCTGAACAATCGAGCGCGGCACATGACTATTGAACCTCCGCCTTGGAAAACCTATGGTTTTCGCAGAATTCTTAAATAATCAGTCTTATTTTGTTAATTAACGATGCAAAGGTACAATTTTTTGGAATAATAAATGCATTTTTAACAAAAAAAATGAAGCAAAAACAATACTTTTCCTTTTTTTTGTCATTTAAGGTCACGGAAAGAGGGTTTTCAAGGCACAAAAACCGCTTAAAACTCCCTTTTTCCGATTCTTTTGGCTAAAAAAACGAGCGTTGTCTTGAACACACGCCAGTTGAAGATGCTGCAAAGGCAGAATCCGAGGGTTTTCCAGAAACCATTTCTATCATAATACACCCACAGGTAGGAACTTGTGAGGCAGCGCGTTGTGCGGTATCCGTTTTTCCTCATCCATTCCTCCGTTTTGACTGATTCTATCAGCCTGACAGCCAGTTCTTCACCCGTGGCACAGAGGTCGTATGTCAAAGAGCCTTCGCGCAGTGTCACCACGTAGGCCTCCTTCCCACTCACGGCAATTGTCTTGGCCAAACAGCCAGCCTGAACTGAGAAAAACAGGTCGTTGTTCCATTTCACCTCATGGAATCGGATGCGATGATGCTCAATCAATTCCCTCTTGATGAATTTGCACCACGGAACGAAGAAATAAATTCGCAGGTCCGACTCCAACTTGTCGCCGTCTAAATAGGCAGAGATGAATTTCTTGTAGCGATTCCTGTCCGTCACTTGCTGTGTCGTTTTTTTTGACAACACATTGATGTAGTCGAAGAAAACGATGTCCTCCTCGGCATCCACCGTTTCGTCGAGCAAGCCGTTGAAATCCTCTGTGAAGAAATCGTCGGCATCGGCGAAGACAATCCATCGGCCTCGGGCATGGTCGAGACCCACGTTTCGCGCATGGCCAGCCCCTCCCCCATCCTTCGAGAAAATGACACGGGTATGTTGCCTTTCCAGGCCCGGGAAACGCTCGAAATCCACCTTCTTGGGGTCGCTGTTGTCATCCACAACGATGACTTCCACATCGTCGCGCACGGGAATCGAGTCCAAACAGCGCTGCAGCAAGTCGGGAATGTCCTTATGAGGAATGATAATTGAATAGTTAGGTTTCATTTAATTGAGATATTTTTTCGGAAGATTCACTTTCCGTTTGTTCAAGATTTCATAAAACATTTTTTTTTCGCAATTTTTGTCAGTAAAGAAGCTGTCGGCCAAAACACGCGAGGATAGAAAACATTGGCGATGCAGAACCAAACGCAGCGCCAGACCCTTCTTTTCCTGCATACAAATCCCAAAATTTGACCTGTCCTAACGTTTGGTCCGTATCGAGACTTGAGCAACTCGTCACATTTCAAGTTTCCCTCCATCCTTACGCGAAACTCTTTGGCGGTTTTATATATATTTTCAGTTATCTGTCCCGCCCTAGAAGTTACGACATAACCTATTGTTCCACTCACCTTAAGCGTTTCGGCATAATATCCGATTTGAATGGCAAAATATACGTCTTCACCCCACTTTACTTCGTCGAAACGGATGTGATGCTGCTCTATCAGATTTTTTTTGACAAGTTTGCACCACGGGACCACGAAAAATGTCCTTAGGTTAAATTCTGATTGATCTCCATTCAAATAGGTTGTTATGTATGTCCTATACCCAGTTCTTTCCTCTACAATCTTGGTTATATTATCTGACAAAACATTGATGTAGTTGAAGAAAATGAGGTCTTCCTCCACATCAGCCATCTCGTCGAGCAAAGTGTCGAAATCTTTTGTAAAAAAGTCGTCAGCATCGGCAAAGATGACCCAACGGCCTTGAGCGTGGTCGAGTCCCACATTGCGGACATAGCCTGGACCTTTTCCTTCTTTAGTCAGGAAATATTGGTAATGCTTTCCTTTCCATCGAGGAAAACGGGCGAAATCCACCTTCCGAGAGTCGCTGTTGTCATCGACCACGATGACTTCCACATCGTCGCGTACAGGAATAGAATCCAAGCAACGCTGCAGCAGGTCGGGAATGTCCTTATGGGGGATGATGATGGAATAATTCAATTTCATACCTTTTTTTTCAAAAAATCGACCACACGTTTCAAGCGTATTCCTTTTCCTTTTAAAAGCACTAACAAAGGAAGACCTTTCCATCCTGAGCGTACAGCCTTTCGAAAGGCAGAAATTTCTTCAACTGGGTATTTTTCCCGTTCCATCTCATCGAGAAATCCCTTCATATCATTCAAGAAAGACCGGTATCCATAAAGATATATTGTTTTGCAATCAGGATGCTTGGCAAAAAACTCCTTCCAATTCGACTGCATCTGCAAATAATCTGACGTTTGGCGAAATTCCTCCCAAAGCCGAGCCCTCAATCCTAAACCATAATCATAAAGCGACCGCACCTCCACTTCCTGTGAGCGTTTTGCCCATGCCTCAATCTCTGGAGTCAAACTGAAGAGTTGCTTCAAATACTGAATCACTTTGTTTGCCTCTTCCTCATTGTTGTTCGTTTTATATCGGTTGAACAAGTTCAAATGATTCTTGACACAATTAACGAGGTCTTTTTCATCCCAGATTTCCTTGCTTGAAGCTGGCAAAATGGGTTCTCCGACCGCTTGCTTCAAACAATGGAGAATGACGTCCTCTCCGTCTTTTTCGTAGTGTCTCCGAATTGCAGCGACAAGGTTCGTCTTAAATGAGACCGGTTTTGTTATCCACAAGGCAGAAGTTTGGGTTTCGGCAATTTCTTGATGCAATATGTCTTTCGATGCCAACACAACGGGAATGCCGCAAAGTGCCTCATGCATTTTCAACCACAAATCGTCTCCGCTCGTAATGTGATTACTCGTACACAGTTTGAGCATCAATTTCTTATCAAATACACGAACATCCAAAACGTGCGGTGGGTACAGAATGCCATTTATACCAATTGCCGTCAATTGCATCGTCGGCCTCTCAACCATTTTCACAAAAGGAGAGAACCAAAAAAAATAGGGCAAAAGTTTACCATCGTCGTCAAACAAGCATAAAGCCGTCCTTAAAGCTGAAACAGCCTGTGGAAACTTCAGATATGAACGATATAGTGTTTGAATGGTGTGTGGATGATAAATGATATCGTCATCCACCGTAACGATGATGTCGTCAGGAAACTCCTGCATGGCATAGAAGTATTTCTTGTGCGAGCCTAAATCGTCGCACCAGCGCAATTCAAACTTGCCGGCGGCAGCGTCGTCCACAAGTTGTTGAGGCAAGTCTGTCTCTCGATTGGGGAACTGCTCTTCGGCCAACCAAAACAGGATTTTATCTGGTTGCATACTTTGCGCATACAAGCTTTCCAACACTTTCGGCACCGCATGGATGCGGGCTGGATAGGAAGTAAAAGAAACGATGAGTCGTGGATTCATGACGGAATCAGTCTTGCATTGGTTGTATATGACTTTTTTCGCTCCATTGATGTACTGCTTTATACAATGGTCTTGCCAAGGGAATCTTGGCGACGAAAGTTCGGATTGTTTGTCTCATATTGTTTTTGTTTTTTCGACAAATTTTCTTTACGTCGCGAACCAAAGAACGAGGCAGTCGCGAGTTGTTCTTAACACACAAGGCATCCGCCTCACGACACAATCGAAGCAAGTCTTTCTCTGCTGCATTTGAACACTCGGGGTGCAATTTGACGAAATCAATCCAATCGCGTATCGTTTCCACATAACTCTCGGCCATAAAACCCTCCCAAGGTAATTTGAATGGCTGATGGGACAAAGCAACGCAATAATCGCACAAGACACGGACGATGAAGGACTCACCCTTCAGTTTTTCCAACTGCGGGAAACGAAGTAGTTGCTCGCGAATACCGATTGTGAAACGATTTGCGTCCTCTGCACACCCTTGTCTTTTGCTCAAATAATTACATAGCCTAAGGTTATAATGCGCCTTCATTGCCACATATCGAGAAACTTCGTCTTCATTCGCCATAAATTCCATGATGTAATCCATTTGCTCTTGAAAAGCGTGAAGCATTCTTTCTAAAGTGTGAGGATTGGTATCATGCATCAGCGAGTCGTTTCTTTCGCAAAAACAATATTCGGCGGTCTCCTCGAGATCGAAGCGCTCGGCTCTGTGGCAAACCTTCAAAAGGAATGTAGTGTCTTGTGCCCTGCGTGAAGTGCCATAGCGGATGTTGTTGTCCATGACAAAGGCCCGGCGATAAATGGCACTTTGATGTTGGTAATTAAACAAACAGAAAAGAGGCTTGTCCAATTGGATACCCTTGCGAATTTCATCATTAAGTTCCAGATGTTCCGCTTGGGCTCCGTTTTCCTTGACATAACAAATTCTCCCTTTCACTATGTCCAACTGGCCTGCAACTGCCTTGGCAAACAAACGTTCCAGAAAACATGCATCCACATAGTCGTCGGCATCGACAAAGGAGAGGTACGCTCCGCGTGCCGCTTCAATTCCGGCGTTTCTTGACGAACCAGGTCCCATGTTCTCCGCATTGGCGATGATGCGGATGCGCGGGTCTTCCGCCGCTGCTGCCCTAACGATGTCCATTGCACCGTCGGTGCCGCAGTCGTCCACGAAAATCATCTCGATGTCCTCAAGCGTTTGGCCGCGCAGTGACTCCACGCAACGATTGATGCCTGGACCGGGATTCCAAACGGGGACAATGACGGAAACTTGGGGAGAAACAGTTTGTGTCTGGTTCATTTGCAATTTGTTTTGACTTCTGTCAATCTTTTAGGATGTTTAGTCTGACCCTTCCCCTAACGACTCCGCCATCGTTTGGCGGCACGACACAGTGGTTCGGACAAAGGAAATTTGGCGATGAAAGCTCGAATTGTTCGCTTCATAGCGTTTTTTCTGAAGATTCTCTTTACATCGCGTACCAAAGAGGGAGGCAAATGCGAGTTGTCGCTATGGCACATGGACTCCGCCACTCGATACAGTCGGCGCAAGTCTTGTTCCGCTGCTTTTGAACACTTGGGGTGCTCTTTTACAAAGTCGATCCATTCTCGTATCGTTTCCACTGACCTCTCGACCTTCAATCCTTCCCAAGGCATATTGAATGGTTGGCGTGCCAAACCAACACCATAATCGCACAAGACACTCACGATGAAAGACACGTTCTTCAGTTTTTCCAAATGTGGAAAACGAAGCACTTGCTCGCGAAGGCCTGTCGTAAAACGATTGGCGGCCTCTCTACATTCAGGCTTCCGTCTCAAATAGTTACATAGCCTAAGGTCGTAATGCACCCGATCTGCCACAAACAAAGAAGCGTCTTGCTCGTCCTCCATATATTCCACGATGTAATCCATCTGCTCCTGAAAGGCATGAAGCTTTCTTTCCAATGTATAATGATGCATGTCATGTATGAGCGAATCACTTCGTTGGCAATAATGGTATTCGGCGCTTTCCTCAAAATCGAAACGCTCTGCCTGATGGCAGGCCCGTAAAAGGAATGTGACATCTTCCGCCCGCCGTGAAGTACCGTAACAAATGCCTTGCTTCAAAAGCCAAGCCCGTCTATAAAGGGCACTTTGATGCTGGTAATGAAACAAACAGAAAAGAGGCTTGCCCAATTGGACTCCCTTGCGTATCTCATCGTTAAGTTCTGGACGATTCACTTGAGTTACATCTTCCTTGACATAACAAATCCTTCCTTTCACGATGTCTAACTGGCCGGCAATAGCCTTGGCATACAAACGCTCCAGAAAACACGCATTCACGTAGTCGTCGGCATCGACAAAGGAGAGGTACGCTCCGCGTGCCGCTTCAATTCCGGCGTTTCTTGACGGCCCTGCCCCCATATTCCTTTCGTTGGTGATGATGCGGATACGCGGGTCTTCCGCCGCCGCAGCCCGAACAACGTCCATTGCTCCATCAGTGCCACAGTCGTCCACGAAAATCATCTCAATGTCCTCAAGCGTCTGTCTGCACAGCGATTCCACACAACGGCGGATGCCCGAGCCAGGATTCCACACGGGGACGATGACGGAAACTTTAGGAAGAACTGATTGTGTCTGGCTCATTTCTTTTACACTCATAAGCCTTTTTTATTCCGTCTTTTCCTCTGATAGTTTGATTACCATTCTTCCATCCACCATTCGGCAATAGCCCGCAGCAGGATAGCATGGCATTTCTTTTACTTCCGGCTTATTTTCGTAGAAGGTTATTAAAGACTTCATCCCTCCAATTCATATTGATGGGATGTCCCATCAGGCGGAAATATCTCTTAAAAGTTAACGGATAGGTAATTGCGACTTTTTTGAAGCCTCTAAGAGCCTGAAAGTAATCTATACTTTTCCTGCTTGTGATGCTACTTTCTTTCGAGTCCAGACGGCCAATCACAACAACTTCCGTTTCGCCAGGCAGATAGCCTTCTGTTGCATCCATTTCAACCATAATCGTTGTTACCGCCGTAATCGTACGGTCGTAAATCACTTTGCTAACGGTATAAGCTTCGTTACTGAAACGAACAAATGAAAACAAAACGAGGGCACAAGCCAAGCATAGCGCTTTTGTCGCATGCTTTCCTATGAATTGCTTGTTTTCGGACGCTTTTACACGAAACGCAAGAGGCCGATTCATTTCAATCAGGGAAATGCAACCTGGATAGATTAGAAATACCGCATAACTTACAAGAAAATTCATATTATTGTTATGCATGGCCAACATCATCAGCATTGAAGCCAGCGGGAAAAGCGCAACACATGAGAAAAACAGAAGTATTCTTATGGCTTTCGCCTCTTCCTGTTTCATGATTCGGTTGACGACAAAAACTACAGCCGTTACAAATAAAAATAGGTTGATTAGCGCAATCAACCATGTGGAAGGCACTTTATTCAAAAACCAAAGGCGAATGAAGGCTTTATAAGTCATAATTGCACCATCCACCAAGTATCTTATATCCAGGTTTCTCGATAATTGAGTCAATGAATTGTAGCCAGTATAAATTTCTATCCCTGTAAAATGTAGCACTATCTTATAAATTGTAAAATACAGTATTCCTCCCGCCACAAACGGCACAACAAAGCGTATCCACTCACGAAGATGAAACCTTAATCCCTTCCATGAAACAGTCTGCTGCATAACCAAAATGAGGAACAGGGTAAAGCCCACAGTTATGTATGCTTGGTAGAGACCCATGGAAATACAGATGAGCACCGCAGCAGCAATAACGGCTGTCTTTCTCCTGATATTAGTCACCATCCATACTGCGGCACATATTAGCATAAGGGCAAATGTGTAAGCACCAAGAACATAGCCAAATGTCCCGCACAGTTCGGCAATGGAATAATTGACAGAAAGGAATCCTGACGTAAGTATGATCCCTGCTTTGCTTCGGATATTCAATAGATCGGTGCAAAACCAGACAGTGATAGACAGAAAAAGAATTGAAAGAAGTCCAGTAAACCACGGCATGGTAACGCTGCCTACCAGTTCTCCCCACACGGGGTGGAGAAATCGGCCAACGGAGATTTCACCGTCGTCACTAAACAAGAGCATATGATGGATCGCATCATGATGCGGGATCAAATTAAAATATGCAAAAGCATTCGCTATAAGCGAAAACATCGCTGTAGCAAGAAAGCAAATCTTTACATTCTGACTTCTTGTCTCTGTCATTTTTGTACCTCCTGAATTATCTTCTTTTATCATATTTTTTTGATGATTCTGACATACGCATAGTTATGTCAAAGGAATCTTGGCAATAAAATTTCGGATTGTTTGTTTCATATTGCTGTTTATCATATTGTTAAGGACAATTCTAACACTCGCGCATGAGTTTCTTCTGCTCCAGCCTTTTCTTTGCGATGAATTTTTCGGCCTCGGCTGGAGACTTAAACTTGGGAACGCAGTAATTCGTATGGCATCCACACATGGCTTTCGTGCAAAAAACACCATACATCCAGTCTTCTCGCAAAAAAGGATTCTCCTCAAAAATGTTGCAATTATGATGGGCGAGTTGATCGAGTACACAGACCATGCCTTTCACCCTTCCATTCACTTCAATACGGATAACATTTGCTCCCGCGCAGCATGTCATACCTGTGAAGACACATCCCGTCAATCCCTTGAGTTCGGATTCAGAAATCCGCTTATGGCTCTCAACAACACCTCTCACATTTCTTTCCATCAAGAATTCCTCTTTCCGTAGATTTTGGATAGGCTTTTGTCCATTGGGGTCCTTCTATAGCTACTTCATCGAATTTCTTTTTCGTTTTCTCCGCCCACTCAAATTGCTCTTGAGTATATCGACGGTCATACTTGTCAAAAGTTGGCCATCCTTCTCTCAGCAACCCCACTTCCATACAAAAAAAATAGTCCTTACGAAGGTTGCACAAAATATCGGTCATCGCCTCTATTTTCTCGAACAAATCGGGTTGGAACATAACTCTCATCTCCAAATATGTCCGACTCGAAAAGCGTTCCACCAATTCTACAACTCGTTCCACATTCAAATATTCCAAATGAATGGAAATAGACAATTTCACATTGACTTGCTCTCCCACCTTTAAAATGGATTCTATCTGACTTTCACTAAACGAACCATTCGAGGTAATTTGCAGCACTTCCAAACGGTTGCCAATATGTTCATGAAAGAGGGAAATGATTTCGGCCAAATGAGGATGGGTTGTCGGCTCACCGCCCAACAATTCCACCTGATAACTTGGTCGATTGGCAGAAGCAAGATGCTTAATGGTTGTTTCGGCCTGTTCGAGTGTGCAAAAATCCTTTTTGTATCCTTTTCTTGCATTAAAGCAATAAGAGCATCTAATATTACAGTTCGATGTTAGTAACCAAACAACTTTAATAGGCAAGCCCTCGAAGCACTCAGGTGAGCCTTGCCTGATGATGGGTTGTTTCTTTCTCAATTGGTTCTCTGCACACCGACGGTGAAGTTCCTCACGCCTCTTTTTAACGGCATGATACAATGATTTTGCCAAAGGGATTTTGACGATAAAAGATCGGATTATTTGTTTCATATAAAAAATTTAGTAAAATTTATTCTTGCCCATTTTCTAAGACAGCGTTTTATAAATCCAGAAGAGGAAACCTTGTGGGTGATAGCACATTCTTTTATTGCTTCCTTGTATGCCAGTTTCCATTCATCTATTTCGGTCTTTAACAAAATGGATTCAGCTTGACTTATTTTAATCTCAGTCTTACGAAGAAAAGTCTTATAGCCTTCACACAAAATGGACTCGCAATTTGGGTGATTAGCCATAAATGACTGCCAGTTATTAAGACTTTTCATATAGATTGGAATGCCATGATAGATAATATGACTATCTGTATTCAACGGTACACCATATTTAACAAACCCACATATTACAGCATCTAATCCCGCCAGACTATCTACATCCGGAATATTGAGCAACTGCTGTTGAAAAGTATGGATAGCTCTTGTCGTTTCGTCATCAGATGTGTCGGCAGGATAGGCGGTGAAGACTCTTGCGGCAATGTGAGCGGTTTCCTTTATTCTCAAATAATCATATTCGTTTAGTTCGGACGGAGCATCAGGCAGTGAGAGATATCCAAGTTGCCTTTCCAAGTCACGGGAAGACCTTGTTAGCCAATAGTTCTTCCGCAATCCGAATTTGTTATCCAATTCTATAAAATCGGACACCCAACGCTTCAGTCGCTGCACAGAATCTTTATCAAAACAATCTTGAAATTTTTCCTTATATTTCTTGACAAGCAGGTTTTTATGATTTTGATTCGGCATTAATGTGGCGAGTGCGGTTCCCTGCGTACCAGGCAATCTGTGATATGGTTCGCTTTTAACAGACACCACCAGTGTATTATTCAACATTTCTCCCACTTTAAGTAGCAAATCATCACCGAATGTCCTGCCATTTGCAGTGCAAGTTTCAAGTATAAAATCTTTGTCAAAAATTTTTTCGTTCACAGAATGGGGCGGATAAAGAACACCGCCAACACCAACTGCATGTAAGAGCATGGAAGGTTCAGAAAAGAATTGGAAATCAAAAAGCCACTCATTCATCGGTAACGGATTGAGGTCGGAATCGAACAAAACAAGAGACGCGGTTCTTGCCACAACAGCATATGGAAAACGAATATGTCCTTCCATAAGCATCTTTAACGTATTTTGATGATAAAAAGTGTCATCATCAACCGTTACAATAATATCTTCTGGATATTCCTGCATGGCATAGAAATACTTTTTGTGAGATCCGAGATTATCACACCAACGCAAAGTTATTTTTTTTGCAGCTATATCCTCTTGCAATGAAAGGGGCAAGTCTGCTTCTCTTTGCGGAAACTCATCTTTCGCAAGCCAAAGCAGAATTCTATCGGGTTGCATACTTTGCGCATACAAGCTTTTCAACACCATCGGAACCACATGGATGCGGGCAGGGTATGAAGTGAAGGAAACTATCAGCAATGGCTTCTTGTAGTCTTGATTATTCATACAAAACACATTTTTATATTCATCTACATCTTAGCCTTCATTTCCCCAAGATATGGCAAAATCCAAAAAAGTGTGCCCAACGACGGAAAAATCTTTAAGGGGCACTTTCCCTGTGCTAAAATAGTCGTGGTACACAACCTCCAATTGAGCGGCATCAAAGATTTCATCCGCGGATTCGCCATCCACCTTCGCAAATATTTTTATTTGGTAAACGCCCTCGGTAAGCATCAACTTAGGGATGCGGAACCGTGTCGCCGTGGCATGGGTGTCAATCTTGTCCGCAAACAAAGAAGTGCCAAGCCATGCCACGCTTTGTTGGGTGGAAGAAATAAATCTGATAGTAATTTCTGATTTGTTGCATACTTTCAGTGCCTCGGTTGCTTGATAACCCACTTCTATGATACATTCCTCACCCACTTCAAAAACGCTTCGTTCCACCCCATTCTTGCTCAAAAGGCGGATGTACTGGAACTTCAAAGCACCATTTCCACCCCTTACTGTTGCTTGAGGAAAGGCGGCATCCAACTCTAATACTTGATTTCTCATCAAATAATGGTCGATGGCGCCGTCGATGTTTCCGATGTAATCCATCCTTCCGTTTCTCAGCACAACACCCGTCTTGCACAACTTTTTGATGTTCCCCGTATTGTGGCTTACAAACAACACCGTGCGGCCTTTGGTCTGGCTGAGTTCCCGCATTTTATCAATGGCCTTTTCCCGAAACTCCACATCGCCCACGGCAAGCACCTCATCGACAACAAGAATGTCGGGGTTTAAATGGGATGCCACAGCGAAGCCCAAACGGGTTTTCATACCCGAACTGTAACGCTTGATGGGTGTATCGATGTATCGCTCACAGCCCGAGAAATCGACGATTTCGTCCAGTTTTTTGGCGATTTCCTGCCGCTTCATACCGAGAATGGCACCATTCAGAAAAATGTTTTCGCGGCCTGTCATTTCTGGATGGAAGCCCGTGCCGACCTCCAACAACGAACCGATGCGACCGTTTATTTTGATGGTTCCCGTGGTGGGCGAGGTGATTTGGGAGAGGATTTTCAGCAGCGTGCTTTTGCCCGCGCCGTTCTTGCCGATGATGCCCACCACATCGCCCTGCTCCACCTTGAAATTGATGTCTTTCAATGCCCAAACGTAGTCGCTTTCGCCCTTGTGGGAACAATCGTTGGTCTCGCCTACTTTCAGAAGCGGGTCTTCTTTTCGGCGCACTTTCATCGTCCACCAACGCGAAAATTCATCGGAAAAATACTGGCTATTGATTCTTCCTAAATGATACAACTTGCTGATATCGTTGAATTCCAATGCGGTTGGCATATCTTCTTCTTTTTAAGTTAAACGGTGTCCATAAAATTGCGCTGCACCTTGTTGAAAATCAGGATGCCGACGGCGAGAATCACGAGCATAAATATGAGACTATAGGCCAGCCAGCCCCATCCGACGAACTCGCCTGCGCCCAAAGCTCCATGCTTGAAAGTTTCCAACACGGGCGTGACGGGATTGAGGCGCATTAGCGAGTAGAGGTCGATTCCGCCCACTATCTTGCCTTTCACTTGGCTGAGCGGATAGACGATGGGCGTGGCATACATCCACAACGAAACGAGAAACGTAAATAGCACCTGAAAATCGCGGTATTTCGTGGTCATCGAAGAGATGATGATGCCAAAACCCAAGGCCAGCCCTGCCAGCATCACCACAAGCAACGGGAACAGCAACAGATAGCCGTTGGGCGAGACATTCGTACCCGAAATGGCATAGAGAAGATACACCACGACGAATAATCCGACCTGTATGCCGAATCGCACCAAATTGCTGACGACGCTCTCGAGCGGCATGATGAGTCGCGGGAAATAGACCTTTCCAAAAAGTCCAGAATTGCTCACGAACGTGTTGGAGGTCTTGTTGAGGCAGTCGGAAAAATACTGCCACATACAGACACCACTCAGATAGAACAACGGTTTCGGAATGCCATCGGTGGGAATGCCGGCGATGCCACCAAAAACCACCATGTAGATGATGACCGTCATCGAGGGTTGGATGATCCACCAGAGCGGCCCGAGAATGGTCTGCTTGTAACTGGTGACAATGTCGCGTTTGACGAACAACATCAACAGATCACGGTAATCCCATATTTCCTTAAAATTCACCTCGAAAAGTTTGTTTCGGGGCGTGATGATCGAAGAATATTTCTCTTCCACGGTTGATTATTGATTGAATGATGACCACACGCTGATGAGAAGGCATAGAAAGACCTCCTCCTGAAAAATGGAATTCTCAGGAGTGATGTATGACTTGACTATCAATGCCTCCCGCCTTGGAAACCTTGTGATTTCGCAGGTTCACGGACAATCAGACGTGCTGAATTCATAAAAACGTACAAAGGTAAGAAAAAAAATAAAAGAATGAAGAATTATTAAAGATAATTAACGCAAAAAATCTTACATTCGATATTTTTCTGGATTTTTGAAGCCGTTGAGGAAGTCGCGGGCTGACATTCGTTTCTTACCAGCCAACTGGAGTTCGAGGATTTCGAGCCATTCGTCGGCGGTAGCGACGAAAAGTTGGGATTTTTCAACACTCAACGTGCCTGCGGAAGCAGCGCAAGGACGGTTTGTTTTCTGCGTTTTGTAAATTTTTAGGTCAATCGGTGCGGTGTTTTTCTCCTTTTCCGACAAATCTGACGAAAAGTTCGGAACGAGGGTTGTCCAAGCGGTGGGAATGGGTGAGAGTCCTCGAACGAAGTTGTAAATATTTTTCGCCGACTGATTCCAGTCGATTCGACAAGTTTCCTTGAAGAGTTTGGGGGCGGATTTTAATTGAACATTGAACATTGAACATTGAGAAGAAGAAAGGATTTCTTCTTGAGAAATCGTGTTGATTTTTCCATCATTTTCGATGACCAAATCGACGGTTTCGAGGGCGATTTCCGCACCGAGATTCATCAGTCCGTCATAGACGTATTCGACATCGGCATCGTCGGGAATCGAAAACGGTTTTTGTAAAACAATTTGACCGGTATCAATGTCGTGGTCGAGGAAGAAAGTTGTCACGCCAGTTTCGGTTTCGCCGTTGATAATCGCCCAGTTGATGGGCGCAGCACCACGATACTGCGGAAGCAGGGCGGCATGGACGTTGAAAGTGCCGAATCGGGGCATCGCCCAAACGACCTCGGGCAGCATCCGGAATGCCACAACGACCTGCAAATCAGCCTCATAGCTTCGCAACTGATCGACAAAATCGGCATCTTTCATTTTCTCGGGTTGCAACACGGGAAGTCCCACCGACAGGGCATATTCCTTCACCGCTGGTGCCCGCAACACTGAGCCATGCCGTCCGACAGGCTTGTCGGGCTGCGTCACCACCGCCACCACGTTGTAGCCACCTTCCACCAGTGCGCGAAGCGTCGCCACGGCGAACTCCGGCGTGCCCATAAACACGATTTTCAGGTCATTTTTCGTCATTTTTCCCATTTTTTGCTTGCAAAGTTACAAATTTCTTCATCAAGATGGATGCATTTCAATAAAAAGTTGTACCTTTGCAACAAATTTAGTTAAAAAATCAATATTTAGTATGAAAAAGAGTCTTTTATTTGCGGTGTTGCTCTCGTTTACGATCAACACCACTGTTCAGGCACAATTGAAAGAAGAAGCCTACGATTTGTGGGACCTGCTCCTTGGTGGTAGAGTGGGTGCATCGGCATCCACCCTGACGAAAACGGGTGGCGACATCAAGATTTGGCCCACTGCCACTGTGTTCACGGAAGTATTTGTCAATCCGCATCTTTCGATGACGTTCGAGGCATCTTACGTGCGCAAGGGTGCCAACAATGTGATTGTCGATGAGTCGAGAATCACGCCGGAAGCCCGCCAACGCTATCAGGAAGAGGGTATCGAGATTCTGCTCGGTCCGAACAATCCTTATACGTACAACCTCGACTACATGAATACGACCTATTTGTTGAAATATTACCTCAAACAGGACGTTGACGTGCCCGTTCAGGTTGCTTTCTACACGGGTCTGAATTTCGGAACTTTGGTGAGTGCAAGATCGAAGGTTCAAGACATCAGTCGCGACATCAAGAAGCACCTTCACGGTGGCGATTTCAGCCTTCCCGTTGGTGTGGAAGTCGTTCTCGGCAGAAAATTCACGATTGATGGCCGTTGGAACTGGTCGCCGCGCAAAATTTCGGATAGCGAATTTTCTGAAATGATTCTCGGAAAGGCTCGCAACCAGTCGTTCTCACTGACTGTGGGTTATAAGTTCCTCGTTTTCTAAGCATTTTGAAACAAGAAGACGACATCAGGAAAGCGGTGGAGGTGATGCGTCGGGGCGGCGTAATCCTCTACCCTACCGACACCATTTGGGGCATCGGCTGCGATGCCACTAACGCCGAGGCTGTCCGACGTGTCTATCAACTGAAACAGCGCGAGGACTCGAAGGCATTGATTTGTCTGGTCGATAGCGAGAGCCGTCTCAGCCGCTATGTGCGCAACGTGCCCGACGTGGCGTGGGACTTGATGGAACTGGCGACAACGCCCATCACCGTCATTTTCGACGATGCCAGTGGACTGGCCGACAACCTCATCGCCGACGACGGCAGCATCGCCATGCGCATCACTCGCGAACCTTTTTCAAAAGAACTCTGCTACCGATTCCAAAAGCCCATCGTGAGCACGAGCGCCAACATCAGCGGTGAGCCTGCGGCACAGCATTTCCGCGACATTTCACCGGCATTGTTGGAGGCGGTCGATTACGTTTGTTGGAGTCGGCGACAGGAACACAAACCCCAGAAAGCCAGCAGCATCATCAAGATCAGCGCGAATGGAGAGTTCAAAATCATCCGCCAGTAGTGCCTCTGCGACGAGTTGGGGACAGGAACGGCTGCTGAAATGGACGTCCAGCATCCCCGAAAAGCAGCTCATGATCATTCTTGCGCTGCTGATTGGTTTCTTCGCGTCGGTCGCGGCCTTTGTTCTCCACCGCCTCATCCACCTTATCCAATCGCTGCTCACATCGAAATTCTCGGAGAGTTCAGCCAACCTACTCTACCTTGTTTTTCCCGTTGTCGGTATCTGGCTGACGATGGTTTTCGTGCGCTATGTCGTCAAAGACAACATCTCTCACGGCATCACGCGCATTCTCTACGCCATTTCGTCACGAAAATCGCGGCTCAAAGGGCATAATTGCTGGACATCGGTCATCGCGTCGGCCATCACCATCGGATTTGGCGGTTCGGTCGGTGCCGAGGCTCCGATTGTGCTCACGGGTTCGGCCATCGGCTCGAATCTTGGTCGTTATTTCCGTTTCGACAACAAAAAACTGATGCTGCTCGTCGGAAGTGGTGCTGCGGCAGCCATTGCAGGCATTTTCAAGGCTCCGATGGCAGGTCTCGTTTTCACGTTCGAGGTGCTGATGGTCGATTTGTCGATGGCTTCGCTGTTGCCAATTCTCACGGCAAGCGTCACGGCGACCTGTTTCACCTATATTTTTATGGGCAGCGACGCCCTTTTCACCATCCGAATTGACAGCGAATGGCAACTTCGCACGCTTTTGCCCGCCATTTTGCTCGGTATCGCCTGCGGACTGGTCAGCCTGTATTTCATTCGAACGATGGCCGTCTGCGAGCGCGTTTTCAGTCGGTTTAGCGAGAGGCGATACCTGCGACTTGCCCTCGGCGGAACGCTGTTGAGTCTGCTGATTTTCCTTTTTCCTGCACTCTACGGCGAGGGTTACACCGCCTTGAACATCCTGCTTAACGGCGAAAACGAGGCCGATTGGGGTCAGATGCTCAACAATTCGCTGTTCTACGGCCACGGCAATATGCTTTTGTGGTATGTGGCGCTCGTCGTGCTGACGAAAGTCATTGCGACCTCGGCGACCAACGGCAGCGGCGGTGTCGGCGGAACGTTTGCGCCGTCGTTGTTCGTGGGCGGATTCAGCGGATTTTTGTTCGCCCGACTCTGGAATATTCAGCAATTCGGCCCCGTTGTCTCCGAAAAAAACTTTACGCTGCTCGGTATGGCAGGCGTGATGGCAGGCGTGATGCACGCGCCGCTGACTGGCATCTTCCTCATCGCTGAAATCACGGGCGGCTATCAACTTTTCATCCCATTGATTGTCGTCAGCGTGGCAGCCGTCATCACCATCAGCCTGTTTGAGCCGCACAGTATCTACGCCATCCGACTTGCCCGACAGGGAAAACTGCTCACACACCACGTCGACCACTCGGTGCTGACGCTGATGAGCCTCGACAGCATCATCGAGCGCGAATACACCGCCGTGCCGCCCGAAATGCCGCTCGGACGACTGGTTCACGTCATCAGCCAAAGTCGTGCCGACTTCATTCCCGTGGTGAATCCGGCCAACCATCTACTTGGCGAAATCGACGTCACACAGATGCGCCACGTGATGTTCCGCACCGAACTCTATGGTCGTTTCACCGCCAGTGACGTGATGACACCCATCGCCGCTACGCTCACGATGGGCGACCCGATGACCGAGGTGATGGAAAAATTTGAAACCGTCAACGCCAGCAACCTTCCGGTTGTCGATGTTGACGGCACTCTGAAGGGCTACATTTCTCGCGCGCGTACATTTAATATGTATCGCAAAATCGTAGCCGACTATTCAGCCGAATAACTTAATAGACAGGGATTTTCGACGTGTGAGAGACGAAGACCAGCGTTCCTGGGTTCACGCCGCACGGAAAGCGATTGATGAGTGCGCCGTATGAACTGTAGCACACCACGTAACCATCCTGCGTGTAACTGACGGTTGGCACGCCTTCAGCATTGGGGTATTTTTTGCGCGATGCAATGAATACGTAGCCCATCAGCGGGTCGATGCCAATGGCGCAGGGCGAATCGATGTCGCGACCGGAAACAAACGGTGTTTCTTCCTTGGTCGTCACGTTGAAAACGGTGTAGGAATTGACTTCGTTGCCTTTCTCGTCGTAACTCGACTTGATGAGGTAGAGATAGTCGTTGGCGTAGGCCATGTGGGTGGCGTTGGTCAGGGTCGTCACGTTGTCGCTCAGGTCGATTTGCTGAATCGTGGCGGGAATGTCGGCATAGTTGCCCCACGAAGCGAGGAAAAGTTTGTCGCCGTCGGCGATGAGTTGGTTCGGGTTCGCCACGACGGTGATGTCCTTCTCTTTGGCGAGCGTGGAAGCGCTGAGTTTCACGAGGTTCGTGTTATAGGAATAGTCGGGATTCCACGCGTTGCAAACGTAAATCGAGTTCTTCCGACAAGCGATTCCCTCGAGGTTTGCACCGATTTTCTCGGATTTGGCGACCACTTTGAGCGATGCCGTATCGACTTTCGACACCTCGCCCGTATATGACGACACGAAAACCGAAATTCCGTCGGTGCAAAGTTCACGCGGTGCTGTGATTTCGATGGGGTCGAAGGCTTTCAGTGTCATGGCATCGACCACTTCGACGCGGTTTTCCTCGGTCGTGGCGATGTACATTTTCGAGCCGCAGATGAGGGCGTGGTTGGGTGTTCCACCGAGCGCACGACCGTTAATCTTGTTGAAAATGTCGCGTTCGACGCTGCTCGACAAGTAGCCAAGGAAGTCGAGCGAACCGTTGATTTGGCTGAAATAACTGCCTTCGTTCAAGATGAAAAGGCCGTCGGCCACCGTCACGTCCTTGTACTCTTTCGGTTCTTCGTCGAGGTTGCAGGCCGTCAGCACGAATGTGCCGAGGACGAGGCTGAACCAGAATTTCATTGTTTTTTTCATTGTTTTTGATGTTTTAAATTGTATTTCTGATGATTCAAGTCGTTTTGACACGACAAAATTAGTTCAAAAATCGGTTTTAAGGGGTTGAAGTCGATAGATTTTAACGAATATTATGATTTTTTCGATGAGAATCGGTTGAAATGGAGATTTGGAATTGCACGGAACGCCCTGGCATCGGATAATGGGCGACGATGTCGTATTGGCGGTCGAAGAGGTTTTGCAGGGTGAGGCGAAGGGTGAAATCGGGGAATTTCGGGCGATTTTTTGCCGAAAAATGACGCCAGAGCGAAAGGTCGGTCACGGAAAAGCCATCGATGCGCGTTCCGGCGGCGTGATCGACGGTCGTCCATCGTTTCGACTGACCGCTGGTCGTGGCCGCGAGGTTCACCCACGGATTTTCCCACGAAATCGTCGCGGAAAAGGCGTGCAAGGGCGTATAGGGCAGTTGGTTGTGGTAGTCGGGCGCCTCTTTCACCGTTCCGTTCATCGCCCTCAGCAGGCTGTAATGGCCGTTGAACGTGAGCGTGTGGCGATTGTCGATTTCGCAAGCGATTTGCGTCGTCAGGTCGGTGCCGAGAATCGTGGCGCGATTGAGATTGGCAATGCGCCAAACGAACATATTGAACGGCACCGCGACAATTTTGTCCGTCACCCGATTCGCGTAGAAATCGGCAGTCGCCGAAGCGTTCCATCGTCCCATTTTCCGCGATGTCCACAACAGTCCGAGGTTCAGTTGCGCGGCGCGTTCTGGTCGCAAATCGGCGGCACCGATGTGGTAGAAATAAAGTTCGTTGAAGGTCGGCAGGCGGAAAATTCGCTTCGCCATCAGCCGCAGATAGAGGTTTTCGTGCGGAAAAAGGCGGTAGGACAGGCTCAGCGAGGGGTCGAGCGACGTTTTTTTCGGGTCGATGGGCGATTTTTCGGGTTCCGAAGTCGATTCCTTCGACGCGCTGTGGAGGACGCGAGCCACCACGGTCAGCCGATGGAATTGCGCCTTGGCGGCCAACGACTGTAAAAAGGTTGTCCGATGCGGATGCGAGGCATAGACCGACAGTGTGCTGTTCAACGAATTGTGGATGAAATCGAGCGAATAATCGAGCGACAGCCACCGCGTCGGCGCATAGAGCAGTGCCGCCGAAGCGTATGCCTCGCGCTGCCAATAGCGAGCATCGCCGAGTCCGCTGCCGGGCGTCCGATTCTGATAGTCGGTATGAGCCCAATGGTATTTCGCGTTCGCCTGCAACGCCCATTTTTCGTTGAAAACAGAGCGCAGTCGCATCTGTCCGAAAGCCATTTGTTCGTTGAGTCGCTCGTGGTTCTCATTCGTGTAGTAATGCACGATTCCGGGCAGTCGGCGGTGGTTGTTGTCGTAGTAGAATTTGGCTGAAAAATCGTTTTTCGCGTCGATGTTCCAAAGCAGATTCAGTTCGCCGCGCCCCGCGTTCATTCGGCTGTTCGTGCGCCTTTCTCGCGTTGTCAGCGTCACGTTTTTCAACGTGAAAGGATAGTCGTTGTCGGCGTGGAAGAAAGTGCCCGAGGCCGAGAGCGAGAGATTTTTAGAGAGCGGTCGAGTGAGGCGAATCGAGGGGCTGATGAGGCCGAAAGAACCGAGATTAACGAGGAGTGTGGAGCGAGGAGTGTGGAGTGTGGTTTCGGTTTCCATCACCAACGTGGCGGCAGCAGCTTGGTTTCGGGCTGGCTGGAAGATGTTGTCGCCGTCGCCGATGACGAGCGAAAGGCCGTCGAGTTGGTCGAGGGAATAGCGCGACAGGTCGATTTCACCCGTCTGGCAGTCGGAAAGGGCGATGCCGTCATAGACCACCGCGGTGTGGCGAGCGCCTATGCCACGCACCGACACCGTTTTCATACCGCCTGCACCGCCGTAGTCGCGCACGGTGATTCCCGCGAAATGGCGTAGCGCATCGCTCAACGAATGAACGCCGAGACGAACCATCTTTTCGCGGTCGATTCGCTGAACGGGAACCGCCGAAGTCGCATCGTTTTCGCCCACGACATCGACCCGAGGCAGGTCATAAACGATGCTATCGCCCTGAGCATCTGCCAAGCAGACGTTCAGAAGCGATAACACCAAAAATAATATCCTTCGCAAATCCATCAGATTCCCATCACCCACTTCACAAGCAAGAGCACGAGCGGAATCGTGACGAAGAGAATACCGATGACGTCGATAATTGCACCCGACTTGATCATCTTCGTGATGGGGATGTAGCCCGACGCATAGACAATCGCGTTCGGCGGCGTCGAAACAGGCATCATGAAGCCCAGCGACGACGACAATGCCACACCGACAGCCACGGGAATGGGGCTGAAACCGGCGGAAATGGCGGCACCAACGGCCAACGGGCCAATCATGCCGACGGCTGCCGTGTGCGAAGTGAGTTCCGACATAAGCAGCGAGGCGATGCAGAACACAGCCACGAACAGCATTTCAGACGGATGACCGCCCATCATGGCAACGATTTGGTCGCCAATCCATGCCGACAAACCTGTCGAATACATCATTCCACCCATCGCCAGACCACCACCGAAGAGCAGCAACGTGCCCCACTCGATTCCTGTCACGGCATCCTTCCAACGCAGCGTCATCTCGCCTTTCTTGACGTTCGTCGGCAGGAAGAACAGCAGCAGACCGCCAATCATGGCGACAACGGCCTCGGGGAAGATTTTATTGTATTGTTTCAGAATCTCGCTATCGCTACCGAACGCCACGTTCAAAACGCCCGGCAACACCCACAGCGTCACAGCCACGAGGAAGGCAAACAGCGTGTTTTTCTGCGCCGTCGTCCACTTTCCAAGTTCATTGACGTGCTCGCGGATGAACTCCTGTGCGCCCTCGATGTGCTTCACATCGGCGGGGAACATACGCGACAGCACCACGTAGGCAATCACGAAATAGACCACCATTGCGATGAAGCCCCACACCATCCAGTCGAAGAACGAAATGTGGTATAGGTTCGGGTCTTTCTCGGCCAAGAAGCCAATCATCATGATGTTCGGAGGCGTTCCAATCGGGGTCAGCACGCCGCCAATCGAGCACGAATAGGCCGTCATCAGCATCAGACCCGTCGCATACTTGTAGCTCGAAAGGTCGATGTTGCGACCGTTGGCCGCCATCATTTCGCGAATGGCCTCCAAGAGTCCGAGCGCAATCGGGAACATCATCGCAGCCGTCGCCGTGTTGCTGATCCAACCCGAGCAAACCATACAGGCCAGACCGATGGCGAGGAAGATGCGGCGCGGATTGTCGCCCACCCACTTCATCGACATGATACCGTAAGCAATGCGCTTGTCCAGACCGTTCACCATCATGGCTTTCGCGATGATAAATCCACCCATGAAGAGGAAAATCATCGGGTTTCCGAAGGCCGCAAACGCCTCTTTCATCGACACCACACCGAAAATGACGCAGAGCGTCGGACCGATGAGCGAGGTGACGGGAATGGCGACCGGCTCGGTAATCCACCAGATGGCCACCAATGTCATAATGGCCAGCAGTTTGTGAGACTCGGGGGTCAGTGCCTCGATGGGCGTAAACCACACTAACAACGCGCAAATCGGGCCGAGGAAGGCTCCAATCACGTGGCGCTTTTTGTCGAACGACGAACTCTCTTGAGCCGCCGTTTCCTGCACAGGTGCAGGCTTTTCTTCGTTTTTCATTACGGAGTTCTTAAGATTTAGTTATTGATTAGAGATTGATTAAATCACTCCCAACTGCCCGATGAAATAGAGGCAGATGTAGCCCAGCACCATCGAAATGATACCCACGATAAGGCCTATTTTCGCCATGTCGTTTTGCTTGACGAGGTTGGTGGCGTAGGCCAGTGCGTTTGGCGGCGTGGAAATGGGCAACACCATGGCCGACGAGGCTGCGATCGCCACACCAATGAGCACCGTGGGCGTTCCGCCGATGGCAGTGAGCTTGTCGCCCATAGCACCGCAGACGAAGGCGAGAATGGGCATCAGCAGGGCTGCCGTGGCCGAGTTCGAGATGAAGTTCGACAGAGCGTAGCAGATGATGCCCGAAATCACGAGGATGAGAATCGGCGAGAAGTTGCCGAAGGGAATGCTCTCAACAGCGTTGGCAGCCAGTCCGGAGGCGTTCAGGCCGTAGCCGAGGGCGAAACCGCCAGCCACCATCCAAATCACCGACCAGTTGATTTCCTCGAGGTCGTACTTCGTGATGACACCCGTCAGCGCGAACACCACGAAGGGAATCAGCGCAACGGTGTAGGAATTGATACCGGTGACAGTGTCGAGCAGCCAGAGTAACACCGTCACAATAAACGTCACGATGACAATCCACGTGCGCGAATCCTTCTTCATTCCGCCTTCGATTTTCAGTTCCACGGTCTTCTGCGAGAAGGGGAACACAGTCTTCAGTATCCACCAGCTCAATAGCAGCAGAACGATGACCAAGGGCAGCATGAACATCATCCACTGGCCGAATCCCAACCCGAGATTGAGGCCTTCGGGATCGTTCAGATATTTCATGGCGATGGTGTTCGGCGGCGTACCGATAGGCGTTCCCATGCCGCCGAGATTGGCTGCCACAGGAATCGACAGTGCCATGGCGATACGTCCCTTGCCCTCAGCCGGCAGCTGTTTGAACACGGGCGTGAGGAAGGTGAGCATCATTGCCGCGGTGGCGGTGTTCGAGACGAACATCGAGAAAAGTCCCGTGATGAGCAGGAAGCCGAGCAACACGTTCTCACTCTTTCTTCCGAAGGGTTTCAGCAACGCCTTGGCCAACTGCGCGTCAAGACCCGTTTTTGTGGCGGCAATCGCAAGGATGAAACCACCGATGAAGAGCATGATGACGGGGTCGGCAAAGCAAGCCATGATACCCTTATAGCTGAGCAGCGTGCCCACCTCGTCGGGGTTGCACATCCACTTGATGCCGCTGTCGCTCGTGAAGAGCAGCATCAGTCCGATGATGGCCACCGATGTGGCCCACGACGGCACCACTTCGAGTATCCACATGAGCGTGGCGAAGGCGAAAATGGCGATGATGCGCTGCTGCACGACCGTCAGACCTTCGATTCCGAAGGCCGTGGTCGGCAGGTTCCAAAGCAACAATGTGACCAACATTACGACGATGATCTCCGCCGTCTTAACAAACACCTTGTTCGGGTGAAAACGATTCTCGTAGCGCACTTTGTGATACGCCTCAACGAGATGAAATCCTGTGAAACTTTTAAACATATCTGTTTATTCTATTTTATTTTGGTTCATAACACTTGATGCGCGTGCCATCGTAGCCCACAGCCATGATATAGGCAGGTTTTTCTTCTGTGTTCCACACACAGTTGGTGTATTGGGCATCGGTTCCGCCCTCGCCGCGACCGTAGTTGGTGGCGTGGAGCAGTTTGCCGTCGGCGGTGTAGGTCTCGAAGCCCACCACGTTCTTCCACTGGGCATGCTGAATGCGCACATTGTTGCCCGACTTCGAACAGCCCTTGCCGATGGTGTTGCCTTCAAGAGGCAGTTTGTCGCGGAAAATCGGATAGTTCCAAGCATCGATATAGATGAGACCTTCGGGAGCCTTCTCATAGCCTTTCTTCGCGATTTCCTTCTCCAGTGAGGTAATCATCGACTGCGTGATGGTGAGCTGTGCACCACCGTAGTCGGCCACCCACTGGTCAATCGGCTTGAGCAGACCTACCTGCTTGAAGAAATCGACGAAATCGATCTGGGTGATGTGGCAAAGCTGACGCACGTAGTCCACCTGCTGCGGACCGCTACCGTCGGGAGCTCCCTTTGTGCGGAGTTTCTCGAAGAAGTCGGGATAGGCATCAGGACATACGCCTGCCAAGCGTGTATAGACCATGATTTGATAGAGCGGAACGAGCGTGGCAAACACGTCTCCTTCGACGCTCGGCAGCCAAGTGGCACCCTTCGCAACGTTGTTTTCCAAATAGCGATAGTAGCGGAAGCGATTGGACTCGTTCTCCAAGCGATGGAAGCCCGTGGGATTGAACATGTGCTGCACGTAAGCGGCCAAGAGGTTGTTTGTCACCTCCATGAGTCCTCTCCAAACGAATCCTCGCGTCTGGTTCACATGGCCGAGTTCGTGGGCAATGGCCCAAGTCGGGAAGTTGCTGCCATAGCCAAGGGCGTCGTTCACGGCAGACAACGGCACGTTACAGTTGTCGTTGTTGGCGTGCATGTAGCCAGAGCTCTTTTCACACGTGGTCACGGTCTGGTGGTTGGGGAAGTCGTAGTTGTACTTCGGCAATCCCATGAGTTCCTGTTCATATCTCACCACGTCGTCGTACTGCTGCATGAGTTGTTCGCCTTCGTTCGGACATTTAGCCCTGATGTTTTTCACGGGGAACACGCAGTTCACATACTTTCCGCGCATATCGAAGCAGTCGCCCTGGCAGTTTTTCAGCAGTCGAACCCAGTCTTTCTTGGTGTGTCCCTTGAGATGTGGGCTGAAATAACCGCTTTCCACGCCGTTGAGGAAGTGGATTTTCACCTTCGGGGCATTTTTCCAAGCCTTGAGGTCAGGAATGAAGTAGTCGATGTAGCCGTTTCCTCTGTGGTTGATTTTCACAATGTTCATGCCGTTGCCCAGTGCATATGTGGCTTTTGAGAACACTTCGGGGCCGAAGTTGCGGACTTGCAGTTCAATGCCATATTTGCCAACGCCCTCCACGAAGATGACAGCCACGTCGCCGGGCTTGAAGAAGATACCCGTGGCGTTTTCGTACCAGCTGTAAGTGAAGTTCGTCTTGAGGTGGTTGATGAGCGTGTTCGGATTGATGTAGGGGTCGAATTCGCCCACACGGAACTCGGTGGAATAGGTTCCGTCGAGCATGGCAAGGGCAGCCTCGCGGATTTCCCTCGTGGGAATCTGCTCGATTTGCTCGCGAGTCACGCCATCTTTCAGTTTCGTGCAAAGTGCATCGGCGAACGTGCTTGAGAGAATATCGGAGAGTCCGCCGCTTTCTCTCTTGCAGAATTGCATCTCCACGCAACTTGCATAGTTGTTTTTGCCGCTCTTCACCACGACGCGGACATACTTGACATTGTCGATGCCGTTTTCACCGAAATCGACCGTCGAAGGACTGCTGCTGCCACCGAAATTGAAGTCGCCGACTTTCACCCATGTGGTGCTGCCTTCAATTTGATAGCTGATGGTCACTTCTTGGAAGTTTCCGTTGCCATCGCTATTGTCGTTGGAGCGTGGGATGTATTTCAGGTAATCCACGTGCGACGGTTCTACCAGTTCGTAGGTGAGCGTGATGGGGAAGTTAGCGCCTCTGCTCCACGGCGAGTGGTACATCGTGTTCAAATCGCCGTCGTAAGATTTATCGATGCCTTCGCCGCCCTGGAATTCGTTAGACGGGGTCAGAGTGGCTTTGGCAATGGAAATCGGCGTGTCGGAAGAACCGAATCCGCCATCTTGCGTAACGGTCAGCGTGCGCTTGATGGTTCCGTCGGCAGAGGTGAAAGTCACCGTGCCTTGACGGGGTGTCAAGTCGTAGTTGGGCTGTGCAAAGATGGCTGCGTTGCCGTTTTTCATCTTGTTCACGGTCATCCAACTATCTGCCGTGGCGGTGTAGTCGCAGTTGGCAGCCACGGCGACGGTTGCGAAGTCGCTCGCAGCAAGGTTCACCTTGTCTTTCGAGATGAAAAGTCGCTGTGTCTTAATCTGTGCATTAAGCTTGACGGACTGTGCCTGTGTCGTCAGGCAGAACAGAGCCATCAGAAATGTGATTATGGTGATTTTTTTCATATTTTTGTCTTAATTTGGGATGTTGGGACGCGAATAATTCGGGGTTGCAATCGTGAGAATGGCCTTCACCATAGCATCGTCGCAGGTTTTCAGTCCGAGGGCTTCCATGTCGGCCTTGAATTCGTCGTACATGTCGGCGGTCATCAGATACCAGTTGCCATCGTAGATGCGCAGGGCGACTTGGCGCAGCATACCGCACTTCTCGAAATAGGGGAAGAGGTTGTAGCCCGTCAGTCGGCTGGCCTTGCGGATGTAGTTCATGATGAACGGAACGCTGTTTTCAGAGCGATAGCAGTGGGTCGTGGTGATGTAGTTGTTCTTCGTCCACGTGCTGGTCGGATATTTGCTTCTGAAGACGGCGAGTTTGCTGTTCTTGTTGTTGTTCTGGGCCGATGCAAGGAGTTCGTACTTGTCGATGCCGTCGGTTTTCTCGATTTTCGAGCCTTCCACCTCGTCGGTCTGGCGCAATGCCTCGTAGAGGTCGGGGCCGAAGTCTTTCAAGCCGAGTTTATCGACCGCATACTGATAGAGCGCGACATAGGGGCGCACGGTGGCGTAGTTCGTGTAGTCGAACCACAGCGGGCCGTCTTTCGTCTTGTCTGTCCAGGAATCGTTTTGCATCGAGGCGCAGAGTGCTGCCAACTTGCTGTTCCACGAATAGGTGCTACGGTTGTTGTAGGCATTCTTGCGAGTCGTCATCGGACCGCCCTCTTGTGTCAAGGTGGTGTAGGTTGTCTGGTCCTTGTCCGAGAGGATTCCCGTCACGCGACCATTGTAAATCACCTGTCCGTCGGAAGGCTCGGCACCGTGTCCGTAGCTCTTGTAGGCCATGTGAACGACATTATAATAAGAATTCATGTTGTTCGTGACCTCGGTCATGCCGGCCCAGTTGAAATAGGGCGACATCTGATGCTGGTGGCCCCACTCGTGGGAGAGTCCCCAAACGGCGTCGTAGTCGTTGAACATCACGCGCTGGCAGTTGAGCACGCGGCTCTCCTGACTGTGGTGGAAACTCACGCCGAGCGTGCTCTGGAACATGTAGTAAGTCCAGTTCGTGTAGGCGAACGTGTGGTTTTTCGGTACGCGGTTGTACTTCGTGAAGCCGAGCAGGTCGTGTTCCCACTGCACGAGCGTGTCGAGCAGGTTCATGTACTGCCGATAGCCCTTCGTGGCGCCTGTGCTGGTCTTGCAATAGCTGACCAAGCCTGCCGAGGTCCACACGGAATGGACTTTCGAGCCCACGAGGTCCATGCAGATGTTTTTCGCCTTGCGGCAGAGGTTATACATCTCGTCGTTGGTCTTGTCGGGGCTGAGATAGCCGTTTTGCTCACCGTTGATGATGTGGACGGTAATCGGGCTGTAGTTGTCGGGATTTTCTTCATCGAAATAGGTCACGTATGCCAGTCCGTCCCAATCGAAGGTATAATCGAACTTGTTGAAACCGTTGCGAAGGGCAAACTGGGTGATTTTCGGGTCGCCACCGTCGAAATTGCTGCCGTCCTTGCCCACATACCATGCCACCACTTTCAGCGTGGCGCTCTTGCCGCTGGGGATTCCGCTGACAGCAACGGTGAGGCTCGATTTCTTAGGCACATGGATGCCCGTGACACCTTCCAACTGGTCGTAATACTTACCGGGCGCGTTCCACATGTCGGAAAGGGCCTGCGGCGAGAATTTGCACTCGTGGGAAGTGACGCGATACTGCTTGTCGTAAGAGCCGTCGAGCAAGCCTTGTGCGAGCGTGCGACAGAACGAATTATCCATCGCATCGACATCGGCCTGCGTTGTGCCGGGCTTCAGCGACGACCAAGAATCGTCAGCGAAAACCGCAAGCGAGGGGTTGTCGGTGGGTTTCTTGAAGAACTGCACCTCTGCACCCGAGGCCAAATCGGCCTGTCCGCTCTTGATGACGATTTGGATGGCTTTCACGTTCTGCAGACCGCCCTCGAAAGTCACCATGGTGGCAGTGCTCGTGCCGCCGAAGTTGTATTCGCCGTACTTCTTAAAGGTCGATTCGCTACCGCAGCGTGTCAGCACTTCCACGAGTTTCGGATTGCCGTTGGTGCTGGCGTCTTGTCGCGGTGTATAGACAAAATAGTCGATGGTGGGCGAATTTGTGAAATTGAAGGTCAGTGTGACGGGGAATTTTGTCAAACCGCTCCAACGGCTGTGCCAGATGGTCGAGAAATTGCCGTCGATGAGGTTCGAGGCGGGTGTTCCGGCCTGTGCCTCGCCGTTGGCTGCAGTGACGCTGGACACTTTCACCAATTCCTCCGTGACGAGTTCGCTCCACGACGTGTCGGGACCTTGACGCACCTTCAACGAGCGCGTCACCGTTCCGTCGGTCGATTTGAATGTCACCACTCCCTCGCGAGCCTTACTGTCATAGTTCGGCTGCGCGAAAATGGCCGTATTGCCGTTGTGCATCCGTCGCACAACCATCCAATCGTCGGCTGTCGTCTGATAGTCGCAGTTGGCAGCCACCGCAACGGTCGCGAAACCGTTGTAGTCGATGTCCACCACTTCCTTGTCGAGCATCAGATATTGATTCTTCAGATTGGCATTATCCAATCGGAGCGACTGTGCCAGCGCATCGTTGCCGACAAGCATCAGCAGTGCCGAAAGAATGAGATATTTCATTGTTTTCATCATTCCTAAATGTTTTGCGTGTTATCGGATGATTACTTTCTTGCCATTGACGACATAGATGCCTTTCTTCAGCGAAGAAGCGTTCATGCGACGGCCTTGCAGGTCGAAGATGGCGGCATTTTCGTCGATTTCGGTGGGAATGGTGACGGTTTCGATGCCATCGGAACCACCCGTTACGTTGAACGGGGTCGAAACGAGTTCGAAATCGGGGAAACTGGCTGATGTCAAAGTCAGAACGACATCGTTGTAGGGACCGGTCAGGAAGGTCAAGTCCATGAAGTTCTCGAACTTGAAATCGACACCATTCTGCAACTCTTTGCCACCGCCGTCAACGGCCTTGACTTCAGGCTTCGTGATGTTGTTCCAACCACTACGCACGATGCGCGTGGTGAAGTCGGAACCTGCCTTTTGATTGACTTCGATGCTTCCGGCAATCAGTTCTACGGGATTCTGCGGACCCACAGCACCATCGACGACATAAGTGCCCACCGTCGTGTTGTAGAGGTTCGGCAGCGAGTTGAAAGGCAGAATGTTCTTGCTCACATCGGCATATTTCACGTTTTTCCTCGCCGACACGTAATCCCAAGTGATGGTATTCAGTTGGTTGTTGGCAGCCACCAGACCGACCAATTTCTTCGTGGTCGAAAGGTCGAGCGTCGTCAGTTGGTTGTCGCTAACCCAAAGGTCTTCGAGTTGCGTCAAAGTGCTGAGGTTGAGGCTTTTCAGATTGTTGTTCGAAGCGATGATGTGCTTCAGATTGACGAGATTGTCCAACTTCGTGAAACCTGTGATTTTGTTGCCTTGGCAGAAAAGCGAGGTCAGATTGACCATGTTGGCAAGGCTTCCGATGGAGGTCATGTTGTTGTTGGCGCAAACCATCGAGAGGAGGTTGGCCACGCTGCTCAGTCCGTGGGATGTCAGTTGGTTGTCGGCCACGTTCAGGTCTTGCATTTTCGAACTCGGATTCGACACCGACTTCAGTTGGTTGCCCTGACAGTCGAGAATCACGAGGTTGGTGCAGCCTGTGAGCGAGAGTGTCGTCAGTTGGTTGTCGGCGCAGCAGAGCGTGCGCAGCGTCTTGGCCGAGCCGGAGATGTCGAGCGTGGTCAGGTCGTTTTCGGCGACATAGAGCGAGGTGATGTCTTTCTCGCTACTGATGGTCAGCTGTTCATTTTTCACGGAGACGGTCTGCAGCTGTCCAGTGGAGGTCAGTTGCTCGGTTGAGCCGTCGCCCCACGTCAGCGTCAGTGACAGACCCGAGTTCACGGCAAACGAGATGTTTTGGCCGGCTGCTCGGCTGGTCTTCATTTTTACAGTACCTGCCGAAAGACTGGTACCAATGGCCGTCATCAGGCCAAGGAGTAATAGTTTTTTCACTTTCATAATGATGTTTTTTAATTGTTGATTTTCTTTGTTTCTAAGGTTTGTAGCTGAGTGCGGCACCGATGGCGGTGCTGAATTCGCTGTACTTCGGGATGTGGAATTTCACCCCGTAGAGCCTCTCGCAAGCGGGAAAGACCTCACCGCAGAGCGGAAGCATCGAGAGATTGCCGATCATCACGAAATCTTTGATTCCGCTGTCCATCGACGAAAGAATCGAAGCACTGCAAATGCTTTGCAGCACCATCCAAATCAGTCCCAGCGCAATGTCTTCGCGCGAGGCGTCGCTCTTGGCATTGCCAAACAGCGAGGCAACGGCGTCCATCGGCAGTCCGGGCAGCGGCTTGGCACTGATGTCGCCGATGAGTACGTTGATTTTCGACAAGTCGCCACCCTTCGCCAGATTCGACACAAGGGCGATGTCGTCGGTTTTGAGCATGATGCGCGAAAGACCCTGCAACGTGCCGCCTCCCACGCCGATTCCACCGATGTGGCGGATGTTTTCGCCGTCGCATTTCACGATGCTCGTGCCCGTACCCATGCTGACGACCACCATTCGGTCGAGGTTCGTTTCGTGGCGAGCGCCGAGGCCGTCGGCGAGAAATTCCGCTGCCTTCGCCGTCGGAAGCCCATAGACGGGCGTTTCCACGTAGGCACTGCCCACACCCGTAAGCATCACCTGCCTGACGTCGTTCAGTTCGATGTCGTTGTCGTAGAGATATTTTCCGAACGCGCCGTAGAGCGATGTCACGGGGTCGGTGGCCTTGATGCGAATAGGCGAAATGATGTTGCCGTCGGCGGTCAGACCCACGATTTTCGTCGTGCTGATGCCCACGTCAATGCCTATGACCATGCCTTTTTCTGTCTGTTTTCCCATATTCTGAAAACACCTTTGGTGTTGGTTACGCTAAAAACTGGGCAAAATTACAAAAAAAATCGGTAACGGCACCCCTTTTTTAAGAAATATTATCACTAAACTGATTTTTTCACGCGAAATGATGGGAAATCAGCGAATTTTTCGGGAAAAATCACGAGTTTTTCGGGAATTTTTCGAGATTTTCGAAGAGGAAACGAATCGAGTTTTTCAACGAATTTCAACGAAGACGATTCTCAACGATAAAGAAAAAACGAAGCCTCGGTGCTTTGGCAGAATCGGCGCACGAGGTCGATGATGAACTCGGCGTTTTGGCAGACGCGCTCCTCGTTGCCGTCGTAGCCGTTGATGAGCACGAGCAGGCGGCGCGTTTCGAGTGTGATTTTCGTGCGTTCGTTGTCGCTGGTCGGCGTGCCCACTCCGCCCTCGGCATCGCGATAGACGGGCAGTCCCTCGATGTTCAACATTCCACGACCGATGCCTTCGTAGGGCTCTCCAGCACGACCAATGCCGAGCGTAAGCGTGTCGCCGACGAATTTCGAGGCGTCGAAACCACCTATCGAATAGCCGAAACGAATGCTCGCGAGGTTGATTAAATCGACGAGCGTGTCGATTTGATAGAGTTCCTTGCTCTGCAACATCCTTCGGATGAGCGCTTCCGAGGCCGGACGATAGCGCGAAGGGTCTTTTCCGCAAACCTTATAGACGCGGCGCGTGGCGGCAATGCCCGACATTTCCTTCAACGACTCGGTGGTGAGCGTCGCCTTGTATTCGTCTCCGAGCGCACGGATTTCCGTCCAAAGTCCCTCTGAATAGGGCGTATTCACCACGTCGGCCTCGACGCAGGCTCCTACGAAGCCCGGACAGACCTGTTCTATTTCTTTCGATACTAAGACATTCATTTTCAACGAGTTATAATAGGTGAGTGACCAAAATTTTCACGCCGATGGCGATGAGAATGATGCCTCCGAAGAGTTCGGGCTGCAATCGACGACGGATTTCGCTGCCGAAGCGGATGCCCAGCAAGTGGCCCGTGATGCTGAACAAAAACGAGCCGATTCCGATGACAACGAGCGGCATCAGCAGCGACGCGAGGCTTTTGTAGTCTGTCATTGCGAAAGAAATGCCGACGGCGAGGGCGTCGATGCTCGTGGCGAAGGCCAAAGTCACGCCCGTTAGCCAGCGCGACGGCTCGAAATGGCCGGCATCGTCGGGTTGAAAAGCACTGCGAATCATTCTTCCACCCAAGAAAACGAGCAGTCCGAAGGCAATCCAATGGTCGTAAGCCTCGATGTAATGGGCGAAAAGACTCGTTGCCAACCAGCCGACGAGCGGCATCAGGGCTTGGAAAAGGCCGAAAAGCACGCTCTGACGAAGAATGACTTGGAGTTTCGAGCGCTGCCACGCCGTCATCATCACGCCACTCACGATGCTCACCGCGAAACAGTCCATCGCTAGTGCCACCGACAACATCACTATGTCGAAAAAATACATCATTTCGGCGGCAAAGGTACGAAAAAATTTGGTCACTTGTTTTTTTTTTGCTAATTTTGTCAGCGAAATTTCTTTTTGCAGGCAATCGATTCAGACTTTGCAGGCAACAAATTTAGAACAAAAAACGATGATGACTGAAGAATTACGACTGCGGATGCAGCAACTGGCCGACGAACTCAATCGAGCCTCGGAAGCCTACTATAACGGCCGCCAGGAACTGATGACCGACTACGAATGGGATGCGCGTTTCGACGAACTGAAACGGCTGGAGGAGGAAACGGGTGTGACGCTGCCCGACTCGCCGACGCAACGGGTGTCGGAAGACAACACCGCCGGACAGAAGGAAGCGCACGAGTTTCCGGCGCTCTCGCTCGCCAAGACGAAACAGGTGGCGGAAGTGGTGAAATGGGCGGAGGGAAAAGCCGTCTGGATTTCGTGGAAATTGGACGGACTGACGCTCGTCGCCACCTACGATAAAGGTCGGCTGACGAAGGTTGTGACACGCGGAAACGGCCACATCGGAACGGATATTACTCACTTGACGAAATACATTAACGGAATACCGCAAACGATTGGCAATCAAGAACATATTGTTATCAGAGGAGAAGCAATTATCTCCTATCAAGACTTCCAACAATTCCTACTTGAGAGCGGTGAAGACTATGCCAATCCGCGCAATCTGGCGTCGGGTTCGCTGTCGCTGAAAGACCCCGAGGAAGTGAAGGCTCGGAAGATTCGTTGGGTGGCATTTTCGTTGGTGTTCAAAGAGGGCGAAAACGTCGTAAAAACTGCCGAAAAAACCTTCCATTTGGATTCGTGGGGCGACCGCATGGCGTGGCTCGACACACTCGGTTTTCATACCGTCGATCGTGAGTTGGTTGAGAACCCGAACATCGAAAACGTGCAAGCCGCTATCGACCGCTTTACGTTCCGCGTAACAACGACGGGCGATGAGCGGATGGACTACCCTGCCGACGGCCTTGTCGTGACCTACGACGACGCGCTTTTCGCCGCGACAGGCTCGGTCACTGGCCATCACGCCACACGCGCCGGACTGGCCTTCAAATGGCAGGACGAAGCTGCAGAAACCGAACTTTTGGAGATTGAATGGTCGTGCGCGGCCTCGACGATTTCGCCCGTGGCGATTTTCCGCCCCGTGGAACTCGAAGGAACCACTGTGAAACGCGCCTCGCTGTGCAACATCAGCGAGTGTGAACGGCTCGGAATCGGCGGCGCAGGCACGCAAATCGAGGTCATCAAGGCGAATAAAATCATTCCGAAGGTCATCAACGTGGTGAAGGCAGTTGGCGAACTCAATATTCCGACGCAATGCCCTGTTTGTCAGCACGTTACGGAGATTGTCGAGAGTCAGCAGAGCGGCACGCGCACGCTGCATTGCACCAATCCCGTTTGTCCGGCGAAACAACTGAAAAAATATGCGCGATTCGTGTCGAAAGCGGGTATGGACATCGACGGCATTTCAGAGCAGACGCTCGCCAGATTCATCTGTCTGGGTTGGATTAGCGACTTCGCCGACATCTACCGACTACCCGAACACGCTCGCGAAATTGCCCTGCTCGACGGTTTTGGCGAGCGGTCGGCGGCAAACATTGTGAAGTCGATTGAGAAGGCGCGGCGAGTCGAAGCGCAACGGCTACTCATCGCGCTGAGCATTCCGAAATGCGGTGCCGACGTGGCAAAACGCCTGCTGAGCGCCTATCCGTTCAACGACCTCGTCGAAACAGCCTCAACGACCGACGACAACGAGCATTTTGCCCACATCGACGGCATCGGCCCAGAGCGTTCGGCGCTAATTGTCGCTTGGTTTCACAACGAAGATAATATTTTGACTACCAGAAAGTTATTGAATTACATTCAAGTAATACAACAAGACAACAACCAGACCGAGAATTTGAAGGGAATGACTTTTGTCATCTCTGGCGAAACCCACCATTTCAAAAACAGAAAAGAACTTCAAGACTACATCGAAAGTCAGGGCGGTCGCGTGGCAGGAAGTGTCAGCGGCTCGACCTCGTTCCTTATCAACAACGACATCGAATCGACCTCCGGCAAGAATAAAAAAGCGAAGGAACTTGGCATCGAAATCATTTCTGAAGAAACTTTCTTGGAACGATTTTCGGTGACAGAAAAAAGCGCCGATTCGCCGCCCAAAAAGTCGGAAAATCAGCAACTATCACTCGATTTTTCTTAATTTCAAAGCAAAATCACCCTGTTTTCCGCAAAAATCAGCGGAATCAGCCCTGTTTCGCAGTCAATTCGGCGAAAAGACCCTCGCAGGCATCCTCAATCAGGTCGAGCGCGAAGTCGAAATCGCGGTCGTCGCCGTAGTACGGGTCGGGAATGTAACGCTGGCCGTCGTGCTGCGTCATATAATCCGCCAGCATCACCACTTTCTGCTTGTCGGCCTCAGTTTTCGCCTGTCGTGTCACATCGAAGAAATTCTCGCTGTCCATCACCAGAATCAAGTCGAAGCGGCTGAAATCATCGGCGGAAAACTGCCGTGCACGACTGGAGAAATCGTAGCCTCGGGCCGCTCCGCGACGGCGCATCCGCGCATCGGGCAACTGACCGACGTGCCAGCCGCCGATGCCAGCGGAATCAATCACGAAATCGGCCTCGCGACCTTCGCGCTCCACCACGTCTTTCATCACACCCTCGGCAGCCGGCGAACGGCAAATATTTCCGAGGCAAACAAACAGAAGTTTTTCCATTTTTCCTTCCATATTTTAAAGTTATTTCGTTGCTTCCGGCAGCGAAAGTTCCTCGTCGTCAGACGGAATCGGATACTTCACATTCTCCTTCACACCGAGTTTTTTCAGTTGGTTGGCCTTCTGCACAATGCCCATTCTGCCATTATATTTCGTCTCCAATTCCTCGCAATCAACCGTAGCCTGCCGCAAGTGCAGTTTCAGCGTGTCAAAATGCTTGAGGAAAACGCCGACGCGCTTCAGAAGTTCCTCGGCCAAGACATAGACCTGCTTTTCGTTTTCGTGCTGCAGATACTGTCGCCACGCCGCGTGAATCATCGTCAGAATCGCCATCAGGTTCTGCTGTCCGGTGATGAAAATTTTCTTGCTGAACGCCTCGTTCCAAAGGCTCGGCTCGGTGGCGAGGGCGAGTTGCAGCGCACCCTCGTAGGGGATGTACATAATGACGAAATCGACCGATTTTCGCGGCGGTTTCACGTATCGGCTGTAATCCTTCGACGAAAGTCGGTTGAACTGGTCGCGAATGCTGCGAACCACCTCTTTCGCAAGGGTTTTCCGCTGGGTTTCGTCGTCGGTTTCCATATATTTCGCGTAAGCGTCGATCGACATTTTCGCGTCGATAATCACGTCCTCGTTGTTCGGATAGTGCAGAATCGCGTCGGGCACCATCCGCTGACCGCTCTCCTCGTTGATGATGGGGCGTCCCTGCTCGTCGGTGAGTGTTTGTTGCAGGTCGAAGTCGCGCCCGATTTGCAGCCCTTGGCTTTCGAGCAGGTTTTGCAGCGTCATTTCGCCCCAGTTGCCCTGAATTTTGTTGCCGCCACGCATCACGTTGGTCAGTCGCGTCGCCGTGAGGTCGATTTTCGAGGTTTGCTCGGCCATCGCCTTGAGTTGTTCCGAGAGCGATGCCGTTTGCTTCGCCGTTTCGCTGTTGGTGTTGCGAATTGCCTGCTGCAACTGCTCCAGATTCTGCTTCAACGGTTCGGTAAGCGTCTGCATCGACTCCGTGTTCTGCGTTTTCAGGCGGTCGGTGGTTTGGTCGAGCACCTTCGTTGCGAGATTCTGAAACTGCTCCTGCACCGTTCGAAGTTGCTCTTGGAACTGCTCCTGTCGCAGTTGCGATTCGCTCGACATTTGTTCGCGCAAAACCGCCTTTTCGTTCTCGTTCTGCTCACGAAGCGAAGCAACCTCCTTTTCATTTTGTTCCCGAAGCGAAGCCACTTCCTTTTCATTCTGTTCCCGAAGAGCAACAATATCTTTGTCGCTCTGCTCGCGCAACAATTTCAGTTCCGTTTCGCGCGTGGCAAGCCGCAGTCGCAGGTAGAATGCGAAGCCGCCACCCACGAGTCCGCCAACAACGGCACCAATCAGTATAAACAATAAAATTTCCATCATTCGTGCTTTTTCGTGCAAAGTTACTAAATTTTCAAGGAAAAACAACAGGATTTCAAAAAAACTTCGTATCTTTGCAAACGAAATGATTTCCATAACCCAATAAAGATAAAAAATATGGTCATAAAGGCAACCACATTCACGCCCCAAGACTGGGCTGAGCACGAGAAATTCGTGCAGATGTTCCGCGCCGCAAAACAGCGCAAGCGCGAATGGCAGGCAAAAATCGAAGTGAAACTTGCCGAAAAGGAAGAAAGGGTGCGCCGCCGTCGCGCCGAAGTCGAAGCCTTGTTTGAAAACGCATGAACAAACTCGATCTTAACCGCATCAACGAATATGCCTCATACAAAGTAGAGGTGGAAGAAAACGACTATATCTTCGAAACCGATCACAACATCCAATATGGCGTATCTTTCGACCCCGAAGAGATGGGCGACGGTTTGAATGCCTATTGGTTCAACTTGTCAAATCGCAGCGGAAAACCTTCCCCAAACGATTCAAAAATCAGGGAAACCATCATCTTTATACTTGAAGAGTTTTTCCGAGTGAATCCTGATATATTGCTGTATATGTGCGACAACGCTAACGACCAACAGGCTATGCGTTCGCGACTGTTCCTGCGGTGGTTCAACGCCTACGGACAGCAGGCAGAATATTACACGCGCACGGAAATGATTAAGGACGAAGCCGAAGAAAACTATATCGCTATCATCGTAAAGCGCACACACCCGCAACTGCCAACCATCATTGATGTGTTCGACAAGCAGATTGCTATGTTTCGCGCCAACAAACCAGAGTGATTTAAACCATCACAAATAATTGTTAATTGTAAATTTTTAATTAAACGAAACTGCCTATGACATAAAACAGACAAAAGACATATAGATAAGAAGCGTTAGCTTTGATTCTGGTTATTCGAAATTTCGGCAAAATTTCTAAAGGCACCAAGAGTTATAAGACTAATGCTCACGCTGATGGCGTGGGCTTATACTCGAATATGGTGCAATGGTGTTTGCCGATACCTCGAATAACGTAGACGAAGTAATTGAGTCCACGTTTTCTTTTTATGCTTTTTCGAGGTATTGAACTAACAACGATAACAACAATCAATAACCCAAACAACGACGATGAATAAAAAAACTTTTTCCAGATTGTCAGCAGCAATTTTGCTGTTGCTGACGATTTCCACCCCTGTTGGGGCACAGGAAATCAGCGTAGAGGCTGCACGACAAACGGCAGCCAAGTTTATTAACGAGCACGCGGCGAAACTGCCGGCGAAAAGCCGAAAGGGAATGATGAAGGCACCGCCGAAAGCGGAAAGCCTGCAACTGGTTTATACGCAGGAAGACCAACTGCACGAAAGCCCTGCGCTCTATGTCTTCGAGCAACCCAAACAGGGCGGTTTCGTCATCGCCTCTGCCGACGAACGCGCATACCCCATCTTGGGTTATAACGAAAGCGGAACATTCCGTGAAGACAGCCTTCCCTGCTGTTTGAAATTTATCCTCGAAGAATATGGCAGGCAGATTGCCGAAGCCAGAAAACAGAACTTGCCACGCCACACGGAAAAAGCAGATAACGAATCGTGGCAGAACATCGAACCGCTTCTTACCTGTACGTGGGGACAAGGGGCACCTTTCAATAATTTATATCCGATATGGGAGACTGGAAGAAGAGTACTTACCGGGTGCACAACTACATCATTTATACAAATTATGTACTATTGGAAATGGCCAAAGCGAGGTGTGGGCAGTAAATCGATGAATTGGATGAAGGACATTCCTGTGACAGTCAATTTCGGAGAAACCACCTATCGCTGGGATTTGATGAAAGATAGCTATGCTTCCCAAGATGATGACCCAGAAAATGCTGTAGCAACTTTATTTTACCATTTTAGCGTAGCCACGACTGGAAACTGGTCGTACGACAGTGCACCCTCAGATATATTTGGAGGACTCTCTACTCATTTTAATTATTCAAAACTAAACGAAATTGGAGGTATGTCTCCAGATATAATTTATAAAGAATTATCACGTGGAATTCCGCTTCAAATAAGTGGGGGGGACATAGAAGACCCATATGGCGAGGGGCACGCATACGTATGCGATGGCTATCGGACAGACGGTTTCTTCCATTTTAATTTAGGCTGGGGTGGGTCTAGCAATGGTTATTATAAAATGGACGCTGTTTCCGGTTTCAAGAGCAGGGACGCTTGTAAGATTGTACCCAAAATAGACGAAATCACAGAAGCGAATGGACTTGTTTACGATATATTATATACAGGTGGAGCATGTTTATCAGAAGCCAAAAATGCTGAGGGACATATTGAAATTCCTGGGGAAATAACTATAAATGGGAAAAAACACCCTGTTACAGACATCTATGGTGGCGTTTTTCGTGACAATAGCGCCATCACATCCGTGACGATTCCAAACTCCGTGATAAGCATCGGTTGGGAAGCGTTTCGGGGTTGCTCTGGTCTGACGAGCGTGACTATTGGGAACTCCGTCGAGAGTATCGGCAGCTATGCGTTCTTTGGTTGCTCCAATCTGACGAGCATTACCATCCCGAACTCCGTCGAGAGTATCGGCTGCTATGCGTTCAATAATACTGGTATATACAATAACAGTGCAGACGGAGTATTTTATGTGGACAAATGGGCGTGCGGTTACAAAGGCACTATGCCTGCGAATCTTGTTTTACAAGAGGGAACTGTAGGTATTGCAAGCCATGCGTTCTCTGGTCGCTCAGGTTTGACGAGCGTAACGATTCCGAACTCCGTGACGAGCATCGGCGAAGATGCGTTCTCTTATTGGTCAGGTTTGACGAGTGTAACCATCGGAAACTCTGTGACGAGCATCGGTAGTAACGCGTTTCGGGGTTGCTCTGGTCTGACGAGCGTGACTATTGGGAACTCCGTCGAGAGTATCGGCAGCTATGCGTTCTATAAATGCTCTGGCCTGACTTCTGTAACTTTTCATTGCAAGGAAATCGGGTCGTGGTTCAAGGGTAACACGAATATCAAAGAAATTGTTATTAGTGATGAGGTGACGAGCATAGGCAATTCTGCGTTCGATGGTTGCTCTGGCCTGACGAGCGTGACTATCCCCAACTCAGTGACGAGCATCGGCGAATATGCGTTCGCTGATTGCTCTGGCCTGACGAGCGTGACCATCCCGAACTCCGTGACGAGCATCGGCGAATTTGCGTTCGCTGTTTGCTCTGGCCTGACGAGTATCGTAGTGGAATCTGGCAACTCAAAATATGACTCGCGAGAAAATTGTAATGCAATCATAGAAACGGCTTCAAATACTTTAATAGCAGGGTGTATGAATTCTATTATTCCCAATTCAGTATCAAGCATCGGCGATGGTGCGTTCGTTGGTTGCTCTGGTCTGACGAGCGTGACCATCCCGAACTCCGTGACAAACATCGGCAATTACGCGTTCGTTGGTTGCTCTGGTCTGACGAGCATATCAGTAGCATCTGGTAATAATAAATATGACTCTCGTGGAAATTGCAATGCCATTATTGAAACAGCTTCAAATACATTAATTCAAGGATGCAAAAACACTATTATTCCGAACTCCGTGACGAGCATCGGCGAAGATGCGTTCTCTTATTGCTCTGGTCTGACGAGCATAACCATTCCTAACTCCGTGACGACTATCGGCAACTGGGCGTTTGCTAGCTGCCCTGGCCTGACGAGCGTCATCTCTTGTATCGAAAATCCATTTGCAATTGATACATCTGTTTTTGAGGATATTCCTTCCGATGCAACCCTTTATGTTCCCATCGGAACATCGGATAAATACAAATCGACCTTTTGTTGGAATTACTTTAAAAACATTGTGGAAATTGAAATCGACGGCATTGAGGGTGTAATTGTCGAAGACAGCAGTGATTGCGAAAACGCTCCGATGTATAACCTCAGCGGTCAGCGCGTCGGAAAAAACTACAAGGGAATCGTTATCAAGAATGGAAAAAAAGTAAAGAAATAAGGCCTCACCCCAAGCCCTCTCCCAACGGAGAGGGGCTTTTTTGTCTCCTCCTCCAATACTTCATCCAAAGCCACTGCAAAGCACCGCGGAGGGCGAGATAGACGATGAGGGCGAGCCAGAGCGCGTGGTTGCCATATTGCGGGAAGAGGGTGAAATAAATCGCGAAGAAGGTCATCGTGGCGATGGCGCACGAGGCCAACATGCCGCGTGTGGCCAACATTCCGACGAAAATGCCGTCGTAGAGGAAGGCGGCGACGCCGGTCAGCGGAATCAGCAGAATCCACGGAAGATAGGGCTTCGCGGCCTCGACGACGAGGGTTTCAGAGGTCAGAATCGTCAGAAATCCGCGTGCGCCGACGGCATACATCGCGGTGAAGAGAATGACCATCATCGCACCCCAGACAAACAGCCGTCGGTTGGTCGCGTGGAACGACGTCCAGTCTTTCGCACCGAAGAATTTGCCGCTCAGTGCCTCGCCTGCGTAGGCAAAACCGTCCATGATATAGGAAAAAATCATGAAGAAGGTCATCAGCAGCGTGTTTACGGACAGCATTAAATCGCCTTGTCGGGCACCTGCGGAGGTGAAAAACAGATTGACCGCCACCATGAACAGCGTGCGAAGGAACAAGTCGATGTTCACCTTCGAATAGGCTGAAAATGCCGGTAATTTCAGCGTTTCTGACGTTTTTTCGTGCAAAGAAAGTTGTCGTTTCTTGAGCATCACCCCGAAAAAGGCCATCACTGCCCCACTCCACTGCGCGATGAGCGTTCCGAGGGCGACACCCTCGATTTTCATGCCGAATCCGAACACGAGAACGAGCGAAACGACGATGTTGATGATGTTTTGCGCAATGGAAACGACCATCGGCGTGCGCGTGTCCTGCATTCCGATGAACCAGCCCGTCATCACGTAGAGGCTGAGCACGGCAGGCGCACCCCAGATGCAGATATTGAAATAGACGCGCACGAGCGAGGCCACACCCTCCGACGGCTCCATCAGCCACAGCGACAGCCATTGCAACGGCGTTTGCAGAACGACGAATGCCACGGCAATCGCCACCGCCACCAACAGATTGCGGCGGAGAATGGCGAGAATGGGCACATTGGCCTCCGAAAGCGACTGCCCGAAGGCCTGCGCCGTCATGCCGCTGGTTCCCATGCGCAGGAAGCCCATCAGCCAGTACATCACGTTGAAAATCATCGAACCGACGGCAATGGCGCCGATGAGTGTTTCGTTGCCAATGTGGCCGACGATGGCCAAATCGACGAGGCCGAGCAGCGGCACCGTCACATTCGTCACAATCGACGGAATGGCCAAATGGAGAATTTCTTTATCGCGAATGTTCATCATCAAATCGTTAAAAATTTCGGTTGCAAAAGTACGATTTTTTTTGATTTTACGAAAAATTTTTCGATGGTTTTTCGGGAAAAGCGATGGCATTACGCCAGCAGCGAGGTGTCGCCGGTGTAGAGTTGGTAGTATTTGCCACGCTGTCGGAGCAGTTCGTCGTGCGAACCGTGCTCGATGATGCGTCCGTGGTCGAGAACGATGATTTGGTCGGCATTGCGCACGGTTGAAAGGCGGTGGGCGATGACGAAAGTGGTTCGTCCGCGCATGATCGAGTCCATGCCGCGCTGTACGAGTTGTTCGGTGTGGGTGTCGATACTCGACGTGGCTTCGTCGAGGATGAGCACGGGCGGATTGGCGACCGCAGCGCGGGCGATGGCCAACAGTTGCCGTTCGCCCTGCGAAAGATTGCCGCCGTCGCCGCTGAGCATAGTGTCGTAGCCCTGCGCGAGTCGGAGGATGAAATCGTCGGCACCCACGAGTCGTGCGGCCTCGCGACATTCTTCGTCGGTGGCGTCGAGCCGTCCGTAGCGGATGTTGTCGAGCACCGTAGCGGTGAACAGGTGGGTTTCTTGCAGCACGATGGTCATCGAACGGCGCAGCGACTCTTTCCGAATGTCGTTGATGGGGATTCCATCGTAGAGAATATGGCCTTTTTCGCCTTGATTTGAGGCAGTCACGTCGTAGAATCGGTTGATGAGGTTGATGATTGTGGTTTTTCCGGCTCCCGTACCGCCCACAAAAGCGATTTTCTGCCCTGGCGAGGTATTGATATTGATGTCGAAAAGCACTTGTTTTTCAGGCAAATAGCCAAAATTGACGTGTTGGAAATCGACGTCGCCTGCAACGAGTTGAGAGTTGACATTTGAGAGTTGAGAGTTTGCTGGCGCAATCCATTTTCCATCGTCCATTCTCCATTGTCCTTCATCGACTTCCGGCTCGGCATCGAGCAGTCGGAACACACGCTCGGCACCCACCGATGCGTTCAAAACGGAGTTGATTTGCTGCGAAACGTGGCTGATGGGCTGCGTGAAACTCTTGTTCAACTGGAGAAAAGCGACAATGGTTCCGAGGCTAATCGACAAATGAGAATTGACAAATGAGAATTGGCCGAGCGCAACCGCCGCACCAACCACGGCGATGAGCACATAGCCCAGATTGCCGAGGTTTCCATTCACGGGCATCACGATGCTTGCAATTTTGTTCGCATTGCACGCCGACGACCGCAGTTGCTCGTTGATGCGCTCGAAATCGCGAATCGCCTGCTCTTCGTGGCAGAAGGTCTTGACGACTTTCTGACCCGTCATCATCTCTTCAATAAAACCATTGACGGCGGCGAGCGACTCCTGTTGCGTGCGGAAATAGCCTCGCGACCACGTTCCGAGTTTCGTCGTCGAAATCGACATCAGAATGGCGATGAAAATGCTGACGAGCGTCAGTGGAATGCTCAAAACGACCATCGACGTAAAGGTGACGACGATGGTGATGAGGGAGTTGAAAACCTGCGCCATACTCGTCGAAATCACCTGTCGGAGCGAATCGACGTCGTTGGTGTAGGTGGACATCATTTCGCCGTGGGAATGGGAGTCGAAATAACTGAGCGGCAGCCGTTCCATGTGGTCGAAAAGTTGTTTGCGTAGGCGTAGTTGCGTGCCCTGCGACACGTAAATCATCAGTCGGTTGTAGGTGTACGAGCAAATGACGCCCAAAAGCAAAATCAGACCGAGTTTGAAAAGGGCTTGCAAGAGCGACGAATATTCGGGATTGGCGAATTGTGTGAGTGGCACGATGTAGTCGTCGATGAGGGTTCGGGTGAAAAGGGTCGAGGCAAGCGAGGTAACGGACGAGATGGCGATGCAGACGAAAACCGTGAGCACCATCCATCGATAATGCTTCATCACAAGTCGGAACAGCCGCAGCAGCGTCGATTTTTTCGATGCGTCGAGCGTGGCCGAGAGGTTTTCGCCCATTCGCGGACCACGGTTTCTATTGAAATTAGGCTGTCTCATGCAAAACCTCCTTTCGTTCGTCAAAATCGCCTGTTCCGATGCTCTGCAACTCATTGATTTCGCGGTAGAACTGGTTGGTTTCGAGCAGTTGCTCGTGGGTGTCGAAGCCCGTCACCATGCCGCCCTCCATCACGAGGATGCGGTCGCAATGCTGAACGGACGAAATGCGCTGTGCAATGATGATTTTCGTCATGTCGGGCAGTTGCGTGCGGAACGCTTTTTGGATTTTCGCGTCGGTGGCGGTGTCGCAGGCCGAGGTCGAGTCGTCAAGAATCAGGATTTTTGGTTTACGAAGCAAGGCTCGGGCGATGCAAAGTCGCTGTTTCTGACCGCCCGACACGTTGGTTCCGCCCTGTTCGATGCGTGTTTCATATTGGTTTGGCATTTCCATCACGAATTCGTCGGCCTGCGCCATCCGACACGCCTCGCGACACTCGTCAAGCGTGGCCGATTCGCGCCCCCAACGCAGGTTGTCGAGTATCGAGCCCGTGAACAGCGTGTTCTGCTGCAACACCACCGACACCGCCGACCGCAACGACTTCAAATCGTAGTCGCGCACGTTGCGACCGCCCACGATGACGCTGCCCTGCCTCACATCGTAGAGTCGGCTGATGAGGCTGACGAGCGTCGATTTTCCCGAACCCGTTCCGCCGATGACGCCGATGGTTTCGCCCGAGGCAATGGTGAATGAAACATTGTAGAGAGCACTCCGCCGCGATTTCGCCGTTCCTTGCGCGGGGTCGGAGAGAGCCTCATAATCGAACCGAACACCCTGAAACGCCACACTGCCGTCGGCCACCTCCGCCACGGCATTTTCGGGCGATACAATGTCGGCCTCCTCGCCAATGACCTCGCAGACGCGCTTCGCCGAGGCCGCACTCTGCGTGAGCATCACGAAAATCATCGACAGCATCATCAACGCCTGCAAAATCGACATCA